>Ga0129306_1000069_pt1 | contig 165264 bp, 132 predicted proteins | sample P827metagenome_FD_94438 | JGI IMG/M metagenome (GOLD analysis project Ga0129306, IMG submission 94438) | Capybara group fecal microbial communities from Wisconsin, USA - P827 metagenome | ecosystem: Host-associated > Mammals > Digestive system > Large intestine > Fecal | place: USA: Wisconsin...
AGTCGAGCTTGTCGAGGCCCTTCAGCAGGCGGTCGCCATACAGCGGGATGCGCATGAGCCACTGCTTGAGGTTACGGCGTTCCACTTCCTTGGTGCCGCACTTTTCGTGAGAGCCGTCGTTCAGAACTTCTTCGTTTGCGCAAACAATCTTGCAGTGCTTGCACCACCACACCTGAGCGTCGGCGTAGTAAGCGAGGCGCTTCCCGTCCTTGTACTTACGGACTTCGGCAGCACCCTTGGCTTCCACGTCGGCAGGAATCGGGAGTTCTTCGATGGGGCGGCCCTTCTGCTGGTCTTCATCGAACCAGGTGCCGTAAAGGCGCTTGAAAATCCACTGCGTCCACTTGTAATACTTCGGGTCGGTGGTGTTGACTTCCTTGTTCCAGTCGTAGCTGAGGCCGAGGCGCTTGATCTGGCGGCGGAAATTGTCGCAGTTTTTCTTGGTGGTAATGGCCGGGTGCGTACCGGTCTGGATGGCGTACTGTTCGGCAGGGAGGCCGAAAGCGTCCCAACCCATCGGGTGCAACACATTGAAACCGCGGCTGCGCTTGTAGCGGCAGATGATATCGGTAGCGGTGTAACCTTCGGGGTGGCCCACATGGAGGCCTGCGCCACTCGGGTACGGGAACATGTCCAGGCAGTAATACTTGGGCTTGGACTTATCTTCGCCCGTCTTGAAAGTCTGATGTTCTTCCCAGTAGGCTTGCCACTTGGTTTCGATCTCTTGCGGATTATACTTTGCCATTTGCTTTGTACCTCAGTATGGTTCTGCTAGGTATGAGGTTCGAGGTCGCCGAGCCCATACCTCATAGCTCTATATTTTTCGGGCATAAATTTAGAAAAAGCCCGGGAGAGCGGCTTGCAATCCCGAGGCGAGGCATCCACAAAATGTGTATTTACAAATCTATTCTTCCTGAACAAAACTCGAATCAGCCGAATCATCGCCGGGTTCTTCACAATCCTGTTCTTCCCAGGTTCCACTGCCAGCATACTTGTAGCATTCCCAGGTGTCAGAACCAAACTGGATTCCTCGAAAAGAAGTTTGCAGCCGACAAAGATCCCCTTCGTTCACCCCGGTGGTATCACAGGCAACCCATGCCGGACTTTCAACCCAGTTCTCTTGCTCACATCTGTAATAGACACGTGCGTTCCCGCCTTTGGGATTGATATTTCCAGTCGTTAAACTATCGACAAGGCCCTCGTTTTCTGCGCTGCATTTCTTGAAATTCAACATGCCAATTTCTTCTGTGCGATAGACAACATCATTATCCGAAAACATTTTCGCATCTTCAGGAACATCTTTGGCGGGAACAAAGGACCATTCATTGTGCTGACACTTAAAAGTACAGCCTCCTAAACCAGGATATGCATAGCCTGAAAAGTGATAGTAATGCTCATCTATTTGCAGTGATTCGTTGCATTTATAAGGCGGCGTAGCAACCGTGAGGGTATCGCAATAAGCGGAATCCCTTTCAGCAGATGTTTCCGTCAAACTAGACGGGTCAAAATCCTCACAAAAAATTGCTTTTCCCGCAACATCACACACACTGCTTGCAGGAACTTCATTCCAGGTTCCCTGCTCGCACTTGTAATAAGCAACGGTTTTGCCATGAGTCCCACTATAAACTGTTGAATCAATCATTCCCTCGTCGTCTGCTTCGCATTTTTGAAAATTATAAGATTCCCTTTCTGCAATATTCTCATCGGAATTTGGCAGAGAGGACGACATTGCATCATCGCTTCTGCAAGCCGTCAAGGAGAACACAAGCCCGCAAACCACCATGCAGGCGATTCCAAACCAGACTTTACAAATCTTCATATACATCTCCTTGATGTATCCTTAATTGTCCGTTCTATTCCACTTGCCAGAAGTGCATTTAAAATGGCAAGTCACGGTATTGACATCCTGCGTTCTGGATTCCAGCGGCAAAAGGCCCTTCGTGGAATCAATTTTCCCTTCGACATCTTTGGCGCACGCCGTTTCCGGAGCAGGGCAATCGACCCGCTTCCATTCATTGGATTCGCAGTGGTAATAGGAGGTCTCGTATGCGGGACTTGCCCCCACCTTCACGATGGTATCGACCTGCGTCACGTACGAATCCTCGTTTTCGGCAGAACAATCCTTTGTCAGCGGAGCCAAATGAACGCCCTTTGATTCCTCCCAAATTCCATTTCCTGCATAGATATATATTTCTTCTAAAGAAGAACCCGCAAACGCAGCTCTCTTACAAGTGTCCCCCACAGACACTCCCTCGATATTGCAAGTCACCGACGATCCCCTTTGCACCCAGGCGCCTTGTTCGCACCTGTAGAAATCGTAAGAGGCAAGCTTGCTATCCGGGCTAGGCAACGAATCAACAATCTTCTCGTTGTCCGCATTGCATTTTTTGAAATCGTAGAAGTGTTTCTCGCCCAGTTCGGCAAAGAAAATCACGGAAGCGGAATCCAAGACGTTCTCGTCGTCATCGATGTTTTTTTCTCGGAGAATAGACCATTTACCGTCCTCACACTTGTAATAAAGATATTTGGACATTGAATCAGTTAAGTCTACATCATAGCCATTATAAATCTTAACGGTTTTATATTCATGTTTTATAACACGGCCATCTATTTCCAATGTTTTATCACAGGGTCTAATTTCATCCGGATTGAAAGAATTGACCGCCGCAAGAGAATCCTCTATAGGGACATAAACATCTTCACCTACATCATGCCATTTGACACCATGTATAGGATTGAAGTACGTATGATATTTAGAACCATCAAAGGAGACACCCGATTCATAACGTACAATCACATCCATACATTTGCAATAAATTGAATAAGTATAGGATCCGTTGTCCTTGGAAATCTTTTCATACGACAAATCATCATCTGTGGCCGTACATTCTTCAGGCAAAGAAGTGTTGCAACTGAATTCTTTCCACTTGCCATTCCCCGCATACGAATATATTCTGTCCCAATATTGATTTTGCGTTCTCGCTGAATTTCCAAAACCCCGACTCACAACATTTACATACTCGGCCCTTCTACAAGTGTCGCCCACAGACACACCCGCGGCATCACAAGTCACCGAGCGGTTCTTGTAAATCCATTCGCCATCTTCGCACCTACGGTAAAAGTAGACGGGTATACCGCCTGGCCCATCTGCATTCCATACCGAATCAATAACGTTCTCATGGTCGGCGTCACATACGTCATCTTTCCATGAAGACACGAAAAACACATCAGAATCAAGCGGGACCTCTTTATCGGCGGCAGGCAGCCATTCGCCATCTTCACATTTGAAAAAAGCGTACTTATATGCATCAAGGCTAGGTCCGCCCTCTATATATGAGCCATCGCTTGCCGAGGATGACGGGCCGCCAGAACCACCATAAAGATATGCATACTTTAGGTAACGCCCATCAATAGCTTTATCACAGGCCTTGTATCTTTCGAGACCAAAAGTATTGGGTTTCGCAGAAGAACTCGAGACATCGTTCGAAGATGTAACAGAAGAGGAACTCACCGAGGCGGGAACATCCTCAGGATTCGTAGAAATAGCGATGACAGAGGTATCATCGGAAGAATGATCGCAGGCAACCAAGAAGGACGCCAACATAAAAGCCGATGCACCGATTGCATTGAAGATTAATTTATTTCTTTTAAAAAATTTAGACATGGATTCTCCTGATTACAACCAACCTTAAAAAAAATATAAATCGGGAATGGCCCCTAATATACTTACAAATTGTTTTTGTTGTAAACAACAACAATAAATATTACGGGTAACATCATTTTTTGCAAAAAAGTATTCTGGGAATACTCTTTCACCATTTTTTGAAATTTGAAAAAAGGCTATAGGAGGCATACTTTTTTAGGCTCAAACGGTCCTTTTTTCTCTAAAAATGCGTCAAAACGGCCATCATTCCTTAAATATATTCCATAATAGCATATAAAAAAACATCCATACACTGCACTAATAAAAGGAATTAAAACTATTTTTATAATATGTTATCAAAACTTCGCATATACGCTGTTCTTTTTTTATTGATGTGCGTCACATCATTTGGTCAAAACACATACGAATCCGAAACGGATTCCGCATGGATTGCCGCGCAGAACGGCGGCCGCACAGACCTTAACGACGGCAACAACGAGCCGAACCCCGAATGTATTGGCGACGGTTGCGGGGAAACTACATTCCAGACACGGACGGCAAGTTCCGATTCACAAGCCCAGGCTTCCGACGACGAAGAGGATTGCACTCCGGCCGATTCCGCCAATCCGGAATGCGCCGATGATTCCGCCAAAGCCCCGGCCAAAAAGAGCATCACCTACAACGAAGATGCCGATGCAACCTACACCAACGAGAACCGCGAAATCTACCGCGCACGCAAAGAAGGTTTCTATACCTCCATCAATTTGGGATTTCGCCTGGCTGGCGGCGTGAATATGCTATTCGGCGAAAAAGCCGACACCTGGAACCCTGGCTATCTCGGCAATTTCGGAATTTTCGTCAGGATCCCGTTCGGATTCCAGACCTTTAGGCTCATGACGGCATTGGACTTCAGCTACCGCCGCTACCTGTACGAAGAAACGACGGAATACAGCGACAACGAAGCCTATGTCGAAATGTACATGTTCGAAATCCCCTTCATGTTCCGCTACATCGGCGAAGACGACGGATTCTTCTTTGGCGTTGGCGCAGACCTCGGCCTCAAGCTCTCCGGTTACTCCCAATTTAAGCAGGAAACCTCCGTCGAAGGTAAAACGCAAAAGGACAAACGCGAGAAGTCCATTCCTACAAACGGGGTCGAACTGGGGGCAGTCGTCGATTTCGGTTTCGTTTTCAGCGGCCATTTCGGCTTCGACATCCGCGTAGTGCAATATTTTTCCAACCTCGTAGACGAGGCCAATCTGGCCGAACCGACGCTGTTTGATTCCAAATTATGGCCATTTAACGCCACAATCGGCGTTTTTTACCAATTCTAATTTGTTCGTGGAGTCTTGACGGGGCAAAAAGCCCCGTTTTTTCGCTCTTTTCGTAAAAAACAAATTACCAATATATTTTCTCAACAGATTTTTTTGAAGATATTTTTAGAGGAGCGTTGTTTATCAATTATATTATTATAATTCAAGTATGAAACCGAAAACACTCTCCCTGATTTGTGCTTTTATTTTCGCGTTTTCTGTAGCCGTCTTTGCACAGGACGACGATTCGGATGATTGGATTGGTGGTGATTCCAATAACCGCAGTAGGCCTGCTAAAACCAGTTCCTACGACGGTGGAGATGACAGCGAATTCGCAAACGATGCAGACTACGCACAGGCGTACGCCCGTTACAAGAACGAGGCCACGTCCAAGGCCGAAATCAACCGTCAACGCACGGAAGGCTTTGCCCGTTCCATCATGCTCGGCGTGCGCGCCCAGGGCGGCATAAACACGTTCTTCGGTTCCAATTCCGATGGATGGGGACTGGGCTGGCAAGCCGGTGGTGGTCTGATGGTCAAGATGCCTCTAGGCTTCAAGTACACCTACATCGTCCCGGAACTCACGTTCAATTTCCGTCAATACCGTTACGAAAACCAGACCGACTACGGTACGGACGAAGCGACAATCGATATCATGATGTTCGATATTCCGATTATCGTGCGCTACAACTTCGAGGACTACAACCTTTACGCAGGTATCGGTCTCGATATCGGCCTCAAGCTCACGGGTTCCTCCGAATACACCAAGGACTATTCGGGAAACAAGAAACCTGAACCGAACACCATCGCCACTTCTGGTGCCGAGGTGGGCGGAGCGATTGATCTCGGCTACATGTTCAGCCGCTATGTCCATTTAAACATCCGCGTCGTGCAGTGCTTCACCAACATGCTGATTCCTGCCCGTACGTACCAGCCTGAATTTAGGGAATCCACCTTGCTCACGTTCTACACGACGGCAGGTATAAACATCTTCTTCTAAACGGAAATGGCTGTTAAAGGCTATGTACACTCTTTCATCACCGGGGCCGCATCAGACGGTCCCGGTGTTCGTTTTGCGCTGTTCACTACAGGCTGCCCGTTCCGCTGCCTGTACTGCCACAATCCTGACACCTGGAACCTGCACGACGGCAACGAGACAGACTCCGATCACATCCTCGCCGAAATAGGGAAATACGCCGGGTTCCTGCGCATGGCAGGCGGACTGACTATCACCGGCGGAGAACCGCTAGTTCAGGCAGACTTCGTTCACGACATCTTCGAACGTGCAAAGAACGAGCTACACCTGCACACAGCGCTCGACACACAGGGATTCCTCGCCGCAGGCCTGCCCGACGAATGGTTCGACAGCGTAGACCTCGTGCTGCTCGACATCAAGGAAATGAACCCCGAGACCCACCAGAGGCTCACCGGCAAGCCCCTCCAGCCCACATTGGACTTTGCGCAGAGGCTAGCCCGCATGGGAAAGCCCGTCTGGCTTCGCTATGTGCTTGTTCCGGGCCTTACCGATAGCGACGAGGACCTGCACGCACTCGCAGACTTCATCGAGCCCCTAAAGAACATCGAGCGCGTTGATGTGCTCCCGTTCCATAACATGGCCATCCACAAGTGGGACGACCTCAAGATACCCTATACGCTCCGCGACACCCCCAGCCCTACAAACGAAGAAGTGGAGCATGCCAGGGGCATACTCCACAGATAAAGACCTAAAGGCTCAGCCTGTTATTTCTGCTTGGGCCTCTTGTAGCCGAACGACTTGAGCAGTTCGTCCGAAGCATGGCGCTTGTGGCCGATTTCTTCGTCCGGAAGTTCGCAGCGCAGCTCGGCAACCGACTTGACCTCGGTCTTGAAGATGTAGGCACCCGTTCCAAGCAGGCGACCGTCCTTTGTCCGCACATCACCATCCAAATCGGGTGTCAGTTCAAAGAACATCTTGGCTTCGCCGACATCGCTGACATATTTCGGATCGTTCAAATCCTGTTCGAACCGGTATTCGTTCAGGAAGGAACCCAGATTGGAATAGATCCAGACATTCACGTGCAGCGACATCTTGTACAGGTTCGCACTCTTGAGGTCGCCCTTGTATTCCTTGCGGAATTCTTTGGTACAGTAGTTGTTGACGTATTCGTCGACCGTTATTCTTTCACGGTCCCAACCACCACCGACACCGAGCGAGATCATGCCGTCGCGTTCGACAAGATCGTCCAACGTGCAAAGTCCAGCAGCGGGGTTTTCACCACAGCGCGGGGCCACAGCTTCGATGGCGAGCGTCGGGCCGAGATGGCCACCATTCACGCCCGGATAAGGTTCCTTGCCGTTGCCCTTCTTCTTGCCAAAGGAGCCGCCGACAAGTGTCTTCGCTTCCCTGTCTTCAGTCGGGTCATACATGCTCACAGCAAACGTCTGTCCCTTCTTCGGCGGATTGTCGCCATAGTACTTCGCGACGGAATCCACATCGATTATCGTGACAGGCTTTACAACATGCACATCGATGGATTTCGGATCCTTCAAGACCACGATGACCGTATCCGAAGCCTCGTTGCCCGCCTTGTCGCGATAGGTGCGCAAATGGGGTTCACACCGTTCTTAAGCGCCTGGAGAACAAGGGTATCCTGGACAACGCCATCGACAGTCCATTCGACATCAATGCCACGCGTATGCACGAACGACTTGTTCTCGGGAGAATTGATCTTGACGACCGGAACAACCTTATCCACAACGATGAAGATGTTCTTCGTGGATACGTTGCCGAACTTGTTCTTGTAGGTGTAGCTGACCTGATAGCCGTAGTTGCCTTCTTCGTTCTTGATGATTTCGCCATTGTCATCCACAGCATAGCGGACACCCACGTGGCCACCGAAGTCATCGTCAAACTCGTAAGCATACTCGTAAACACCGCCAATGTCGTTTTCAATCAGTTCACCGGTGGAGCCATTCACGTAGTAAGAAACGGTAACATCCTTGCCACCGACAACAGTCTGGAACTCGACCTTCATTACAACGACACCGTCATCATTCTTGATCGGGTTGCCCTTCTTGTCGGTATTGTAGGACACTGTCAACTTCTTGCCATTAACTTCCTTTTCAAAAGAAACGGCATACGTTTTGTTATTGATCAGGTTCCGCCTAGTCTCGGCAGATTCCGCATCATCCATCGTGATGTTCTTCTTCTTCGAAACCTTCTTGATGTCCGAGAGAGAGCCCTTGATGTTCAACAGGGAATCCAATTTGAGGTTCGTGTTGAACGTGGAGTCGGTCTCGGTCGCATTGTCCCTGATATGGATGCGGACTTCGTTCAATTCATGATTCACATAGAAGTTCGTATCGCTTTCGTCAACCTGTTCAACAATGGTCACGTTCGAAATAGCAGCCGTGTCTTCCGCCGTCTTCGATATCGTCACCTTCGGGATAGAATTGTCCACCACGATGACAACCGTGTCACAGCCAGGCCTGTCCTTCGTCGGGTCATCATAGCACAGCCTGACAATGTAGGTGCTGTCCTTCGGGAGATTGACCAAGGTGTCGGGCTGGAGTTTCTTGTCGACAGTCCATTCCAGGTTGACCTTCCTGGTATGAGTGTAGATGGTATCGGGTTCAAGCCAGAGAGAATCCTCGTCGTTTGCACGAGTAATCTTGACCTCGGGCACTTCGAGAACGTTCTGGACCTTGATGGTCACATGAGCCGTGTCAATGCTGCCGTCTTCACCTTCGACAGTAACGACCAGGTCGTACTTTTTCTTGTTTTCGTAATCAAGCGTATCGATAAGCGTGATTTTGCCGTCATCTGAAATCTTGAACACCTTGGTCTTGGTGATGAGTTTCACCTTGACCTTGTCCCCTTCGGGATTGTCGATGATGAGCTTTGCAAACGTCGTATCCGGCTTTGCATCTTCGCGAATGACAATGGTCGTATCGTCAATCGTCGGAATTTCGCGGATATCATCAATCAGGATTCTCACGATTGCCGTAGAAGAAGCCTTCTTCGTATCGGTCACGGAAACCTTCAAATCGTAGCGGTTCTTGGTTTCGTAATCGAGGTTCGCACCCTGCTTCACAGTAATGCGGCCAGAAGAAGAAATCTCGAATTCATTGGACTTCTCGGCAAGCGCGAACACGAGCACGGAATCCGGGTCCTCAGCATCGTGGGCCACCACACGGCCGACCTTCGTCTTTGCCGGGGAATTTTCGGCCACATGGAATTCAGCAGGTTCAATTTCCGGAGCCTCATTCACATCGTCCACGATAATCAGGAACCTGGCCGTATCGGACATGCTATCCGTATCGGTCACATAGATTTCAAGGACGTAGCTCGTCGTCGACTCGTAATCAAGCACGCCGCTCTTCTTCACGGTAATGCGGCCGGACTTGGAAACATCGAACTCGTCCGACTTTCCGACCAAAGCGAATGTCAGCAGCGAATCCGCATCTTCCTGGTCCATACCGATAGCCTTGCCGACAAGCGTCTTGGCCGCGGCCGTTTCAGCCACGTGGAACGTATCGGCTTCGATAACAGGAGGTTCAGGCACATTCAGGATATTAATCCTTACCTTGCCCACGGAAGTGAGGCCCTTGAGGTCTTCAACTTCAATCTGCAGCGTATAGGACTTGGTGCGTTCGTAGTCAAGTTTCGCACCCTTCTTCACGGTGATAATGCCGTCGGTCGAAACATCAAATTCCTTCGAGGAACCCACGAGGCTGAAGAGCAACTTGGAAGCCGGATCCTCGTCGTCAGTCGCCCGAATCTGGCCGACAAACGTAGATTCCGGAGAGTTTTCCTTAATCTCGAACGTATCCGGTTCAATAACAGGAGCCTTGTTGACATCGTTCACGGTAATAAGCATTACCTCTTCGGCAGCAAGCAACTTACTCGGTTCGCTGTAGTCAACAACCTTCACCGTCAAGGAGTAGTCGTTTCCGGTCGTGCTGCTGCAAATGAGCACTTCCTTCGTCGAAATCTCACCTGTCAGGGAATCAATAGCAAACTTGGCCGTATCGCCATCGATAGCGTAGTACTTGTGCTTCTTGAACGCCTTGGCCGTATCCAAGTCGCCGTCCTTGACAGGGCTTCCATTCAAGACCGTTCCAACAGGTTCAAGTTCATCGACATCGAACTTCTGCTGCACAATCGTCGGCTTCTCGTTCACGTCTTCGACGTTGATGATGACAAGCATCGTATCGGCAGATTTTGCGTCCCTGTTGTCGGTCACCCGCACCTTCACCTGGTACACAGCAACAGACTCGTAATCCAGGGAATCCATGGCGACCGTGATTTCACCCGTCGACGCATCGATAGTGAAGAACTTCGCCGAATTCTTGGAAACCGCAATCAGGGAATAGGCCAGATTGTCCTTGACGGTATACTTGTTATCTTCGTCCTTGGCATACTTGGCAATAGACCCCACAGACGTTCCCACAGGAGAATTTTCTTTCACGCCGACAGTCACCGAGCTAGAGTCAAATGTCGGAGGATCGTTCTTGTCGTTGATATGCACCTTGAGGACCGCGGTATCAGCGAGGTCAGACGGGAAGCCTTTGTTCTTTCCATTATCCGTAGCAACCACATACATATAGTAGACGCTATCCTTTTCGTAATTGAGGACAGAATCCTTGAGAGTGATTTCACCACAGAAATAGCCCTTATCACAAGTGGACGAAGAGGAAATTTTGAAGACGCTCGTAGCACCCGCCGTGGAATCCAGGAGCTTGTATTTCATCTTTGTCCAGAGGTCTTCATCCGTAACCTTGACCTTACCGACAGATGTACCGGTCGACGAGTTCTCGTCGATGTAGAGGTCCGCTGTCACGATGTCCGGCGTTTCGTTCACGTCATTAATATTGACGGTCACTTCGGCCGTATCGCTAGCGATGCCGTCCGACACGGCGACCTTGAACTTGTAAACGCTATCCTTTTCGTAATCGAGCTTAGCACCTTGAGCCACGACCAGCTTGAATTCCCTATCCGAGACCGTCTCGTAGGTGAACGGAAGCGTCGTGCCGCTCGGCGGGATAATGGAGAACGTCAACTTGTCGCCGGTATCTTCGTCCGTCACCGTAATGTTGCCGACAAGCGTACCCTTCGGAGAATTCTCGTCTACCCTAAACGTGTAGGAGGCCGAGTCGATAATCGGAGGATCGTTCTCATTGCTCACAGTAATGGTCACCTTGACCTTGGCGGAAAGGTTCTTCTTGTTGTCAAAGAAACTCTGACTAGCACCGTTGTCCGTCACCGTGGCTTCAACCTCGTACGTATGGCCGGCATAGGCCTGGCCCAGCACGCCCGAAGGCACCACCTTGATGACGCCCTTGTTGTTGGAAGAGGTAATAGAGAACAAGTTCGTCACCTCAACCTTGTTCGATGCATCCGTCACGTCGTAAACCTTGCCGAACGTGTAAGTCAATGCCGTCTTGGGAGTAGCAAAGGAATCCTTATCGGTCGCCGTGAGCGTCCCGACGGTTTGACCACCCGTATACTTCTCGTTAATCTTGAACGAATAGCTCGACTTGCCAAAAGCCGGAGTTTCGTTGATATCCTTGACGCGTACCGTCAAGTTCGCTGTATCACTAGAACCACCATTGTCTGTCACGATAACACGAACCGTGTAAAGCGTGTCCATCGTTTCGTAATCCAGTTCCTTGTTCGTCTGGACATAAGCACTGTCCTTGCCCGAAACCGCAGTCAACGCAAACGGCAGCGAGTTCAAAGCGTGTCCGTCCGTAGTTTCCATCTTGAACGTGAGCGTATGGTTCTTGTCCGGATCGGTCACCTTGTAACCGGCCAGGAACTTACTAGAGCCATCATGTTCCTTGACATTCACATCCGTCGCCGTCGGTTTAATGACAGGAGGTTCGTCCACATTTTTAATCTTAATCGTAACGACCGCCGTATCCTCCATGTCTGGCGGGAAGCCCGCGCTCTTGCCGTTATCCTTCGCGATGACATACATGTAGTAAACCGCAGTCTTCTCGAAGTCAAGCACGGAATCCTTGAGGAAGATGTCTCCGCAGAAATAACCGCTCTGGCACGAGGATGCCGGTTTAATTTCAAACACCTTGGAAACGTCCTTCGTGGAATCCTCGAGAGCATATCTCATGACAGTCCAGGTATCCTCATCAGTCACCTTGACCGTGCCCACTTTCTTTCCCTTGGGAGAGTTTTCATCCACGCTGAGCGTGGCATCGGCAATGAGCGGTTTTTCGTTCACGTCGTTAATCTTCACGACGACGTTTGCCGTATTCGTAATCTGGCCATCCGTGACACTTGCCTTGAACGAGTAGGAAGGCGTCTTTTCGAAATTGAGAGTCGCACTAGACACAATCAAGTTGAATGTTCTCGAATCCACTTTCTTGACAGAGAACGGAAGATTAGAACCGATAAGAGAGACTGTCAAATTGTCATTCGTGTCCTCGTCTGTCACAGTGAATGTTCCGACAACCTTATTGACTGGGGAATTTTCGTTGACATTGAACGCATAATCCGTCGTGTCGAAGATCGGCGGTTCGTTTACGTCTGTGACATCGACATGCACAAGAATCGTATCGGTAAGCTTATTCGTGCGATTTTTCGGCACGCCCCTGTCGGTCACAACAATTTTCATTTCATACGACGGTCGATTTTCGTAATTCAGGGAATCCGCTTTCACCGTGATTGCACCGGTCTTGGAATTGACTTGGAACACGTGGGAGGGGGCTCCAGAGACATTCACAAGCTTGTAAGTGAGGGTATCCCAGGCATCCCGCGTCGAATCAACGTCATCCTGGGCGGTTACGGTCGTCAAAACAGTTTTCACCGGCGAGTTTTCGGCAATGGAAACCGTGAGTTTTCCGTTCTGCACCTTGCTCTTGTCAAACAAGGGCTTGTCGTTCACGGGGAGCACCTGGATGGTCATCTTATAGGTGTTCTTGGACTCGTCATCGAAGGCATCGACAATCTTGAACGTAAACTTAGTGTACTCGAAAGACTTCGTAGAATCACCGAAGTCATTCGCTGCGCTCGCAAAGGTCAACTTTCCGGACGTAATATCCGCCGAAGAGATGACACTGCCAGCCTTAATAACCGTCGACCCGTTCTTGAGGGAACCCTTCACCGGGGCACTCACGATCTTGACCTTGTAAGTCGACATCGGTGTTTGCGACGTGACGCCGTTTTGCGAAACACTTAAATAAGCCGGGAAGGACTCAATCTTGAAGGGGACATCTTCGTAGCCGATGGAATCTCCACTAGCCGCTACAATCGCAGTAATAATCGTATCCTTGCCACTGGGTTCGTCGTCGTTATCCACGATGTAGAGTTTAAAATCACCGGTGCGCTTACCATTGTCAAGGACGCCGCCAGTGATGTCCAGCACGCGCAAGTAGAAGAATTCCGTATTCTCAGCGAGCCCATCATCAACCGCAGTCAATTTGATTGGAGTTTCCAACGCAGAACCGTCTTCCGTGAACTTCACCGAAGCAGAAGCGTTGTTCGAGCACAGGGGAATGCCGCTCGTCTCGAGGTCACTCTGTGCAGCAGCCGTCGTGTCGGTCTTTCCCGTCTTCTTCTGGTTCGCATTCGCACCCGATTCAAAAGCAAAGCAATACTTGATTGTCACAGGCACCGAAGGTTTCTTGTTCAACCTGGCCGCGATTACTTCGTTTTTCAAGCCTTCATGAATCGCACCGGACGCCAAAGCCTTGGAATCGATCTCAGGCGGATTGAACGGGACGTAACGGAACTGGTCGGCCTTGAAATCTGCATCAATGGTAATTTTTTGGCGATTATCTGCCCTGCAAAACTCATATGCTGCTTAATATTAACTTCATGCGGAGAAATGATGGTTCCCTGCATAGACCTGTTATTACTACCCGCCGGGAATGCCAAACTCTGTGCAAAATACAACAGAAGATCGCCGTTGTAAAGGCTGTCCGGAGCAGCATCATTGGCCGTCGTTGACCATGTTTTTGCTGTTTTATTCCACTGACCATCATTCGCGGCATAAATAACCTTGACCGACGTACTGTTGGTGAATTTCACATTACCCGTAACAAAAATACGGGTTGGGCGACCTTCTGGAGGCATTCTCACGTAGATGTTTCCATTATTCTGCATCGAGATGGACCCAACCAGGATATCATAGACATCCGTTCCTGGAGGGACATCAATAAAGTAATTCGAATTATCTCTCGTAATAGAATTTATTGTATCACTATAGGTATAACCACTTTTCACAGAAGGCATGCTCAAATCTTCATCAACAGCAGGGACCTTGGAACAATCAATGGTGCCATTGAAATTAGTGGAGCCATTGCCAAAACAATAAAAGCCCTTAAACTGGTTGGTGTTGGATCCGTTCGAACTGACATTGAATCGTCCCCCAAAACGTGTAGGGCCATTCATGAAAGTATCGCCACCATCACCATTGCTGAAATTACCCTTAAAAAGGATTGGGCCTCCCAGTTCATGGAATTGGTTCGTGAATTGAAGCGCTCCCTTGGGAGAGCCGACATAACCCACTGTATCTGTCAAATGGACATTACCATACAAGAAGATTGCCGCTTCAGTGGCTGAATTTCCTTCTGCCCACAGCTTGTACTTCATCAACTGATCCCACTTGACAGAGTCAGTTGCGGTGTTCCCACCAAACGAAAACGGTGCAACAGGCACGTTAGCGGCCAAGGCAATCGAAGATGCCGCCAGAAGCATTGTTAAGGAACGTGCGAAACGCTTGCTAAAATTCGCAAAAAACGAATTCGTCATATGATCTCCTTCCAAATCATCCCAAACTTGGATTTTCCCTCGATCACCCAAACCCATTTTATCTTAGCTTTCAGACAAAACAAAATCGAGAACGGCGTAAATATAGCAAACGAAGTGTAAAAAAACCATAACAAAACGTCGGTTTTCCCGGATAACGGGTAAAAACACCCCGATTCTTGAAGAACCGGGGTGTCCCTATTTAAGAACCACTTTTTTTAGTAGATAAACAGCATTTCGCGGTATTTCGGCAGCGGCCAAAGTTCGTCGGGCACGACCTTCTCAAGGCTATCCACCACCTTGCGGAGGTCCGCAATGGCCGAAATGATGCCCTCATGTTCACCATCCAGGGCGTTTTCCACGGCAGAAACGGCATCCATGAGCTTGCTACAGCCCTCGCCCAGCGATTTCGCATAGCCGTCCAGACCGGGGAATCCCTGGTTCAGGGCCATTTCGTTCGTCCTGAGCGCACCGGAATAGGCCTCGACTACCTTCGGCAAGATGACGTTTTTGGCAAGGTCGCGGGCAATTTCGCCCTCGATATGGATGCGCTTGTGGTAATCCTCGACGTTCACCTCGTAGCGGGAACGCATCTCGGCACGGTTCATCACCCCGTACTTCTCGAACAGGGCGATGTTTTCGTCCTTGACGAGCGCCTTGAGGGCTTCCATGGAGGTGCGGATGTTCGGGAGGCCGCGGCGTTCCGCTTCCTTCACCCATTCGTCGGTATAGCCGTTGCCGTTGTAAAGGATACGCTTGTGTTCCTTCACAATCTTTTGCAGCAGCTTCTGGAGGCCCGTGTGGAAGTTCTTCTCGTCGAGCTTTTCAAGCTGTTCGGCAATCATGTCGAAGGCTTCGGCCACAATCGTGTTGAGCACGACGTTCGGCTCGGAACAGCTCTGGCTGGAACCGGGGGCGCGGAATTCGAACTTGTTGCCGGTAAACGCAAACGGCGAAGTACGGTTACGGTCGGTGGCATCGCGCGGGAGCGGCGGCAGCATGTCGGAGCCGAGCTTCATGGCACCGGCTTGCTTGCTGGACTTGGGCACGCCTTGCTCGATTTGGTCAATCACGTCCATCAGCTGGTCGCCCAGGTAGATGGAGATGATGGCCGGAGGTGCCTCGTGCGCACCGAGACGGTGATCGTTGCCCGCGCCCGCGCAAGTCATGCGGAGCAAGTCGGCATGGGTATCCACGGCGTAAATGATGGCGCACAGCGTCGTGAGGAACACGGCGTTCTGGTGCGGGTCCTTGCCCGGATTGAGCAGGTTACCCTTGCCGTAAGAAAGGCTCCAGTTGTTGTGCTTGCCCGAGCCGTTCACACCGGCAAACGGCTTTTCGTGCAGCAGGCACACGAGCCCGTAACGGTCGGCCACGTTGCGGAGCGTTTCCATGATCATCATGTTGTGGTCGCAAGCGAGGTTCACGTCCTCGAAAATCGGGGCGAGTTCGAACTGCGCGGGGGCGACTTCGTTATGGCGGGTCTTGGCCGGGATGCCGAGGCGCCAAAGTTCCTTTTCTACGTCGTTCATGAAGTTGAGGATGCGGCTCGGGATGCTTCCAAAGTAGTGGTCGTTCATCTGTTGGTGCTTCGCGGGAGTGGCGCCAAAGATGGTGCGGCCGGCCTGGTACAGGTCGGGGCGTTGCAGGTAGAACCGTTTGTCGATGAGGAAGTATTCCTGTTCAGCGCCAAGCGTGACGGTCGTCTTCTTGGGGCCAGCCTTGAAGCAGGTCATGAGGCGGCGAGTGGACTTGGAAAGCGCCTGAAGGCTACGGAGCAGCGGGGTCTTCTTGTCCAAAGCTTCGCCGGTATAGCTGCAGAACGCCGTCGGGATGCAAAGCGTGGCTCCGTTGCCGTGGCGCTTGATGAATGCCGGGCTCGTCGGGTCCCAGGCGGTGTAGCCGCGGGCTTCGAACGTAGAGCGAAGTCCGCCGCTCGGGAAGCTGGAGGCGTCGGGCTCACCCACGATGAGGTTCTTGCCGCTGAGTGCCATGATGGCCTTGCAGCCGCTCGGTTCAAGGAAACTGTCGTGCTTTTCGGCGGTAGAGCCGGTCAGCGGCTGGAACCAGTGCGTAAAGTGCGTGGCTCCGCGGTCCATGGCCCACTTCTTCATGGCGTGGGCGACGTCGCCAGCGATGTTCGGGTCGAGGGCGACCCCTTCGTCGATCGTAGCGAGGAGCTTTTCGCAGATGTCCTTCGGCAGGTAGCTGCGCATGGTGTCGGCGTTGAAAACGTCTTCACCATAAAAGTCGATGTTGACCGGTTCGGCCGGTTTTACCGGCGCCGGAGTGGCAGTTGCAATGTCGTAAATAGCTTTTGTGCGGTTCATGAAAGGAAAAATAGAAATGAAACAAGCCCCTCCGCAGGGAAAAAAGAGGGCTTTTTCGCCTTTTTTCTTTACATTTATGTAAAAAATCAACTATTTTTACATAAACGTAATACGCAGAAGCAAAAAGATGCTATTTTATAGTCATTAATTCTCTCCTAGATAGCCTCTTCCGGTAACGGAGAGGCACGAACCATTCCGGGCGGGGTCTCTCCGCCCGGAACGGTTTTTAAGAGGAAACAGTGCAAGTCCAGGATATCGAAACCGAAGCATTGAGCGAAATAGAGCAAGCCCTCCGTCAAAAAAGGGCCAAGCCGGAACTGTTCGCCCAAATCCGCGATATCCTCACCGGAACGTTCGCAGAAATCGGCCAGGAATACCAATCCGTCAACGACAAGCTCCGCGACCTCATCGAAGAAAAGCCCGGCGAGCTCATCGGCAACTCCCGCGAAATGCGCGAGGTTTCAAAACGCGTCCGCCACATCGCGAACTCCGAAGCGACCGTCCTTATCCGCGGGAAAACCGGGACGGGCAAGGAGCACGCGGCCCGCAGCATCCACCTGCTTTCCGACCGCAAGGACAAGCCCTTTGTCCTGATGAACTGCGACTCGCTGAACGACGACCCGGGAGCGAACAACTTCGAGAGCGAGCTCTTCGGCTACGAGCGCGGCGCCTTCGCCGGGGCGACCAGCAGGCACATCGGCAAAGCGGAACATGCGCGCGAGGGCACCCTCTTTCTGGACGAAATCGGCAAGCTCGGGCGGGCGGCACAGGCAAGGCTTTTGCAGTTCGTCCAGGAGCGCGGTTTCTGCCGCCTAGGCAGCAACATCTACCAGCGCTGCAACGCACGCATCATCGCATCGACCAGCATGAACCTGGAGCAAATGCTGCAAGAAGGGACTTTCCGCGAAGACCTGTACTACCGCCTGAACATTTTCCAGATAAACTTGCCGGACCTCGCCCAGCGCAAGACCGACATATTGCTGCTCGCCGACCATTTTATCGAGAAGATGAATTTGAAGTACGGCAAGGGAATCCTGCGCCTGAGCTCCCCCGCCATCGACATGCTCATGAGCTACCACTGGCCCGGCAACGTGCGGGAACTCGAAAACTGCATCGAGCACGCCTGCCTCGCCACTACCGACACCTGCATCAACGCGCACGACCTGCCGCCGACACTGCAGACGGGCAGCGCGAGCAACACGGCCCTCATCCGCAACGACAAGACGCCCCTCGCGACCATCCTTGACAACTTTGAGCGTGAAATATTGAACGAAGCGCTCAAGCGCAACGACGGCAACCTGAGCGCCGCCGGCCGCGAACTCTCCGTGAGCCCGCGAATGATGCATTACAAGGTAAAACGGCTGGGAATCGCTTAAGATTTTTCCAAGCCTTTTTTTATTATTGTAATATGAACATCCTCGTCTACTTCCTGTTTGCCCTTTCCGGGTTCGCGGGCCTCATTTACGAAGGCTCGTGGGCACGCTACCTCAAACTTTTCCTCGGACATTCGAGCTACGGGCAGGTGCTTACGCTCTGCATCTACATGGGTGGCCTTGCCATCGGTAGCTTTGTCGCAGGCAAACTGGTCGAAAAAATCAAGCGCCCGTTGTTGGGCTATGCCGCCGTGGAACTGGCTATCGGTATCGGCGGCGTGGCGTACCACCCGCTGTACAACTGGCTCACGGGTATTTTCTACGATTCCTCCTTTGTGGCGGGACTGAGTTCCCGCGGTGCCGAAGTCGTGAAGGTCGTCCTTGCGACAGGCAGCACGCTCCCCATCGCGATTGCTGTCGGCATGACGTTCCCCTTTATCGCAGCCGGGCTCATGCGTAAGAGCGGTGCGGAAGTCTCGCTCCCGATGCTCTACTTTACGAACAGCCTCGGTTCCGCCATCGGCATCCTGTTTACGAGCTACACGCTCATCCCCGTTTTCGGTAACCACGTGACGCTCTGCGTCGCCGCTTCCATCAACTTCTTGCTAGCGACCATCTTTGGCGTTATCGGCTTTGGGACCTCTCCCGTGCGCGAAGACGACGATGGCGAAGAGAAGGTCGAGGAAGTCGTTGTCGATTCCAAACTCCCGATGCCGCCCAAGAGCACCTGGTTCTGGATCGCCGCCATTACCGGCCTTACCTCCTTTGTGTACGAAATTGTCTGGATCCGTTTGCTCAGCCTGCTCATGGGTTCTTCGAGCCACAGCTTCGACCAGATGCTTTCGGCCTTTATTCTCGGGCTTTCCATCGGCAGCGCGGTCAGCGGCAAGCTGCTGAAAAAAGATTCGCTGGTGGTGCTTTCGCTCGCCCAGATTTTCATGGCCTTCTTCGCACTGTGTACGCTCTATTTCCATCAGCCGTTCTGGATGATGATGAACGAGGCGAACCAGATATTCAATTCCACGAATGACGGCTACGTGTGCTGGAGCATATTCAAGTATGTGCTGTCTCTCCTGTGGATGGTGCCGACAAGCTTCTTTGCCGGCATGACGCTCCCGCTCATCACGATTATCCTCACGCGCGCATTCAAGTCCGAAGCCCCGATTGGCAAGGTCTATGGCTGGAACACGCTCGGTTCCATCATCGGTTCGGCTGGCGGTGGCTTGTTGCTCCTGCCCTTCCTGCAGCTCAAGGGCGCCCTGGTGTTTGCCGCTGTGCTTGACTTCGCGATCGGATTTATCCTGTTGGCGATTTATCGCAAACGCTTCCGTCGCAGCCCCATGTTCTACGTGATTGGCGGCGTGATGATTCTCCCTTCGTTCTTCATGGGATTCGACCCCTCGCTAGTCACCTCCGGCGCATTCCGCGCTTACAAGGATTTGCACCCGGACGAAAAGATTATCGTGCGTGACGGCAAGACGGCAACCATCAGCTTCCACGAATCGAACGTCCATTACTACATCAAGACGAACGGCAAGGCCGACGCGAGCATGAGCAAGGACAGGAACCACCCCATCGAGGGCGACGAACTCACGCAGGCGGCAACCGCGTTTATGCCGATGGCTGTGATGTCGAAACCTTACGATGCCGCCATGGTGGGCTTTGGCAGCGGCATGGGCGCACACTATTTGCTTTCTGACCCGCTGCTCAAGGACTTTGACTGCGTCGAAATCGAAGAAGAGATGATGAACCTCGCGAAGGGTTTCTACCCGTGGAACTCCCGCGGCTACGATGACCCGCGCACGCATATCTACATCGACGACGCGAACACGTTCTTCCTCACGAACCGCCGCCAGTACGACCTCATCGTGAGCGTGCCCTCGAACCCGTGGGTCAGCGGCGTTGCTAGCCTGTTCAGCCACGAGTTCTACGCCAAAATGCGCCGCTACATGAAGCCGGGTGGACTCTGGGTGCAGTGGATCCAGACATACGAATTTAACGACCAGCTGTTCCTCAACATTCTCAAGGCGCTTGACGTGGTGTTCCCCTACGTGAGCCTGTACAAGGCGCCGGAAGAGCCTGACATCATCATCATTGCGAGCGACCAGCCTGTCATCCAGAAGGCTATTGGCCGCTTCAAGACGGACCCGGTGCTCGTGAAGGAATTTGAACGCATCCACCGCAACCCCGACTTCTTTGGCGAAAGGAACTTCCTGTTCACCTCGAAGATGGTGTCGTCGTTGCTGGATGGTGTGGAGCCCAACAGTACATTTACTCCGATGGTGGACAACAAGGCGGAGGAGGCCAGGTTCATCCATTCCAACGCACACATCGTGCAGGTGTTCGACTCCTGCGAAATCTGCTGGCCGGAATACCTGGATTCTGCGGATTACGCGCTGCGCCGTCCCGACCGTGTGCAGGCTCTCATGGATGGCTCGCATGATCCGTTCATCGAACGTGCCTTGCTCGGTTACCTGAACAGTATCGACACGACCGTACAGGAAGTTTCTCCCGAATGGAAGAAGTTCCGCATGCAGTACATCGAGTGGGTGCGCGGCGTTCCGTTCGAAGCCCGTGACACCAACGAAATCTATGCGAAGGTCCGCGAGCTTGTGAACTTGGGACGCTTCCCGGCATCGTTCACGGACGAGTTCAACATCACCGAAGTCGCCCGTGTCAAGGACTACGAAACAGCAGCTCACCTTGTTGCCGATTTCTACGAGAAGTATGAAGTCAAGGACATGGACGAGTTCTTCCTGCGTAACGCCATCCTGATTGCGTTCCTCGCAAGGGAACCGGAACTGGCGAACGTGCTGTACAAGGAAGCCATCTACAAGCATGAAAGTTTCTTCCCGGTCGAGAAACTCCTGATATCGAAGGAAATCAAGAAACTCCGCCGAACCATTGCGATGGAAAAGAAATAGCTGTGAGCTGTGAGCGATGAGGTATGAGCTTTGAGGCTCAATACCTCAAAGCGAGCGTAGCGAAGCGAGCTCGAACCTATTACCGCTTTGTTCAAAATGAACGTATATTTATTGTATGCGTTTACCGGTAGCCATACTTGCATTGAATGCGTTGATATTTGCCCAGGGAACAATCCCTGATGACAGAAATCCTATCAAACACGAGCAATGCATACCTAATTATGATGAGTGCCTCAACCCCAAAGGTATGCAACGACTGGTGGATGAGCCCACGGATAGTACGGACATGTCTACATACCCGAGCTTGGAACATACCGTGAACATCTCAGGGATTGTTGATTCTGTTGTCCCAATAGTTATGGATAGTGCAAACGGGAAATTCGATATCAATTCCTGTGTCGAATACGAAAAAAATGGGAGAACATTCTGTCATTACAGCATTGTTGGATACTTGGCCCCATCTGGCACGCAACAAGAAGAGATAAGGCACGTCCTTCTGCGAAATTTCAAAGCTTACTTCGAAACAGAATCGCCTATGACCAAAGCGCTGGATTCTTCTTGGATTTATTACCCTAAAAAAATTGAACTTAAAGTTGGAGATTCGCTTTATATAAAGGGGTATTCGGCTCTATTCAACAACACAAGATCAAAAAACTCATGTTTGTATATACCAACTGCCGTAGTTACTGGCGAATACTTTGTCAACCCGACAGAAGATATTTTGGCAACACCGCGTTCCCGAGTTTTGAAGGTTGAAAAGCCCAAAATTCACAACCGTGACGCCGGCGGCCGCTGCGTGAACGACAAGAAAAGAAATGTGATTAGGTATTAGGTACGAAGCTCGGGGCTCGAGCAATGAGCTATGAGCGGTGAGCTTTGAGGCTCAATACCTCATACCTCAAAGCGAAGCGACCTCAAAGGGGCTTTAGCCCCGACCTCATAGCCCCTAGATTCTAACCTCTAGATTCTCTGACAGAGATTGCTTCAGGGCTTCGCCCTTCGCAATGGAAACCAAGGCGAATGCCACGCCTAACCACTTCCTACTTCCTACTGCCTACTGTCTACTCCGCTTTCTTTACTTCTTCCGCCTTCCACGGGGTAAGTCCGACAACATCGTCTACCGGGAGCGAGAACGCGATCCCCTGGCCCATGGTGTCGAGGCCAGCCTTCTGGTAAAGGGCGTGCAGCACGGCATCTTTAATTTTCGCATCCACCAGAATCATCACGATTTCCTTTTCGGGCTGGATGGCAATCTTGAAAAACGATTCCGCTTCCTTGTTCGCCGTTCCGCGAGCATTCAAAATCGTTCCGCCGCGTGCACCGGCGTCCTTGGCGGCCGCCATCACTACTTCGGAAAACCCGGTGTTGACTATACAAAGGATGACCTCGTGCTTGTTCATACTGAGTCCCTCCGAATCTGCGAACGGTTGTCGCTCAAGAAATTGAAAATGGATTTTCCGATGATACTCGACATGGGAATGGTGTAGGCAATGCCCTTGCCGCCGTGAATCGTATTGAAACGGTCTTCCAAACCGTCCAGCGCATTGCGGAGGCTATCTTCCCCGATGATGCTCAAAATTACGGCGCGGTCGGAATCTGTAAGGCCGATTGCATTCAAGAATTCCTGGGGAGCCGTGCCCTTGCCGAACAGCACCATCTGCACATTCGCTCCAAAAGATTGGATGAAATCTACGTAGAAGTCTGCCTTCGTACGCCCCACGATAGTCACGAGGATTTTCAGCCTGTTCACAGAAACCCGATTGCGTTCGGATTCCTGCCGGCGTCTCCGGTAAGGGACCTTCGCGGCAAGCTTTTCTGAGATCTTCAGTGCACTTTGTTTACCCACCATGGCTGCCTCTACATAAAGTCAATGATCTGCTCGTCGTCGGCATCCTGGATGCGGCGCATCATCATGCGGTTACGGAGCGCCCTGGAGAATGTCGCCCTGAATCCCAGCACCTGGATGGTTATAAGGGGGGTCATCGCCACCATGGCGACAATCCCGAACGCATAATTCAATACCGAATCGCCCCCGTCGCGCAGCTCGGCGCAAGCACCAATAGCGAGAGGCAAAATAAAGCTCGAAGTCAAGGGTCCGCTAGCAACTCCACCCGAGTCAAATGCGATAGCCGTATAGAGTTTGGGAACAAAGAACGAAAGCCCAAGCGAAATGAAGTAGCCGGGAATCAAATAATAAATAATGGGGAACCCGACAATAATGCGAATCATCGAAAGCCCAATCGAAATACCCACACCCACAGAAAGAGCGATGAGCATCGACCGCTTGGTCACAAGCCCGCCCGTAATATCCTCGACCTGCTTGTTGAGCACGTGAACCGCAGGCTCCGCAAGCACCACCACCATGCCAAGGACAAATCCCGCCACCACGAGAGCGCGCGGCATGTTGCCCAGCTGCTTGCCCAGCTCAAAACCGATAGGCATGAACCCTACCGCGACAGCCGTCAAAAAGACAACGAGACCAACAAAAGTATAGACAATGCCAAAGGACATCTGCGCCAGTTTAGTCTTGGAAACCCTGAGGATGGAAATCTGGAGCAGCATAAAGAATATCACAATCAACCCGAGTGCGACCGAGACTTCCTTCACGACACCGAAAATCGTGGGTCCGAAATTCTCCCCCAAGGAAGCTTCGATAGAATAAGCCGATTCCGAAAGTTGGTAAGTCAGGTTCCCTTTCGAAAAAATCACAAGCCCCATGAGTGCAATAATCGGGCCCACAGAGCAAAGCGCAATCAAGCCGAAACTGTTCTCGTTCGCATGCTTGCCACCGATAGCTCCCGCCACACCCACGCCAAGCGCCATGATGAAAGGCACCGTGATAGGCCCAGTCGTCACACCTCCCGAATCGAACGCGAGCGGCACGAACATGTCCTTGCCGAAGGACACCATGAGCATGCCGAACATGAACAGCGCAAGGTAGAAGAAGATGATAATAGTCGAGAGGTCCTTCTTGAAGACAATCTTCACGATAGACAACACCAGGAAAATCCCGACTCCGATACCGATTGTGGCAATCAAAAGCGTCGGTTCCACGGCATTTTTCACCTGTTCCGCAAGCACCGACAGGTCGGGCTCCGCCACCGTGATAAGCACGCCCATCACAAAGCACACCGAAACGAGCAGCATCAACCTACGCGACTTGGCAAGGCCGGAACCCACATGCTCGCCCATCGGGGTCATGGCAAGGTCGGCCCCCAGGTTAAAAAGCCCGATGCCCCCTACCAAAAAAACGGCGCAAATGGCAAAAACAATCAGCTGTTTGGGCGAAAAAGAGACAAGAGGGGTAAACGACACCGCAAGCACAATCAGCGTGACGGGCAAAACCGAGGCAAAAGCCTCTTTCAACTTATCCCAGAAGATTTTGAACATCCTTGGGGAATATAGTAATTTTTATATAATGCAACCGATGCCCCCCGATATGCATCAAAAGGGTACTATGGACGAAAAAGTGATACTTCAACACCTCAAGGATGGGAGCCGCGAAGCTCTGGCCCTGCTCTGGCAGGCCAACAGTTCGAACGTGCTGAACCTCGCCTTCCGCATGTTGAAGGACCGCGACCAGGCCGAAGACATCCTCATGGACGTGTTCGTGCAGGTACCCAAGGCCGTGCAGGCATTCCGGGGCGAATCGGCGCTCGGGACCTGGCTGTACCGCCTCACGGTCAACGCCTGCCTTATGAAGTTGCGCTCGCAAAAGCGCCACCGCGAACTCGAGGAAGAAAGGCTGAACGTCATTGTCGAGGAAGTTATCGGCAAGGTGGACTCGCAAGACGAGGACTTCGATGCCGAACTTCTGGAAAAGGGGCTCGCGCAGCTGCCGGCGGAAACGCGCAGCATGCTCTGGCTCAAGGATGCCGAGGACCTCGACGTGAAGGACCTCGCCTCGATTTACAAGATGCCCGAAGGCACCGTCAAGGCGAGACTCAGCCGCGCAAGGCACCTCGTAAGGGACTTTTTAAAGGAGCGTAAGGATCATGGCTAACAAAATCGACTTCTCGAAGCTCGAAAGGCTTACCCCCAGGGAAGATTCCTGGGCCAAGGTCTGCGCCCGCCTGGACGCGGAATCCGCAAACACACCCGCAAAGGGCAAAATCATCGACATCAAGAGTTGGTACAGCGCCATCCCGATTGCCGCGAGCCTCGTGCTCGTGAGCCTCACGGCGCTCCTCCCAGCCATCACGGACGGCATGGAAGACCAACCCATCACGACCGAAACCATTTCAATCAACAGTTCCACACCTGACGAGGTCTCCAGCTGGTATTCCAGCCTGGGCAACTCGACCAGCGACGAGTTCGAAACGCTCGAGGAAACTGTCGGCTTCAGCTATTTAATAAAGGAGTAAAAATATGAAAGGAGCAAAACTCTTCATCGCAAGCCTTGCCGTGCTTGCCCTGGCCCTGGGGTTCTTCCTGGGAAACTTCTGCAGCAAATGCAGCATGTGCTGCAGCAAGGGCGAAATGACCTGCTGCAAAAAAATGGAAGGCCCGTGCCCGCGCCATGGCATGATGCCGCCCCCCGGCGGCCCACACCATCCGGGAGAATTCAAGGAACACGGCCCACACGGCGACTTCAAGGGACCTAAATTCAAGCACAAGGTGGATCCCGTCGTCATCGATTCCATGCTGGAAGTGACTCCGGAACAGAAGGCCGCTCTCGACGCGAGCCGCGCCAAGGGAGACTCCATCTTCAAGGAACTGCGCGGGAACAAGCACGCCGCCGAAAAGGCCCTTGGACAGGCGCTCGAAAGCGGAGATCAGGCCGCCATCGAAACCGCGAAGGCACAGGTATTGGAAGCCGACAAGGCTCTGCTCGAACACCGCATCAACGGGGTCAACGCGCTCGCTAAAATCCTCACGAAGGAACAACTCGAAAAGTTCAACCAGTTCCACAAAGAACAGATGAAGAAGTTCAAGGAACTCAAGAAAAACGGACGGCCCGGCCCGCAGGGCAACCCTCCCCCGCCGCCTCCGCAGCAATAAAGAGAAATCCCTCCTCAAACAATAAGTCCTCGGCATTAACATGCTGGGGATTATTTTTCATTGTCGAAAAACTTAAAACACCTTGTCTATCGTCTCGACGAATTCCTTGTAGGCAAATGTCGCGTCGAGACTCTTGAGCGCACGGGCGAGCCCCCGGAAATGCCACTGGTGAGCAGCGGCGTCCTTGACGCTGAACAAGTCCCACACCTTGTCGCCGATAGCCTGGTAATCGCGGTAAATGGCGCGGATGTTGCTCAGCTTGTCCGCCAGCGCCACGATTTTCACATCGTTCGAAGCGGCGGAAAGCCTCTCGATGGATTCCTCCTTGCGGAACCTCCAGCTTTCCTCGCTATTGCGGCCCTCGAAAGTGATATCGGATTCCGCCTCCACCAAGTCAGCCACGCGATCGCCGAACTCGCGGCGGATCGCCGAAAGCGTCACGTCGGTATCTTCCACCGTGTCGTGGAGTGCGGCGGCGGCCAACAGTTCCTGGTCGTTCGTCATCGTCGAGGCGATGGCGACAGCCTCCATGGGGTGCACGATATACGGAAAGCCCTTGCCGCGGCGTTCCTTGCCCCGGTGAGCGTTCACGGCAAAAACGATTGCCTTGTCAAGAATCGAGGTATCCATGATTTTAATCTATACAAAAAACTAGCCGAGCGCAACATCCAAGGCCATCATCAGCGAAAAACCGACGGCAAAAAACACCGTCCCGATGTTGGAATGGCGTCCCTCGGACATTTCGGGGATAAGTTCCTCGACCACCACGTAAATCATGGCTCCGGCGGCAAAACTCAGCAGGTACGGCATGACCGGCACGAAATGCTCCGCGAAAATCACCATGAGAATCGCGGCAACCGGCTCGACAGCACCCGAAAGCGCCCCATAAACAAACGACTTCTTCTTCGAAAGCCCCTCGGCGCGGAGCGGCATCGAAATAATCGCCCCCTCGGGAAAGTTCTGGATGGCGATACCGATAGAGAGCGCAAGCGCGCCGAGCGCCGTGATGTCCACGCTCCCCGAAAGAAAACCCGCATAGGCCACGCCCACCGCCATTCCCTCGGGAATATTGTGCAGCGTGACCGCAAAGACCAGCATCGCCGTGCCCGAAAGCTTGCTCGCAGGGCCCTCCTTCTCGTGGTTCGCGTGCATATGGGGCACCACGTTGTCAAGGAAAAGCAAAAAGAGGATGCCCAGCCAGAATCCGACGACAGCGGGCATGAACGCAAACTTCCCTAGACTCGCGGAACCTTCCATCGCAGGGACAAGGAGGCTCCACACGCTCGCCGCCACCATGACGCCCGCAGCAAAACCCGAAAGCGACCTCTTGAGACTTTCGCCCATCTCGCGACGGAGCAGGAATACGCAAGCCGCCCCGAGGACAGTCCCCAGGAACGGAATGAGAATCACTTGCAACGTCAGAACATTCATCGACAAATAAAATAGAAAAAGACTCGCCAAGGCGACAATTTACTTGGCGGAAGACACGGCCCTGTACGCCTCCACAAGTTTTTCCAGGGAGACCGCACAGTTCGCAGGAGAAGTGGACGGGAGCCTTTCGGCATCGATGCCGACATCCTTGGCGCAGTATTTCTGGTACAGCTTGTGAGCCGTGGCGCCCGTGCAGAAGATGCGCGAGACCTTCGACCTTTTTACGAGTTCGCCTATTTTGTTCGGAACGACATCCTCGATGCTCGTATCGCTCGCGCCTACAATGGTGCAACTTTCCAGCACATCCCAAAGAGCCACATGGTGCTTCTTGAGTATCGCCTTTTTCTGCGGAATGGTTTCGGGAACCGCTTCGCCGAGGACCTGCGCGAGCACCTTCCAAAAACGGTTCTGCGGATGCCCGTAATAAAAACCCACCTCGCGAGACTTGGGCGAAGGAATCGAGCCCAGCAGCAACACGCGGGAATTCCGGTCGTAAACCGCCGGGAACTCGTGAGAAACAAATGTACGGGTGTTCTTTTGAACCATTGCTTGAGCCTCACCGCCGATTGAGAGCCTTGTCGACATCGGAGACCTTGCGGAACTTCCCGAGCAGCTGTTTCTTTTTTCCCGAATCATCTTCGTAGTAGACCCAATATTTCTTGTCCAGGTAGACAATCAAGTATTGGCCGCTGTTGTTCTGGTACTGCCGGAATTCCGCCTCTTTCTGGGGCGCGCTCTCTTCCCAATGCTCCATCCGTAAATCCACGGTAAGAGCGTCGTACCGGATTTTTTGGAAGAGGTCGACCGAATCAACGAACATCGGGGTGTTATCGTATTTCTTTTTCCCGCCGTTCACTTTGAGCACACTTGTTTGGAATTCTGCGACTTCGCCGTCTTCCAGGGAAAAGTACACGGGATCGTTTTTGAAAGCCTTGTTCAGAAGCGGAGTCCATTTGTTGAAGTCTATATGCCGAGCGTATGCAAAATACGTCTTCCCGAGACGCATGACATAGAACGGCAAGTGCCCTCCTTCTTGCAAAACCACGGTCGTATCCATCAAGGTATTTAACCCAACAGCCCTCTCGAGTTCGAAAGTCGTTTTGTAGCTCCCTACGAAATTCCCGTCTTTATACAGACGGTAATCAAGACCGCCGCGGGTTGCGCCGATGCGCGAGGCGATGTACACCTCTTTTTTTGTCTTCAAGATGCGGAGCCCCCAGAACCTGTACCGCACGGGATCGTAGTTCTCGATTAAGCCTCTCTTGAGCATTTCCTTGAACGGAACAGGGCGCAATTCCTTGATTTTTGTTGCGAAGGGCGTTCCCGTATGGCCCGCAAGGCCTCCATACATCCTTTCGATATCCGCCGTGATATCGGCGAATTCGCCGTCGTTCAGTTCAAAATCGGATGGCAACCTCTCTAGGCCACTCCATCTTTTCTCTTTTTCCATGTATGCAAGGTAACCCCCGTCGCAGCGGAAAACGGTCATCTTCACATCGCTTTCTCCGCCACCGTAGTTCAGCTCGTCCTCGGCCCCGGCGAATATAGCCAAGACAAGAGCGAGAATACATGGGATTTTATTCAAGATGCGCATGGAAGCTCACGTAGGTCTGCTAATTTTTGAGGCAACGTACCGGGTACGCTTTTGATATTGGTTCAGAAGTAAAAAGGGCGGCATCGCTATTACTGATTAAAGACAAAACCAAACGTAGAACACCTTCTTCGGCCACATCTTCACACCAAAAACCAGTACTATATCCATAAGAGCCCACAGGAGTACAATCACCATCCATATCACAGTGACCAATAGCTTCCGCTGAGAATGAGACCAAGTCAGTCCCATCTTCTGCAGAGTCGCTACTTTTCCAATATTCTACAGTCTTGAGAGCTCTGCCGGCTGTCGATGAATCTCCTACGGACATAATCAGTGTTTTCCATTCGTCTATCTTAGGCAAATGCCAACCGGAAGGACAAGCCGTTAATGCGGCAAACCATGTATAAAAGCACGCTTCTCTGGTATAATTGCAAATACTAAACAACGTATCATACTTCAAATTTTCCGCCATCCAGACTTGCTCGCCAACGGTAATGGTTCTATATGTCTTATTATCGCGCAAATCCGTCAAGGTGTTATTTTCTGCATCATATACACCGTCAACCTCTTCCGAACTGGATGAATAATAAACCTCCAAGCCAGTCAGGTTTTCTTCATTTTTAGACGAATCGTGTAGGCAACGAACCGAAGACATGAGATCCTTTGAGTTAAACCAGACGTCCGCATAATAAGAATCATAGCGAAAGTCCGCTGAGAAAACGTTACTACTTCTGTCTCCCGTAGAAGTAATGAAAATGGTTTCCTTTCCTTTATTGTATGATTTTTTGTCGGAAGATGATTCTTTGCCGGGGGATGCATAACCGACAGGCAACACAGAGAACGAATAGGAGTCCAATCCGTTTCCATATTCCGAACTATTGTGATCTACCCAGCCACTATCAGATTTAAGAGCCCTACCCGCTGTATAAAATCCAACCTTTCTAATCAATGAAAACCATTCTGTGGTATCTGGCAAATGCCACCCCTCGGGACAAACACCTCGTACCGGATAATGCGATGGAACACAACCATAAATGGAATGACCATCGTCCGTTTTTATGCTGCCCCAAGAGCATGCTCCATTCATGGCATCGTCCCACAAATAAAGGCGTCCATACTTTGAACAATTTTCAGGAGAATTATCGTAACAAATGCTACTATCTGTTGCCAAATTGAGATTTTCAGCCATCCATATTTGCTGTCCGATGACAACAGTCCTATAGGTCTGACTATCGCGCAGGTCTGTCAAGGTATTGTTCTGTGCGTCATAGACACTACCGGCATCAGGATACAAGATTGCCTTCTCGCTGGAACTAGATTTCGCGCTACTGGAAGATGCTTTCTCGTCATCTTTTTGCGAGTCATCGGTATCCGCACTGCTTTTGACAGCATCATCGTCCAAGTTATTTTTTTTGCTAGGATGTTCTTTCTCGTCGCCATTTTGCGAATCGTCGGATTTTTCACTGCTACTGCTGACTTCGCTATAATTTTCCTCGTTTGTAGAACTGCCGTTGTCTCCGCAAGCAACAAGCAGCATTCCGCATATAGAAACAAAGGAAAGTCCAAGCCAAAAATTTCGCATACTCATCCTACACAAAAAGCTTTTTTCCAAACAATTTAAAAAAATCTAGAATTAAGAGCTAACAATAATCAGCTACCGTAGACAAATCTGAAACCTAATACGTAAAGCCGAAGCTGACCTTAAGACCACTCTGCAATGCGGCCTCTGCCGCTTTTAAAGGTTCAAAGACTCGTGCATCGCTAATAACTGTAATGCTAATCGGGTATTCACGTTCTTCGGGTGATTTGCTTTCGTATTCCTGTTGCATGCGATTCAGTAAATCTTCTGGTTTGACGGCTTCCGGCTTATTGGATTGCGCAAGCCTCTCCCGGTAATCCATCTTTAACGGAGGGCGGCGATTGTAAAAAGCGTAATATATGCTGTCGTCGTTGTTATAGCCGATGGACAATTCCATGTAGCTCTTGTTCACAGGTTCTTCCGGTTCATCTTTACAAAGAGAATCATTCTCTGATATAAGTTTTTTTACATCATCCTGAGTCAAATCTTTGCCATGTTTAAGGCTATCCTGTTTCTTCAATATTTTTAGGATACACTTGACGCCTCTGGTACTGGGTGGACGAATCGGCGACGCCCATTCTGGCCTTCGCGAACTTGTTAACGGAATATGAAAATCCCGGTCCAAAACCATAGAATACTGACCACCAAAAGCGAAAAGGGCTGCTTGGGAAATTTCCCGCAGAACCATTCCAGATACATCCCCGTCAACACGGACATGAACCTGTTTTTCCTGTTCTAGAGAATCGAAACAATGTTCTATGTTGATTTCCCGATTTCCTATAGACATACGGCTATTATAAGTTTTTTCACACTTGCCTTGCTCCTTGAGCTCTCGTGTTTTTTCTTCAATGCGCCTTATCGCAATATCGTAAAGCGGATTAGTTTCGTCTTGAGGATTTGCATCCAGTTCACGATAGAGATTCGGATACAGGATTCCGTCAATAAAGATGGAGTCTTTGCGGACATCAAAAACTACGGTATAGTCGTTGTGCTCCATATATTTTTCACCCCCACAGCCACAAAACAGCAGGGCAAGGCAAAAAAGAAGCAAAATTCGGTTCCGGTTTACCATAGTCATTTTATTAATTTATAAAAAATGTGTCCACACGAGCCGTTTTTTCGTCAAGAAGGGCACTTTTCAGGGCGGTAATGAACCTGTGCATTTTTTGCACAAGTTGAGATAGTTGCCTTCGGTTTGAACCTGTCAGAAATTCCAACAAGCAGCCCCTTCATCGAGTTCTCTTTTTATTTGGTGGAATTATTTCCCACCATTTGGACTCGTCATCTCCCTTTCATACTCTCCTGAATTTTCTCAATGACTTCTGCGGGTGTAATGAAATCCAGAACACTGAAGGCTGTCATCTCGTTGCCCATATCTTTAAAACTCGCCCCGAAGTGATATACAGTGTCGTCAACGAGCAAAAAGCGATCGTGAATTGTGCGCATCGTCTTCAGTTCCAGCCCCGGATATTGTTTGTTATGCAGTGCGGCAGCCTCCTTGAATTCCTTTGTGATGCGCGGAGAGTAGATTTTGGCCGTTACGCCCTTCGCACGCATCGCGGCAAATTTCAGCACCTCGATGGTGGCAAATGGGTCAATGAACACGACCGAACGCTTTGCCGACTTCACTAAGTCTGCGATGAGCACGAACCCGTCAAATCGGGTGCCCGTCGTGAGAATGCCACTGGTTGGCGTTTGCGAAGCCTTGACAAAGAAGTCGATGTGTTGCTCGACAGCAGAGAGACGGGAGTTTTGTTCATCAAAACGTTTTTCCGACACAACTTTGAACTCCGCGATTTCTGTTTGTTGATTCTCGATGAGTCGTCGCTGCTCATGCAATCGGTCTGCTATTTGCAAATCTGTTGTGATTTTTCTTTGGCGGATGGCATACCCCTTAAGTATGTAGTCCTTCAAAATTTGGTTCGCCCAGCGGCGAAATTTTACGCCATTAGCCGATTTTACGCGGTAACCGACGGATATGATGACGTCAAGGCTGTAAAAAGCAACCGGTTGTTTGACTCCATCAACACGCAAAAAATGCGTGTTGTTATCCCTTTCGACTTCCTCCAAAAACGTATTGTTAATATGCTTTCTAAGCGTTTTTTCATCTCTATCGAACCGTGCCATTTGGTTTGCTGTGAGCCACACCGTCTCGTTCTCTACGCGCACCTCCAGCCGCACTTCTCCCTCTGGCTGATATAGCACGATTTCGCCTTTTCCTTCATTTTCTGCCATTTTGCCCCCTTTTGCAAAAAAAATGGACCGCCCCGCCTGCGCGGATAGCGATCCTTAATACCACCTTTTCTGGTGTTGGGAGTAATATACAAAAACGGGAGGACGGGAAAGCAAGCGGTGATTCAGACTACGGCCCGTAACGCCCCGGCTTTTTCATGTACAAGGTGGTCAAAATTTTTGACTACCTTCTTTTTCTCTGTCATTGCGAGGGTTCGTAGAACCCGTGGCAATCTCTACCCCACTTTTTCTTTTCATAGCAAAATCTCAAGCGGGAATTCCTTTTTTTTTGTCATTGCGAGCGAAGCGAAGCAATCACCGTCCTGCGTTTTTATTTATATTATCACTGACATAGCCCCGTACCGAATGGTTCGGAGCGACCGGAATTTTTGAGATTCGTCTCTTATTCTCTGTCCTGAAATTAGCACTTTCGAACTACACGAGGATAAGACGAACGCTCACGTCCCTATCGGGGCGTGGGTTGTTTGTGCTTATTGTGTAGAAGGGCGTGCTAACCCACAGGACAGGTAAGTGCATACGACTCCACGCCTTTTTTATTTTCTTTAAAAAGTGTGGAAATAGCAAAAAGAGAAAATCCTAATGCCGGGAAGTTTCACTTTTTGCCCGAGGTTTTCGTGCCCACTCTGAACTGGCTTGGAAAAGATGCCGTCCTGAACCATCACCTTGATGTTCCGTACAGGACGCTGGAACTGAAAGAATCGTTCAACTGCGAAAGTGGTAAGTCTGAAAACAAGATTATCCATGGCGATAACCTCGAAGCGTTAAAGGCTTTGCTTCCCGAATATGAAGGGCGAGTCAAGTGCATCTACATTGATCCACCATATAACACTGGCGAAGAAAATTGGGTCTATAATGATAACGTGAATAGTCTGAAAATCAAGAAGTGGCTTGGACAGGTGGTTGGCAAGGAATTTGAGGATTTGACCCGTCACGATAAGTGGCTTTGCATGATGTATCCACGCCTTAAGCTTTTGCAAAAATTGCTGAGTGAAGACGGAACGATTTTTATCAGCATTGATGATAACGAACAAGCGAATTTAAAATTGATTTGCGATGAAATATTTGGTCCGGGAAATTTTGTAGGTGTTTGGCATTGGTTTCGTTCTGCGACGCCACCAAATTTATCCTATAAAATCAAGAAAAATTTAGAATATGTTATCGCGTATGAAAAAAGAAGGAGTAGTATAAAGTACAAAGGTGTTCAAAAGACAAGTAAAAGTGATGATCCGATAACGAAACCGCAGAATACATTTAAGGTTCTTACATTCCCTCCTAATTCCATTAATTTTAAAGGAATGAAAGATTGTGTTGTAAAAGCAGGTACTTATGGTACAAAAAAATATCCAAATATTTTGTTGAATGATGTAGAAATAAAGAACGGACAAAATGTAAATGAGGTTTCTTTTGAAAATAGATTTATTTGGTTGCAGGAGAAACTGAATGCTGAAATTGCTGGGGGAACTATTATTAACTGCTCAAAACAATTTGTTCTTTCGTATAAAAAGAGCGAGTATGGTCCTGAAATTCCGCCAAATCTCATTGATGATTCTGTAGGGGTTACAACTACAGAAGAAGCGGGTAAAATGGTTGATGAAATCTTTGGAAAAGAAAAAGCATTTGATTTTCCGAAACCGCCATCATTGATTGAATATTTGTCAAGTTTTCTTTGTGACAAATCCTCCATCATTCTCGACTCTTTCGCTGGTTCTGGTACAACAGCACATGCTGTTCTAAATCTGAACAAACAGGATGGTGGTAATCGTAAATTCATTCTCGTAGAAATGGAAGATTATGCAAACTCCATTACTGCAGAACGAGTCCGTCGAGTCATCAATGGTTATGCTTCTACGGAAGGAACTGGCGGCGACTTCAATTTCTATGAACTCGGCCCCGAAATGATTCTTGATGGTAATTTAAACGAGTGTCAATCTATTGAGAATATTCGCAGTTTTATCTACTACACAGAAACAAGAACTCCGATAGACAAAGAAAAAGCCAAGGCATCAAAGCACAAATTTTTCCTAGGCGATTTTGAAAATACAGCCTATTATCTTTTTTACAAGAAAAAAGAAATCACCACGCTAGATTTTGATTTTCTTTCGACAATTCAAACTCCATCAGAGCGCTATGTTATCTATGCGGACAATTGCGTATTGTCGAAAGACTTCTTGTTTGAACACAATATCACCTTCAAGAAAATTCCAAGAGACGTGAGGAAATTCTAATGATTCTTAAGCCCTATCAAAAACAGATTATTGACGACTTGGCTCTTTTTCTTGAAAAACTGAAAGAGCGTCGAAATATAGCAGAAGCCTTTAACGCTTTTTGGATGTTGCACCCACGAACGCCAATTACACCTTCTTTTGGCGAAGCGGTTGAACCATACAAGAATAATGTGCCGAAATGTCCGCACGTGTGTATCAAAGTTCCGACCGCTGGCGGTAAAACATTTATTGCAGCGAATGCTTTGTCTGCAATTTTTAAGGAGCTTGATCCCGCTCGTCCAAAAATTGTTGTGTGGCTAGTGCCTTCTAATTCTATTTTGGAGCAGACTATTCAAAATTTCAGCAATCCGCAGCATCCATATCGCGAACAGCTGAATACTGATTTTGCGAATAAGGTGAATGTTTTTGATAAGCGAATGCTTTTGCAGGGCGCAGGTTTTAATACATCGTCTGTTCGCGAGAATATGACTCTTTGTATTTTGAGTTTTGATAGCCTTCGTGCTCGCAAAAAAGAAGACCGCAAGGTCAATGACGAAAATGGTAATTTGCAATCATTTGCAAACGATGTGACCGAAGATGAAATCTCTGTAATGTCGGTGCTTCGTGCGTTCAATCCGGTAGTTGTTGTAGATGAAAGCCATAATGCCGAAAGTGAGTTGAGCGTTGAAATGCTCAAGAATCTGAATCCGAGTTTCATCTTGGATTTGACGGCAACTCCACGCAAGAATAGCAACATTATCAGTTTTACGCCTGCCATAGAACTCAAGAAAGAAAATATGGTTAAGCTCCCTGTGATTGTTTATAACCATCACAAGAAAGAAGAGGTCATAAGTTCTGCTTTGGAACTTCGTTCTAAATTGGAACGTGCTGCAGTTGAGGCTGAAAAGTCGGGTGCTCCCTATATTCGTCCGATTGTCCTTTTCCAGGCGGAACCTAAAACAAAAGATGATAACGCCACATTTGAGCGTGTCAAGTCAATGCTCTTGGAATTGAAAATTCCTGAAGAGCAAATCAAGATAAAAACGGCGGACAAGAACGAACTGCAGAATGTCAATTTATTGAGCAAGGATTGCCCTGTCCGCTACATCATTACGGTGAATGCCCTTAAGGAAGGTTGGGATTGCCCGTTTGCTTATATTCTTGCTTCTCTTGCTGACCGCAGTTCTTCTGTTGATGTGGAACAGATTCTTGGACGAGTCTTGCGACTGCCAAATGTTCGTAAAAATGAAAATGTAATGCTCAATATGAGCTATGTGTTTACGGCTTCCGCAAGGTTTAGCGAAACGCTTGATAGTATCGTGAAGGGATTAAACCGCGCAGGATTTAGTAGCAATGACTATAGGCAGGTGGAAATTGAAAAGCCTGTTGAAACACCGGTGGTAGAAACTGTCGGTTTTGCGAGTTCCCGAAATGGTGATAATGGAAACTCTCAAGATGAAACTTTTGACATGACATCAATCTTCTGGAATGGAGATGATGTTCAACAGGCGTCATCATCTGTGACTTCTGTTTCTAGTGGTGAAACCGATAAAAGAGAAAGTGAATCGCAAAAACAACAATCAAATATTATGGCTCAAATTGAGCAGTTAGCACAAAAAGAAAATGAAGAACTAGAAAAGCGTGTTGAAGAAAATAAAACGAATCCGGTAACACCTTCTGAAGTGGAGCATCAAGTGAAAACGTATGCAATCAAGGAAATATTTAAGGAGACGGCACACTTAATTCGATTACCACAGTTCTTCATGAAATCACCCGTCGAAGGCAAAGGCGCAGACCTTTTTGGCATAGAGAATACGCCTTTTGAAAGGGATATGTTGCTAAAGAATTTTCCATTAAGAAATGCCGATACGAACATTGATTTTGCGAATTTGGAAATAGACATTCGCAGCATAGATCTTGACGAATCACAGCGCGACTTTACCCCGTCTATTTTCGGAGTAAGTAGAGATCAGTGTGATGAAATTTATCATTGGCTATCAAATATTGAAGATATAGAAAAGAAGCGTCAAAAATGTGCTGAGCGACTTCGTGACTGGATTGGCAATATGTATCCAATTCCGGATCCCGATATAATTGAATACATTCGTCGCATTCTTTCAAATTTCAACGATAATGAATTAAATCAGATGCTTAATTGTCAAAGTGATTATGCAAACAAAATAAAAGAAAAAATCAATATTCTTGCAGCGGATTATATTGAAAAAGCATTTGACAAGGCTTTAGATCAAGATAAAATTGTAATACGTCCTAAATTTCAGATTCCAGATAAGATAACTCTATCAAAAGCAGGCAAACCTCTTCCGAAAACATTGCACGAAAAAGAAGATGACGTAAATGAATTTGAGGAAATTGTAATCAACGCAGTTGCCAATATGGCGAATGTTGAATTTTGGACTCGTAATCGTGAAAAAAAGGATTTCTGTATTAACGGATTTATCAATCATTATCCTGATTTTATCATCAAAACGAAAAATGGTAAGATTGTAATGCTTGAGACAAAAGGCGACCACCTAGATGCTGAAAAGAAAATCAAGTTAGGCAATCTATGGGCATCAAAAGCAGGGAATGAGTATCGTTACTGCCTTGTTTATGAAAATCGTAAAGTTGAACATGCTTACACCAAAGATGAGTTTCTGGCCGCATTAAAGGAATGGTAAAAAACGCTCCACTGATATCAAGAAAGCGCAAAAGGGAGTATTTTTTCAATGCTCCCCTTATTTTTTTACAGAATTTAAAATTGACTTTAAAAGATCCGCAATCTCATTAGAATCCATTTTCATTAATTTGTATTCTTTTGCCGAAATAACAGGTTTAGTGTATAATTTTTCCACTGTATTAACCATTAACTTTTTCATTTCTTCTTTGTCACATGTTTCAAGTTGCTGTAAATATGCGGTTAATGTTATTGCGACAGATTCCCTAAAAGCATATTCTTCTTGCAGATTTCGTTCCTTGCCATATTCATTCAAAGAATATCCAAAGGCAAATACTGCTATAGAAGACTTTATCGCCCCAATAAGGATGTTTGCCCAAACACTTTCAGTTGTTGACATTAGACACGTAAAAACAATAACAATCCATGCTATAGCAAACAAAAAAGTTAGAATGCTTATCAAGAGCCATTTCTTTGCTTTTGTATTTATTGCTTGTTTTCTTTGATTGAAACTATGACTTAAAGTTCCATCAGCGATATACCCCATCATTCTCTTTATTTCTTTGGCGCTCTCGGTTGTTTGATCAAAATTTTCTTTGACTCCTTTAAGACACTCTTCCGAAATCTTCGTAATATTCTCAAGTTCCTGATTTGATTTATCTATTAAATTTCGTGATGTCGCAATCTGTTCAGAAGAAATTTCTGAATTTGCTGAAACTTGTTCAATTATTTTTTCTGCTGCATCTCTTGCTTTTGATATAGAACTAATCAATTGTTGTGTATTTTTTTCAGTATTACGAATATTGGCGATTAAAGAATTGGATTCATTTTGATTATTTCTTAGAATCTGATATTCTTCCCTTTTTTCTTTTATCCATCCATCAATAACATTTTTTTTGTTCTCTAGTTCTTCCAATAGTTTTTGTGCATCTTCATTTTTTTCTTTAGTTATCTCTGATAAGACGTTTAATCTTTCTTCTATTCGATCAAGTGCTTTTTCTTTTATAGCTATTTCTGTTTTTTTAGAAATAGTCCAAAATCCAAACGACATTTGGTAAAAAACCAAAGCTTTTATATCACGGATTGCAGCATGACAGTCTGCTCTTTCTAATGATTGTGATATTGACAATAGTTTTCCTTCTATATTTATTTGTCCGTATTCTGACAAATTTTGCACAACCGGTAGAACCTGCCAATCGTCAGCCTCTAACCTATATTTTAATTGTGATACTGCTCTTTTGGCTAAAGATAAAATATCGCTTATAGAATAATCCTCTATGATTATTCCTTCCAACGGGCCACTGTTTTTATATTTTTGGGCTAAAATAGACGCAAAGTTTTTGTTTTCAAAATTTTGGATGAGATTTAAAAGATTTTGACGTTGTGAGAGATTCATTGTTTTTCCTCTATAATTTTTTCACAAATTTTGGAGTATATAATGGCATATAGAAGGCCTTTCATGACATTCTAGCCTTATTTTTCGTCATTTTCCTCTTTTTCAACACGTTTGATAACTTGTTCGTAAAACTTATTCCAAAAATCAATGCCCTTTTCCTTAATGATTCGTCGTTTAGCATCAGAATTCTTTTTTCCTATAACTAAGTCATCTTGTTCAAGTAAAAAATTTCGTACAGCTTTTAAGTAGTCCAATGCTTTTGGCAATCTGGTTGGTTCAGGTTTGTCTTTTTTCAAAGTTTCGGCAGAAGCGGATTCTGGAGGAGGTTTTCTCCAAAATTTTTTTACACGCTCATAATTGAATTCGTAATCAACATCTTCTTCGTGTAACGCAAGTTCGTAACGTTCGGCCGCTTTTGCAAAATCAAGTTGTCTTTCCTTGAACATTGCAGAAAGGTCATTGCGAACGTCTCGCCATTGTGAAAGTAAATCTTTTTCAGGCATTTCAGTCAATAGGACAATTTGATTTTACACGATTATCAATTTCAGCCTGTGGCAACTTTTCAGAACATTCCATATCTTGAATGGCTCGTGCACATTTTTCTATACGTTTATCTCTTCTTGCAACACCCTCGCATGTATTAAGACACGCTTCCAACAAAAAATATTCTGTCTTTATATCAAATCGTTCACAATGCAATTTGTTTGCTACAAGGGCACAAGCAGTAGCTGCAGCGCCTATTTTAACAACATCACCTGCCGCTTTTGTCCATCTACTCTTTTCTTCTCTGATTTCAGGCGTTTTTTCACCATTATTGCATTTGCACTCAACTTGAGGACAATTTTCAGCTTGATTTGCTGCTTGATTTGGAGTGGATATTTTGGCTTCAACTTTGCTGCACGTGCAAGCAAAAACGAGCAGGGAAAGGGGAATGATTAAGTTCTTCATGTTTTTCAATATAAATAAAAATTTTTTCAGTATCATTTTTTTTCATGAAAACGATAAAATTGCCAAAATAATGTTAAAACGGCTCTTTTGATGTAGACTTCTGCCCCTTTTTGTCCCTTTTAGGGAGTTTAATTCTGTAGATGAAGAGCGGAAATACCGCCCTATTCACCTCAAAAAAGGAGTATATCTATGTCTATTCTTTCAAACGACTCCAGAATCAACGAGATGTGTAACGCGATGCTGAAAAGCGGCCGATGGGCGCTCATTCGGCACGGGAAGCACCCGATCCTTCGCCACTTGGCCGCTGGGGCGACCAAGTTCTTCATCATCCCCAGCACGCCCAGCGATGCTCGCGCCTTTGCGAACTTCCGGCGCGATTACAATCGTTACCTCCGCGTATTTCTCATCCAGTCGGGTGTGATTCGCCCGAAGTTGCTGGCAGCGGCATAAGAGGGAGGTCCTCATGACATCCCCTTTCCTTCACGCTCCGCTTCGCGTGTTGCTCGTGGGCAGCAATTTCTGCCGTTCAAACGAGCCGCGCGACGCTTATGGCGCAAGCTGCCTTGTCTCCGCATTCCGCAACAGTCCGTCCAATGCGGGCGATACGCTTGATGTGTTCACTAGCGACCTGAATCGTTTCCAAAAGGCGGGCGAAGGTTTCGATATCGACTGGATGCTCACTGCAGAGGAGATTGTCACCAGGGCACTCATTGGCGGGTACAACGTGGTCGCGTTCAGCGTTTTCGCTTGGTGCGAGAAGATGGTCGCGCTTGCCGGTGCGGAACTTCGCCGACGTGCTCCGGGCATCTTCATCATGCTGGGCGGAGCCTCCATTTTCGGAAGCGAGGCGGAACTCCGCAAAAGCTTTCCGTTCGCTGACATGTTTACGCTCAGTTACGGTGAAAAGATATTCGCGAACTTGCGCCACTATATCAACCAGGGGGTTGCCCGCGTGATGGATTTGCCCAGATTCGGGGAACTTGAATCCCCCTACCTTTCGGGCGCCATCTCCCTTGAAGGCGGCGTCGATACCGTGCGGGCAGAAACCCGCCGCGGGTGTTCTTTCCGCTGTTCCTTCTGCAAACATCGCGATACGCTTTCGGGCAAGGTGTACCGCATAGACAATTACGAGCGTCATCTTGACGAACTCAAATTGTTCAAGGAACGCGGAGTGAAAAAGCTGAACGTTCTGGACCCGCTTTTCAACGATTACGAGGGGCACGGGGAACAGTACTTGAAGTTGATCCGCAAGGTCGGTTTCAGCGGAAAGGTCACTCTGCAGATTCGCCCGGAACTGCTGACGGAGCGCTTTATGGAAGAGGCTTCGCTGAATCCGAACGTGAGTTTCGAGATAGGCGTGCAGAGCCTTGACCCGGCTGTGCTGAAGACTATCCAGCGTGGCGGCTACAAGACCGAAGCACAGCTCCGCGAAAAGCTAGACCGTTGCAGGGAACTTGGCATCGCGACAATGGTCACCCTGATTTACGGGCTTCCGCTGCAAACTTACGATTCCTTCGCCAGTGATATCGGGATTGTCAAAAGTTACGGCGTCGGGAAAATCGGCGCATTTCCCCTGCAGGTTTACGCAGGTACGAAACTTGCCGATGACATCGGGCAGTACGGCCTTACCTTGAAAGAGGACGCGTTCGGCATCCCCGAAGTGGTCGACAACCCCACCCACGATTTCGAGAAGATGCAAAAGCTCGCGGAAAACGTCTAGATTTACTCCCCTCCGCCGCATTCCAGTCCAGACACCCCCCTTATTATTTATTATTATTACCTATAAGAGGTCAAGGATGGAGTTTCGGTGTTTTCGCACATTTCTGCTTTTTTTCGCGTCGGCAATGTTTGTTGCCTGTTCCGAATCGTTCACTGACCCGCGCGACGAGCAGAGCTACGACATCGTGCAAATCGGCTCGGACGTCTGGATGGCCGAAAACTTGAATTACGATATCGACGGGAGCGTGTGCCCGGAAGGCGACAAGCGCAACTGCTCCAAGTTCGGGCGTCTCTACACCTGGGAAATGGCGCGGAGTTTTTGCCCCGAGGGCTGGCGCTTGCCCAACAGCGCTGATTTCGGGCGGCTCATCGCGAACGTGGGCGGCGCCGAGGTCGCCGGCGAGGCGCTCAAGTCAAAGCGTGGCTGGTACAAGAAAAAGAATGGTCCCGATGCGTTCGGGTTCAAGGCGTTGCCTGCTGGTTTCCGCAAGGCGGGCGGAGATTTCGACGGTATCGGCGGTTACGCACACTTTTGGACAGCCTCCAGCGCGCCGCTGGAACGCGCCGAATTCCTGATGCTCGAGTTCAGCAAAAAGGCCGCGGTGATGGACGCTGCGGGCAGGGGCGAGCTCCGCTCCGTGCGCTGCATTCGCGAACAGAGCAACATCAAGGTGAAGTCAATATAGCCTTCACGTCTTCTGCAATCTGGGCCGGCGTCAAACGGTTCCTTTCCATCAATTCGCCGTAAGGCACTTTGTCGTAGAATTCCTTCTTGAGGCCCTTTACGAGAACTTTCATTTCGCGGGAGCCGTAGAAGCGGGCAATTTTCTCGCCAAAGCCACCGTCAATCACGCCGTTTTCGAGTGTCACGACTACCTGGTGGTCGGCGCACAGGCCTTCAAGCACCTCGTTATCGACACCTGTCGCAAATCGCGGGTTGACAATGGTTGCGTCGATTCCCTGCTTGGCGAGTTCTGCTGCAGCACTTTCAGCGAGGGCATAATAGCAGCCGAGACCGATCAGGGCCACTTTGCTACCGCGCTTGTCGACTTTGTACGTGTTCAGCTTGGAGTAGTCCTTGTCGAATTCCACGCGACGGTGCGTCACGCCATTCGGGATGCGGATGGCGATCGGGCGTTCCGTCTGGTCAATGGCATAATCCATCATGGCGATAGCCTCTTCCACGCAAGTCGGGCAGAGGTACACCAGGTTCGGGATGTTGCACATCATCGGGATGTCGAAAATGCAGAGGTGCGTCGTGTCGTTCATGCCGTCGGCGCCGGACATGGTAATGAGCAATGTGGCCGGGTTGTTGTTCGCGCACAGGTCTTGCGAGAGCTGGTCGTAGGTGCGCTGGATAAACGTGCTGTGCGTGCTGTACACGGGCTTTGCACCACCCTTCGCGAGTCCGGAGGCGAGTGCGACGGCGTGCTCTTCGGCGATGCCCACGTCAATGAATTGCTTGCCCGCCGCTTTACGCTGCTCGGCAAAGAACCCGATGCCTGCGGGCACGGCGGAATGGATTACGACGACCTTCGGGTCGGCCTTGATTTTCTTCATCAGGTAGTCGCCAAGGATTGCGCCGTACGATTCGCCGTTGCCCCAATTTACCACGCCGGTCGGGATGTCGAAGGGGGCCGCCCAGTGGAAGCCTTCCTTCGCGTTTTCTGCAAAGCTGTAACCTTTGCCCTTGAGCGTGTGGATATGCACTATCACGGGTTTATTGGAATCCTTGACCTGCTTGAATGCAGCGATGAGCGATTCGATGTCGTTGCCCTGTTCCACGTAGAGGTAGTCGAACCCGAGGCTCTTGAAATAGTTGTTCTCGCTCTTGCCCTGCGTGGCGCGGAGTTCCGAGAGGCTCGCGTAAAGGCCGCCGTGGTTCTCGGCAATGGACATCTCGTTATCATTCACCACCACGATGAAGTTCGTCGCGTATTCGCCCGCATTGTCAAGCCCTTCGAACGCTTCGCCGCCACTCAAGGAACCGTCGCCAATGACGGCAATCACATTGCCCGATTCGCCCTGGATATCGCGGGCAGTTGCAAGCCCGAGTGCCAAACTCACCGAGGTCGATGTATGGCCTATCATAAAGTGGTCGTGCTCGCTTTCGCAGGGCTCGGTGTAGCCCGTGACGCTCCAGTACTTTTCCGGATTCAGGAACGCCTCGGCGCGACCGGTCAGAATCTTGTGCGTGTAGCTCTGGTGCGACACATCGTAGACAATCTTGTCCTTGGGGGATTCAAAGACATAGTGCAGCGCGATGGTCGCTTCCACGAGCCCGAGGTTCGGCGCCAGGTGACCGCCACATTTTGAAATTTTGTTCAAGAGCGCCGTGCGGATTTCGCCCGCCAGCGCCTTGAGGGTTTCGGAGTCCATTTTCTTGACGTCGGCAGGGGACGCAATCTTTTCCATCAGCATAGGGAACCGCCTTCGGGGTGGTTGATTGTTCAATACAAATATACAACCTGATATTTATATCAGGACAATCAAACCCGTCATTTTTGGTTCTTCCCGTAAACTACTGTTCTTCTCCGTAGTTCACCGGCGGGACCTCAGGTGACACCGACGGCTTTGACGGTTCGGGAGACGGCTCGGGAGACGGTTCCGCCTGGGATGTTTGCTTGATAGAATCCAAAATCCGCTTGTACGTACTGACAAAGTCGGAAATGGACGAGTACTCGATCGATTCGCGTTGATCTTTGCTCAACGCGTCGAATTGGACACTCTTATCCGGACGGGTCGCTTCCATATAGTAGCCCAGCAACTGCGTCGAATCAAACTTCAGCGTGATTGTCCTGTCATCCGTAATGGAAGAATGTACCCTGGACGTCGCAAACGAAGAATTGCTCGAGCTACCACCAAAGATAAAGAAGTTTCCCCCATATCTGGCGTGCCTTTCAAAATCCTTGTAATAGGTCGAGACCTTCTGATTGGAATTAAACTCGAATGAAATCTTTATATCTCGCGCGATGAGCATAGCCACCGGATAAGACGGGAATACGCATTTCTGCATCGCATTCAGTCGACTATCCGTCATGCTGTCATAATCCTTTTCAGGAGATATTTTCTCGCTGCCCATTTTAAGCATGTCCTTGGTCAGGGCAAATACTCCCGGATTGAACCAATCGCGTTCAATGCCCACCTTTGCGACATTCATCTCAATGGTCACATTGCAATTCGAGTTCATCAGGCTATCAAGCGTCGACGTAGAGGAAGATTCCATGCTCTGCCGCTTCCCGAGGAACAGGAAGTTATACCCCTGGGTATATTCGCTCGTTGAGCTAAACTGTTCACTCTTATTTTTCAATTCATTGAAAGTCGAATGAATAACAACCTGGGTAAAGCCCTTCGGGACGATTGCAGTCGAATCCGAGCTCTTCAACTTGGTGGCTTTGCTATCCGCACGGAAAAAACGGGACGATACCGTCAACTGATTCTGGACATCATCAATCTTTGCATTGATGTCTTCCAGTTGCTTGATGACAGGCATAACTATTTTTTCACAGCTTTGCGATTTATTAGCTTGCTCTACAATCTTTACCAAAAGACGTAATTGGTTGATATATTCCGTCTGCAATTCGGTTTCTTTTTGAAGGCGGCGCTTGACAGCCACAACTCTTGCAGAAGAAAGAGCCTCTCGCCTATAAGTCTTTATAAGGGTATTAAACACCCTATCATTATTCCCTAGACTGGACTTTAGATTAACCGCTGAATAAAGGACATTGGATATCGTTGTTCCGTGATTCCTTACAATAGCCGAGCGGGAATTGTCAATGGCTCTCTTGATGTCTTTCACTCTGTTCAATGCATTCTTTACATTCTCATCCTGCATTAGTTCTGCAACATTCTGCACGAAGGTGTAAAGTTCCATTCTTCGGGTCGAAAGCATCTGCAATCGTTCGGAAAGGGTTTCCGGGCTTTCCATAAAATCTGCAGAAGTAAACGAGGAACCGATTTGCTTGAACCAGTCGGGAGGGACAAAGCGGACCGGATAAACATAGCCGCCCTCCGGCGTCAGCTTGCGGACGTTGTTCAGCGTCTGCCTAGCTTCCTGAAGTTCAGCGCCGCAGCCACTATCCAGGACACCTTCGAGAATCTTCATGTCGTTCGGAGAAAACACCGAAAGGACCTTCGCACGTTTTTCATTAATCTCGTTCAGGTACAAATCCGCATTGTTCTCGAACCATTCCAAATAGGCCTGCTCGTAGTCGGCATTAATTTCGAACTGTTTTCTCAGCTCATCTTTCTTTTGCTGCTGGATATCGTTCCAGCGGTGCATTTCTTCGATATATTCATCGTACAGCCGGAAATACACTTCTTGGAGCGTATAGACCTTATCTGAACCGTCTCCGAAATCGTAGGGATATTCGCTTATGAGCATTTGCCTCAGTCTGTTTTTGTAATCTCCCAAGGCCTTGTTGATTTTCGGAGAAAGCGAATCTAGGGCCATCTTGTATTGGTAAGGCAAAGAAAATCCGTTGTCGGTGGCCGTCATTTTACACGGATCAAACATCTTGTTCGCCAGCCGAGACTCGTTCGCCTCGACAATTGCCGTCTTGGCTTCCTTACCATCGTAATTGTAGGTAAAGTCATTCTCGTTCAGAATCGTACCCGGAAGCATCAGCGTCAGGTACTGATTGGGATTTGTACCACCGAGAGCACTGCTTATCCCATTATAAATCGTATCTGCAAAATTTTGATTATTGCTTGCCATATAAAAACCAATTTAAAGAAAACATGTAAAGGGGAACTCGTGAAATCCATTCCACGAATTCCCCTTTCGCACATCAGAAAATCTCCATAACGGCGATTTTCCTTGATTACTGCTTGTTCATCTTGATAAATTCGTCAAGAAGGCTTTTGTACGTCTCAACGAACTTCGTAATGGTCCAGTAATCATCATCACCATCTTTATAGGCAGTACTATTATCAGCATTGACTGCCTGGAGATAGAATCCAATGACCTGCGGTTCCGCAAACTTCATTGTAATTGTCTTGCCATCGAAATAGGAGGTGCTATGATTCGACTGATCGGTAGACTGTGATGTCTCTGAACTATGATAGAACACATAGGAATGAGTCGTTGTAGATTCATCATAGGCATAGGTGAGTTCTTGAGAATCATATCCCTCCGTTGCCGTAATTTTTACAACAACATCACGTGCAACAAGCATGGCCGTCGGGAAACACGGCAAAACGCAATCCGTATTATCCAACAAAGCCGGATCTTTGAAAACATTCGATCCGAGAGCAACTTTAATCTTATCATCCGCAAGATTGTACATGTTCTTTGTCAAACGGAAAACGCCGGGATTAAACCACTGACGCTCAATCGCCACCTTTGCGACATTCATACCAATATCGATCGTCGTTCCTTTAGCTACGCTAAGACGACCGAAAGACGTATCAACATCAACACTTGACGAATTATATTTGAAAAGCCAAGCTCCCGCACTTGTATTTTCCTTAGTTACGGTATTATGATAATCCGTATCTAAAGAACTATAATTATTCGTATGGGAGATCAGCACCTGTGTAAATCCCTTGGGAGCCGCAGGCGGTTCAGCTGTTTCTGTAGATGTATTCCTTGAAATAGCAAGGCACATATCGGACGAGAGACTTTGAATTTGATCATTTACCTCAACCAACTGTTCTTTCAACATTGCGATTGTATCTTTTAATTGAGCCCTATTCGACAAGTCAGCGTAAGTACTCCACGCATCAACACATTCTTGCGCCTTTTTAGTAACCGAAGACATTGCCTTATTTAAGTGATCTGCTCCGCTCATTATGTTATTGCAAAGCGAATCAGTAATCATCGTTGCCAATGCGGCATCTCCAAATTTTTTAACGTATTCACAAGCACTATTACGGAAAACATCTGTAACCGTACATGCGATACATATAGACTTTACAACATTCTTTACAAATGTAAAGAATGATTTCTCAGCCACATTAGCTAGTTCATTGAAAGCACTATCACAAGCAGAGTTAGCCTCCCTTGCCGTTTTAGCTGCAACTTGCACTTCACGCAAATTAGGCGTAAAACTCGTAATATTTTCAATTTTACTAATAAGTGAACTTTGTCTCGCATAAAGAACTTCAAGCTTATCAGCAATCTTTATCGGGTCATGTAGCAAATCAACTGGGGTAAACGAAGTGTCAAGGTATTTAAACCAGTCCGAAGGATAAAATTTTACCGGATAAGTATACCCTCCATCTGGATTGAATTTTCTCAAATTATTGAGTAACTGACGAGCTTCCTGAAGTTCAGCACCACTGCCGCTATCAAGGACACCTTCCAAAATCTTCATATCGTTCGGAGAGAAAATGGCAAGGATTTTCGCACGCTTCTGGTTAATGATATTGAAACGGACATCCGCGACATCTTGATACCACTGGAGATAATCGGAAGAATCCGGCCTATTCTTCTTTTCTCTGGTTTGCTCGTCGGCCCATTCCTTTGCAGCATTCAGATAATCCGTGTACAAATAGAAATACACATCTTGGAAGGTGCAATCCTCTCTATATTCCGTGGAACCGTCCGCATTTTCGAAGGTAAAGGGATAGCGTTTCATCAGCAGTTCACGGAGTTTATTTTTGGATTTCGCAATAAAAGCGTTAAGTTTCGGCGTCAGCAAATTGAGAGCAGACAAATACTGATTTGGCAGAGTCGTTCCATTATCTGCAGCAACCAGCGAATACGGATTAAACAGCTTATTGGCAAGTTTGGATTCATTAGCCTCTACGACAGTACTTTTAATATTCTTTTCAACATCGTATTCATAATCACTCTTCGTAAGGGTAATACCCGGAAGCAACATACAAAGCTTTTCCTGCTCATTAGTCGTCACAACCTTATTAATTTCATCAAAAACATTCTGAGCAAAAAGCAACTCCATTTTTTCTACTTCTGTAGTTGTTGCCATAAATTGCGCAGTCCTTTGATCTATAGAGGCTTTTCTTTCATCTTCAGTCATTTTTCAGCTCCTTGAGGTGTGAGGGGGTTGGGGGTTTTGTTTGTGAATTTATCAGTTATTTCCAAAATAACATTTACGTAAACTATTCGTAAGTTAAAAAATGGTTACAAACAAAAGAAAATTCACAATCGATTCACAAGTGATTCGTAATGTTAATACAATGTATTACCACGTATTTCAAACAAGTTAAAATTTTTTGAATAAACTCGAAAACCAATTCACAAAAAAGTCTCCCCACGTAACTTTTCACACAGAATTATTATTTACTCACCACCCTAACTAAACCAGATTTTCCTTTTGCACAACAAAATGAAGAGACTTCCTCGACAACCGGTCGGAAGCAGGGATACACCTATCTGACGCCCCCACGTTGTCCCCCCCTTTCTAAAAGCATTTACAAAGCATCCAAAGGCACTAGACCAGTTTCCCAGGCCATCAACTTTCTATATTTACCCCGCAACAAAGAACCGCGTTTGCGGAAAGGATTAATCTATGTCGAAACTGACAGATTCTACGGAATGGAAGGCCCTCGAGGCCCACGCCGAAGTCGCCAAGACTTGGCACATGAAGGAACTCTTCGCTAAGGACCCGGCCCGCGCCAGCAAGTTCAGCCTGGAAGCCTGCGGACTCTTCCTGGACTACTCCAAGAACATCATCACCGACGAGACCATGGCGAAGCTCCAGGACCTGCTCAAGTCCGCGAACTTCGATGACATGCGCGCCAAGTACTTCGCTGGCGAAAAGATTAACACCACCGAAAAGCGCGCCGTGCTCCACACTGCACTCCGCTACAAGGGCAGCGACCCGATTTGCGTCGACGGCAAGGACGTGATGCCCGAAGTCCGCGCAGTTCTCAAGCACATGGAAGATTTCACTCACCTCGTCCGCAGCGGCAAGTGGAAGGGCCACACCGGCAAGTCCATCAAGTACGTTGTGAACATCGGTATCGGTGGTTCCGACCTCGGTCCGGTGATGGTGACCGAAGCCCTGAAGCCCTACGCCGAAAAGCCTATCGCCGGCGAGACCTCTCCGGAAGTTTACTTTGTTTCTAATATCGACGGCACCCACATGGCCGAAACCCTCAAGAAGGTGAACATCGAAGAAACGCTCTTCATCGTTGCTTCCAAGACCTTCACGACGCTCGAGACCATGACCAACGCCGAAACGGCCAAGGCCGCCGTTCTCAAGGCTTTCAATGGCGACGAGAAGTCCATCGCGAAGCACTTCGTTGCTCTCTCCACCAACACCGAAGCTGTTACCGAATTCGGTATCGACCCGGCAAACATGTTCGAATTCTGGAACTGGGTTGGCGGCCGCTATTCTCTGTGGTCTGCTATCGGCCTCTCGATCGCTCTCCGCATCGGTTTTGAAAACTACATGAAGCTCCACCAGGGCGCCTACGAAATGGATCAGCATTTCAAGACCGCCCCGGCAGACAAGAACATGCCTGTCATCCTCGCCCTCATCGGCGTGTGGTACAACAACTTCTTCGGCGCTTCCAGCTACGCCATGCTCCCGTACGACCAGTACCTGCACCGTCTGGCCGCCTACTTCCAGCAGGCCGACATGGAATCCAACGGCAAGACCGTCGATCGCGATTCCAAGCGCGTGAACTACCAGACGGGTCCGATCCTCTGGGGCGAACCGGGTACGAATGGCCAGCACGCCTTCTACCAGCTCATCCATCAGGGCACCAAGATGATTCCGTGCGACTTCATCGCCCCGGCAAACAGCCACAACAAGATTGGCGATCACCACCAGAAGTTGCTCTCCAACTTCTTCGCACAGCCGGAAGCTTTGATGAACGGTAAGACGCTCGCCCAGGCTCAGGAAGAACTCCGCGCTGCCGGCAAGTCCGAAGAAGAAATCGCATTCCTCGCTCCGCACAAGGTATTCGAAGGCAATAAGCCGACGAACTCCATCATGATGGACTACGTGAGCCCGGAACGCCTTGGCGCTCTCATCGCCATGTACGAACACAAGATCTTCACGCAGGGCGTTATCTGGAACATCAACAGCTACGACCAGTGGGGTGTTGAACTCGGTAAGCAGCTCGCGAAGAAGATCCTCCCGGAACTTGCCAAGGCCGACGCCGAACTGAACCACGACAGCTCTACCAACGGGCTCATCAAGTGGTTCAAGGCCCACCAGGCATAGTTAGACGAAAGAACGCTTCGCCTCCGGCTGCGCTACAGACGAGAGACGAGAGAGGCCGCGACTAAATCGCGGCCTTTTTTGTCCTTATTTTCGGTTTTTCCTTATTCTTCGTTGATGTCCATGAGCCGCATGGCAGCTTTCCATGTTTCGAGGTTCTGGAATCCGTCGCGTTGGCCGCCGCCGTAGCGGGCGTGGGCAAATTCCTCGACCAGGGTTTCCCAGCCTTCGAGCTTGCCCTCTTTCACTAGGGATTCCAGGTTCACGTCGGCTGCGGCAAGGCCCAGTTTTTCTTGGGCATATTCCTTGCAGGCGCCTTCGAGCTCCAAAAGCCACTCACGGCTATCGGCGACGTTCACACGCTGCTTCAGCACGGTCATACGCTCGCACAGGGCCTGTTCTGCCGCATTTTTTGCGGCAGCGGCAGCCTGGGCAGCCGCGCGCCGCTTGGCGCGCCACAGGCCCGCAAAAAGCACACACACGGCAACAACCAGCCCCATGGCTAACGGCAGCGGGTTGAACGGAGAATCCACGCGCACGGGCACGGATTCGCTACGCAAGTCGATGGAAGACCCCAATGCGGTCGGGATTTCGAAGCGGAGCGCAGGAATGCTCAGGTTTCCCGTGTCCTGCACCATCAACTTATAAGTAAACGTAATCGAGGCAATCTCGGCGCCGTCCTTTACGGACCGGGCGGATTCTTGGGACATCCCCAGCTGCGCAAGCCCCTTCGCTGTCGCGGAACTCACGGGAACCACGAGCAGGGAACTCCCCTGCACGCTCCAGCTGACGGTCACCTGATAATCGAACGTGTCGCCCACGGTCAATTCGGGCACCGGCCCGGACGAAACCGAAATGCCCAGCTGCTCCGGGGAAGGGAGCACCTGTTCGGGCGCAACAGAATCCACGGTGCCGTTTTCGATTAATGAATCACTATCCATAGCCAAGAATATACAAAATAGCCGCCGGAAAACCCCGACGGCTAAAATTTTTTTTAAATGGGCGTCAATTCCAACAAATTAGAACGGTTTCACGAACTTTCCATTCAGCAACTGGCTGTACATCACCAAAAGAATGTCGGTGAAGTAGCTGGTCGAGGTATTGAACAACGTCTTTCCGTTGAGTTCGGCAGTACAATCATTCAGCCATTTGGAATTGCCGGCAATACCAGTGGCACACCAGGCGCCGAGCCACATTCCCGAAACGGTATTAGCCGTTTTGTCTTTTCCCAAGTTCAAATCCCAGGAATAGGCAGTACCCAAGGCGGTACTCGTAACGCTTCCGGTAGACTTTTCCACAATAAATTCGTTCAATTTGTTCAGAATTGCCGCCGCACGGGTATCCTGGAACCAGTAGTAATCCCACGCGATACGCCACGGGATACGCACGCTTTCCTTGTCGAAACGGAAATAAGTGGTGTTTGCAGAGCCGTTCGGGGCCTTGATTGCAGAACCGGCTTCATCGCTCCAGTCAGGGAACACGCCCGTGCCACCAGCCTGAACCTTCGCCATGTACGTGTACATAGCATCCAGCACGGCATTCCAATCATGGGCAGTATCAATCTTGGCAAACAGGCGAAGCGCCACCGGCGAGAAATAGCTCAGGTTGTATACAATCTGACCGCTCTTGCCGTTCCACATAGAAGTATTGCCCGACAGGATGAGGTTGTTGGCCGGATTGATTTCTTCCTTCCACAAGTCATTGACGATAGCCAAGGCATCGGCCTTGTAGGCTTCCAGCCCCGTCTTATAGTACATCAGAATCAAAGCCGTCGCAATATCCAGGTCGGCATCGGTTGCACTAGCGGCGTCAACAACGTTGTACGAAAAACTTTCGACAATCCACGGCATGAGATTGCCAGTTCCATTGTAATGTCTGAAGGCACGGTTATAGTTCCAAAGTTTAAAGAAGGTATCCGCATCGTTGGCGAAATACGAAAGGAGCATGCCGTACCCAATACCTTCCGACACCGTGCAGGCGCGGGCCTTCATCAGGTTGACCGTCGCATCGTCCTCGCTACACTGATTCTTGTATCCGCCAGTTGTCTGGGCTGACCACACCACTCGACTTGCAGGGAGATAATCAGCTTTGAACACCTCGGTAAAATCGTGCGAAAGCGTCGGGTAGGTGGCGGCATCGGCCTCATAGGTAGAGACGTGAGCGCCCACCCAGCCCACATACAGTTCGTCAGGCCTAACGGCGTTAATGTTCGTTGCCAAAGCGGCATAATTGCCCGAGGGAACAACCACCGGAGTATTTGAAGAAGTTGGTGTCGGAGTAGGAGTTGGATCTACCCCGCTGCTAAGCAGCAGAGTGGGGTCAACAAAAATAGACGACGAAGAATTGCCCTCCGGCGCAACGGGATTGCTATCAGAGGACTTCTCGTCACCACAGGCTCCCATCCCCAAGAGGGATGCGCAGAGCAACGGATACAAGGCTTTCTTTGCGAACATACAATACCTCATTTTCCTTAAAATATACATTTAAATCATATTCCCAGTCATGCTGGGACGGAAAAACGCTTTTGAGCGTGACCCAACGCACCCCTACGAAGAATCCTTCTAAAAGGAATAAAAAAAGGGGAGCCGCACCGGCGACTCCCCCCTTTCAGTTTCTTGAATATTACTTCAGGACAATCTTGTTGGCGTAATCAACAGACTTTCCAGAAACGCGGACCATGTAGACGCCGGCATCGATAGCGGAAAGGTCGAGCGAGGCAGCACCCTTCACGGAGCCCTTCTTGACAACGCGACCCTGGAGGTTGATCACCTCGACAGAAGCGTCGGAAGAAATGCCAGAGAAGGAGAGCGTACGGCCAGAAAGCATAGCCTTCACACCACCAACAGCGCGGACATTCTTGATACCGGTACCATCAAACGGATCAACCGGAACTTCGTGGAGGGCACAACCGCTCTGGTAGGGACCGATTTCAATGATGTTGAAAAGACCCGTGGCACCGTCCTTGGCCTGAATCTTGAACTTGACAGCAACAAGCTTCGAAGCAGCGGTAGGACCATCGATCACTTCACCACCCTGAGAAACGCCCCAGCCAGCCTGAGAGAAGTCAGCCCAAGGAATATCCTTGACCGCACCATCAGAGCTCTTGACCAGTTTGCTAAACGGGTTGTCGTACTTAAGGGTCTGATCGACTTCATCGCCGAGGCCCAATTCAAGCACGGGCTGCAACACGGAGTTATAAGCGATACAGATACCACCCCAAGCAGTGGCGTCGCCAGCAGCCGGAGTATCGTCAGTTTCGCTAGTTTCACCGACAACGTTGAAGCCAATACCCACGAACGGGTCATAGGTCACGGAGCCAGAGGAAAGAACGACCTTTCCGCAAACACCGTGGCAGTGTTCGATGATCGGCTGCAGAGAGTTGTCGTCATAGCCATTTCCCGTAGGAAGCGGCCACTGGACGGAAGAAAGGCCACCATCGTTGGAGTCACTGTAGCTAAACCAGTAACCTGCCGTCTTGGTGGTATTGCCCAATTCCGTGTTAACCTGTTCGGAGTCGCCCTTCCACAGTTCGAAACCAAACGCAGTAGAAGCAGCCACCGCAATTGCTGTGCTATATAGAATTTTCTTGTTCATAATTCTCTCTCTTTGTTAAAGTGATGCCCACGCGAAGGGGCTAGTTTTGGCGCTAATATATTCTATTTAAATAAAAAAGGCAAAGAAAATCCTTTTTTTTAGCAAAAATTTACAATACGCGACAAAATCTTCGGAATTTGTAATTTGGAGCACAATTTTTTGCAAAAGCCCAAAATCCCGGTCAAAGCACGAATGTGCGCCATATCACCACAACACCAAAACAACCATCTTTGTGAGCCTGAGCTATCGCCGAAGGGAGCAAAGGAATTTATTTTTCATTATCAAGGATTGCGGTTGATTCAGGGAAACCCGTTTACGACCGTAACCATTTTTTTTCTAATATGGTGTATGCGATTGGGTCCAGGTAGCGTTATTTTGAAATAGCAGAAAACAGGAATACACTTATGAAAATGAAAAAGGTCCTTCTATCTCTAGCAATGCTTGCAGCAGCCCCTGCCTTCGCAGGAGCGTTAGACTGCACACCCAAGCGCGTCGGCCCAGTTTCCATATACGGGGCATTACACACCAGCGGCAACAAGATTGTTGGCGAAAAGAACAATGAGCAAGCGATGCTACGCGGCATGAGCCTGTTCTGGTCCGATGGTACCGGACAGCCCTACTACAACAAGAATGTTGTCGCCTGGGCGGCCGAGAACCTCAAAATCGATGTCATCCGCTTCGCCCTCGGCATCCAGTACTACGATAGCGACGGAGGCACGAAGAACGCCATTGCCACGGAGAGTTCCTACAAAGGCTCCCCGGACAGCTATCTGAACCTGATCGATAATATGGTCGCCGCCGCTATCGAAAGCGACATCTATATCATCATCGACTGGCATAGCCACCGCGCCCATACAGAAACCTCGCTCGCGAAGACATTCTTCGAGACGGTTTCCAAGAAGTACAAGGACGTGCCGAACGTCATCTACGAAATCTACAACGAACCGGTCGACGGCAGCGGCGGCAGCTGGAGCGCAGTCAAAAGCTACGCCAACACGATTTGCCCGATCATTCGCAACAGCACGCAGAACCTGATTATCGTCGGAACACCGAGCTGGTCGCAGAATCCGCAAAACGGAGCCTCGGACCCCGTCAACTCAACGAATATCGCCTACGTATTGCATTTTTATGCCGCAACCCATTCCAAGGGTAGCTTCAGCGGCAGAATAGACCAGACTCTGAATGCTGGATACCCGGTGTTCATCAGCGAATGGGGTACGACCGGCGCCTCCGGAGACGGAAGCCCGGATGCTAACGCCACAAACGATTGGACAAGCTACATGGACCAGAAACAGATTCCCAACTGTAACTGGAGCTTGCGCCAGATGACCAGCGCCATCGACAAGAAGAGCGAACAGTCCGCCATGTTCGAAGGCAACGAAGTGTTGAACAATGCCAACGCCCTCTCCGGCGCAAGTTATACCACCTCCGGAAAGATTGTCAAGGAATACCTCACAAAGAACGGGCGCAACTGGGCAGACTCGCTTGTCAAGGGCAAGAACACGGGCAACTGTGCATTCAAGAGCGTCACTGTCAAGCAAACTGAATCGCAGGTTACCAATGCGCTGAAGTCCGGCTGTACCTACACGTCCAGCAACGAGGCCGTCGTATCTGTTTCCGGCTCGACACTCGACATCCATGATTACGGTTACGCCATCCTCAAGGGCGACGACGGTTCCGAATCCGTAGTAACGGTCACCCAGGTTGCCGGGCAATCCATCCCCGGATTCTCCGACGCCTCCTGCGATTACACTGGCGACTGCAAGAACGTGAGGGGTTCCAGCCAAGCAAAGGACTTTGATCAGGACGGCAAGAAGGAATACGTGTTGACCGTGAATAACACGACCGTCGAAGGATCGAAATTCACGCTGAAATCCCTGAACCCGGATATCGTGAACGTCAAGAATGCGGTCTGCAAGATTGCCGCATGCTCGGGCACTATGCGCAACAACAATGTATGGATGTTCGAACTGAACAGCTTCGGCGAAGCAAAGATTGTCGCGACGGCCGACGCCGTGCCCGGCTACAGGGCCATGCAGGATACCATCACCTTCAATTACACCAAGGGCAAGAACAGAATTACCCCCGACTTCAAGGACGTAACTCTCGCCCTGGGGGAAACTAGCAAGGAAGGGGTTCTCCTCGACACGACGATGAAGGGCAGCAAGATTACTTACACGTTTGACGGCGAGCCCACCTCAAAGTATCTAACCCGCAACGGGACTAGCATCGTCGCAGGAGACCAGAACGCAATCGTCACGATTACGGCTTCCGCAGAGGAATCTGAATTATACAAGAAGATCGAAGCCTCCATAACAGTGACCATCGGTGATGCCGCGTCAGCCGTCAACCTGGCAGAGCACATGGCATTCTTGAACCAGGGCAACGAAGGCGATACCCCGGATGATGACGCCATCCACTATTCCATAGCGAGAAGCAGCGGATTGAGCGCCCAAATAATCGGCTCCACCCTCTCATTCAGCACCGAAAGGTCCGGAATGGTCAAGTTGGAGGTTTATGACGCTCTCGGCAACCGCGTTTTGAGCCAATCCGGCCGCTATGGTTCCGGAACGCACTCCGTACAGCTCCGTGGGCTCACCAGCGGCTCGTACGTAGCTGTCGTGCGCCAGGGAAGCCAATCGGCAAGCATCCGCTGGAACAAGCAGTAAAGGCCCTAGAAACGCGATCTGGAGGCTTCACCGTTGAAGCCTCTAAGAGGAATAGCGTTAGGCATCCTAAAGCCTCCAGAAAGCTTAGAATTGCAAATAAAAATCCGTTCCCAGTCGGGAACGGATTTTTATTAATTGCTTTTAGCTCCGAAAGGATTACTTTTTCTTCTTGGGCTTGTAATCCATGTTCGGGCGGAGCTGCAGGCCGATGGTCACGAGGAGCGAAACAATCGGTTCGTGATGGTCCTGATCGAGCTCGTACACGGCAACGCCACTGAAGCCTTCGCTCTTGACATCCTCGGCAACGGCCTTCACGGAAGGAATTCCCATGAACACGATAGCTTCGGAATTGCTGACGGCCAGTTCGGACTTGGATTCCTCATCGAAGGTGACCTTGTAGTCGGGTTCGTCAAACTTGCCCATCAATTCGTTGTAGCCGAGATAACCTTCGTTACCGCTACCGAATCCCTGGTGGGAAGAACCATACCCAGTCGCACCGACAAAGGACTTGCCGTAGAGGTAAATCACGGGGAGCAATTTATCCTTGTCGATACCCATGTCGCTCACCATGGAAAGCATCTCGTGAATCTTGGTGGCGCCCTGGTTCGGGACGAGTTCGGAGGTTTCTTCAGTCATCTGGTCCGGCATGAACACGTCGATGTAGGAGAGCTTGTTCATCGTCTCGGCAGAATAGGCTTCCTGGGCTATGTACGGATACATGGAAGAGGCCACAATCATGCCCGGCATATCGCTCACCAGCGCATTGACCAGCTTGGAGAAGTCCTCGGCATCTTCGGCAGTGATGTTCTGCCAGTCAAGTTCGATACCGTCACCGCCGTTCTTGTCGAGCCAGCTCTTGACATTGGAAACAAACGTCGGGAGAAGTTCCTCGGAAGAGGCGATTGCCTTCAGGTTACCTTCGGCTTCGTTGCCACCCACGGAAACGACGAGCTTCACGCCATTTTCCTTGGTGAACTTGACCAGGTCCTTGAAGTTGGGGGCGTCGTTTTCGTCAACGAAGTTGAGCGAAGCATCTTCGCCAGGCATCAGGGACACATAGTGAACATGGGTCACCGTGTTATAGCGGATGTCCTTCGGATAGAACTGGGAATACTGGCTCCAGTACGGGAAGTACCCGACAATCTTGTCCGCGGCAGCCTGTGCCGAAACAGCACAACCTAGGGCAAAAGCAAGAGCAACTAGTTTCAGATTCATATAAATACCTCGCCTACTTTATTTCACGGGCAGTGCCGTTGTCATCGCAGTACAGTTTAGTTGCAGGATACTCGACGCCATAAACCGGATCAACAGCCGCATTGGTCAGTTCATTCGCCTTGCAGCGGCGGTAGGCCCAGCCATGGCTCTTGCCAAACGCGACGAACTGAAGAGCTGCAGCTTCCGTATCCGGAGTCAGGTTATCCAATACGACCAATTCGTTTGTCACACCGTAGATATTGTACGGGAAAGCGTAATTTTTCACGGAGACATCGAGACCAGGCGGAATCGTATCGATTTTGGGAACCTCGTTGATCGAGGAAACGTCCCTCTTGGTCGCCTTGCTGTTAATCGAAATCGCGACCCTGTCCACCTCGATTGTCACCGTTTCGGTATCAGTCGAGTCCAGTTTTCCATAAACGACTGAAATCAATTCTCCGGTAGAATCCATAGCGACGCTGTCAACAAAGACGACCTGGGATCCAATCACCTTTCCATCAGCATCAAGCGAATCCAATGTAACCTTCGAAATTTTGAACACCGTGTCTTTCACCATCGTGGTGTCCATCTTCTCGATCCAGAGGCTATCCCACGTTGTCTCGTTTAAGCCCGCATATTTGGGGCTTGTATAGAACGTGTGCACAGAAGCCGTGTCAGCGGCAAAGGCAATCGAATCCTCCGTCACCTTGGCCGCATAGGTCGCGGCATCCATAGATCCCTTGAATTTGTCGTTTGCATCACTCACATAGTTAAGCTTCTGCATGGTCAGCAGTATCGGATGCAATTCCAAATAGACACCCGCATCGAAATCATCCGGGTAGTTTTCAGCCACGGCATCGACATCGTTGACTTCCATAGAAGAACAAGCCGTAAGGGCTGCCGTTGCAATAATCATCAAGCCTTGGTACAATTTTTTCATTTTCAAGACTCCTTAGAAATTAACCGTTACGTCGGCGGAAGCGACCATCTTGCCCACGGAAAGCGTAGACTCTTTCATAGCGCCGGTCTCATCCATAGATTTATAGGTAACATCGTTCTTCAGGTAGCCACCCTGCAGGTCCAGATAAGAAGCCGGAGCGATCTTCAAGCGGACACCTTCGAGAGTCAGCATTTCCTTGCTCTTGGAGATAGAGGCAAGGCCGTCAGCAATGACGAAGCCCGTTTTCCCGAATTCCTTATTGAACATCTGCACGCTGCCCAAGACCGAGACCGGTCCCCAAACGTTCAAGGTGACACCACCCATAATGCGGTCAGCCTTGCGCTTCAGGCTTGCGCTTTCCTCGGAATGGTCGTAAGAACCCTGAAGAAGGAGCTTGCGGTCCAAAGCCAGGAGCTGGCCGACATCGAAACCGAGGCCGGCAGCATAACGCGTGAACTTATTTTCTTCGATGGAGAGGCTTGCTGCACCGGCGGCATCATAGGACACCTTGACGCTTTTCGACTGGGTCAACATGTCGAAGCGGGCATTGAACATGACGATATCGTCCCAGTTCACATCGAGGGATGCCTTGATACCTTTGCGGTCAGGCGTAACGTCGCCATAGGGCATCGCAAGGCTTACCGTCGGATCGAGCGCAAACATATCCGACTCGATTTCGCGGCGGTTCATGATTGTCGCCGTGTAACCGTTGCGGTAGAAATGGCCATCCTTGTAGTTGTTATTCAAGCGGGAATAGAGGTAGTCGCTTTCATCCTTCTTGGAAAGGACATTTTTGGACTTCGAAGTCATGAGGTTCGTAGCGTTCAACGTCACAGCATTGTAGACATTGAAGTAGAGGTTTTCCAAGCTGGAGGAACCGAAGTTCGCAACAATCAAGCTGTCTGCCGTAGTCTTATACAGGGCATTCGAGTTCAGCACGACTGCACCGCCACGATAAGACGGAGTCGCAGCCATCTCGGACCAGTACTTTTCATCCGTCTGCAAGTAGCGGACCTTCACATTGTAATCGACATTGGCGGCATTTCCGCGAACAAAGGGTTCCACATAGAAGCTCTTGCCCTTGGCATCAGCATACTTTTCCGTCGCAATGTAATCCGAATCCTTTTCAATTGCCTTGTAATAGACAAACGAGTCTGCCGGAGCCGTCGGATTCTTACCCACCGTCAAGATGTAATTTTTCACCCTCTTCTTTTCGCCATAATCACGATCTACATCCCAGTTCGACATGGCATATTCGCCATTGAACCCGAATTCCAGAGGCAGAGACGGCATCAGCGGCTTGCTTGCGAAACCGAGTTCGGCGTCAATAACGCGGTTGTATTCGTAATAAATCGTGTCACTCTTTTTATAGTCGCTCGGTTCGGCAAAATGAGCACGACGGCTCAACTTGCGATCGGAAACATTATAGATGTCACCACCGACATGGACGCCCATAATGTCGACTCCCAGACGTGATGCAAGGAGGTATCTGTCGGAGAAATCAAAGTCGAAGAACACCTGGTCGCTCTTCTTGGCAATATTGCGCAAGCGAGCGCCGGTCATCTGCATAGTGACGTTGTCCACGGCACCAATCCGGCCGCTATTGTATTCGGCATTCAAGCCGTGCAGCAGGCGCCTATCCGTCGTATCGAGGTTGCGGCGAGCCAGAGCTTCGACCCTGTGAGAGGCGAGGATCTCCGGTTCCTGCAGCAAGTCGGGCTGCGGAGTGGCAATGGTGAGCGGAGTGTACCCGACACGCATATAACCGAGATTGAAGTTCAAGTGTTTGTTCAGGATGAGGCCATCGTACGAGAACCAGTGACCGATAATCGGGTTATTGTTCACGTCGTAGGCACTCTGCCAGTCCTTGTGCAGGCGCATACGGACATCGATATGGGTCTCGGCACTCGGATTTGCCCCGAAGCGCAGGTCCACATCGGTGAACGCTTGGTTTTCCTGCGTTGCAGAATTGTCAGCGAGGTTGTCGGATTTCGCGATAGACGTCAGGCCTCCAGCCTTCGCCGTACCGTTAACTCTCAAGCCGAGGACGGCATCGTTCAGGGAATCCAGAGTTTCAAGCAAAGACTTCTGCTGGGAGACAATGGAATCCTGCTCCTCGGCCATGGCGAGACCGGCCGAGAACAAGAAGGAGGAAACCAGCGCGATTGTTTTGATATTCATATTGAAGTTCATCTTAGTTACCTCCCATTAAAATTCCACATTAATGGAAGCTTCAAAAAGCATCTGAGTAAATTCATGCGTAAACTTCGCGGGGACGGCAGCAGCATCGGCATAGTAGTACGCCGGCAGGTTCATAGATGGATTACTGGTTTCCGTATAGGTATTGACCGTGTTGCCATTCTTCGTTTCCGAGGTGTAGGTTCCCGGAGCGCCGCCCATAGTCAAGCTATACTCGTTCTTGACCATAATCTGGCCTACATTGACCGAGAGCCAGGCGTGTTCTTCCATGGCGTAGTCCAGACCGACCATCCACTGTTTCTGAGTTCCCTTCAAGATCGGGTTCTTCTTTCTGTCGATACCGAAGAAGTTTAGCTTTGAATCCAAATCGGCCTGCTGGTCGTTGATTTCCGAAGTAATCATCTGGAAACCGGCCGTGAAGCCCAGACGAGGCAAGTACTGCAGATAGAGCCCGGCATTGATGAAGTTGCTCTTGAATTCCGCCGTACCGCTAGTACCCAGAGCAGGATCGTAATCGAGGGAACGTTCGGAGTGTTTGTAGGACCCGGAAATTTCAAGCGGACGCTGGAAACCGACCGTCTTGAAGATGTCCCACTTGGCACCGCCACCGTATTCCATGTACTTGGCTTCCTTGAATCCGTACAAAGCCTTGACCTGGTTGAAGGTGCTGAACATACCCTGGAGTTCGGCCAGGTCCTTCCAGTTGCCCGTCAAGACGGCGCGGGCACCCATGCGGTTCGATGTAGCGAGACCGTTCGGGAGAACGAGCTGGACGTTCGGGTCGGCAAGCTTTTCTAGCAAGGCCAGCTGGGCATGCGTATAGACATTGGTCGTCCAGGAATTCTTGTTATAGACACCGATATTGTAGCTTTCCGTCTGGCCGCCCTTCGTCTTGTTGTCGTCCGTACCCAAAGTTGTCGCCACAGGGGCGAACTTCGGGGAGAAGTTGTAGAGAGCGTCGAAAGTGCTATACAGCGGAGCGTTCACACCGAAGCGAACTTGGTCGTAGTCCACATCGGAATTCATGATTCGCTGGGCAAAGAAATTCGAAGACTGGGCCAAGTTGTTGTACCAGCTGCTGTCGTTACGAATGAAGTCCACGGTAGCAACCACACCAAAACTATTCTCGACCTTGTAGCCAACATTCGCCGTTGCGAGGATGGCCATGCCTTTTTCCGATTCTTCCTTAGTCTTGATAGCACCGGTAGCAGCATCTATATCGCCAACCTCCACATTGTCAATCGACATCGCACCTTCAGCGACAAGGTCAGCAACAAGCGTCTTTGACCCAAGGAACCCGGCAACGTCTCCACCCAGGCGACCGCTCACGACAATCGTTTTCTGAGCAGAAGCATCAAACGGGTTGACATCGCCACGTTCATAGGCTCCATCTACATCAAAACCACCCGAACCATCGGAAGGATGCCTGTAAGCGTTGTGTGCATAAGTATTCTTGTTATCGAAGATGTACATCGGCGTAACACCGACATAGAGGTTGCGGTTCAGCGGAAGGAGTTCGAAGTTTCCAGCAGCAAGCCACTTGTCCATGTTGGAAGCCTGCGTAGCACCGGGGAACGTTCCGTTCGGCATGATGTTACCCTCGGCACCGCTGAAATCCAAGACGGACGTGCGGTTCACGCGAGCAAACAATCCCTCGGCACGAACTTCGCCAACGGCATCACCCAGGTTAGTGCGGAACTGGAGATTCACACCCTGCAAGTTACGCTGGTTGCCTTCGATCATCTGTTCCTTCTGCGCCATGTAACGCTTGCGGGCGAACACAGTCGGTTCGTACATGATGTCGATTCCCGGCAAGTAGAGAGTCAGCGGAGAATACTGCTGACGGAAGTCGCCCACAATCCAGTAGAACGAATTGCCGACGTTGCCTTCGACATTGATCCATGCCACAGTCAGCGTCTTGGCTGCAGCGGCGAAGTATTCCTGCATGCCGCCACCGAGGCGGAGCATCACGTTAGCACGAACCTCTTCATAGGGGCGGAAATGGAAATCGATGTCGGCAGTAACGAACTCATTGCGTTCTTCAGTCGGCTGTGAGATAGAACGGGACGGCAGATCCTGGTCCGTATCGAACGAAGAACGTTGAGCGACAGCCCTGATGGCACCGCCGATTTCAAAACCGCGCTTGGCATTAATGGAATCAGCCTTGCTTTCCAGCAAATCCTTATTCGCATTGACCGGGTTAGCCAGGGCAGCCACCGAAGCGGCAAGAAGAGTGAACAAAGTTCTTTTCATTTTCATATTCATCTTTAGCACCCTCCGTTAGAACCACGCCTTGGTTTCGGCGGAAATGTAATGGGAATGCCAGTCGTTTATAGAAACTGTCTCGTCGCTATGGGTCATGTACTTGTAACGGACGTGCAGACCGACGCGGTCAGCAAAATCCCAGTCAAATCCGAGACCCAGAGCCGTCTCCCTATAGTTGATGGGAGCCTTCCTGAACAGGAACGTATTCACCTGCGACTTGTAATTAGAAGATTGGCCTACAGACGAGGTCAACTCTTCTGCCACGTAGGTCTTGTCGGAACGGAACGTTTCAAGACCGAGGATACCCACCATGTGGAACTTGGTGGTAATGGCGATAGTCGGTTCAAATTGTCCATAGAAAGACGTCAGCAACATGTCGGTCTGTTTCTCGCTGTAAGCAATCGGAGCTATTGTACTTGACACACCAGAAAGGGCAATCAAGGCAGTCATCATGATATTGCGGTCGGTATTGAACCAATGGCCAATATCGTAGCCACCCATGAAGGAGAAGTAGGATTCCCACTTGGCATGCATGGGCACTTCCCCATCCGCGATCTGGCCAGCATTGTCGTAGGCCGCGAAGGATTCCCAAAGTTCCCAGGTTCCACCATAGAGGCCGCCACGCTGGCGATAATACTTAACACCGTCGGAAGCGGCCATCTGGACGCCAGCACGGTTCACGTAATTGGCACCGTTGTAGTTACCGGAGTCAGCAACGAAAATCGGTTTGTGCTTGGTCCAGGAATTCGAGCTTTCCCACATGTTGCGGCCGTTCAAGCGGTAGTTGAACACGACAACGTCCTGGCCTTCCACGACCTGGCGGTGCAGGCCGTACTGCAAATCGAAGTAGCCTCGGTTGAAGGTCGGTTCCAATTTGAGGTTAACACCAGTGAGGTTGGACGAATAGCGGAGAGAACCGCCGTTCAAATAGGCTTCGTCCTTGCGCCATCCCGGGAAGCGGGACGGGTTCGTGATAGCATACGGAGAATAGAAGTTCTGGGAGAAGAACGCGGCTTCGACCGTGAGCGGCCAACCCTCGATATACTTGCTCTGGGCCTTCACGTACACACCCACCTCAGGTTTACCCCACTTGTCGAGGTTGGCATCGTCCGAGAAGCCGGAGTTCGCATTATTTTCGTTATATCCCTTTGTTTCGGAAGAGCGGTAGAAGATAGAGGAGTCCACCATGTTCACGGCAGCATCGGCCATCAAGAACAGTTTTGGAGTGACATTGCCCTTGATATCAAGAGAAGCGACATGGTTGTTGAGAAGCACCGGGCTCGCACCCAATATCGAGTCATACCTATAGGCAGCGGCAACCCACTGCTGGTTGAATTCCGGTTCGTAGACCGTACCCTTGTCATAGACGACGCCCAAGTAGTTGACACCGAGCGTAAGATTGTCGGCAATCTTCTCCTTGGCGACACGGCCGTGGTAGACACTTCCGCGCAGGTCGTAGGAGCCCACCATTTCAAGTTCGCCCGGCTGACCGCCGTACATACGCAAGCCATCGCGGGTTCCCACGTCGGCATCCATCGGCTGCGAGACAAGGAACTGGGCCTTCATATTTGCGGGCAACTGATACACGTTACCAAAGACGCCACCGAACGAGCGGTTGGTCCAGAACGCGCGGCCACCTTCCTTAACCGGCTTGAAGGACTTTTCCTTGTAGTAGGTACTGACGGTCTTTTCGTCTTCGTAAAGTTCATACTGCCAGGAGAAGCGGGCCATGGTTTCGCGTTCCCACATGGTAAGCGGGGAGGCGTTTGCCCAGATAACACCGCCGGCCGTGACATAGGCGCCAAAGACGCCGGCACGGATGTCCACACCCACGTTGAATTCTTCGTTAAGCGTGGAGGAGTAGTAGTCCGTTGAGTGGTCGTAGAGAACGCGTTCGTCGTTCGACGGGGCGTTCGTCGGGTTCTTCGCCAGGTTGTTCGTGTACGTACCGGTCATGTCGAACGGGAACGACAGGTTCGTGAACAACGTGATGTAGGAGTTCGGCATGGCGACCACGTTCACGTTGAGCGTAGCATCCACTGCCGTCCTGGCTCGGTCATCCCGGACCCAGGGGCTCGGCTCGCTATACTGGAAATTCTTCAAGCGGAAGGCCATGTAACCGGAAACCGCGAGCGGCAAGTCGTCCTTGCCAAGCAAAGTGGACTCCATGTTGTTGGACATGGTGTCCAACGCTGCGTGAAGGGAGTCAAGTTGCAACTGCGGAGGAAGTGCCCAAGCCGCGCCGAGGCAAGAAGCAAGTAAAATACTAAAAACTGGTTTGCGCATAAAATCCTCTTAAATCTCGTTGCGGAACGGATAGTAGGCCGGGCCTTCGTACGGCTTGCCGTGCTTCTTGATTACGATATCGTCTATCCAGACCTTGAAGGACTCGTTTTCATCCTTACGGACTTCAAGACGGAAACCCTTGAACTTGTCCCAGGCGAACGGGAGCATCACTTCGCGCGTGTTCTTGGCATCCCAGTAGACACCGGTGTTGCCGAACAGCTTCAGAGGAATGCTGAAGTGCTTCCATTCGGTGGTGATTTCGCCGAGACTCTTGGAACGGAGCTTGACCTGCAGGGATTCGCCGCCACTCTTCACACCATCGTCCACCAGCACGAACAGGGCGTTTTCGCCGCCCTTGGCACCCTTGATCCAGAACTCAAGGACGCCCTCTTCGAGATAGGGGGTCAAGTCGACGGAACCGGCAATACAAATAGCAACGCCGGAATAGTCGCTGGCGATAAGTTCGATTTCCATGGAAAGAGCGCCTTCCATGGCATACTTGTCCGTGAGAACCGGCTCGGGGTTTTCGCGGGGATACTGGTAAGTGTAACCACCACCACGAGGAATAGCTTCACGCATAACCACCGTGACAACTTCCTTATCGGGGCGGAAAGGCTTCGCGGGCTTCATCACGAAGCGGGACTGGTCACGGTCGCGATAATCGCTGAACCCATAACCTGCAAAAGACGAAGAGGCTAGGACCAGTGCGGCGAGGGCACCCGTCCATATGGCTTTTTTCAAATTTCCATTCATATAGGTACAAATCTCCATATTCGGATTGGCTACAATATAGCTTGTTTTTCGGCCATTTGAATTTGTAGTGCAGAAAAATGTGATGGATTTACAGAAGCGAAAAGCGCATAAAGGCTGATTTTGTGGCCCAAATCATGGTTACTTACGTAAACACTTTATTTTGGGGATTTCGGCCTGCAACCATTTTAATTTAAGTATTTTTACAAAGGGCCCTAACGGAGGATTCACTATGAAAAAAAGTTTACTTTTCCTTTTTGCGATTTCTGCCATCGTAGGCATGTCGACAAGCCTTGTCGCATGCGACAGCAGCAGCGCACCTCCGGCAGCAGCCGTATCGGACCCGGGTGAAAACGGGGGCAGAAAAGCCGTTCCCGTCGACTATTCAGCCGGGCGCATCATGAACGCACGCCTGGGCAAAGGCATCAACTTCGGCAACTCCTGGGAAGGCGATGCCCCCAACTGCCACACCGACGCCTGCTGGAGCAACCCAATCAAGGATGAAGACTTCAAAATTGTCAAGGATGCTGGTTTCAACTCCATCCGTCTTCCCGTCCGCTGGCAAAGATATTCCGACCGTGAAACGCACACTGTCGACCCGGAAATGCTCGCCGGAGTCAAGGAAGACGTTACGCTAGCCATCAATGAAGGGCTAGTCGTGCTCCTCGACTTCCACCATTACGTAGAGCTCAACCATCTCGGTGGCGGCGCACACCGCGGAAAAGCCGATACTATAGCCCTTTTTCAGGCGGAAAAAGAACACTTTGTCGCTCTTTGGAGTCAAATTGCCGCCGAATTCGACCAATTCCCCGACTCCATGATTGTTTTTGACATTCTCAACGAGCCGACAATCCCTGACACAGCGCTGCTCAACGACGTACTCCTCAGCGCCTACCAGGTCATCAGAGCCGTGGCGAAAAACAAGACAATCATGTTCGAATCCAACAATGCGGCAAAATTCGATCGACTGGGAGTCCTCAACCTACCCCAGGACGGCAACATCATCTATAGCGGGCACTATTACGAGCCCTACACGTTCAGCCACCAGGGGCACAATTCCGATTGCCTGGGCGATGCCGTATATTCGAACAATGCCGACGCCGACCTCAAATCTTACGTCAGGATAGCAAAAACGCTCTACCCGGATGTAAACGGCACTGACGTCATTCCCCTGAACATGGGCGAATTCGGTATTTCGGGCGGAACAATCCAAGCAAATAAAGCCTCTTGCCAAGAAGATCATCAAACGCTCCCCTCTGCAGAAGCAAAGGCCAGGTGGGCAAAAGAAACCGTAGCAGCCGCACTAAAATATGGCATGTCATTCCACTATTGGGGATTTACCTTTGTCGGCGGATTCCAGGCGTACGACCGTCAGGCAAATGCGTGGTTCACAGGATTCCCGAACGCATTGATACAGTAAATTTTACCCAGAGAAATCAGGGGCGAATCAGCGTCCCTGACCAATGATCGTCGAAAAAGGTCTGGAACAGAGGTTCCGGGCTTTTTTTCAATTCATCGATTACCTCGGCAATCGGGCGACCGCTCCGGTAAAGGGCATGGAAAGCCCGAGAAAGCGCATCGATGCGGGAAGGAGGGAATTCGCTTGTATGTAACCGCAGGGCATGGAGATTCAGTCCGCCCCACTTGGGCGGGATACCAAAAGCCTTGCTAGCCGGAGGAACGTCCCGGTCTACCTTGAGCGTACCGCCCACAAAGGCGTAGGCGCCGACCTGGTTGCGCTGCTGGACCCCGGTCACTCCACCAAGCGTAGCATACTTGCCGATACGAACGTGTCCACCAAGCTGGCAGCCGTTGGATATTACCGCATGTTCTCCGATATCGCAATCATGGCCGACATGTGTATAGGCCATGAGAAGCACTCCAGTGGCAATGCGGGTGCAACCGCCTCCCTGTACCGTACCACGGTTGAGCGTACAATATTCACGAATGACACAATTTTCACTGATTTCTAGGCGGGTCGGTTCCCCAGCATACTTGAGATCCTGCGGGGGCGCCCCAAGGACGGCACCATCGTACACGTGGGTATTGGCAGCAATGGAGACCCCGCCGTACACATGCACACGGCTCTCGAGAATGACTCCCGGACCGATTTCGGCACCTTCGTCCACTAGGCACCAGGGCCCGACCGAGGCGGACTCATGGACTTTAGCTTGTGGGTGAACAAATGCGGAAGGATGAAGCATGCGGTAAAGATAGTAATTAGAGGCGATGAGGGCGGCACTTCGTGCCTTTGAGGTGTGAGGTCGGTCGCTAACGCTCCCTTTGAGCAAGCAGCGATGAGTGGTAAAACTACCGAAACTATACCTCATACCTCAGAGTGCGAAGCACGACCTCATTGCTCATCGCTCACTGCTCACCGCTCATTGCTCGTGCCTCGAGCCTGGAGCCTCGTGCCTGTTTACTATATTTCGGCCCATGGGTGGCATCATCATCGCAAGCCTCACCGCGCTCTACGCACTCCTGTTCCTATTCTTCATAATAGGGCTTGTCCGCACGCACCGCTATAAAGGTCCCAAGGCGACCCCGAGCGTCTCGGTCGTGGTGCCGATGCGTAACGAAGAGGAATTCGCCCAGCGCACATTGGAAGCGCTTGCCGAGCAGGACTACACCGGCGAATGGGAAGTCATCTGCGTAAACGACCGCTCCACGGACTCTACCCGCGAAATCCTTGAAAAATTCGCCGCAATACACCCGCGGTTCCGCGTCCTAAGTCTCTCCCCCGACCTGCCGCAAATTGCAAGCCCCAAGAAGCGCGCCCTCGAAAGCGCATTCAAGATTGCCAAAAACGAAGTGCTCTTGACGATGGACGCCGACTGCATCCCGCGCAAGAGCTGGATTACCGCGATGGCAGGGCGTTTCGTGGACGGAGTCAGCATTGTGCAGGGGCCCAAGCAGAACAACGGCACCCGTTCTATGCCGCACCTTTACCAAAAGCTCGAAACGCTCGGCTATACCGCCATGGAAGCCGCCGGGTTCAGCCTAGGGCACCCGATTGTCGCCTCCGCCGCCTGCCTCGCCTACAAAAAGGACCTGTTCTTCCAGGTCGGAGGTTTCGGCGACCTCATCAACCTCTCGAGCGGCGACGACGACATGCTCATCCACAAGATGATGAAAGTCCCGGGCACAAAGGTGTGCTACAACCTCGACAAGGACGCCGTCATCGAGACCGCCCCCGTACATACGTGGAAGCAGCTGTTCAACCAGCGCGCCCGCTGGAGCAGTAACGGCACAAACTACGAAAGCAAGGCCTATATCCTGCTCCTCACCTTGATCTACACATACTACATCTGGATGTTCGTGAGTCCCTGGTGCGTTCTCTTTTTGGATTGCCCGTGGCAGTGGTGCGTTTTCAGCATCTTGCCCAAGATTGTCGTGGATTTCGTATTCCTCTCCATCGCCTCGTGGAAACTGCATTCCAAACGGCGCATGTTCGCCTTCTTGCCGGTGGAGCTCATCCAGATTCCGATGATTGTCTTCTGCGTTCCCGCTGGCATTACGGGCATGTTCCGCTGGAAATAAAACGCCCTAGGGCTTTACTTATTTCCCTTTACAGTCCCAAGCGACACGATACTGAAATAGCCCTTCGAGCGATCTATAGCTTGTATCTTGAACACAATCTTGACTAGCTGTGTGGCGGCTTGTTCGCCCGTAATATGGCCTCTCCGACCCCACCCTTCTTGCTCAAAGTCGCTCCATAAATAACATCTACCTGCTCCAGAAACGCTCTTGGGCAACCGAACCCTAGGCAAATCGTATTCCACTGTTTCATTGACCGAGTCTCCAAGATCCAGCAATAGAGTAGGAATAACATCCGCCGTATACTGAATACAAATACCTTCCCAATTCGAAACATCAACGGCGATATCCCTTCCGTTAGAGTCAAGCCCCACCAAGTCAAAACCGACGGCAACAAACGGATCATAAGAAAGAGCGTTCCCGTCCAATTGGAACTCGCCACACAGGCCACCGCAATATTCAATTATTGGGTCTAGGGAAGCTTCATAATACGCCGTTCCGGGAAGTACCGGCCAAATAATTCTTGACTCTCCACCGTCAATGGAATCCGAGTTCGTAAACCATAAACCAACATCTCTATTATGCCACGTTTCCCCCGCATAAACATCCGTATTCACAGCAACGAGATCCCCATACCATAAATCAGTATACAAGGGTTTATCAGAAATCGGAGGAATATCAGAACAGCAATTCTTATAGGAACTTGAAGATGACCTGGCGCTCGAACTTGAATTACTGGAAGATGACTCAGCACTTGAACTCGAATTGCTAGAAGATGACTCGGGCTTTATATTGACTTCCGGATTATCAAAAGACTCTGGACTCTTGTCGGCAGAAGACGAACTGCGCACCTCATCCGTTTTTTTAGAACTGGAGGAACGTTCATCCCATTCATCCGAGTCGTCATAAAAATCTTCATCCGAATCAAAGCCATCATCCCAATCGTGGTCTTCATCCCATTCTTCCGAAGTGTAGTCTTCGTCCCATTCTTCCGGATCGGAGGCTTCCTCGTCCCAGGAGCTAGAGGACGAACGGCGCCTCTCATCCAAATCATCCGAGTCCTCTTCAATATCCTCGCCGTTCAAGGCTGCCAAAAACAACCGTTCAGCAGAAGATCCATCATCACTCTTGTCATCCGAACAGGCCCAAAACGCAAGCAAACTGCACAAAACAAGGAATTTCTTTTTCATATTCCGCCTCCTCAACCCTTCATTTTTTGCTAGCGAAGCCCTCAAGCCAAAAATCAATAATTCTTGACGCAGCGGACAGCATAGCCCTCGTTCTTGTAGCCGGAGTCAAAATACAGCATGTCGCCGCCGAGAGTCCAGCGGTACGCATCATAGGTATTGCCGATACCTTCGCTTGCGCTCCAGTACCCGGCAGAAACGCCCATGTCCTCGTAGTTGCTGATCATGTCCCTACGGCCACTCGGAATAGCGGTAAAGCCGGACGTATTTTCTCCATTAGGCGAACTGTCCCCGTCCTCGGTTTCCCAGCCGGAGGCCGCCTTGAGCGCCTTTCCCACGTTTTTCCAGGCACAGACGTCAGCATCGTTGCAAGAATCCTTTTCGGCCTCGACCGCCTTGGCCAGGGACTCCCATTCAGCATTGGTCGGCACATGCCAGCCAACGGGGCAAACGCCCTGGTGGTTCTTCTTGAGTTTCGCGGTATAGCGCTCTCCCTTGAACCTGTCGGGGATGTTCATCATGCCGAGCCAAGTGTACAGGCGCCCGTTCTTCTTGCAGAGGGTAAAGCGGTCGTCGTAGCAGAACGACTGGGGAATGCTGTAATTCAGGTTTTCAGCCATCCAGACCAGATCGCCAATCTTGGCCGTCTTGTACACCTTCCCGTCACGGGTATCTTTCAGCTCTTCGGGCGCAGGTTCCGGAGCCACGGTTTTCGGGGCGGCAAGCGCAACGCCTGTCGCGAGGCAAAGCAAGAAAAGGGCCGAGTACTTCATACCGATAAAGATAAGTTAATTTCTTTCGCCCAGGCAAGCGCATCCGAAATATTTTTTATTTCGCCATCCAGCTGGAGCTCGAAACTCCGCTTGATAATGTTGCCCATCTGCTTTCCAGGCTTCATGCCCATATCTAGGAGCATCTTGCCGGTCAGGTAGGGCTGCGGGGCGGCATCGTACACGCCGATTTCACAGGCGGCATCCCGCAAAGCGGCGGCAAAACCGGGTTTTTCGGCGACAGGCGCCGGTGTCGACTGCACAAGCAGGCAAAGCAACTTGAGCCCGTCGAGCCGAACGGCAAGGCGGCGGAGTTCCGGAGCGGAAGGGACCTTCTCGAAATCGAGCCCAGCATAACATGCAAGGATTTCCGGCACCTTCTTCAACAAATGGATTTCATTGGTGATGCGCGCAAGAAACTTCCCGGCCATGTCCTTCACGTTCCCCTTGTCATTTGCAAGGGCGTTTCCCGAAAGCAGGGCGGCAAAGGCCAGTTCAGAGCACTCTTCATCGCTCAATGCAGAGGGATTGCTGCGCAAAATCTCCGCCCGGCCATCCGACATGCTGTCCAGCAGGCTTCCAAGGGCTTCCCAGGAACCCGCCAGGGGAACCACCTCCGGGAAGAAACCTTCGAGACCGATATCCAAGAAAGCCTTGAGCCCCATGGACGGCTTGCCCGGCTTCAGCAACCATTTCTTGAACTCCTCGAAAAGGCGTTCCACCGAAAGGTCGGCAAGAGAAAGCGTACGGCACAATTCAACAGTTTCCGGTGCCAACGTACACTCGAAACGACTCGCGAACTGCACTCCACGCAAGATACGCAGGGAATCCTCGGCAAAGGCAGGGCCCACATGGCGGAGCACATGCGTCTTCAAGTCGTCGATACCACCGTATGGATCGCAGAGGGTCAGGTCCGGCAGTTCCATGCCCATCGCATTGATGGTAAAGTCGCGCCGGAGAGCCGCCTCCTTGAAAGAAAGTTTCTCGTCGGTATGCACTACGAAACCACGATGGCCGTACCCGACCTTGCTCTCGGTCCGCGGGAAAGAAAAATCGAGCGATTCACCCTTCATCGCAAGGTGGATTACACCGAAGGCCTTGCCCACCAGGTTCGTTTTCCCGTACTTCTTGAGAATCGGCACCAGTTCGTCCTGGCCGATATCGTAAACTTCGATGTCGTAGTCGCGACAGTTCTTCCCCAGGAGCGCATCACGTACCCAGCCACCCACCAAAAAAGCACGACCACCCGCCTCGCGGATATCATGGACAATATGCAGAAGCCGCCCCGGAAGCTCCGGAGCGAATTCATTGCCGGCAAGGGTCGTGACGGTCGCCATGGTTTCCTTTATCAGTGAATGAGGATAAACTTACCCTTCTTTTTTCCAGAAGAGTTCTTGACTACGTACCAGTAAACTCCAGGTGCAGCGACATTGCCCCTCTTGGACTGCCCGTCCCAATCTACGGAACCGCCCTTGGTCTCGTTTTCATTGAAGGAACGCACCAAATGGCCTGCACGGTTATAGATGGAGACTACGGCTTTTGCGCCGACATTGTCAATGGTGATATGGGAGTGTTCCCCAAGGCGGAACGGATTCGGGTACGCAATGAGATCATGCTTGACGGAATCCCCCTTCGCTCCCGAAACATCACGAAGGTCGCCACGTTTATACATGGTCAAGCCCCTTTCGTGCGAAAACCAGGCCTCTCCGCGCACCGCATCGATAGCGATATCAAGCACCTCGTTAGAAAGCAGTCCCTGCTTGGCAGTAAACTGCTTTGCCGTAAGCGTATCTTGCGTAACGCCCTTGCGAGTCAGGCGATAAACGCCTTGGTCCATCGTACCCAGCCAGAGGTTTCCCTGCACATCGAACTCCAGGGAAGTGTATTCAGAACCGATGACACCCTTTATGACATGCGGGGCCTTGACGGTATCCTTGTCCGTATTCCCAAGGTCCCAGTATCCAATCTGGTCCTTCGTCACGACCCACAGGTAATCCCCTTTCTCGTCGTACGCCAGGTCAACAGGGGTACTCTTGAACCCCGAAGAGACGACCTTATGTTCGAGCACTTCCAGGCGGCCACCCCGTTTTGCAGGATTTGCCACGCGGAAAACATCCAGAAGGGTATCAGAGGAGACTTCGGATTCGTAAGATGCGACCTTGCGCGTTCCCACAATCACAAGCCAGTCCGTAGAATTTTCTGCCGGCACCGCGATTACGGGTCCTGCATAATTCGTCGAGCCGACATGATTGACGCAGCTGAATTCTCCGTCTTTCGTCACATAAATCAGGTCGAATCCACCCTCCGTCGACGTAGTCGCTATGAACCCGGACGAATCCGGAGCAACGGTCGTCCCCGCCGAGACAACGAAATCTTTGTGTTTCTCCGAAGCATCAATCCCGTTATAACAACGGTTCTTGTCCGTAGCGGTGCTCTTGATGAGTTCATGGCCGTACTTCGAGAACAGATAGAATCCGCGTCCCCATATGTGGTAAAAAACAATATCGGGAGGAAGGAAGGAGAGAACCTTCATCCTGTTGGACAAGGCACTTACGCCGTTTGCATGCCCTTCATCCGGGAAAGCCCGGTATTGCCAGACATTGTCCACCGTATGGGAAATTCGTCCTTCAAGCGACGCCGCGATGACTCCGCCCCCTGTCTTCGGACGCACCTCATAGCTTCCGTCCAATGTAAAGTTGCTGATTTCCGAATAATCAATGAACGACTTCTTTTTGGTGTCGTAACCGAGAACAAAATATTCGCCGACCAGGAACGCATAGGTGTTGCTCAGGCCAACCCAAAAAACGCGGCTCAAGCCTTTTTCGTCATAAAGGAGGTTTTCCAGCAGCGGGGTCCCCTCCACCATGATTTCCGTAGAATCTTGCGCCGACGTAGTAAGCCGGCCCTTCTTGTCCCATTCCCACTGGCCCCTGACAGGATATGTCTTCAGGGAGTCGCCCTTCCAGGCAATGGTATGGACATCCACGTCCTCCTGCGCGACACTCCAGGACTCGGGATCGACAAGGCGGACATCGTTCTCAATATGATCCCAGTCGACGTAACGCTTGTACAGGATCTTGCCGACAGAGACATAGAGCGTGTCGTTGTGGACGCTCAGCGCCTGGACCGGGGTTGCAAGCAGCGAGTTCTTCCCGACCTTATTGATTGTCAAGACTGAACGCTTCGCAAGGACATCAAAAAAGGCAAGACGGTCCTCGAACGCGAGAACAAGGAACTTCTTGTAGCCGAAAGCCATATCCGGGATAAGGCGGACCGCGTTCGAGACAAAGGAGCGGTTGATCACATTCCAGTTAGCAGTCTCGATATCCCACCCAGCAATCAAGCCGTACTCGGAAACGGCAAAAATGCCCTCCTTGCACAGAGTCAACGCATAGAACGACGACGTTTCCAATCCGGTCACCGTAGAAAAAAGAACATCGAGATCTGGAGTGAGGTAGCGGATGCCCGAGGCTGTTGCCAGCAGGACGCCATCACCATAGGTGATATAGGAACGTACCGGGTACGGACGCGCAAAATTTCGCCACAGGTCTTCCGCAAATGAAGGCACCGACAGCGACAAGATCAGGATTAGATATGCAAGAAACTTCACGAAGCAAAATTACGAAATTTTGCACTCTCAGAAAAATCTTCTCCCCAAAAAGGCGCTACATATGCGCTCAATCCGGCCTAGTTAATCCAGGAAGGCGGAATATCCGAAATATTTGCGGCCTTCCTCATTTTCTCCTTGGCCTTCGTCTTGGCCTTTGCGACCTTGTTGGGCGTAAGCCCGAGCGTTGCGCAGACCTCCCTGGAGACAATTCCCTGAATGGACGTGAGGTCGAGAATGCGCTTTTCCGTAGGGGAAAGCACACTCGACAATCGGTCAAAACAGTTCTTGCTGACATCATCGATTCCGAGGACGTAATTCGAGACGACCGTTTCGTCAACGCGGGTGCTATAGACACCCGGTTTTTCCATCAGGTGCGAAAAAGGAGTTTCCCTGTCCCGGTGCCTTTTTTGGTCTATATAGGCATTCATCAGTACGCTGTGCACATACGAGAAAATGGTTTCGGGACTCTCAATTTTATGGATGTTCTTGATGAGTCTATAGAGCGTCACTTGGCAAAGATCCTCAGCTTCTGCCGTCATGCCGCAAAGCCTATAACATTCCGCCTTTATCTTCTTTATAAGCGACAATGCCATTCCTTGTTCCCCCCAATGGAGAGGCTTTCCACAAATTCATTGTCACGAAAAAGCAAAATATCTGCAAACAGCAGTGTACAAGGCCAAAGAACAAATATGGTCCATATTTGCCTTAAAACTTGTTTTCACCGTTGTCAGGTTGTTGCTATTTTCAAGAACAAAAATTCCTGGAAGCGCCCCAATTCCTAGTCCATAAATCAATAGCGCCTAGCAAATTTTTATATTTTCTAATGCGCCCACATCCCGCGAAAAATATATGAAAAAAATCATGATTACGTCGGATAATATATTATTACGAAAGCCAAAATTGCTTATTTGGAATCTTTTGGCCATTTGCCTTTTTTTATTTAACATTTCCTATGCCGAAGAATTCAACATGAACAATATGCCCCCACCGGACATGTACATGAACTATTCCGCCGGCGCAGTGAAAAAAGGCTCAAGCGTCACCGTCACGATTACCATTCCCAAGAACTGGCACGTGAATGCGAACATCGCTGCCGACGAGTTTCTCAAGCCGTCGTCCATCGAGATTGCCGCCATGGGCATAAAGTTCGGCGAGCCCAAGTGGCCCGAGCCCATCAAGGAGTACAGCGAGGCGCTTGACCTGGAAAACCTCGTGTTCAAGGGCGAATTCCAAGTCGTGCTCCCCGTTGACAGTGTCGAAGCCGACTACGACACGCTCACCACCAACGTGACATTCCATTACCAGGCCTGTGACAATTCCATCTGCCTCGCACCATCGAAAAAGACAATCAAGATTGGCGAACGCGGAATCAACGGACTGGGCAGCAGCTTAAAAAAAAACGGAAATGAAGAAACGCTAGCGCAGGGCAACGGCGGGAACGCCGACATGTCTGTCCTCATGCTGCTCCTGTTCGCCTTTATCGGCGGAATCATCCTGAACCTGATGCCGTGCGTATTGCCGGTACTCTCGCTCAAGCTTTTCAGCCTCATCAAGCAGGCGGGCGAAAGCCGCGGACGGCTCCTCGCCTTGGGAGGAGCCACGACGGCGGGCATCCTCGCAAGCTTCTGGATTCTGTCCGCCGTCGTCGCCGCCGTCAAAGCCGGCGGCGGGTCCGCGGGTTGGGGCATGCAGTTCCAAAGCGCAGGCTTCATCGCCTTCATGACCGTCATCCTGACCGCATTCGCCATGAGCTTCTTCGGCGTGTTCGAAATTTGGCTCCCGTGGATCGCTACCACCAAGATGGACGCTGCCGGCCACAAGCAGGGAATTGCAGGCGCCTTCTTTACCGGCGCTCTGCTCGTGCTCCTAAGCACCCCTTGCTCGGCCCCCTTCCTCGGCACCGCCATGGGTTTCGCCTTCGCGCAGAGCACCCCGGTGCTGTTCCTGTTCTTTACCGCCGCTGGACTCGGGCTCGCCCTCCCCTATATGCTGGTCAGCGCCTTCCCCGCCGTGCTCAAGGTGTTCCCCAAGCCGGGCGCCTGGATGGTCCGCCTGCAAAAAGCCATGGGCGTCCTGCTGCTCGCAAGTGTTGCATGGCTCTTCTGGATTGTGAATGAACAAGCCGGGCTATCCGGCGTCGGGATATTCGCCATCATCGCTATCGTAAGCATCGCCTGCAGCGTGCTGCTCGGCAAGTTCGCTCCGCCGGGAACCGCATTCTCCCGCGAAGTCGCAGGCATCGCCCTCGCCGTCATCGCGCTCTTCTCGATATGGTTCGGCATCGTCGCCCCCGAATACGAACGGGCGGCCAGCGAAAAATTCAACGCCCGCATGCAGGAGCAAATGACCGAAGACGGATGGTTCCGTTACAGCCCATCACTTATCGAGGATTTCGCCAAGGCAAAGCGCACCGTATTCATCGACGCGACTGCCGACTGGTGCCTCACCTGCAAGGCTAACGAAGCCGCTGTGCTGAACCGCGACGATTTCCGCCGTGCTATGGACAGCCTGAATGTCGCGCTCGTCAAAGCCGACTGGACTCGTGAAACTCCCGAAGTGAACGCACTCCTCCAGAGCATGGGCAAATCGGGCGTACCGGCCTACGCCATCTACCCCGAAGGAGATGCCACAAGACAAATCGTGCTGCCGGAATTGCTCACGACAGCAGGAATTGTGGAATTAGTAAATAGGGAATAGGGGCTAGGATCTAGGGGCTATGAGGTATGAGGGCGCTCGCAAGCTCGCTTTGAGGCGTGAGGTTTTATACTCACCGCTCACAGCTCATGGCTCATAGCTCATGGCTCACTGCTCATAGCTCATTGCTCGAACTTCTACCTCTTCCCTTCGCGTTTGTAGCGTTCGATGCATTCCTGGTAGAAGTCGAACGTCTGCTTGGCGATGGACTTCCAGCTGAACACGTCGATAGCGCGCTTGCGGCTGACCTCGCCCATCTTCTTCGCAAGTTCCGGATTTTCCAGAATCTTGTTTAACTTGTTTGCAAAGTCGGTCTGGAAGGCTTTCGGATCTGCCGGTTCAAAATCCGTCTCGGACTTCGCCTTGAGCGGCACCAGGAATCCGGTCTCGCCGTCGACGATAATCTCGGGGATACCGCCCACCGCAGAACCCACCACCGGAGTACCGCAGCTCATCGCCTCGAGGTTGATAATGCCAAACGGCTCGTAGAGCGAAGGCGTGGCAAACACGGTCGCATGGCTGTACAACACGCGCAGTTCCGTATGCGGGACAGGCTCCTGGATCCACACGACTCCATCGCGAGTCTTCTGCACCTCTTCGATAAGAGCCTTGCACTCGTCGGCCAGTTCAACCGTGTCGGGAGCACCCGCACAGAGCACCACCTGGGCAGCCTTGTCGATCTGCGGAATCGCCTGAATCAGCTGGCTGATACCCTTCTGACGCGTAATGCGGCCCACGAACAGCACATAGGGGCGCTTCGGGTCGACACCCCACTTTGTCAAAATGTTTTCGTCGAAAGTCGGCGCATAGAAATCCGGATCGATGCCGTTGTAAATCACTTTCACACGGTCTTCGGGAACGCCGTAAAGTTTCATCACGTCGCGCTTCATGCCTTGGCTCACGGCAATCACGCCGTCGGCAGCCTCGTAGGCCGTACGTTCAATCCAGCAACTCATGGCATATCCGCCGTCACCGAGCTGCTCGGCCTTCCACGGGCGGTGCGGTTCCAGCGAATGCGTCGTCAAGATCAGCGGGCACTGCAAAAGACGGCTCGCCAGCACGCCACCGAAATGGCTATACCACGTATGACAGTGTATGACGTCGATGTCATTTAGCGCGGCGGCCCACTGCAAATTGATATCGAGCGGTTTGAAAATCTTCTGGAAACGGTCGTCCTTGGGGTCCAGGCCCAGCTTTCGCGTAAAGCCCAGCGCCCGGATATTGTCCTCATCGACATCCTGGTCGCCAAAACAACGGGCCTCGATATGGCAAAGCTTCGCAAGTTCCTGCGTCAAAAACTTAACATGAATACCGGCACCGCCATAGATTTCCGGCGGAAACTCATTAGTAAGAATAGCAGCGTTCATACAATATACTCCGTTACGCTATTAAGATAGCTTTGTTTTCGGCCATAGGCAAAAAAGAAAGAAAAAATTAAGGGCATACAAAAAGCACCCCCGCCCAGAGGGCCGGAGTGCCTTTATTTTTGGAGTGTGGAGTAGTTAGAAATTCTTGCAGGTTCCTTTCCAGTGGCCCTGTTCACCAATGATTTCGCCATTGATGTAGCGGCCACTCGAACCGACGAAGTCAGCCTTGCGGAAGTCTTCGCCACCGAGGTGCCAGCGCATCCAGGCAACCGTGGCAGCCATGCCGCCCCACGGACCGGAACCGTGGCCCCAGCCACCTTCGCCGCCCTGCGGGCCACCCGTCATCTGGATGAGGCAAGCAGGAGCCCTGACACCGTTGTTGTTGTAGTCGGCTTCGGCGTTCGGGCGTTCCATGCCGGCTTCGCCGTACACGATACCGATGGTTTTGTCGGTCGGAACGCTAGCCATAGCCGTATGTCCGAGGTCGCCGCTATTGTTGAGCATCGCCGTAATCACGCGCTTGTCCTGGATAACCATCTGTTCGGATTCAAGACCGCCCATGGAGTGGCCGGAACATCCAACCTTCGTCATGTCGAGTTTCTGGTACAGCGGGTCGTTCGGGTCTTTGTTCTTCTTTTCAAGCCAGTCGAGAGCGGGCTTGCCCTGGGAAGTGTTACCCGGAGATTCGCGCAGCGCAATCACCACGAAGCCGTGCGAAGCGAGACGGCGGATCATTCCACCGTAAGCGCCAGGTTCGGTACCGCCACCGGGGCCCCAAACGACGACGGCATGCTTCTTGTCGGCCGACAGACGCTTGGGATAAGAAAGGATTCCGCCACCATCATGACCGGTGCGTTCAATATATTCGACTTCCATCTGGTCCCTGTTCTCGTCGGTGCCTTCGGCAAGGAAAACGCCGCTAGCCGCAGGAACCTGAGCAGCCTCGGAACTGCTGGCCGGAGCCGCAGCACTGGAGCTGGCCGGAGTCACGGTAGTACCAGCAGAACTGGAGGCAGGCGCCGGGGCAACATCACCGCCTTGCTGTCCCGAAGAAGCCGGAGCGGAAGTCGGCGAGGCGTTTTCGCCACCAGCCGAAGATGTCGCAGGAACCAGATTACCACCGCCAATGGCCGACGATGCAGGCACAGTTCCCTGTTCAATTCCCTGGCTTAATCCCTGGCTTAATCCCTGGCTATCCGAAGAAGCCGGAATCGCGGCATTGTCGCCACCGACAATAGAGCCAGAACTGATTTCGGGCGTTGTCGTAGGCGCAAGTCCATCGCTACTGGACGTAGGAACGGCACTCTCTCCCTGCAGGGCATCTTCCACAGCCGAAGTGGTGTCATCACAATTCACCAAGGCAAAGGCGCACGCAACGACCATGCTTGTCAATATTTTAGATTTCATTTCTTGTCTCCTTATTCTAACCAAAAATCAATATCGTAGAAATAAAGGTCGTGCACGGCCAATGTTTTTTAGTTTATTCAAAATACCGCAAAGACAGCACTCAAAAACGTCTTGGCGAATACGTCAAAAACAAAGAAAAACATTGTATGGGGATTATCGTATTAAAGTGAATGCAACAAAACCCACATCGCCATACATCCAAACATCTATTTCTTTCACCCATTACCAAATTACCTAATTCCCGCAAATTCAGAAATAGGCAAAGCGCTTTTTTTATGGACAATAAATCCAAAGGCCATGGACAAAATGTCCATGGCCCGTAATAATAAAAGCGCTTTAAATTACTTTATACTAAATCTATCCATAATGGACAAAAAGTAGTATTGGCGGCTACATTACCGAGGCGCGTAAATACGCGACATAAATTCAGCACGGGTTTTCTCGTCGGTCTTGAAGCGGCCCAAAAGCTGCGTCGTCACCATCGTGGCACCGGGCTTTTTGACGCCGCGCATCGTCATGCACATGTGGGATGCCTCGAGCACCACGGCCACACCCTTCGGGTTCAGTTCCTTCTGGATGAGTTCAGCAATCTGGCGCGTCATGCGTTCCTGGATTTGCGGGAAGCGCGCATAAAATTCCACCACGCGCGGAATCTTGGAAAGGCCCACCACGCAGTCGCCGGGGATGTAGGCCACGTGGGCTTTGCCCGTGAACGGCAGAAAATGGTGCTCGCACATGCTCGCAAACTCGATATCCGGCACGATGATCATCTCGTCGTACTTTTCATGGAAACGCGTCTTGAGGATATCTTCGGCGCGGGTCTCACCCGAAAGCCCCGTCATGAGCTCGGCATACATCTTGGCGACACGCTTCGGCGTATCGAGGAGACCTTCGCGGTCCGGGTTTTCGCCCATGCCTTCCAGAATCATCCGGAAGCCGTCTTCCATTTTCTTAAAATCCATCATAACTCGTAATCAGTAGTTAGGGAGTTTTTGCATCGGCAAAGATAGAAAAACTATCCGAAGATTTTGGCGCAGAGGTCGGGGGCGAACTTGGAGAGATACCCTTGAATAAGCAAGATGGAAACAAGCACAGGCAGCACCCACTTGAAATAAATCTTGAAGATGGTGTTGCTCGGAATCTTGTAGCCCTTGCCGGAGTTGATTTCGGCAAAGAATTTCTCCTGCCCCCAGCCGTAACGGCTGGAGCAGAAAATCACGATGAACATGCCGCCAAGCGGAAGCATGGTGTTACTCACGATAAAGTCTTCGAGGTCCAGCACACAGCTGCCGGGGCCGAACGGTTCAAAGCCCGCAAGCACGTTGAAGCCGAGGGCGCACGGGAGCGAAAGCGCGAATACGACCAGGATGTTCCAGAAGGCGACCCTTTTACGGTCGTACCCCTTGAGGTCCATCCAGAACGAGACGAGGTTTTCGAACACGGCAATCAAGGTGGACAGCGCCGCGAAAGACATGAACAGGAAGAACGCTGCGCCGCAGAACCGGCCTGCCGGCATCATGGAAAACACGTTGGAAAGCGTGACGAAGATAAGGCCCGGGCCCTGTCCCGGAGACTGGCCAAAGGCGAAGCAGCTCGGGATGATGATAATACCAGCAACAAGCGCGACGACCGTATCAAGGATGCAGACACTCGCAGCTTCCTTGACAAGGGAATGCTTGCGTCCGATATAGCTGCCGAAAATGGCCATGCTGCCGATACCGATACTGAGCGTGAAGAATGCATGGGCGAATGCCGCGAAGATGGCTTCGCCGATGCCCTTGCCCGACTGCGTCAAGCGTTCAAAAGACGGAAGCAGATAGAATTGAAGACCCGCAGTAGAACCCGGAAGTGTCACGGCACGGATCGCGAGAAGTACCATGATGACGAGCAAGCAGATCATCATCTTCTTGGTGACGCCCTCGACACCTTTCTGGAGCCCAAGCGATACGACCCCAAGGCCGAGCACGATGGCGACGGTCATCCAGAAAATCATAAGCGCGGGGTTCGCAAGCATTTCACCGAAACCGGCCGCAATCTGGTCGGGAGTCCCCTTGAGGAAGTTCGCGTCGGTGACCATCTTGTAGAAGTAGTAGAGCATCCAGCCCGTGACCACCGAGTAGAACGCCATCAAGATGTAGTTCGCCGAAATCAGCGGGAACTTGGCCCAGTGCCACTTGGTCCCCGGCTTTTCCAGGTTATCGAAGGCGCGGGCGACACCGCTACGGCCGCCACGACCGAGCGCAAGTTCTGCCATGAGAATCGGGAGCCCCAGGAAAAGCAAGAAGCCAAGATAGGGCAGCACAAAAGCCGCACCGCCGTACTGGCCCGCAATATAAGGGAAACGCCAGACGTTGCCCAACCCGATGGCGCAACCGGCAGCGATAAGGATAAAACCAAGTCTTGATTTAAAATTTTCGCGTTCCATAAAAAAAACAATAGAAAAAAAATGTAATTTGGGGACATGCCTACACCGCAAAACATTCCCAATCCGATGACCGTCCACCCGATTGCGGGCTACGACAAGGAAATCTACGTGAAGCCGACGCTCAAGAACCCGAATATCATCGTGGGCGACTTCACCTACATTGCCGACAGCGAATTCGAAAGCCACGTGACTCACTTATACCCGTGGAACAACGACAAGCTGGTTATCGGCAAGTTCTGCCAGATTGCGGCGGGAGTGGAATTCGTGATGAACGGAGCGAACCACCAGATGAACGCGGTATCGACATTCCCGTTCTATACGCTTGCAGGCTGGGACATGAAGGCTCCCGCCCCAGAAGACATGCCGCTCAAGGGCGACACCGTCATCGGAAACGACGTGTGGATAGGCCAAAACGCAACGATACTCCCCGGAGTGCATATTGGCGATGGTGCGATAATCGGCGCAAGCAGTGTCGTAGGCAGCGACGTGGAGCCCTACACCATCGTGGCCGGGAATCCAGCACAGTTTATCCGAAACCGCTTTGACGACGAACTCACCAACCTCATGCTCGAATGGCGCTGGTGGGACAAGCCCATCGAAGAAATCAATTCGCTCATCCCGGTACTCACGAGCAGCGACTTGACAAAAGTCAAGAAGAAAGTGAAAGAAATGCTCGGGAAAGGGTGAATGTAACCATTGCTACCAGCATTGAATCTAATGTTACTGAATTCCTTAACATTAAAATCGGGGTTGCAATGACAATGTTGTGCCGAGATCGAGACGATATGGCGCTATTCATTTTTTCTCAAGCATCGCCATAATGCTGTGGTACGCCTGTGTGTATTCTATCTGCATGATGGTGGTGATTTTGTTGCCGGCGTCTTTGCTGGATGCTCCGCAGTGGAAGAGCTTTTCGCTTTTCAGTCCGTAATCCAGAAAGATGTAGCGGTCGTGGAATTTGTCTTTTGTCTTGTTCATGACGAATTTGACATCAGGACGCACCGCAAGAAAATCTTTCTGCATCTGGTCCGTCAGGGTTTCAAAACTGCGATTATCACTATAGATTGTCACGGAGACTCCTTTCGCGATTTGTCGCAACAGGTCAAGCGTCTTCACGCCGACATAGTCATCGATAATCGTGATGGATTTTTTTGCCATGCCGTAGATCTGCGTGTAGGCGATGTCGGCATCTAGCCGCTGGCCGTTCAGTATCAGGAAGTGCTTGTGGGTGCTCGGGTCCACGAAATTTTCCATGACTTTCTGGAGATCCATATTCATCTTGTTGAACTCGCCACGCATCTCATGCACCTCGCCAGAGAGGGCCTTGACATCTGACGATACGTCGGCAATATCCCTTGTGTTCTGGGCTGTTTGCAATGCCAGCGGAATGACTTCAGCGCCATTAGCTAGCAAGCCTTCCGAAACGGCGTAATCTTTCAATCGTTTAAAAAGGCGAATGAGCGCTTTGCTCTGGGCTACGGCTTGTTCGCCTTTGAGAACGGTCATGAGCATATAGATTCCCTGCTCGGTAAAGGCGTAAGGCATTTTTCTTGTTCCGCCTCGGTTTGATATCAAAAATTTTGATATCAAACCAGCGAATTCCGTTTGTGTTATCTGAAAACGGAAATCATCATCAAACTTTTCAATATTATTTTTGACTTGCTGATTAAAGGCACCGGTGCTATACCCGTAAATTTCAGCCAAATCAGCATCAAGCATCACCTTTACCCCGCGAATGGTATATATCCGCGACTTGAGCAAGTTTTCGTCAATCAGTGAAAATTCTGATTTCACTGCTACCAATTTCATCTTCTTCTCTTTTCCCTTCATTTTACCCCCTTTTGCAAAAAAGGACCGCCCCGCTTGCGCGGATAGCGATCCTTAATACCACCCTTTCTGGTGTTGGGAGTAATATACAAAAATTACACGAACACGACTTCGTTGCCGGTGCGCGGGGATTCCGCGCGGTTCGGAAGGCCGCTTTCCGTGTCGGCGTAGCCGATGGCAACGGAGGCGTACACGCGTTCGTCTTCACGCAAGCCGAGGCCACGCAGGTATTCCAAAAGCGTCGGGTCTTCGTTCAGCCACTTGAGCTGGTTGATGTAGCAACTGCCGAGGTCAAGCTCGTTCGCCGCAAGCATCATGTTCTCCACGGCACAAGCGACATCGGCCATGTTGTTGCCGTAATCCTTCTTGTTCGCGACTACAATCAGCACAGGCGCCGTATAGCAGAAGGAGTAATTCCCTTTGCGCGCAAGCGTGATGGAATTCTTGAGGCTCTTATACAAGTCTTCGCGGAGTTCCATCGCAGCAAATGCGGACTGCACCAACTCTTTGAGTTTCGCAATCACCGCAACATCCGAAATCACGAAGAAGTGGTTGCTCTGCGCATTGCCGCCGGTAGGCCCGAACTGGCCCGCCTCGACAATCTGCTTCAACTTCTCGAGTTCGACAGGCTGAGCCTTGAACTTGCGGGTACTGCGACGAGTGAGAATTGCTTCAAGCGTATTCATAATAACTCCTAAAAAGACTAATTATCCTGGACACACAAAACCTGCACCATCGGCAACAAATCCCTGGGGCATTCCATGACACCATTCCCTATTTAATCTTCTCTGGAAAGGTCCGATTCACTTGCCCTTTGCCAGTAATACAATTGCCTGCCAGAAGTGGTTATCAAATTGCAGATAAAATACTCGTCATCGTACTTTTTGATTTCGCCTTTATTTACTGGACCGCACGAATCACCGCGCACAACAGGCTTATAAACGCTATCTTCCGGGACTTCGCTCCACTTTTCGTTTGAGCAATAAAAATACTGGTCACCATATTTTTTATAAACAGGATCAATCACCCAATTGCACAAATCGCCCTTCACTTCTGGATAGGTACAGGGTTCCCATTCTGTTCCGCCATAAGTTCTGCACTTATAGTAATCCCCATTCGGCATCTGGCCAAATTCTATTTGATTGGAGGTATTATGACATATCCCCATATAATACGACAATGTATCGACCTTTGCCCACCGATTCCAATGGCAGCGCAGCAAGATGCTGTCCATCACCTGTTTTTCGCCTCCATGGTCTCTGCAATCCCCATAAAGACGCGCCGCCAAAATATTGACAGTCGGCGTATCAAGTACAGTCCACTTAAAGTCTTCTTTCACTTCGGACCATCCGCACTGGTCGGAATCATCGCAGTCGCAAACATACGTTTTATCTTCATGATATCCGAGCACGCCATAAGACCAAATGCCCCTATTGCACTCCTCCGAATACTTATGGTTCAATATGGAATCAACGTCACTTAACACTTCCCATCCCGTCCCACTTTCGTATCGACACAAATAATAGATTCCGTCATGTTCCACAAAATCCCATCTATTGCACAAGCAAGTGCCAATCGTATCTTCAAGAGTCGTCTGCAAACGCCAACCATAGAGCGACGGACAATTACTTTCATAAACAAACTGACGCCCATTATAAAGGCTAAGTTCATTCATGATTTCTATGGAATCCTTTTCGCTCCAAGAGCGGTCCAGTTCATACGCCCATGCAAAGAACGCCGTATCTATTTTTTTCAACCTAGAAGACGTATCGCGATTGTCACTTTCAAAATAAAACTTGTCCCTAGAATCTAACCGCAAATCGAACGTGGCCAGCCAGGAATCAGCCGCACGCACCTTGATCGTCGAATCAAATTTTCCGTCTTTCGCAAAAGAATCACGCCATTCCCTAAAATCGCTGTAGAACAGGCTATCAGAAATTTCATATCGACAAAGAACATAGGGCGTCATATCAAATAGGCCCGTATTAGAATAATAATCATTGCCTTCATTAAAGGTTCTGTATTGCGGGTCCTCTAACGAAATCCCCATCGATTTTTCAAGTTCCTCGTAAGCCTTGTTAATGGCATTGTGCAAACTGTACTTTTTTTCTCGGACCAAGGTTTCAACGCGGCCAGAAATCAAGGCACCATAGAATTGCAGGTATACGTGCGTATTATACGTATCCAAGTAATAATACTGGGACAATTCCATTTTTTCTTTCTTGTTAAGCGGGAAAATCGTCACAAGTTTTAAATACGGAGTTTCATAATATCGTGCGTCAACAGCAAATTCAATAGAATGCCCGCGTTTTGGCCCCACCGTCACTTCAAAAGAATCAATCGGATTCAAATCCCTGTCTACCTGGAAAATCCGGACTCGTTCCGCATTCATAGACGGCATATATTCTATGGAGCCATTCAACGCTATCGAAGAAGATTCTTCATCATCTTCAATCAAAGGCATAACTTTTTCATCGCTTTCGCCATCAGAACATGCGGCAATCCACAGCAAGGCAAACAGCAGTGCTATTTTCTTAAAAGCCATGCAACCCCCAACCGTGAAATTCCTACTTGTCAAGCGGGAGTATCAATATGCGCGAGTTACGCTTCTGGTTGTAGTTGTCCCGCTTGCTCTTGGGCAAATCCTCAACCGTGCCGTCCTCAAATCCGAACGGGTAGAACCAGTCAAGCGCCTGCGTCGTGAGCAGGAACAATTTCTTGTAGCCCTTCATGCGCCCGATAGAAATCAGGTGCCGTACAATCGCGTCGCCAATGCCCGACTTGCGGTAGTTCGCGCCCACGGCAATGCCCGCAATCTCGGCCATGCCGTCTTCGAAGGCGTGCAACGCACCACATCCGTGAATGCTGTTGTCGATGCTGTACACCACGTAGTCCTTGAGCTTCTCGGAAATGCTTTCCTGCGTGCGCGGCACCAGGTAGCCCTTCGCGATGTAGTCCTGCATAATCCGGAGGATATCCGGAATATCTTCGATGTTCGCGGGCCGGATGCTCGAGTACTGGTTCGCGTACACCATGGTACCGTCACCACGTGCGCTGAATACTTCCTGCAGCACGCTACCCTGGAATTCACCGCTCAGCAGGTGAACACGGTTCGCGCCCGCCTCGCAGGCGTGAATGGCGTTCATCAAGTAATCCATCTGCGCAAAGTTCAGGATATCGGAATTGAGTTCCAACAGTTCCTTTGCCTGGTCCACGTCCAAAGCCGAAATCACGCCCGACTCGGTGGGTTCCAGATACTTGGTGTTCTTGCCGGTCACAAGCCCCTTGAGCTTGATACCGTTCTCGTTACCGATGAAGAACAGCTTGCCCACCTTCATGTACTTGCAGATTTCGGTCGCAAGTTCGGTGGAGCTGATGTTGTAGGCGTGCCCGAGCTTGTTCCAGCCAATCGGCGGAATGATGGGCACGAACTTCTCGTCCAAAAGCTGCTCGAGGATGTCGCGCTGGATACGCTCGATCCGGCCCGTCCTCATGTAGTCCACGCCGTCGATGACGCCAAGGCTCCGCGCCAGCACCCAGTTGCCCTGGATGCCGCTGAGACCGCTCGCCGTAAGGTGGCTCATGATGCGCTGGGCAACACCCAAAGACGCCTGCTCGATAAGGGGCAAAGCTTCTTCGCTCGTAAGCCGCACGCCGTCATGGAACCGGGACTCAATTTCCCAGGCCTTGAGCTGCGCGTCGATACTCTTGCGCGTACCCGGCACGATAATGATGCGGATACCCGCCTTGTGCAACAGGGCGATATCGCGCATAAGCACCGGGAACAGGGGGTGGTCCATCAGGCTATCATCAATCTTCAGGATGAAGAGCTGACCCTTGAACCGTTCCATGTAGCCGAAGACTTCCCGGATGAATCCGGCGACTTCGAAGTGCTGGGAGTTGAAATCAGACGCTGACTTGTTCATGGCTGCAGACATAAAAAGCTAGTTCTTGGTAGCAGGTTTCGCAGCAGCGCCATCTGCTGCAGGAGCCGACTCCGCAGGAGCTGCGGGAGCGGCCGCCGGTTCTCCTTCCGGATTCTCGGCATACACCTTCAAGAGTTGAACTTCGAACACGAGGAGCGAGTTCGCGGGAATCATCGGGGGGACGCCTTCCTCGCCATAGGCCAGGGCGCTAGGAATCCAGGCCTTCACCTTCATGCCTTCGGTCATGATCATGAGGAGGTCCTGCCATCCTTCGATAACGGCACTCACCGGAAATTCCAGGGGCTCGCCGCGTTTGACGCTATTGTCGAATTCCGTCCCGTTGAGCAGGGCGCCGACATAATGTACCTGGACCTTGTCCGATGCCTTGGGGGTAAGCCCCTGCCCGGTCATGATGACCTTGTACTGTACACCCTTCGGCGTCGTTTTCACCGTGGAATCCAATATATTCTTCGCCAGGAATTGGGCCTGTTCGTCAAGATTCTTCTTGGCCGCAGCCTTTTCCTCGGCTTCCTTCTGTTGCTGCATGCGCAAAAGCAGGTCCTGCATAGCCGTTTCGGCAGCAGAATCGTTCATCAAGGGTGTTTTCGTCGAATCCATACGGTCGTCAATGGCCTTCTTGACCAAATCCATCCGCAGGGGGACATTCACATTGGCAATCGCCCGGCCCAAGTCCATTCCGAGGGCATAGCTGAACCGATCCTGGTCGGTAACCAGGGTGTCAAGGCGAGCCGGAGCCTGTACCGCAGCAGTTGAATCGGCGGCCACGGGTTCGACAGAAGGCTTCTGGGAGCCGCCGCAGGCAAAAAGACCTGCACAAACGGCAAGAGCGGAAGACTTGCATATTATATTCATTTTTCCCTCGAACATGGTTAGAATCACCCAAATTTCACACTATAAATGTAGGATATTATATGATATCCGTCACAACACACCCCCGAGAAAAGATAAAAAAATGATACCAAATGCATTTTTTTGAAAAAAAACGGCAATTCCGTGAGTTAGAACACAGAAAATGCACAAACGTAAACAAAATTCAACAAACCCCTTTGATTTTTGTAACTTTTTTCTATCTTTACTAATGGATTGGGTTTTTTAAAGGAAAAAACCATGTACAACAATTTTGCACACATCATCGAAAATGCAACAAGCCAGAAGCGTTTGTTCGATTCCTCGATTGAAAGCGTGAAAGACCTGTTGGACCAATCCGTCCGGGGCTCAGTCGAGAATCCTGAAAACATTCACAAGGTGGAATTCGCCCGCAACGGATTCCGCACTGGGTGGCTCCGTGGGTCCCTCTCGTATCCGTGGGTCGTTGTTTGCATCATAGTCCCTGCGGTGCTTGACACCCTGATCTAACCGACAGGTTAGGCCAGACAATCTACGCTGCAGGAAAGCGTTTCACCTTTATTAGCCCCTTTGGGGGCTTTTTTTTATTTCCAGAATATCTATCTTTGTCCGCATAAATCACGGAGTAGATATGTCCGCACTCATCCTCGACGGCAAGGCCCTTGCCAAAACCACAGAAGAAGAACTCAGCGCCCGCGTGGCGAAACTCAAGGAAAAGACGGGCAAGACCCCGATTCTCGCCACCATCCTGGTGGGCGACGACCCGGCCAGCGCCACATACGTGAAGATGAAGGGCAACGCCTGTGCCCGCGTGGGTATGGAAAGCATCCGCGTGGTGCTTCCCAAGAACACCACCACCGAGGAACTCCTCAACAAGATCCAGGAATTGAACGACAACCGCGACGTGCACGGCATCCTGCTGCAGCACCCGGTCCCGCGCCATATTGACGAACGTGCCGCCTTCGAGGCTATCGACGCCCGCAAGGACGTGGACGGCGTGACCTGCCTCGGCTTTGGCCGCATGGCGATGGGCGAACCCGCCTACGGATGTGCGACTCCCGCCGGCATTATGCGCCTGTTGAAGGCCTACAACATCCCGCTCAAGGGCAAGCACGCCGTGGTCGTCGGCCGCAGCGCCATCCTCGGCAAGCCCATGGCGATGATGCTCTTGAACGCCGACTGCACCGTGACCATCTGCCACAGCAAGACTGAAAACCTCCCCGAATTCGTGAAGCAGGCCGACATCCTCGTGGGTGCGGTCGGCAAACCCGAGTTCATCAAGAAGGAATGGATCAAGCAGGGCGCGGTCGTGGTCGACGCCGGTTACCATCCGGGTGGAGTCGGCGATATCGAGAAGGGTCTCGACGACGTGGCCAGCGCCTACACGCCGGTCCCCGGTGGCGTAGGCCCCATGACCATCAACACGCTCATTTACCAGAGCGTGGAAAGCGGCGAAAAGTTTTTAGAGCTATGAGCTATGAGCTATGAGCGGTGAGTAATGAGCCGTGAGGCTAGGGTCTCACACCTCAAAGCGAGCTTGCGAGCGGCCTCAAAGGGGCTTTAGCCCCGACCTCACACCTATTACCCCTTCCTCTTATACCCACTCAGGCCAAGCAGAATCAGGGCCGGGGTGTAGAAGTACCATACAAAGTTATTTGCGACCGTAGCGACAATTTCTTGGACGCTGTGGTCATCGCCCGTAGCCAAGGAAAGGCCGACGCAAGCGTCGCAGCAGAAGAACAAGATCATGCCACGCTTGATATTCCGAGCGTTCTTTTCAGGAAAATACCCCTTCTTGGGCACCTTGCAGGCGACAATCAGCGAGCAGATGAGGAAGGCGCCGTAGGTGGCGACAATCGGGACCGTCGGGCCCTCGAAAATGCGGAACAGGTGCAGCGCGTTCGCAATGAACATCACCCCGAACGGGATACACAGAATCCACGGGGAACTGTTGTCCGTGTCGCTCGTGCGCGTGTGACGGTAAATGAACAACGCCTGCACCACCATGAAGAAGCAAATGCCGAGCAACGTGTAGTCGCTGCGATGATCCAGGAAATGGGAATAGTTGTGCAAAATCTTGAGGCAGAAATCCGCGCACAAGGCCATCGCGAAACCGGCCTGTAGAAAGTTGCGGTCCCTAGAGCAGAGGCAGTTGCCACCAATGAAAAACACGATGACCGTCATGATGCCGGTAACCGCGAACTTGGCGATATTCTGGTAGTTGCTGCTTTCAACGAGGCACTGTTCGACGGCGCCGCAGCGGTAAAACACGAGCCAGTCCATCACGAAAAACGTGATCATGAGGATGCTGACGAGGACTAAAAGCAAAGTAATGAGAAATTTCTTGTTCATGCAATTTAATATAAGCAATCTATTGCAAATTTGCAATAAGATAACTTTTTAATAACGAACAAGTCCTTCGAACAAGCGCATGCCCGACTTGTCGAGAATCTGGACAACATAGTGTCCGCGCGGTTGGGCAGGACCCATTTGGACAATCCCGTCCCCGACAAATTCAGCCGTTTTCACGGGAACGCCCTGCATGTCGTACATCCGGAACACGGTCCATCCGCCGTTTGTGCCCGTCACCCGGATTCCGTCCCCTAGCCTGTAGGCTCGGACAGAGGACGCAAGCCGCATATTTTTGAAGGATGTCGTCGACGTATCCTTAGGAGGCAATGTATCCTCGGGCGGTTTTTCGACATAGGGATGATCCGGATCGTCCACCACGACCTTGACCTTCAATTCCGTCTCGCAGCCCGACGGGTTCACGTACTTGCCCGTGTAGATTCCACTCTTTGTCCCGTCCATGTTCTTGAAGCGGGCCTCGCGGCCGAGGTAATAGTAGTCTTCCGGGCCGGTCCAGCTCCAGCGACCGCCCTCGTACGGGTGCGGGCCAATCACCAGCGAATCGCCCTTCTTGAGCGACACATCCTTAGATTCTTCCCAATCGCCATTGTGGATTTTCACGTAAGAGATGACCTCCGACGGAGTGCAATCCGTCCCTTCCACATCCGCGACAACCATCGTCGTGACGGTATTCGATTTCGCCGTCATCGCAAGCGAAGTGCCGCTGATGGCGATATCGTCAGCCGGCTTGAGGCTGCCCGGCAGCTCGAAGCGTACGACCTTCGCCGTTGTCCCCAACTTCTTGAACTTGCTCAAGTCAAAGTTGTACTTCACGTCGCTGCTGCCGCTGTTCCGCACGACGATGACCAGCGCCCCGTCGGGGCGCAGGGCGGCAACCGTGTTGCCGTTGTCGCTATCGATAATGCGCGAACCCGGGCGAATGTAGCGGCTGAACGCGGCGTGCATGTAGTAGCGCGGCATGTAGGAGAATGTCTGGTTCTTGTGGTCAGCCTTGATGGAGCGCCAATTCTCGGCGGGATCGGCAATCTGCCAGTCCACCCAGGCCTCGGCCTTCAGGTCGCGCAAGTCCTGGATAATCACATTCGCCATCCACAGCGCGATATGCTCGTCGCCGTCCTTGCTGAGCGGGCCCGTCTCGGACTGCCAAAGACGCTTGTCCATGCTGAAGGCCCGGTTGTAAAGCTGCTTGCGGTAGCTGCCGTCGGAATAGCTGTGCGTGTTCACCTGGCCCAAGTAAGACAGCGCCTCGGAGGTGTAATTGCCCAGCTGGTCATGCGCCTGCTTGATGGACGTCTCGTCGGCCGCACTCACGGAGGTTTCCGGGAAGAGACCCTTCTTCTTGAGCGCCTTGCCCAGCTCGACAATCATCTTGGACTGGTTATTCTTGAAACCGCAACCCTCCTGGCCGCCGTTCGATTTCCACCAGCCGGCGCTCGGTTCGTTGAAGGGCTCGACCGTGCGGAACGTGAGACCCCATTCCGTCTTGAAGTGGAGCGCCACCTCGGAAAGGTAATCCGCAAAGTCGTCGAAGTAATCTTCTTTCAGGTTATCGGAACCGTCGCTACTGCCCGAGACGCAACCGCTCTTGGTCATCCACCACGGCGGGGAATTGCTGAACGCCTCGAAAATCGGATCCTTGACCATCTTGTTGAGGCTGAGGGCGACGCCGCGCTGAGCGGGGTCGGCCGTCCAGTCAAAGTCGCCCTTCTCTGTCGGCTTGTAGCCCGGCACCTTGCCGCCGCCGTCCCCCTTGGTGAGGTGGTCGTGGCCCGGCTGGTCCCCGCCGCCGACATTGTAACGGAAAATATTGTAGCCCAGGCCCGTGTCGGGGTCGGCGAGCGCACCGAGGAACTGGTCGCGGTTCGCATTGTCCCAGGCGCCCACAAGAACGGCCCACCAGCAGAGGCTCGTGCCCCAGCCCTCGAAAACCTGGTACTTCTTGGAAGGATCGACAACGACCTTGGTCTGCGCGAAGGCAAAAGAACCAAGGCACGCCACTAGGGAAAAGACAAGAACTAAACGTTTATAGCAATACACCTTCTTATATATATATATAAAAAGAAGGAAAAAAGCACCTATTTCAACACAAACATATGCAAAAAACGTACGACCTGGCCTGACAAAGTCCCATCAAACAATAAACATTCACGCACCAAATAGAACTTGTCAAACTTCACCCCCGAATTCTTTTCACCTAAATTTATGGAATATTTTCTATAGAATATTTGGCAATCCCCTCATATTGTCCATATTCACTATCGGAGACCTCTAAAAATACTTCTTTTGCGTCTTGAGGAATTTTTATTCTTTTCGCAAAATATCCATCACCTAATGAATTCAAACGGTTCTTTTTGCCATTACAATAAAGTAAAACATACTTTTTATTGGGAACCTTAACTCTAAATTCATAAGTTGAATCTGCATGCAATGTAACCAAGGGTGATTCAATTACCACGTCCTTTGCAGACGAGCGAAGGAATCTCGGATACTGGACACTGCTCGCCTTTTGAACACGAATCAAAAAATACGCACATCCATTGTAAGCACCCTCTTTAACATTGTTCATCAAAACCCCAAGAAATTCCCCTGAGTATGGAGCCTGAAACTCTACATGCAGCCCATCGTCACCTCGTCTTAAAAGTACTTTATCTTGTAATGGTTGGTTTGTTTCCTTGTCAAAAACAACTAAAACAAAATTCGCTTCCTTACGAAATGACAGTATAACGGCGCGCTTTAAATGGGACAATTTGTCGCCTTGCGTGAGACAAAAAGAGAAAGAGGACCTATCAGGTCCTCTTTTCATATCTTACTGATCACTTGATGGAGCTAATACTGCATATTCAACGCCGTTTTGCGTATGGGAACCAACACAGGTAAACTCCCTGTACGTTCTCGCCGGAATATAGATTGTATTCAATCGGCTAGTAATGGCCGGTTGTCCAAGTCTAGGCAGACTATCGGGTACAAAAACAAGCTGTTCGACGGTGGCGCCGGTGTCATTGAAGATTTTTTTGACTTCATTCATCTCCCATTCCGACTTCAACTGCCATTGAAGATACGTTGCGGTGCCTGGTTCGGGGTCCCCTATCGATGTCAATGCGCCTGGAACATTTCTTCCAATGACAAAGAATGGGGTCCGTATATTCTCCTCGGCATCGATTGACTTGTTCACTGTGAGCGTTTTTTCAATGACAGCGTCCGCCTTAATAGTGACATCCTTTTCAAAGGTCGACTGTTTATAGACGTGCAATTTAGGCACACTGACTATCATGTATGTGTCTAAATCTCCAACTACTAGCTCCGGGATCCAGGCGTTCGCAGAATTCATGACACATTGGATATCGAAGGTATCATTGCCGTTTGAAACGTGAATTATGCCGTCAACACTGATTTCCTTGAAAAATGCCTGGAGATCGCTGCGGGGGATTTCGTGACACCTCCATTTCGTGTTGCCCTGGTAATACTGGAATGTGAAAATTCCCGCACAGCCTGCATGCAATGTAATCGTTTCCGTCGAAGCCGCCGTGCATGGCAAGACTACGTCCAGCTCATAAGCTGCGCCACGTGGGACGACGGTTATGAATCCAGGGCATCTTCCCATCGCCGGGTTGCAGCCCGTAATGGTCAAGGTTTCTTTATCCGTAGAAATTTGGCTACCCACATTAAGGATCATTGCAGCCCCGTCACAAGCGGAGGATACATCTACAGAGCCGCCGCCGGTTGCCTCGAAAAACTTCATTCTTACGTCATATTCCGGGGGCTTGATTTCACAACATTTCCAGTTCGTGTTGCCCTGGTAATACTGGAATGTGAAAATTCCCGCACAGCCTGCATGCAGAGTAATCGTTTCCGTCGAAGCCGCCGTGCATGGCAAGACTACGTCCAGCTCATAGGCTGCGCCTCGTGGGATGACAAATATGACACCAGGGCATCTTCCCATCGCCGGGTTGCAGCCCGTAATGGTCAAGGTTTCTTTATCCGTAGAAATTTGGCTACCCACATTAAGAATCACGGCGCCCACACCATTAGCGGAGGAAACGTCCACAGAGCCGCCGCCGGTTGCCTCGAAAAACTCCATTTTTCCCGGAGGATTCGGCAAACCACCAACTTCGCCAGGACCCTTTGTAAACGACAGGTCCTGCAAGGCGTTGAAAAATTCCGGCGGAATAGGATCGCCCGATTTAATGAGCTTTTTATCCATTTAAAACCTCTTTTGAACGGCTATTTTACATCGGCCTCTTTGGCCTTTACTTCGGTTTTGAGCCCCGATTTTGCCTTCATTTCGCGCATGACATTCATCTGGTTCGCATGCACCGCACTGAATCTTTTGCAAAATGCGCGGAGGCCGTTACGGTCGACCTTGAGGCGTTTTCCATCCCTGCCAGTAATTTCGGCAGGAATCTTGCCTGCCTTGTCCAGATTCTCGAAGGATTTGACGGCTCTGCTAAAAAGACTGGTAAAAACAGCCTTGTTGGCCTCGGCAAGTTCCTCCCTGGACATCTTCTTGGCGGGGCCGCTGAATTTTTTTGTCGATTCCTTCTTCTGCTGGCCTTCGGCCTTTGTCGTGTTTTTTTCCATGTCTATATCTCCTTTTGGTGTTATTGAACTTCGTGAAGTTCCGCGACAGGTCCAAATATGTCGAGAACATACTTCTTAGACGGTTCGAGGGTGTACGGTCCAGCGCCTACGGTAACTCCGGTGATGCCGAGCGTCGTATTGCCTGCCGTCGAATCCTTGGTAATCACGCATTTTGCCTGCACGGGCTCGTCCTGGTGAATCGGCTTGTCCAGTTCGTCTGCGAGAGCCCCGGAATATGCCGCCGGTGCGGCCACCGTGAGCGCCGTGGTCGTTCCGTTATCCAGTGCGACGTTGTACATGGCCTTGTGCATGCAATCGAGAGTGTACGACGCCGCATCCGGTTCGGACGTGTACGACGTCCATGCCTTTTCGAGCCGTACTGGATGATGCACCGAGATAAGGCCTTCGTGTACACCGTTGTTGTAGTTGATGGCAATGTGTGCGCTATAGAGGACCCCGTTGTACACCGCCGAGAAGAGCAGCCTTGGAGTATAGCCACCGCCCGCGTCAAGTCCGCAGAAATGCAGCATTCGATTGCCCAGATCGAGCGAAATGTTGGTAAAGCCGCTATCTACCAATTCAAGAAGTCCCAGCACGGAGTCTTCTATCCAATCATTCTCATTTTCATCGAAGTATTCAAACGAAACCCCAGATACGTCAAGGTCATCGGAAGAACCGGGATTGATACCTTTGGCATCAATGACAATCTCATTATCATAATAGGCGAAATAATCACCATCATGAGCAATACCACCAGTATTGGAGATCGTATCACGAGAGAAATTTACTCCACCATCTCCTGAATAATGGCGTCCAACACATGCCTCATTTCCTGAAGCAACTTCCCCATTAATATCAAAGATCAGCTCTACATACAATATTTCGTTACCATCTCTGTCGAAAATTCGTTCAAAGCCTTCTCTATAATACCAATAGGCAGAATCCGCTTTGGCTCCAGCCAAGTCTTCCCCATCAAACCAGTCGATATCCACCATCACCGAAGTAGGCGTGACTCCGATCGGAATAAATTCTACTCCATATACGTCTTCCTCTATCTCCACAGGAATGCCGACGCTCTGTTGCTTACCAAAACCTTCTTGATATTCAACCAGTACAGCCTCAGTTCCTAAAAATTCAGTGGGGGTTAACTCAAACCAGATAGATCGAGGTCCATCGCCTTGTTGTAAATGATTTTCAAAAAATACGCCTGCACAGCCATTTTCGGCGGCGGCAAAAAGATCGTCAAAGAGCATATCTTCTTTTAATTCGATGGCCTGCCGAATGAATTTTTTCGGGGATTCAAACACCTGGATGGTTCCATCGTACTCGCAATCGACAAGAATGTACGGACAGCGCAAATAAGCATTATTGGCAGGCGTCAAATCGCTAAATTCAATTGCGTAGCCATAGAAGCCAACACGACCGGGAATCATATTCCCATCCGTCGTTACAAAGTTGATTTCCCAGCCATTGCGGAGCAGCCGCAACACGGCATTGAACGTCAGCTCTGCCGATACCGTGATTTTCACGTCATTGATGATTTCCAGAATGGCGTTCAAGTTGATGACATTGGCCAGTATGCCCGTGAGGTCACCGCTGAATCCAACCGAGCTGACTTCTCCAGCGGTTTCTCCTATCAACTCCGAGTCAATGACCATATTGGTCACTTCTCCGCCGAGGTCCAAGACGACCCCTTCCGGGTCGCCATCGTCCTTGAAATCAACATCGAGACCGACGACAACTTCAAATAGCGCAGAACTTCCGGCAAATATACTGCCGCCGAGGCCGTTAACAGTATCAAGGAGTTCTCCGTCACCAACCTTGGCACAGATTATGTACGGCATGCCCATGGCGATATATGTCGGAGTCACGAATGGCATGTCCGCACGGTAGCGCAAGCCGATTCCAATCCTGATTCCCATTTCTTCGATAGAAATGGGGATGTCGACATCCACATCGATCTGGCTAGTCAGAGGACCCTCCGCCATCATCCCGATATACTGGTCCATCGTAACGAATTGACGTATATTTACGCTTAAATATTCAGCATATTCTTCGTCGTCAACGGGTTCTTGACCATCCGCCTCTCGATATTCGTTAAATTTTTCCTTCGGCATAGTCCCGTCGAAAAGAGCATCGATATCTGCCTCGGTCCATTCGTCATAACCTGAAGACCTCAGCGTCTCGTTTATATCCGGCAGCTTTTCTATAAATTCTTCCTTGGCAATGGAAAATATTTGCCAAATCATTTCATTCAGCTTTTCAAGTGTCGGGATTGTCTGTTTCAGCGGTCCTACTGAAGTTGCGAAGAGTGTTGGAATTTCAAACCGCAGGAAAACCAGTTTTCCTGCCGCTTGCGCACGTGCGATATCCTCCCAGGATGTCGACAAGTCGCCGAAATAGACATCGGTGAGGTCGTCAACCTTGATGGTGAAATTGCCCTGTCCGGCAAAGCCGATTAACGCACCGTTTGACTGGATTGCTTCTTTTTTGGTCAAGCTGCCCAGCTGGGACATCTTTTTGTCTAATGTTCCTGCCATCGTCTAGTTCTCCACTAAAATTTGGTTGTCGTTTTCAAGTAACAGGTAGCCACCGCTTTCCAGCAGGAGGAAGCCGCCGGATTCCAGGATAATCCTGCCGTTATCGGGTATCAGGTTCCACCTGATGAACGTGAAAGGTATTTTCTGGGCTTCCAGGGTACGGACCAGCAGGGAACATTCCGATTCGGGCCGGTTGCAGGTGACTGTCCATATATATTGTTCGTCAGGGTCGTACACTTCGAAGCCCGCCCTGCTGACTCCCGCACGGAATATCCGGGGCGGTTTCGTGATATCGATAGTATAGCCGACAGCTGCCGCCAGCGCCTTGTAATGGCGTTCGGCGATGCCGGATTCCCTGTTGATTGCCGCCAGAAGCGCTTGCCGACGCTCCTCCAAGGTGCCCGTATGGCCGAGCTGGTAGACATCCTCCCACCTGTCAAGCGTGGATGTCGCAGAACCAGGGAAGATTTCAAGGTAGGCGGCATCGGCCTTTTCCAGGACACGGTCCAGCGCACGGGATACGGCATACTCTTCCGCATCCATCTGGAGCGGAAAGAGCCGCGAAAGCGCCTTGTAATGCCTGCTGTCAAATGGATCTACACTCATTACTGCACCACCACGCTTCCCATGACGAACTGTTCTTTCCTGTTTTGCGGCGCGAGACCGTTATTATATTGCTGATACGCAGCGCCATCTATCGATATTTCCACGGTGGCGTTCTCGCCGCCATGCTTCATGACGAAAACGATAATCTGCGCCGGAATGAACAGGTCTCCAGCTGCAAGCTCGGCAAAATACTTGGTTACGTCTTCCCGGAACGCGACCTCGTTCATGTTGTCCAACTCAGAGACCGTGACACGCAGGGATAGCGTCGTCTCTGACGGGATGTTTACCCATATTTCACGCGGTGCGACGGGCCCTTCGTATTCGCACTTCGCCCGGATGGCCTCGCAGCAGCGCATCGATAGCGACCTGGGGCCGACCAGCATGAGCACGGTACCTATGCCGTAGTAATTGTCTAGGCAGCGGGCGCTGGAAGGAGCCTCGTTCATGGTGGCAGGCGAATAGATTTCGACGCCGAAACACTTGACCTCGTTCAGTTCTTCGAGTTGCCATGATTCGATGGCCTCGATTTCCTCGAGCTCGAACTTGACGTACCGTGCAGAAACTTCGCTAAACTCAACCATCGCCCACCAGTAGGCGGTGTCGACTTTGCCCTTGCGTGTCCAGGACTGACCGTCGTCAGAAGTAAACACGCCGAAGGATGCAGGCCTGTTGGTAATGAAGCCAAGGCCAACGCCGACAATCTGCTTGGACGAAGCCAAGTCGACGACCATGTATTTGCCCGTGTCGTCCGTGCCGCAGGCAAAGGCGACGCCTTCGCGATCGTGCGGTTTGACAGCATCGGCAGCCGAGAGTGACGGCATGTTGCCGGAAATCATCGAGGATTCGAGCCCGACGGCCTTGCCCGTCGAAAACGCTTCCAGAGCCCAGCGTTCGTAGTCGCTGGGCTTGCCGCCGCTCCGCGGATTACGGAGGTATGACAGGATGAGCGTCAAAAGCTCGCTGGCGGTCAGGTTCTCGTAGTTAAGGCCACGGTCATTCGCCCACTGTTCCAGGCTCTCCTGGTTCATTGTCGGCGGGAAAATCTGGTCAAGCGTCCAATCAATCTGCTTGTACAACCCCCAAACGGCCGATGCGGCTGTGGCAAAGCGGATATAGGTTTCCGTTCCCTGGCTAATGACGATATTCGGATTATAGTTCCGCGCATCGACAATCATGCGCTGCAAAATCTGGTCAACCGTTATGGACATCGCCGACCTCCACGAAACGCTTAAATTCAATCACTGCACCGTTGTATGCGATACATTCCACCTTCAACTGGAGCTTGTCATCGGCGACATAGGTGGCATTCGCGGTGACGCTTCTGAGGTGCTTGTAGTCCAGCATCCACTGCAAAGCTTCGCAGGCATAGGTTTCGGCCATGCTCCTGGTATTTTCGGTTGCAGGTACACGGGCAAGTTCCTTGAAGCGATGCCCGAATTCAGGCTTCTTGTATAGGCTTCCTTTGGCGACGGTAAGCGAGAGCTGGACTTCTTCTTTGATCTTATCTGATGTCATTGCAAAAACTCCGGGAACGGTGCCGCGCTGGGCGGGGTCGTGGGCATGGTTTCGGTGACGGTACACATAGCGGTTTTCAAGACGGCTTCAATGTCGCCAAAAAGCTTCTTGTAGGGCTTTTGAACTTCTTGCTTGGAAACCGCCTGTGCGTTGACCAAATTCGTGATGGCCGCCAGGACTGCCGCCTGGACAGTGGCAAAAGTCGGAACGACAGACACAACTGCCACACCGCCATGAGACGGGATTCCCGGTTTCGGCAGGCCCTGCCAATAGGCACAGAGCTTGGCGGCCATGTTGGCGGGTGTGCCTCTGGACGGGTCGAGAACCGAAAAGGCGCTTTCGAGCAGCGACTTGTCGCCACCCGCCGACAGGTCGGCACCGAGGATGATGCCGCCCTTGGCGTAGTCGTCGTAAGCCTTGGCGAGCTGAGGGGCCACGCTTGTCTTGCCATCGGCAGAAGCCACAATTCGCGAAAATTCAGCATCGAGAGTGTCCAGGTCAAGCATCTACGCCCCCCAAATCCTGTTTGTCCGTCGGTGCCGTAGGAGCACCGAGGTTGCCCACATGGGTGTGCTGGTTGTAATTGTCGCGGAGCTTGGATAGCTTGCCCACGTTGTCGCTCACGTCCCCGTTCACGCGCAGGTCGCCGTCGATATCTACACCGCCATTGGCCTTGATGGCGATAGTCCCGTCAGCCTTGAGGATGATGTAGTGCTCCCCTTCGCGGTAAAGGGCCGTTTCGCCCTCTTTTACGGCGGGGCGGTCCTTGCCGTCACTCGCCACGGCAATGACCACATTGCCAAATTGCAGGAAAAGGCACCTTTCACCAGCCTTCGGGATGCTGACAAATCCGAAATGCTGCATCATCTGGCGACCTTCGAACTCTATCCCGTTGGCTTTGCCGCCGATGCTGCGAAGTTTGCCCGCGACATCCTTGCAGCTCGTCACGATGCTCGTAAAGAATTTCATCATAACGAGCCTCCCGGTTGCAATTCCAGGCGCGTGCGCCTGCCTTCGTTTCTCGTCAGCGTGAACGTGACGCGCTTTATCAGGAAGGAGTCTACAGCACCGTTGTAGTGGTCTTCCACATCGCAAAAAGCGTTTATGGCCCAAGGCTTGCCATTCTGGGTATGGCCACGCACGGTATATTCGAGCTGGATTGCGGAAGCCTTTTCCGTCGCAAGCTGAAGCTCGGCGGTTTTCTTGGCGGGTCCTTCGTTCTCGTTCCAGTTAACGACTAGCGGGCGGTAGAACGGGAAATCATCGTTCTTCACCTCGGCAGCCACGTACTTGATGTCGTTGTCGTCTTGGCTTTCCCCGATAACCTTGATAAGCGAATGTTGCCCGTTCAAGGTATCGGTGACAGAACCGTCGATGTAGTCCATTTCTTCGCCGTTTTCGAAGGCATGGATCTTGAACTCTGCTTTGCCGTGTTCAACCGGCTTGTCAAAGACAAGCTCACCTGCGGGGGATGCCCAGAAAAGGAATCCTTTGGAATTGGCAGCTTTCTTCAGTACGTCGAACACGCTGTCACCCGGCGTCAGCTCCACATACTTGCGCTGAATTTTCTCTTTGTCAGCACCCGAATTGAATACGAAATCTTTCCTGGAAAGAAACGGCAGGTCGCGCACGAGCCTTTCTGCCAGCTGGGTTAGCGAGGTGGGCAGCGTACCGAACTTTGTCACGCTGGAGTCTGCCAGGATGGATGCGACGGAACGTCCCTCGATTTCCATCTTGGGCCCGGAGCGCGAAAGGGAACGGCGTACGGTATCGATAAGACCCGACATCACGCATTTGCGGTTCACGAAGATTTGGCACGTGTCGCCCTTGTTCACGTCATACTTGGAATCGCATTCGAACTGGAACGAACCTTCCGGGGAATACAGGTCGGCGTCAATCGTGTAGCTCACGAACTTGTCAACGCGAGCTTTCGCCACAAGCAAGATAACTTCGTCATTCTTCATAGACAAGCACCTCGCCTTTCATGAACGTTGGATTCTTGACGTTGTTCAACGCGCAAAGGCGTTCTGCCGCCTTGTAGTTCAAGCCGTTGTCCAGGGCAATCTTGTGTAGCGGCGTCTCATGGGCCACGTTAATCGTCTTGGTGGTCATGTACTCCATCTTGAAGCGCAACACGGCATCGGAGAGAGTCGCGGCCATCTTCTTGAGCCTATGGGGACTTACAGCCTGTGGCAGGACCTGCTGAATAAATTCCCGAGCCAGTGCAAGCGTGTCTTCGAGATCGGCGGGCGTGAGCAGGAAGGGTTCGCTTTCGGAAGCCAGTTCGCGGCCTTCGGCATCGTCGACGACGATGCTTTCGGCGGCTACAGATTCACCCATCTTTTTCTCGTCATCAGAAATGGCCTTGGCCGTCTCTGTCGCCACGGTAGATGCAGCAATGGTCGCAAAGGCGGCTCGGACGCTCTCAGGGGCCCCGTAAAGTGCCGCCAGCATAGAGGTGGCATTGGCGACCAAAGTGGCCGTGGAAGCCCTGGATTTGCCCTTGTTGGTGCCCGCACGCCGGGCAAGCGTCACGAAGGAATCACAACATTCCTGGATGGCCTTTGTCAGGGTTCCAGACAGCGAATCCATATAATCGATGGTCGAGTTGATGGCGTCGACCGGAGCCTTGACAGTCTCTATCGTTCCGAGGAGCTTGCCCATCGTTTCGCGTGTGGAGTCGGCAAAGCTTCTCGCTGAATCCCCGAGGGAGCCCCAGGCGTCAATGAGGGACCAGTCCGAGGAACCCTTGATATCTGGTACACCCGCCTGCTGCATCGATACGGCGATATCTTCCTGGACTTCCAGGTTGAGCGCCCTTGCCTCTTCAAAATTGGCTTCGTAAGGATCGGCGTAACTTTGCGTGTCGGGCTGTATATTGGCCACTCTGAACTCAAACGTGAATTCACAATAGCGACGGCGTCGGTCGTTGACGAAAGAAGCATTTTCCGGGAAGCCCTTGAGCGTTCCGTGTTTCGGATGGACAAGTTCGACGGGCTCCGGGAATATGGAGAGAAACCATTTTCTAAGTCCTTCGAAGTTCTGGTCGTATTCGGCATTGCACAAAGCGCAGGAAAATTTGAGCCGCTCCGGGTTTACGCCCATATCCTCGAGGTCTGCACCGTTCTTGTACGGATATGTAGTTTCAGAGATGGCGTGGGAAATATCATCGCCAATCGATACCAGACGGAGCCGCCAAGGTCCAAGTTTAGGTATGAGCTCTTCCATTTAGGCCCCCCATCCTGGCGAAGTCTTTCTTGTGCTTACCTTGGGCGGTTTGCCCTTGTCCGTCTCGACAACAGCTTTCCCAGAAGAATCGACATTGATGATGATGTTCTGGCTCAAAGCCTGCATGTATTCCTTTGACGAGGCCCCGTTCTTGTCGGCCTTGATGGCGCTCTGCATCCGGGAATTGTACATCTTCAGGTCGGCCCACAGCTTGTCGAGCTTCTTTTGCGACGGTATGAAGCTGTTTTCTTCCTTCTGGATAGCAAGCAAGGTTTCTCCATGTTTTTTGGAGTAATAGGAAGCCGTGCTACCATAACGCTTTTCAAATTCTGCCTGGTTACGGTCTACCATGGCTCGGCTATTGGCTTCGACATCGGCGACAACATTTCGCCATTGCATAAAGGCCTGACCAAAGTCATAAATCTGGTTCATCGCCCAGTTGGCGGCAACCGTGAGACCAATCCCGCCTAAGGCTGTATTGCCGAGCCTGTTCAGCCCAGCACGTGCGTTTGAGAGTCCCTGGCGGAACTTTCCGACCTCTCTCGTGGTCGATTCCATCGCCACGGAGGTTTGCTTTGCCGTATTTTTGACGGGAGAGCTTTCGTCATCGTCCATGTAGTCGGCACCGCCACCGAAGCCGCCACGCATGTTGACCACAAAGACCTTCTGCACTGCGGAAGTCATCGCAGTAGAAACACTTTCGCTGGCGGCAGAAGCCCCAGCACCGCCCTTCTTGCTCCAGATACCCTTGATATCCCTGGCAAGCCCTGCGGCATCCTTCACGAGTCCGCCAATCTTGACAGCACCGAGGGCGACAGCGGCAACGGCCATCGCCTTGAAGCCCGCCGTGACTATTCCCTGGTGGCGTGAAAGGAATCCCAGGGCAGTCGTGAGCTGTTCCACGGGGCCCGTAAGGTTCGTGTCTGCAAATTCCAGGGCGACATTCTTCATCTTGTCGACATTGCTTTTGAAGGAATTGGACGCTTTTTGGTAGTAATCTTCCAGGACATCGGAATTTTTCATCCCTTCGATACCAGCCTTGGCAATGTCATCCATCCTTTCCCAGTTGTTTTGGAACTCCCCAATTAGGGGATTGATGGCTTTCATCGAAGATGCGCCAAATACAGGCGACAACTTTTTAAGACTTCCGCCCGTCTTTGCCATGATTTCCTTGATAATTACATCAAATTCGCGAAGTTCATTGTTCTTGTCGAATACACTTACGCCAAATTTCTTTTTTATATCGGCTGCCTTGTCGATCAGTTCAGAAAACAGCGCAGAAACCGATGTCGTTGTTTCCGCTGAACTCTTGATTTTTTCATTGACAATTTGGAGGAAAGAACCGAATTTGGCGAATTGATCCGTGGACTTAATGCCAAACGTAGATGCAGACGCCAGCAACGCCTTACCTTCGGCGGCGAAGCTCTGCAAAGTAAAGGAACCCTTTTCGCCTTGAATAATCAAGGCATTAAAGGCATTAAGAACCTGGTCGGCGCTATATCCCATGGAACCTTTCATGGAAGACGCTACGGCAGCCAGGTCTTCAATAGAAGTTTGGGAAGCCTTGGACGCCTTGGCTAGGCTAACGCTCATCTTTTCGGCAAAATCAAAGTCACCCGTGATTTCACCGATTTTTGAAACACCGTTCAGGATTTCATTGGCGGCGACACCCGTCTCGACCGCCGTCTTATGCAGCGATTCGCGGAACACTTTCGTGTCCGCGTCGCTTTTCTTTGCGGCAAAGCCATAATACATGAGCGATTCGGAAAGGTCGCCCACGTTCTTGACGGCCATGCCAAGCCCACCGCCAAGCACCAACGAATTGAACGGAGTGACCATACGGTCGGCAAGCCCACGCATAGAACCGCCGACACGCGCAATGGTCGCCCTGGCCTTCATACCAAAAGACGAGACGGCAGCCGTGGACTGGCGCAGGCCATTCCGAAGGCCCGCGGCATCAGCCCCGATTCGCAATGTGACTTCGTTATTCGCCAATTGTCTGCCATCCTTTGTCTTCTTCGTTGGGTTCCAGGAGCCCCTTCATCGCAAAGACGAGGAGCCACTGGGCGTCAGTTATGCTTGCAACCGGGCAACCAAAGTACGCACTAGCTTCCAGGCCGTATTCAAGCTTACGACTTTCGATTGAACCTGGTCCGGCGTTTTTTTTAGCGTGTCAATGAGCGTTTCGATACTTTCGTCCGAAAGTTCGTCGATGCTCGGGTCACACGATTCGGCGAAAGCGTTGTACTCGTCGCAGAGCTTCTTCAGCTCGTCGGGAGTACAGAACGAACGCAGGTGCTCTGCGGAGCGGAAAATGCGTTTTCCCGTATCGGGGTTGTAGAATGCCCGCCACATACCGTGAGCAGCTTCCTGTTCACGGTAGTCGGCTGCATTGTGCCATTCGACTGCAATGCCATCTTTCTTGAACTCCAGCTGGTTATCGACCTTTGCCTTGCGAGCTTCGGAAAGCGACAAGAGGCGGATTTCAATCTGGATGTCCGGCTTTCCAGGCCAACTCACGACACGCTTGACATCGTGCGATGTCTTGATGCGCTCGATAAGCTCGTCGGGTTCGTCTTCGCGGATTGCCTTTTCGAATTCACTCATTAGCTCACCTTACGGGTACGGGCGTAGAAATCGAGCTGGGTTTCCTTGGCGGTCTTGCCGTCAATGTCGCCAGGAGTCTGCTTCAGGAGACGGCAGCCGGTGAACACGACCTTCTTGCCACCCTTGTACTGGATAATGGCAGTCGCGTTCTTTGTACCGCTCCAGTCGCGGTCGGCACCGCTGTCGGGCACGACGGTCAGCGAGAAACCGTATTTCGGAGGCACTTCCACCACGTCTTCGCCATCGGCAAGTTCCACGGTCTGGGCTTCCTCGATCTCGTTTTCCTTGAACTGCTTGAAGCCCGTAATCTTCTCGCCGTCGAGGACGATTGTAACTTGGGAAATTTTCATCTTTCAACTCCTTACAGGTAAAGGTCGATGGTGGAATAGATTTGGTTCAGGCCAGGCACGACAGGAGCCGGAATCTGGCACAGCAGGCGACCCGGTTCAGTCTTCGATTCCTCGGTGATGAACTGGTCGGCGTAATCGTCGATGAAACGCAGGATTTCTTCGCCTTCAAGGTCCTTGGCGATTTTCTTGTTGTCCTCGTTCACGGCGTCGCACAGCAGTTCGTGAATCACCTTGTTCTTGTACTTGGCGCGGTGCATCGCGAGGATGCAGTCACGGAAGTAGTCGAGCGAGGCGATGATGCCTGTATCGACGAGCTTGGTCCAGCGGGAGCCGCTGTTGTTGCTCCTGGTCGTCACGGCACGCACGATGCAGAGCTGACCGTCTTCTTCCACCAGCGGAATCACGCCGCCGTAAAGAAGGAGGTCCTGTTCCTCGCCGCTCCACTTGTCCTTGGTAGCGGGGATGGCAAGCCCAGGGATGGCGACCCCGTTCATCGGGACGTTCGGCTTGGTGTTGCTCGCAAAAATGGCACCGAGGCCGGCAGCAATTTCCCACTCGGTATCGTTGATCTTGTTCTTGACCGACGCAATGTGCAGGCGTTCGTAGTTCTTGGCAAGTGCCAAGGCCTTGACATCGGAAGCCGTGGCCGAGACCACCGCACAGACGGCGCGCTGGCCGCGCTGTTCAAGCGGTGCAGCTGCGGCTTCAAGATGCGTCTTGAGATGGCCGAGCGTCGTGGGATCGCTCACCGGGGACACGATGATGTGGTAGCGTTCCGGGAAAGCTTCGGTAAGGGCGGTTCCAAGATCCACGTCTCCGACACCAGGAGAAACGGTAACAGCACCCACGGTAATGCCTTCCGCTGCGCTCTTAACATCCACGCTATAGCCGCCACGAATAGTAAAGGTTCTTTCCGAAGAACCGGAGCCGGTCGTGAAAGTACCGTTGGCAATGTATTCGCCCTTGCACTTTGCGGTAAGCACTACTTCGCCGGTATATTCGCCGTTGGATTTAGTAGCAACAGCAGTAAACGGAGCGTCCGGTATCTTGTTGATGACATCCTCAAGGGTTTCCACCACTTTCTTGAAATCATCGGGGTGCGTGTCGTCGTAGGCAACTCCGGCGGTATATTCGATGCCGTTACAGATGACGGACACCTTGCCCGCCTTGGTAGCAGTTCCCGCAAAGGTAAACGACCAGGTAGCGGCAGAACCCGTCACGGCGGCATGGCGAAGCATCGTTATCTGGGCGTACTTCCAGGCCTTCTTCGCGGCCTTGTACATCTGCATGAGCACGGAACCCGCACCGGCAAGCTCGTAAGCTTCGCTCTCGGAGCCGACTTCGGTGGGCGTTTCCACCGCGAGCGAGCCCGCAGAAGACACGTCGCCGATAAGCAACACCTTCTGGATGTTGGCGGGGAGACCGTTCGGGCCGGCAAAGAAGTTGAAGCCCGTGTAGGAGCCCGGAACCATGGTTTCCGGGAAGTTGTTAGTCAGACTCATTGGTTACCTCGTTGAAAATGACTTCGCCCTGCGCAAGCGTTTCGTGTTCGGGCGTTTCGCTCTTGAATGTAGAGCCGATAGACAGCAGTTCCCTGTAGCTGCATTCGGCAACCTCCGGCTTAAGCGTGAACTGCGTCTTAAACTTGATTTCAAACAGCGAGAGGGCCAAGGCAAGGTGCTGGTTGGATGTCACATCGTCCCATCCGCTCACCGTGAGCGGTTCCATGTCTAGCCCAAGATCGTTGCCGTGCAGTTTCTGCACTACGTAGGAGACCATGGGGTGAATGAGTCTCCTGCGCTGTTCCTCGTTCGCAAGATTCTTGACGACGAGAGTCACCACCACGTCAACATTTTCGTCAATATTCCCGCTGTTGTCCTGCGGTTCGAATTTGCCCGAAATGGCAGCCACCGTAAAGCTCGGCTGCGTGATGGTCTGTAAATCCTTCTGGATATCGACCGCCTTGAAAACCATCTGCGGGTCGTTCCCGTTGGCAATCAAGGTCTTTATGGCCGATTCTATCATGAAACAGTCAGTGACTTGCTGCGGAGCGCTCATAGGGACCTCATTGAATCCATCGTGAACACGGCGTCACCGGACTTTGATTTGGTGCTGAAACCCATTTCAGCGGGAGCCTCTTCCGGGACAATGCCGATGGACACGTCTCCTTCGGCAATGCCTTTCAGAAGGGCAATGGCGTTCTTGTAACGGAGCTGCATGCCGTCGGAGACGTTCAGCTCTGTCACACGTTCGTACAGGTTGTAGATCGAAAGGTCGATGCAGATGGTACGCAGTACGCTCGGGATACCCGGAAGCGGCAACTGGAACCGCTTGCCGATATAGGCATCGATGATATCGCTGCTCTCGGCGATAGCCTTGTCCACGATTTCCGTTTTCACAGCACCCGTGGCATTCGGGTTCGTGTCGTCGGTAATCTCGACCAGGCGGGCTTCGGGGACATGGCCCCGGATATCTTCGAGCGTACAGTAGTTCATCTGTTAGGCGACCTTCACGACGTTCTTCAGGAGGAAGCCGGCATCCTTGGCGAGCACGACTTCCTTCTGGTAGAAGCCGGCCTTGAGGACTTCGGAGCCCTTGAGGCCCTTGTTCGGTGCATCGATGATGGCAGAGAAGCGTTCGCCAACCTGGGCGGTCTTGCCCCATGCCACACCGTCCTTGAGGCTGGACAGCGGCTCCTGGTAGTGGCCCCAAATGTTGTTGCCCCAGCAGCGTTCGAGTTCGAGGTTCTTGGCGTTCTTGGTGGTGTTCACGCGGGCCCTGCCCACGATGATTTCGTCCACTTCGAAGAGGTCGCAAAGCTGCTGGCGGGTAGCCATGCCCTGGCCGTTGCCGTTCGGATATACGCAACGGAGCACGTTCGGGTCGGTACGGAGCTTGCTAAACACGGTAGAACCCATTCCAAGTCTGTTCGGGCGAACGATGAGCTTTTCGAGATACTCGTTGATCACATCGACGATATTGAACCCGTCCGCACCGATACCTTCGTTATTCTCGTAGGTATGGGTGTTGCCGGAGGCGTAGTTCGCCGTATTCTGTACAATGCCTGCAACGCGGACTTCACGGCCAAGCAGCACCTGGTCAATGAGATACTGGAAGCGGGTGTTGACGTAGCGGTTCTTGTCGCCAATCTGGTCAATATCCTCGATCGGTACGATATCTTCAAGGCCATGGGCCACAGCAAAATCGGACTTCTCTTCGCCGGAAAGGTGGATCACATTCGGCTCGGACATTCTGCCAACCTTCGTATCAGGCACGGTAAACGCATCACCCTTGGTCCTGACGAAATACTTGAAGGACAGTTCCTTGCCTTCCAACTTTTCGACCGGCATCACCTGGTCTGCGATGAGTTCGTCGTTCTTGTATGCGATCACGAGGCCGGTCTGCTGTTCGCCAATCGGGAGAATAGGCGCAATCGAAGCACCGGCTCCACCGACACCGAAGATGTCGCAGACAATCTGCGGTACGCCGCAGGCGGTAAGCGTGTCGGCACCTGCAAAGACGCAGACGACGCACGCAAGAGAGATAAGCACGAGGGCGATTTTGGTAATCTTCTTCATGTTGCACTTCCTTTTTTGATTATTCCGAGATGACACCGGCGTAGCCGACCTGGACCTTGATGACATCGTCCGCGGCAGAGGCTGCTTCGAGGGCAATGGCGTACACGACATCGTTTGCAGTGGCGGCGGTCACAGCCTTGCCGCTTGCCGCACTCTTGATCTTTGCGCCCGCAGCAATGGCGGCACTCGCGACAACGGAAGCGATACCGTAGGGCTGCACTTCAACGTCGGCACCTGCTGCGGCATCGTTGATGGCCACGCCAAGCACGGCATCGCCAGCACCTGCAGTGGTGACTTCGCCAGCGGCAGAACCAAGCTTCACGAAGGTGTTCTTGGACACGCCACCGGTTGCAGCCTTGTACTTCACGGCGTTCACCGGGGTCGTCGGGACACCAACGCCGTCGAGCTTCACACGGATGATGTCGCCAGATGCACCACTTTCGAGGGCAATAGCGAATCCGGGAGTCGCGGAAGCGGTGACAGCCTTGCCACTGGCATCGGATTCGACGGACGCGCCGAACGCCACGGAGCCGCCACATTCGACCTTGGCGATACCGTCAACCTGCACGTCACAGGGATGACCTTCTGCGGAATCGACATCGGTGGTTACGCCAAGGCAGGGATCGCCAGCACCGGCAAGTTTGACATTACCATCCGCAGTGCCTGCTTTGGCGAAGCGGAAGGCGGGGACGGCATTTTCTGCCGTAAATCCGAGGATATTACCCTTCATCTGGGACTCCTTACTGGTTGAAACATTCTTCTGCGGCTTCTGCGAAGGTGAGCTCGCGGCCCTTCTCCTCCTGCTCCGCCTTGTATTTCGTGATGGCCTGGGCTGCGCTTGCAGCCTTGTTCTCGCCCTTGAAGAGGCCGGATTCGCCGAACTCCACGATCTTCGGGAGGTTCTTTACCGTATCTTCGAGCATGGCAGCCGGGTTGATGCGGTCTTCACCCTCGCCAAAGCAGCCTTCGCCATCGAGCGGCAGGTGCTGCATTGCATTGAACACCTTCACGAAACGGTCTTTCATTCCCTGGTTGCAGCGGCCTTCGGCAATCGCCTGGTCCAAGGTCTCGGAGAACGCAGCACCTGCGCGAAGACGCTCCGCTGCAAGCTTGTCAGCCTTAAGGGCGTCGTTTTCCGCCCTGAGTGCCGCGTTCTCTTCGCTCAGCCGCGCCGCTTCGCTAGAATTACCTTCCGGGATAGATACGGTCGGTTCGTCGTGAGGGGGCGTTGTAGGCTGAGGGTCGGGGTTCCCGTTCTCCAGCGAACCCTGACCGGATTTCTTGTTCTTGGGGGAGCCTTCCGCGAAATTCGCGGAACCGTCGCCCGTCTTCTCGCTTGCGACAGGGGCGGGCTGCTGCTTCGGGAAATCCTTCGCATCCTTCAGGACGCTTTCGACATCCTCGATATCCTTGATGGCATATTCCGGGAAAACCTTGTCGGCAGCCTCGATGCCGTCTTTCTCGATAAGCTGTTCGCGCTGGCTGCGGAACATGCGGCCGATACCGCTCAGCTTGTACACGAGAGATTCGAAAGCAGTGCGGGGCACCAGGCGGTCCCAGGCGAACGGCTCGGCAAAGACGCACACGTCCTGCTCTGTAGACCCCTTGTCGGATTCGGCGAACATTCCTTCGCCAAAGCACAGCGGGGCCATACCCTTCATCGCCGGAGCATGCGCACCGAGAGCGCCCAGGTGCCGCAAACCCTTCTTCAAGTTGCTGTAAATCGCGGCCGAAATGTACTTGAAGCCGCCCTTCTTCACCTCGTCGGCAAAGTCCGGGGAAACGTCGTCAAGCTTGACCTTCAGCACGTTGTCTTCGACCTTGGAATCGACAATGGAGGCGACACGCGGATCGTCAACCTTCGGGTGGCCCTTGACCATCGGCGGCTGGTAACCGGCTGCAAGCTGGTTGTGGATTCCTTCGTTAAGGTCGTTGAGGTCGGCTTCGCTGAAGTTGTGGGATTTGCCAGCCATGTCCACGACTTCGCCAGTCTTGAACGCCTCGACCCACGGTTCTTTCAGGTCTTCGGATTTGAGAATTTTGGGAAACTTGTCTTTCATGCTCACAAAGGTACTCGAACAAAAGAGAAAGAGCACATGCCAATGTCATGCCCTATGGCAGAGCCTATGAGGTAACTTTGCGAGGAGGTATATCATGGACAAATCATTCTGGAAAGAAGCCTTGCGGCAGTTCGGTGTGGGCGCAATATTCGCCCTTATGCTTTGCATCTTCTACACAAACGAAAACGCGAAATGGGAAAAGAACACAGCCAACGACCAACTGCGTTGGGAATCAGTCTTGAAGCAATACAGCGACGACCAGAAACGTGCACTCGAAGCGATACGCGCCTGCTGCACGGAGGCCCACCAGGCAGGGAGACAGCAATGAGCAAGTCCGAACTCAAGCCCAAGGCGAAGGAACTCTACACCATCCACCAGATGAGTCTTGCAGACATCAGCCGGCGTCTCAACATCTCCACGCGCACTCTACAGAACTGGAAGACCGAAGAACGCTGGGAAGAAACCCGCGCCGAAATCAGCGGCGGCGAAAAGAACTTCCACGCCGAACTCTTCAGCCTGGGCGAAGTCATGGCCCGCAAGATCAAGCAGGACGAACTCGACGGCGTAAAGATTGCCCCCGAACGCTACACGGCGCTCCAGCGCATCATCGACACAGCTGAACACGCCCGCAAGTACGAAGCCGTAGCACCCAAGGCCAACAAGTCCGAACTTTCCCCGGAAGAAAAACAGAAAGCCGCTCTCGCCAAAATGAAGGAAGCTCTTGGACTATGCCCGACCAAAGCCTAATCGACTACTTTTTTCCGTACCAAAAGAGGTACTTGCTCGACAAGAGCAAGGTTAAAATCCTCGAAAAGTCCCGCCGTATCGGTGGAACTTACGTGCAGAGCTTTGAAGACGTGCAGGACTGCATAGAACAGCCCGGACTGAAGATATTCTTCAGCTCGGCAGACATGACCGCCGCCGCAGAATACATGGATTACATAGCCGGTTGGGTTGCGAAGCTGAACACGATTGCAAAGGCGCTGGCGGAAATCAACTGCGAGGACATTTCCGAATGTGAGTTTGCCGACGAAGACAAAGGCGTAAAGTCCAAAGTAATCGAGTTCAACAACGGTTCAAAAATTTACGCGCTATCCAGCAACCCCAAGGCGTTCCGCTCAAAAGGCGGTAAGATTGTCTGGGACGAAGCGGCACACCACAAGGACGACCGCAAGATGTGGGCAGCCGCGAAGCCCGCCGCCATGTGGGGTTACTCAATCCGCATACTCTCTACGCACAACGGCGTCAACTCGCTTTTCTACCTGATCATCGACAAGTGCAAAAAAGGCGAACTCGATTACAGCGTGCACACCGTTCCTATCCAGCTCGCAGTGGAAGAAGGCCTCGCCGACCGTATCTGCGGGCGAAAGCTCTCCAGGAAAGAACGCGAAGCGTGGCTGGAAAACGAACACAAGGGATGCCTCACCGAAGCCATCTGGCAAGAGGAATACTGCTGCAACCCGCAGGATGAATCCAAAGCCATGATCAGCTACGACCTCATCCACAGCTGCGAACGCCAGGGAGTGCTCGGGCTCGAAAAGGCGAAGGGCCCGCTGTACCTGGGATGCGACGTGGCACGCCACCGCCACCTCTACGTCATCTACGTTTTCGAGGACGTCTGCGACCAGCTCGTATGCCGCGCCGTCGAGGCCTACCAGAAAAAGAAGTGGAGCTTCCTTGAAGAAAAACTCTACAAGTTCCTCAAGCTCCCGAACCTCGTGCGAGCCTGTATCGACCGCACGGGGCTTGGCGACCAGTTCACCGAAAGGGCACAGGAAAAGTTCGGCTCTGTCAAGGTCGAAGGCGTGCTGTTCACGAACACCGTCAAGGCCGACCTCGCCATAAGCCTCTTGCAGGCATTCGAAGACCAGAAGCTCATCATCGAGAAGTGCCCGAAGTTCCCCGGAGTCGAAGGCCGCATCGAGGACGAACAGGCCGAAAGCATCCACGCAGTGCGCAAGATTGTCACAAGTGCCGGGAACGTGCGCTATGACGCCGCGAGCACCGAGCTGGGCCACGGCGACTTCTTCTGGGGCGCAGCTTTGGCATACCACGCAAAATCGGCGAATGCGGCGGGCCCGATATTCGTCAAGACCGACAATCCGTTCAAAGGGGAAAGCTTGGATTTTAGCGGATTCCGATAATCGCACAGAAAGGCCCTTTCTAGCCCGTTTTTGTTCTGGACTAGTAAAGACCCGTCCGCGTTCAGAAAATCAAAATTCAACGAATTTGAACGGCCATTCAACGAGATTAGAAATACACCGAGGATTGCATGAGCAAAAAAAGGAAAAAACAGACCGAAATCACCCAAAACGGGGATGAAAAACTCCGGTTGGCGACCGAAGTTGCCACCCGTGAGGTGGCGACATTCGTTTCGGGCGAAGATTACCTGCCGAACCCCGACCCAATCCTGCAAGCGCAGGGCGGCAACATCAAGGTGTACCGTAACTTCGTGGACGGGCACTTCGATTCGGTGAAGGACAAACGTTTCGCGGCGATTACCAGCCGGCCGTGGACCATCGACGGTTCCAAGGGCGACGCCAAGAAGGCGAAGATGCTGGAAGAATACCTCTGGAACCTGGAGCTCCGCAACACCATCTCGCAGATGCTTGAATCTATCGGCTACGGTTTCGAAGTCCACGAAATCGTGTGGGACGCAGTGGACACCGACATGGGCAAGCTCATCCTGCCCACGGCCATCAAGGAACGCCCGCAGGAATGGTTCAGGTTCGACGGTAACGGTAAACTCCTCTTCCAGGACAAGCAGAACAACCGCACCGCAGTTCCCGACAAGAAGTTCATTGTCACGAGCCACAGGCCGACCGCAGAGAACCCCTACGGCAAGCCCGTCTGCGCGAAATGTTTCTGGCCGCTCGCATTCAAGAAAGGCGGTCTCAAATTCTGGATGATCTTTGTCGAGAAGTACGGCATGCCCAAGGCGGTCGGCAAGTGCCCGCCTACCACCACCGAGAACGAACAGGCCCAATTCCTGAAAATGCTCTCCGGGCTCGTTCGCGACGCCGTGGCGGTTATCCCGCAGACCGGCTCCGTGGAACTCCTGGAAACAAAGATGAGCGGCACGAACCCGCACAGCGAGCTCGTGCATTGGGCCGACGCCGAAATGAGCAAGGCGTGGCTAGGCGAAACGCTCACTACCGAACAGACGAACACGGGCGGCACGCAGGCCATGGCCACCGTGCACAACGACGTGCGCAAGGACTTGACCATCGACGACGCGGCAATGATCGAGTCGAGTTTCAACCAACTCATCCGCTGGATATACGAGCTCAACTGGCCGAACGAGAAAGTCATCCCCTGGATGAATATCATCCTCCCGGAAGACTTGCAGCAGGCCCGCCTGGAACGCGACTCGAAACTCACGCAGCTCGGCGTCAAGTTCAAAGCCCAGTACATCACCGACGTTTACGGCATCGACGAAAAGTATTTCGAGATGGTCGAACCCCAACAGGGCGGGATGTTCGCCGAAGGCCCCGAAAAGAAGGGCAAGGTGCGAAACACCAGCCACGAACTCCGAAACCAGGTGAACGCATTCACCGAGCATCTGGAAGACGAATGCGAGAAGGTCGATATCCTGGCACCCATCAGGGAACTGGTGGAAAACGCAAAGAGCCTCGAAGAAGTCCGCGACAAGCTCATCGGCTGCTACGGCGAAATGCCCATGGACAAGATCGCCGAAGAAATGGAACAAGCGTTCCTTGCCGCTGACCTTGCGGGCCGTTTCTCCATCCTCAAGAAAGCGGGAATCGTAGATGGCTAAACGCATGGATTTCAAGCAGGGGGCCTACAAGGAAGCCGTCAAATTTTTCCAGGACAAATTGAAAGTCTTGCCTACAAAAAAATGGGACGACATCAAGGGCGCAATGCACACCCGCGCATTTACTGTAGCCGGGTGTATGCAGGAAGACATCCTGCGAGATTTCAGGAGTGCCGTAAACGCAGCAATTAGCAAGGGAGAATCCCTGCAAGACTTCCGCGACAGGTTCTACACCATAGCAAACAAATGGCGTGCCTCTGACCCGAGCTTTGACGAAAAGATGGAAAAGCCGAAATACGGTGCGTGGCGTTCGAAAGTAATCTACCAAACAAACATGTTGACCTGTGCGGCAGCCGGTCAAGAACGGCAGGCAAGGTCTATGCCTGATGTATTTACCCATGCAAAGTATGTCTGCATGATGCTCCCCGGAAGCCGTGAAGAACACAAGGCGTGGAACGGCATCGTTCTCCCTGTGAATGACCCGTGGTGGCAAAAGCATAGCCCGCCTAATGGTTTCGGCTGCCAGTGCGAAAAGGAGTTCATCAGCAAGTACGAAATGGAGCGTGGCGACGAAAAAGAGACTGTCCGCACCAAAGACAAAGAACTCAGCCCTAATGACACAACAAACATCGGTAAAAATTGGGACTACAGCATCGGCGACGCCGATATGGGAATAGCCGGATTAGATTCAAAAGAAAAATACGAGGATATTCCGCAGCAAGGAATATGGGATGCAGAAAACGACTACAAGATCCCCATCAACAAGCAGCTTTTACCACCCCAGTTACAGAATGAACCTATTTCCGATGTAAATGTTTTTGCTAAAGCTCTTGACTCAAAATTGAAAGACGCTTTTAAGGGTAGAACTGATGTCCGGTTCTTTAATGGCGGAATGGTCATGCAGAAAAACATCAACGGATTTACATATCCATTGATAGTCGATTATAAATTTCTGGGCGGGCATATCATAAAAGACAACGACATTGGCCGAACAAAATATCTGAACTATTTCGTAGAAACTTTAAGAAACCCGACTGACGTGCGTTTTTCTTTTCAGGAGCAACCCAAAAGGAAAACTGTTTCCATAAACGTCATTTTTACAGGCGTATTTGATGAAAAGAACAAGAAAAAGAAAAAATTAAACAAAGCTTCAACATTCGTTTTTAGAGTATATCGTCATAAACTGGTATCGTGGACGACATACCGCGAAGACAGCGATATTAAGAATGCAAAAATGATGGGGAAAAAATTGTTGTAAAAGTAGCCATGGTGGATCTATGCACCCAGTAGGCGGCCACACCCGTAGTCATCCTGGCATAGCAGTCATACGAGCGAGCTCATTCATAATATACCATTTTTCACAAGGAAAGTCAATACCCCATGTCAAATTTTATCAACGCAGACGTAAAAATCGATAAATTCAACGAAATTATCGATATCGCGAAGCGGACGGCAAGCGACTTGAAGCCCGCTATGGCGGCGGTCGGAAACCTTGTCGTCAAAAGCGTCAAGCAGAACTTCCGTGAAGGTGGTCGCCCCAACAGATGGGCATCATCGAAGAAAAGTAATGGTAAGACCCTTGTCGGCACCGGGGCCCTTATGAAGGGAATCCACTACGAGCTCGACAACGACGGTAACGCCGTAACCATAATGACCGGTCCCCAGAAATACGCCCGCATTCACCAGTTCGGCGGCTCAATCCCCGCACACGACATCGTGGCCAAGAACCGCAGGGCGCTCCGTTTCACCGTGGGCGGCACGGTACTCTACCGCAAGAGCGCCCACCACCCGGGCGCAAACATTCCCGCCCGCCCCTACATGATGCTCCAGGACGAAGACGAAAAGAAAATCAAGGATATGTTGGTGGACCACTTTGTAAATGAAATGAAGAAACGCGGAGGCCACAAATGACCCTAGAACAAGCTCATCTGCCCGTTGTCCAGTTTCTTTGGCACAAAGTTAAGGTAACGGTAAATCGTACGCTCGCTCACGCCCGTCTCGAAGGCAAGCTGGTGGACTGTCTTGCCGCAGTTGTCCGTCATGTAGCGGCGCACTGCGTTCGGAGTCATCCGGGATGGACAGGCTACATGGTTGCCCGCGAACTTCTTCCAGATGCGAATGGCGACATCGAGCCCGAGGGTCGTAGCGACCCATTTAAGGTCTTCGTTCGGAAGGTCATCAACTGTTAGGGAATCCCAGACGCTCATTCTGTATTTCAAATATAATCAAAATGCGCGAAAAAGACAACAACACAAAAAAGGAAAAAAAGATGAATGAAAGGTATCGATTAGGGGTGAACACTTTGCTTGTGCTCGACGAATGTTTAGCCCAAACAAAAAAGGATAGAGAAACACTCTCTATCCTTGGAAAAATCATTTCTAGCACTAGTGCTAAACTCAATAAAGAAATCAAAGAAGCAAATCGTTTTTGTTTAAGATTCCTTTTCGGTTTCCTCGCCTTTTCCGTCTTCGCCGGAATCGGTTTCAGATTCATCCTTTGGAACTAGCTTGTTGTTCATCCGCTAACTAAAAACGCACAAAAATACAAACTTTACAACAAAGGAAGTGAGAATGAAACAAGAAACACGACCCGACATATGGGATGAGTTTGAATGCAACTTAAAAAAGCAAAAGTGGAAACTCTTCTGGGACCTGATAGGTTGGCGTTTTATTCCTCTACTCGGTTTCCCGTTGGTATTTATTGCCCTTTCGATTTCAAGGCTTTTTGGGAGTTAAGCAAACCTTGATAGCGTCAATCCTTTTTATGAGTTTTAAAGATTCTTCTTTTTCTTCCGGCGATTTATCTGCAAAGTATTCGAAGTAGCACGTTTCAAAAATTTCAATACGTTCAATTATTGTCTTGCACAAATAGGAGTCCACGCCACCATGAAATTCATTAATAAACCACTTTTCGAGAACCGACACGATGAGCTCGGATTCCGTCAACATTCCCTTCCCGAAATTTTCAGAAATGATATCAAACGCGAATATGCATGACCTAAGGCACTCGTTTCCATCTTTGGCATTCTTCGCCTGCAATAGATAGTTCATCACCATCTTGGATAAAAGTTCGTCAATCTTCGACGAAGCCTTTCCAAGACGGGTTCTCACATCGGATACGTTATGTTCAAATTCACTTTTAGATTCGTTAAAGGCTTTTTTAGAAAGATCTTTTGTTTGCTCTTCCACCTTATTTCTAAGTCTCTCGACCTCGGTCTTGAATTTCCTGTTCCAAGCAAGAGTCATTGCCAAAACGAACAAGGCGACAAGAACCGTAATGGCTCCAATCAACCAGTAGAAAGAATTGGAGTAGAACGTTTGCGAATCCTTCAACGCCTGTATGGTTATCGAAGAATCCATGAGGACATGGACCGTATCGAAAGAGACGGTGTGAACTGTGTCGTAAACGACGGTGTGGATGGTGTCTGTGACTGCACTCATGGAGACTCCTTGTTTATCTGTTCTCCAGGGAAACTATATCATTCTTCAGTAACGCGGAACCAGCTCGATAATATTCCCTCTTACGCGGTAGCTTGGGCGGGTGGGTTCTCTGCTTCGGGCGTGGTGGCGGCGTGGCGGGAGCTCAGGGCGAGGGCTACGACCTGGTTGAAGAGGCGGGAGAGTTCCTCGACGGTGGGCGTGGCGGTGCCGTTCTGCCAGGCGGTGAACGTGGCGGGGCTTACCCCAACGAGCTGGGCGAGGCGGCTTGCGGGCGTGTTCGACAGCTCGATGGCTCCGTTTACGTCTATATCAACATTTGTTGGTTTCTTGTTAGAATCAACGATTGTTGCTTCATCTACGCTTATTGAACCCTTTTTTAGAAAAATTAGGTCATACCCGCAAGCATCGCACAACTTTTTAGCCACGTCAAGTTGCGGGCTACGGGAGCCGTTTAGGTAATTGGCAAGGGCTGCCGTGGTTATTCCTGCGTGAGCAGCGACTTCCTTCTGGGTTTTACCCGATTCTTCAATTTTTTGACGGAGAAAAGTAGAGTACATAGAAAAAAAAATCAACAAATGTTTATAAAATCTCTTGACAATCAACAAATGTTTATATACATTTGTTGATGTAGTGGTAATAATACCACTACAAAAACAATCTACTAAAAATAAGGAAACTTGCCAAATGGCCAATAACTTCACCGTGACAAAAATTGCATGGAGCAAGGTCGCCGCGAAGGTCTCCGAGATCGCCGGAAAGCCCTACAGCGCCCAATATATAAGGGATGTGGCCACGGGCTACCGCACAAACAAACAGCTCGCTCCCATCCTCAAGGACCTGGGACTTACCAACAAAGGAGTCGCATAATGCTCAAGAATCCCCTCGACGAAGAACCCGAAAACGCCACCGAAGGGTATAGCGAATCGCTACACCCTTTGACTAAGGGAGAGCCCGAAATCCAGGGTGAAGGCGACACCGACTTCGACCGCGAAGTCCGAGGCGAAAACCTGCCCGCCGTCCACGAGGAACCGCCCAAGGCAGAAGAGCTCGACCCGACCACGGCGACCGCGCTCAAGCTGCGCTACCGTCTGTTCAATGGCGAAGACGGTATCCGAATGGTCCAGGACAAGAACAAGGAAGTGTGGTTCGTCGCCGACGACGTGTGTAAGGTCCTTGGCTACAAGAACACCAAGGACGCCATTTCCAAGCATTGCTCCAAAGTCATCGACTCGAAGGACCTGGTGGAAGGCGAAACCGAACTCTGCAAGAAGATTACTGTGGACACTAAGGGCGGCAAGCAGGCGATGATCGCCATCAACGAACCTGACCTCTACCGCCTCATCATGCGAAGCCGCATGCCCGACGCCCGCAAGTTCGAGAAGTGGGTCGTCGAAGACGTGCTGCCCACCATCCGCAAGACGGGCAAGTACACCGTGCGCCGCAAGATTGACTACACGCCCAAGGCCGAAGATGCCCAGATCGTCCCCGCCGCAGAACCCGTGCAGTGCGAACTGTTCCCCAACATGATGCCGTCGATGACCTTCCCGAAGCCGCTCACCGAGAAAATCAACGCAGCGAAGGTCAAGCTCTTCAACGAGGGTCACACGTTCCCCAACAACAAGGAGTTCGTGAAGTTCCTCATCACCCGTGCACTCAAGGATCTGGAAGGCTAGTCCAGTTCATCTTCAATCACAACAAGACGAGGTAATCTATGACAACATCCATTCCCATGAACACGCTAATCTCTTCCTCGGCGGACCGCCACTGCGATATCTGCGGGGGCGTCGCAAAAATCACTGTCAATCGCGACCACTTTTGCGGCGAATGCTTGCAGGCCCGCCGTGTCCGCGCATTCCTCCTTGGCAGAGCGAGCAAGTAAGATGCAGCCGATCTGGATAAGTTCAGCGAAGGCCGCGGAGCTTCTCGGGTTGTCCGAACGCCAGGTGCGCAATATCGTGAGCAGCTGGGATTACAAGTGGGACACCGAGAACGGACGCAAGGTGCTCAAGATCAACGCGAGGAGTCTTCCGAAGGAAGCTGCCGACCGCTACGTCATGGAGACTCTGCCCGAAGCTGTCGAAGTCGCCTCCCGTTCGGAGGATGTCGAGACCGTCATCAGGAGTTACGACCGTGCCACATCCCGAGCGAAGAAAAACTTCGACAAGTGGACGCTCATTCTCCTGAAGTGCGAAGGCATCACGGGCACGAAGGAGCTCGGGCGTTTCGTGGACGAGTGGAACAAGGCCCACCCCGAAATGAAGACGAGCATCAAGAGCATCTACCGTCAACGTGCCTCTGTCGAGGACTGCGGCAAGATTGCCCTCATCAACCACCGCGAGACGATGAAGTCCACCGTGACCGATGCGATGTTCGACGACTTCAAGACGGCCTACCTCACCGCGAACAAGATAAGCGTTTACTCCAGCTGGATGATTGCGCTCGGCAAGGCGATGGAACGCGGCGAATGCAAGGACGAATCCGATTTTCCGAGCAAGTCGGCATTCGTGCGCAGGCTCAAGAACGAGTATGCACCCGATGTCATCTACTTCGCCCGCGAAGGCAAGAAGAAGTTCTACGACAACAAGGGATATCACCTCGACCGCGACTATTCCGACCTCAAGGCGGGAGAAGTCTGGGTGGGCGATACCCGCACGTGGGACGTGTTCGTCAAGGTGCAGGGGCAGGAAAAGCCCGCCACCTGCTACATCACGCTGTTCATCGACTTCAAGACGTACATGCCCATGGGATGGTGCTTGCACCATGACGCTCCTGGCACCGAGAATACCTTGCGGGCACTCCGCAACGGTATCCAGCGCTACGGCATTCCCGAGAACATCTACGTGGATAACGGCCGCGAATACCGCAACAAGGATTTCTCCGGGCAGTCGCGAGGGCACCAAATCGTGCAAGACGAGCAATACGCCGAATCGCTCGCAAGCCGGCTCGGAATCAAGATGCACTTCGCCATCGTCCGTAACGCCCGTGCAAAGGTCATTGAACGCAACTTCCTGGTCATTAAAAACGGCTTTGACAGGCTGTTCAACAGCTTCAAGGGTGGCACCGTGGTCGAGAAGCCCGAACCGCTGAAAGGCGTGCTCAAGAGCGGGAACTTTGCCACCTGGGAGGAGTTCGAGAGCCTTGCGCAGGACTACATGACGAACGTATTCCCCGGGCTGCCGTGCCAGGGAGAACACCACAAGGGCAGGAGCCGTGCGGAGCTCTGGAACGAAGAAATCGTCAAGCGCGAACCGATGCGCCGTGTTTCCAAGGACACGCTTTCGATGCTCGTGAGCCGTACCGTGTCGGGCAGGATTCGCCACATGGGCTTCTACCTCCCGCAGCTCGATTCCTGGTACTGGGCCGAATGGATGCCCGTGTGGAAGGGCCGCGAGGTCATCTTCCGCTACGATCCCGACGACATGCGCACCGCCTGGTGCTACGACCAGAACAAGAAACTCATCGGCGAATGCGCTTTGCAGAGCGCCGTGGGAGCCATGGTCAAGGACGACGATGCCGTGGGCAAGGCACAGATTGCCGAAGGTGTCGCCCGCAAGCGCCACGAAGAGAAACTCCTGAAGGAAATCTGCCCCGACATGACGAAGGAGCAGGCGGCGGACTACATCAGCGCCATGCGCACCGCCGTGGGCCCGCAGGACATCTTCGTGCCGCAGGGCCCCACGCACCTCACGCGCCACGACAAGGACGCGCAGGAACTCAGGACCGACAGGAAGGTGGGCAACGCGGACTTCTACAACCTTCTCGGGGACGACGTGGAGGAACGCGAATCCACCGACCTCTGGGACGAACTTTCAACCGGCGAGGCAATGTAAATGGACAAGAACATCGATACGGTAGCCATGCTCCGCATATACCGCGCCGTGGCGGGGCCCGTAGCCAAGAAGCACGTGCGTATTGCCCTGGAAATTATCAAGAACAATGGCAAGTTCCCGGTAGGCCTGCTCAAGAGCGAAGTCCGAACCTGGTTCAGGGTAAAGGAATCGCTTGCAGACCACGGCATCCTCTAGGAATTAGCCGATGGGGGCAGGCACAGTAGCCACGACACGATTATCTCCCTCCTTAAAACCGCCCCCGGAGGCACCCCCTTTCAACACAAACACCGCAACCATAAAGGATAGAATATGGACGCAATCATCAAACAGCTCAAGGAATACATGTCCCGCAGCGGGGCATCGCAGACCAAGGTGGCTAACGCCATGGGCATAAGCCCCGCGACGCTCAGCTACTTCATCAAGGGCACCTACACCGGCGACATCGACGCCATCTGCGACAAGGTGAAGGACTTCCTGGAAATCGAGGCGCAGCGCGACACCATCAAGCAGAACGAGGGCATCGTGCAGACCAAGTGCTTCAAGACCATCCACAAGTTCTGTTCGCTGGTCCTCAGCCACCAGATTTGCGGGATGCTCACGGGCGACGCCGGATGCGGCAAGACCACCGCCCTCAAGGCGTTCGCGAAGGCGCACCCCTCCATCATCTTCATCGAGGCCGACCACGGCTACACCGCGAAGGCGCTCTTCGACGAACTCTGTGCCGAACTCGGTCTCGACGACCGTGGCAGTCTCCACCAGAAGCTCGTGCGCGTCGTTGACAAGCTCAAGGATTCGGGCCGTCTCATCATCATCGACGAGGCGGAGCACTTGCCCTACCGTGCGCTCGAACTCATCCGCCGCGTCCACGACAAGGCGGGCGTGGGCATCGCGCTCTGCGGCATGCCCAGGCTCGAAAAGAACGTGCAGGGCGACAAGAACCACTACGCCCAGCTGAACAGCCGAATCAGCGCACCGTGCCGTGCGAAGCTCCTGGACAACACCGACGTGAAATCCTACATCGAGAGCCGCTTCAAGGATTTCGAGGCGAACTGCATTGAACACGCCGCGCAGATCTGCCGCAGGAACTTCCGCCTGCTTTCGCACCTCGTGATGTGGAGCAAGGAAATCATGCGCAACAACAACCGCGACACCCTCGACAACGAAGTCCTGGACACAGCGTCGCAGATGCTCGTGGTGGCAAGATGACGACGCCAGCCGACAGGAGGGCCGAACAGTTCCGCCAGATACACGGGCTTGTGCGGCTTCTCGGTCTCGACGACGCTGCCTACCGCGACATGCTGGCCGACCGCTACGGTGTAAGGAGCAGCAAGGACCTCTCGCCACAGCAGCGCTTCGCGCTTGTCAGAAGCTTACGCGAACAGGTGCACGGTAACGTGCAGAAGTTCAGCGAACTCTCCGGCAGGGCAAGGCACAAGGCGAGCCCCGCGCAGCTCCGGGCAATCGAGGCGATGTGGGCGCAGGTCAGCCGCGCAGAGACTTCCGAGGCCCGCTGCAAGGCGCTGAACGCATTCTGCAAGCGACTCACGGGAGTCGAGGTCATCAGCTGGATCTGCAAGGACGACGCGAAGATACTCATCAAGGCGATACACGCCATGGGGGCGCAGAGCCCCGAAGAATTTAACCGAAACAAGAACACTAACCAGAGGTAATCCTATGGCAACAAAAGATAAAGACGGCAACTGGCTCGACGACCGAGGCCGCCCCGTTCCCGAACAGTACATTCCCGCGACCGACAAGAAACGCGACCAGCTCGTCGAACGCACCTTCAAGAAGGTCGTGAAGCTCTCCGAAAAGATTGCCGAGACGAAGTGCGAAATCGTCGGTTCCATCGACAAGTATCTCGACGAGCTCGCGAAGGAGAACCGCGTCCGCGAGAACTGGAAGGGCAACATCCTCCTGCAAAACTTCGACAAGTCGCTCTGCATCGAGCGCCGCATCGACGACAACATCGGCTTCGACGAAAAGCTCCAGATGGTTAAAACCATCGTGGACAAGTGGATTGCCGGGCGGCTCGACGGCATCGACGAGAACCTCGGCAAGGTCATCACGCAGGCGTTCAACGTCGACAAGCAGGGCCGTGTGAACACCGCCATGCTCATGAAGCTCCTGCACCTCGAAATCGAGGATTCCGAATGGAAGAAGGCCATGCGCATGCTGAAAGAGTCGATCATCGTCAAGTCCTCCAAGCAGTCCATCAACTTCAAGCGCAAGGTGAAGAAGGATTCCGGCGAAATCTGGGAAACCGTCGTGCTGAACTTCAACGATGCAGTCGCATCCGAGAAGAAGGAGAAGGCAGATGATAAATAACGACGCCTACAGGATGCTTGAACTCTTCAAGGGACAAATCTCGCTCGAAACGGATTCACAGTTCGGCTACGCGGTCACAATCCGTCACGAAATGGGCAAGCCGATAGTCAAGGGTGTCGGCTCCAGCCCGAGCAAGGCGCTCGAAGACCTCGCCGTAAAGATGGAAAAGTAACCATGAACAGGACGCAGGTTTTCCCGCTCGTACTCATCCTGCTCGACCTCGCGGCAGCCGTCGTCTACGGAATCGTTGACATGGACGTGCGCAAGGTCGTCTACTGGGTGGCTGCGGCAGTCCTTACCATAACCGTCACGTTCTAGCCATTTTCGTGACGGTTAACCCGGTCGGTTGCGGTTGGCCACGGGCCCGGAGTTGTGACCGGAGCCCGGCGGGGTTCGAGCCCCCGCACTGACCCTAGCCTCCGAATGGAGGCAAACTCAACTCAATCCAGGAGAATGAATGAAACTCGCCTACAAACCGTCAAGACCCATGTGGAACCGCTATTCCAGATGTGAAAACATGTTCAGCATAAAGAACCCGCTCCGAATCGAAATCCAGGCCAAGTGCTTTCCCGGGACGTTCGTCTACAACATATTGCCGACCTACGTCACCGACTTCCGCAGCGGTCCTTCCATAGTGAACCCATTCATCCCGAAAATCGGCGACACGAAGCTCGCGCTCGCCTGGCTAATCCACGACGTGAACTATCACGGCTTCACCAGCAAGAAACTTGCAGACAGGCTGCTTCTCGAAATGCTGAAACATGCCGGCCTGGGAACCGTCAAGAGCCATGCGGTCTATTATGCAGTCAAGTTCTTCGCAGGCTCGCACTACAACCGGCTCGACGAGGACCAGGGTTACATCTACAACAGGAACAAGGGACTCGTGAAGTTCCAGTGGCTGGACGAAAAGGGCTTCTCCATCAAGCGGTTCAACGGGAGGCGGATAATATGTTCTTCAAGAAGATGAAACCCGTCATGAAGGCGGCCTACTGTGTCGCCTATCTCACACTTTTCGTGACCGTACTCTGCCAGATAGCCTTATCGATGTAGGAGAACCCATGAACAGCCCGCTCGTATCGCATACAGAGATAAGCCCGAACAGGACTTCTCCCCGCAACCATAAGATAGACACCATCACAATACACTGCACCGCAGGCCATATCGATGTACGTGCGCTCGGCAAGATTTTCGCAGCACCCGCCCGCATGGCATCGAGTAACTACGGCATCGACGACGAAGGCCACATTGCGCTCTATGTCGACGAAACCGACCGCAGCTGGTGTTCAAGCAATGCTGACAACGACAACCGTGCAGTCACCATCGAGGTGTCGAGCGACTACAAGGCACCTTACAGCGTAACCGACGCTGCGTTTTCGAGCCTCGTCTACCTGGTCGCCGACATCTGCAAAAGGAACGGCATCCAGAAGCTCCGCTGGTTCCACGACAAGGGGCTCGTAGGTAAGGAAGACACCACCGGGCAGCTCAGGCAGAACATGACCATCCACAAGTGGTTCGCGAAGAAGGATTGCCCGGGCCAGTACCTGGAAGAGCGCATGTTCGAAATAGCCGCCAAGGTTAACGCACTGCTGTAAAATGGAGGATAAAATGAAAGAAATCCTTATGAGTATCCACCACAAGTGGGCACAGCTGATCTACAGCGGCGAAAAGACACTGGAGCTCCGCAAGACTGCCCCCAAATGCTTCGAAAAAGGAGAAATCAAGGTTTACCTCTACGAAACCGACCTGAAAAGCATCACGGGCGTCATATCCGTTAATTTTTGCCACATAATCACCGAAATAACGCCCAAGATCGTCGAAAATTCGTGCCTTTCGCTCGAAGAAATCGAGCAATACAAGGCAAAAGGCAGGGGAAAACTCTACGGTTGGGAAATCTGCGGCGTCGATGAATACGGCCCCGACTGGCTCTATCCCGAAGACTTGCACATCAAAAGGGCCCCGCAATCCTGGCAATTCGTGAGGTAAACACCATGGAACACGTATTGAAAGTGAGAAAAAAGAACTTTGAATCGCTCCTGAACGGCGATTTGACATTCGTAATCCGCAAGGTTGACCGTCTCTACAGTGCAGGCGACCGCCTGCTGCTCCTGGAGACCGACGGTGGCAAGGAAACAGGCAGGAGCCTCACCGTTCGAATCACCGTCATCATGCACTCCGAGGACATCGACGGCATCAAGGAAGACTATTGCATCTTTTCAGTCAAGCGCTCGGGCAAGAACACCCGGACGAACGTTGGCAACCGTCCGTCGAGCGAAGAGGAAGCCGTCGAGTATGCCGCGAAGCTCGGCAAGTCTGCCGATTGCGCCAAGCGCTTCTACAACTACTATGCAATGACAGGGTGGAAGATGAAATCCGGGCTCCCGCTTTCCGACTGGCATGCCGCACTCAGGAACTGGAAGGATTACCAGGGCGAGCAGAAGACGCAGGAGCAGACCGAAACCGACAACAAGCTTGAACTCCTCCTCCCGCTGCTGCTCAAGAAAACGGCAGGTCTTTCCAGGCAAAAGAAAGACCTCGTTTTCAATGATCCGCACATAGGCACGGTGCTCAACTTTTACGGCTTTGACAGGTTCGAATACCCGTTCAACGCCTTAGAGGTCAAGGAAATGGTCAAGCACTACTACACCAGCAAGAAACTTGGCACCGGATGCGTCAAGATGCGCTCTCCGAACCCCTACGGCAAAGGAACACTCCGTGTACCCACTATCGAGGAGTTCTCCGCAATGTTCCAGAAGAAAAAAGCGGAAAAAGCCGAAGGCTAGATTCTCCACCCGCAAAAAAATTAAAGGCAGGATACAAAATCCTGCCTCTTTTTTTTCCCACGAAGCGCGAAAAGCTCAATTTCATTTCCGCACCCGATTTCCGCACCTCTTTTTTGTGGATTTTTTCAAAACAGCTTTAATGGTCTAAAAACGCCATTTCACTAATAAAAAAATGTTTCACGATTTGTGAGACATTTTTGCGAGCAAGAAGAAATCGCGAAATTTGCGAAAAAACGGAAAATTCGTAAAACCCAAATTTATCGGGTCAAATGAGACAAGCAAACCCAATAAAATCAAGGCTTCCGGCCATATTTACAGATTTATTTCTTGTCTCATTTCTTCCGCTTTGGCTTAGACAGATTTAACTGGAACGAGCTATCAACGACATTAATCGCATTCAGTTCGGTCCACGACTTTACATTTTCAAAAAACTCAGGATCTAGGCGAGGACGATTTTTGAATATTTCTTGATTGGTTTTTGACGCGACCAACTGATAATTTGAATCCATCGGGAAATGCGTATATCCAAATTGTTCTCCGTTCAAAAAAAGCCAATCGGTCGTATATCTATGCACAGATTCTAAAGTTCTGGAATTAAATGAATTTGAGCCCCATGTACAATCAACATTGTACCAAAAGTCCTTAATTTTAACAATGTTCCACGCATGGTTCGGCACTAATTCTTCGTCACTTGACACTGGAGTCAAATCACGTGCATACCCATGAACAATTTCAGATGGGATTTTCAACAAATCGCACAGCTTTTTAAATGTTGCAGCGTATCCAGCACAAACCGCCTTCTTTGACACAAGGACATCATTCCACTCACTTGATATTTCTGAATGATTTATAAGGCCTTCTATGTCATAATCAAGCAAGAGGGTTAAAACATCATAAATCATTTTCACTTTTTCAAAATCATCTTTGGCAACAGAATCAATCATCAAAACAAGTTTTATCACATATTTTTCTGCATCATTTATACGCAAAGAATCGTTCTGCACATTTTGAATGAACCCTGTAACTTGCTCGTAGGGAACGCCAGTCCTATATTCGTACGCTTGTTTATAATCAAGAGGATAGGGATATTTTGCTATTGAAGAATCACTCACCACAAATGCAGGATTCGCCTGCATCTGTTGCGATGCAATATCTCTTTCATTCAAAACATCTTGCTTAGGAGCACAAGCAACGCAGAATATCGCTAAAACAAAAGCAATCTTCAACTTAAAAAAGAACATCATAATCTATATCCACGCTACCATTTTCCCAACGCCGGGCCGTTATCCTCAATTTACTTTCTGGTCACATGGTGAAATTTTTCTGAACCCAACAGATCAAAGTTCCTTTTCCATGTACACGCATTGGAACGTGTCATGGTGCGGCTTGCCGTTTTCGTTAAAACTATACCCTAGCTTTTTGTAGAAGTCTTCGACACCGACGCGACTCGACACGACCGCCTTGCGGTATCCTGCTTCGCGCATCCACTTTTCGGCTTCGGCGACAACGGCCTGGCCCAAGTGTTTACCCCGGTATTCCGGCAACACCACGACGCGCCCGATTTCGGCAATGCGGGCATCCGCATCGCCCACCTCAAACCAGCGGCAGGTGGCAACTGGGTAAATATCGTCCAGCGCAAGAATGTAATGGCAGTTCTCGCCGTCATGCGCATCGATTTCGGCATCGAGCGGAATCTGGTGCTTGCGCATCATCGCTGCGATACGCACGTAGTAGGCACCCGCACGCTCACATTCCTTTGTCACTCTGATAAATTTCATTCGTTCAGAATATAAAAAACTTGGCTAAAATCAAATTTTATCAAACATGCTTCGCTTCTATTTCTTCTTCGGAGCAGGCAATTCCGGCAACATCGCGTCGAGCAGGCGAACCAGCAAACCGTTATCTTCTATCTGCTCGTTGGTCACGCGGAGCATGGGCTTCGCGCCTTCGTAGGGCAACTGCTTCTTTGCGCCCGGCAACATCGCGAGAGCCGCCGCCACGGGCTTTACCAGCAGACGGTCATCGTAAATCCCGCCGAAGATTTTCCCGTCGGCATACAAGATGTACTCGCCCATCATCTTGCGGGTCGTCACACGCAGTTCACCCTTGAACTGCTGCAAGACATGGTCACGAAACTTTTCAGAACTCGGCATAATAACTTACTCCACTTTTGTCCAATCAATTTTGTCGTCGATATGTACCGTATCGTTTGGGTTATATATTCGTGGCGAAATTTCATCTGATCTATTCACTGAATTTTCTGCAGATGGGTCCGGCATCCTTGTATTTTGGTATGTCTGAACATCTCGGCCTTCTTTCACCAGGCGACGGTCATCCGGAGTATTCCCGACACCATCAATCACATGACAACCACGCGGGTCGTTACATGCACAACCAAACAACATCAACAGAATAATAGAACAGAAAAACTTCTTCACAGCTTATATAATACATTTTTTGAGAATTAATTTGTATATTCTCCCTATGCTCAACTACGTATTTCTCATCCTCGCCATTGTCGCAGAAGCTGCCGGCACCACACTCCTCAAGATGTCGGAACAGTTCACCAAGCTCATCCCATCCATCGCATCGCTCGTCTGCTACGCAGCTTCGCTCTACCTGCTGAGCCTTTGCCTGCGCACCATCCCCATTGGCATCGCTTATGCCACCTGGTCGGCTCTCGGCATCGCCCTCATCACAATAAGCGGCATCTTCTTTTTCAAGCAGATGCCCGATTTGGGTGCCATCGTAGGGCTCATCCTGATTGTCTCCGGCGTTGCCGTGCTGAACCTATTTTCGAAGATGGATATCCACTAAAGTCCACTGGACCTATTGCGCCAAAAAAAATCTTTGTTTATCTTTATACGGACAAGCTTAAAAGGGAGGCCTCCATGACACTCATGATTATCCAGCTTTTGATCGTACTCCTCGCCCTCTACGTGGGCTCGCGATACGGAAGCCTCGCGCTCGGTGCGATTTCGGGAATTGGCCTTGCCCTCCTGGTGCTTGGATTCGGGCTCAAACCGGGGAACCCGCCTACCGACGTCATCTACATCATCATCGCGGCCGTGACCTGCGCAGGCATCATGCAGGCATCGGGCGGTATGGATTGGCTCATCCAGATTGCGGAGCGGCTCCTGCGCAAGCACCCGAACCACATTACGATTCTCGCTCCGCTCTGCACGTTCTTCCTCACGGTGCTCGTGGGCACCGGCCACGTCGTGTACACCCTGATGCCGATCATTTGCGACATTTCCCTTAAGAAGGGCATCCGTCCGGAGCGTCCCTGCGGCGTTGCCTCCGTCGCCTCCCAGGTCGGCATCACCTGCTCGCCCATCGCCGCCGCCGTCGCCTCGTTCGTCATCATCTCGAACGCAAACGGATTCGAGGTGAACAACCTGCAGGTCATCGCGATTACCATCCCGGCCTGCCTCTGCGGACTCATGGCCGCGGCAGCCGTCTCGTACAAGCGTGGCCTTGACCTTGACAAGGATCCCGCCTTCCAGGCGCGACTCAAGGACCCGCAGATGAAGGAATACATGTTCGGCAACACCGCCTCCGTGCTCGACAAGGAAGTTTCCAAGGAGGCGAAGCGGGCCGTATTCATCTTCCTCGGCGCCCTCGCCGTCATCGTGCTCTTCTCCATTTTCCAGATTGCGGGCCATGACATCCGCCCCAAGTTCCCGACGGGAAAGATTGTCGACGGAGTCGCGCAGGTAAAGCCGCTCGCCATGAACATCATCATCCAGATTGTCATGATTTCGGCAGCCGCATTCATGATCATCTTCTGCAAGGCGAGTCCCAAGAAGGCCGTGGCAGGCGCCGTGTGGCAGAGCGGCATGGTGGCCGTCGTCGCGATTTACGGAATCGCGTGGCTTGCCGACACCTACTTCGCAAACTACATGGACGTGATGCAGGGCGGCCTCAAGGACATCGTGCAGCACTACCCATGGGCCATCGCGTTCGCGTTCTTCGCGGTGAGCGTGCTCATCAACTCGCAGGGCGCCGTGGTGGTCGCCATGTTGCCGCTCGCCTACAGCCTCGGCATCGAGGGCCCGGTACTCCTGGGCGTGCTCCCGAGCGTGTACGGGTACTTCTTCATTCCGAACTATCCCTCCGACATCGCGACCGTGAACTTCGACCGCTCGGGCACTACCGTCATCGGCAAGTACCTGCTGAACCACAGCTTCATGCGGCCGGGCATGGTGAGCGTCATCGTCTCGACCATCGTCGGGACCGTGCTCGTGAAACTGTTCTACTAACTAAAAAACGGCCCAAAGGCCGCCTTTAAGCAATCGAGCCGCTTTCCAGCGGCTCTTCTTGCATATTTCACATTTCTTTATTGATTCTTCTGCAACCAGTCTTCGAAGGCTTCTACGCTTTTTTCCTTTTTGCTTCCGTGAACCGGCGTCTCTTTATAGAAACGAGTCTTCCAGCACATATAGGCAAAAGCAAGAGCCGCCAAAACGGCAATGCAGAGCAATTTAACGAACTCGATATCCATGTTTTTCCCCCAAAAAAAAGAGCCAACCTCAAACAACAGCCTAAACATAGATTTTCTGATTCGCAAAAGTCAATAGATTTAAATGTTCTTTTGCTCCCCTATTTTCGTTTTTTTTCTTACATATTTTTATACCGTTTTTTGAGTCAAAAACGGCAATCTGCACTAGGGCTGAACGAACTCGAAGAACGTGATTCCGGGGAGTTTTCCCTTGCGAGAGACAAGGTATTCCAGGAGCGGCTGTTCCACGACCTTCTTGCGCACGGAAGACGCATGGCGCAATCTGGGCTTGTCACCGGGACGCAGCACCACGAAACCCGTATGGGTCACATCCAACTTGTCGGACTTGGCGACAAATCCGATACCTACGACCATCATCGGCCCCTTGTAGGGCTTTTTCGACCATTCGATTGCCTTCTGGTACGGCAGGTAACGCAGGTCCATTATCGGGTCGGCGGCAGGCTGGCCGTTCACCAGGTACTTGAGCCCTTTGGACTTGAAGAACTCGTTCTTGGGCATCGTGCGGACAACGGATGTATCGCCGCTCATCGGGAGCACCTTGGCAAACTTGCCCTCGCCCACCCAGTCCATCAGCATGTAGTGCTTGCGGCTCGTGTAGCCAATCTTGCCGTCCTTGTAGCGGATGCGCTGCAGCACCGAGAACAGGGAATCCTCATTCGGAGCAATCGCAAGCGCGAGCGCATTTTCCACGTAGGTCATGCAGTCCACCGAATCGATGTAGACCAACGGCTTGCTATCGTAGGAATCGATGTAGCTTTCACCCATGGGCCCAAGGCGATAGGGCCTGCCGATAAGCAGGCGCGAGAAGTGGTCCAGTCTCTGGAAAAGTCCGCGCACGTTCTGCGCATCCAGCCACATCTGTTTCAGTTCCATCAAGGAGGCGTAATTGTCGCTTGTCGCAAGGACGATGCGGGTCCAGAGGGAGTCGAGCACAGCCTTGCAGGCAGCATCGCTGTTACCGCCCGTTTCGTTCAAATACATGGCAACTGCGAGCGTGTCGCCGTCCATCGGGAACACATAGCCCACCAGTGCATGCGCCTCGCCGATAAAGCCCGTCTTGAAGCGCGTGAGCCAGGGATATTCCAGTTCGAGCATGCGCTTGCCGCCAGTGCCCACACGGGGACTGGCAAAGCTGTTGATGTAGTAGCGGCCCTTCTGGTGGCGCGCCATAGTACGCAGGAGTTTTGTCTCTGTCGAGGGTTTGAGTTTGTTCTTCGGGGAAAGTCCGCATCCGTCCCATACCTCGAAATCGTCGGGGCTGATGCCCTTCTCAATAAGGAAGCGGCGTTCGGCGGCCCAGCCGCCCGCGACGCTACCTTCGCCGGCCACCTGCGCGCCCATGTTGCGGAAGAGCGTCTCGGCGTGCAAGTTCTGGCTGCGCTGGTTGATTTCGTCAAGAAGGCTCAGGAGCGGTGCAGACGCATAGGTAAAGCTTTTGATTTCTATGCCCTGCGGGATGGCGTGGTCTTCCCTGAACACCATGCCTTCGTCGACCAGCGCCTGCATGAACGCCGCCCTGAAAAAGCCAATCGGGTTCCTTACCGGAAGCACCATCTGGGCGGAATCCACACCCACACCGATCTCGCCACCGATGGTTATCTCGGGCTTGACCGGGTCCATCGCGTAGGTCCACTTGCGGCGCTTGCCGTTCGATGTCGTAAGCTTGTTGTTGATGACGACATAGCCCACATCGGGAATGACAGAGACGATTCCGGGTTCACCCGGCTTTGCTCCCGGCTTCAGGCGCACCACGACACAGTTGTCGTTAAACCCGAGCGGGGCAATCTCGGCACCGTACCAGGCGTCGTAAAAATTCTTGCGCCAGTGTTCCGCCTTCCACGGGCCCGTATAATAGGATGTATCGAGTTCGATGCGGCCCCTGATGGTGTCGATACCCATGGCACGCAGGGAATCCACCATGGCGTACAGCATGTGGAACGGGTCAGCGAAGTAGCGCCCGGAAATGTTCGGGTCGCCCTCTCCGCGGACGCCCAGCACACCGGAAAAGACCTTCTTGTTCACGCTGCCATTGAGCTTCATGACCGTCTTGGGAGCGTAGTCCAGCGGCAAAAAGTGAACTGCAGCCGCAGTGGTGAGCGTCTTGAGCGTGCTCGCCGGGGTAAACTTCTCGGCGCCACGGATATTCGCGAGTTCGGCACCGCTGCGGACCGAACGCACCGAAAGCCCGTACCTGGCTCCCGGAACCATGGAGTCCACATATGCCTGGAATTCGGAAACGTCTATCGCCGAAAAAGAGTCCACCGAAAGGGCAAGGACGGCGACGCAAGCGCCAAGAATCGTGCGGGCTTTCCGGAAAATCATCACTTCGCCAGTCTCTCGAAATCTTCAAAATAACTGGGATATGTCTTGTTCACGCACGCGGGATCCAATATTTTCATGGGAACCCCACCCAGCGAGACAAGGCTGAAGCACATCGCCATGCGATGGTCGTTATAAGTCTCGATGGTCGCCGGCTGCAACTGCTGCGGAGGCGTAATCGTTATCGAGTCATTCGTCTCGCGCACGTCGGCACCCACCTTGCGGAGCTCGGCGGACACGGCGGCAATGCGGTCCGTCTCCTTCACGCGCCAGCTGGCAATCCCGCTAATCGTGGATGGCCCGTCGGCAAATAGGGCAAGCACGGCCACGGTCATCGCAGCATCCGGAATGTCGTTCAAGTTCAGGTCAACACCATGCAGAGTGCAGCCCGTACCGTCGCATTCGATCCAGTCCGGCCCTATCGTAATCTTCGCGCCCATCTTGCGCAGCACCTCGGTAAAGGCGACATCGCCCTGGCAACTTTCGCTACCGACACCGAGTACGCGGACCTTGCCCTTCGCAATCGCCGCAGCTGCCAGCGGGTAAGATGCGGAGCTCGCATCGCCTTCTACATCGTAGTCCCCGGGCGAACGGTAATGGCCCTTGGGTACGTAGAAATCCGTCAGGCCGTCATGCTTCACCTCGATGCCGAAATCGCGCATCACCTTGAGCGTGAGCAGAATGTACGGGGCCGAAATAAGTTCGCCTTCCACATGGATATGCAGCGGAGTTTCGCAGTACGGGGCGCAGATGAGGAGCGCCGTAAGGTACTGGCTGGAAATATTGCCGCGCACGCTGACAGAACCGCCTTTCAGCCCGTGGGCATTGATTTTCACCGGCGGGTAGCCCGCACTTTCCACATAGGAAATGTCTGCACCGATAGTACCGAGCGCCTCCACCAGGTCACGGATGGGGCGTTCCTTCATGCGTTCCTCGCCGTGCAGCAGTACAGTACCGCTACCCAGAGTCAGAGCAGCACACAGCGAGCGCATGGCTGTCCCGGCATTGCCGAGAAACAGGTCCTGCACCTGCGGCGGAATGGCAATGGGAGCTCCGCTTCCCTGGACATCTGCCTCAGTAAAGTTTTCGGAAAAACGTATCTTTACGCCCAGCTTGTCCAACGCCTCGCCCATATAGCGAGTATCGTCGCTCCTGAGCAAGTTGTGCAGGCGGGCATTACCCTCGGCCAAGGCCGAGACCAGGAGGACCCTGTTCGTGATACTTTTGGACCCCGGCAAACGGACTTCACCGTTATAGGAATGGTAAGCGGGTAACCAGATAAAATTGGGGCGAAATTGGAATGCATCCATGATTTAAAATTATACATTATTATTGTAACGTTAAAGGATTATGGGATAAAATGGAACAAGGAATTACGACCAAAAGTTTCGAGGTCCGCTTCTCGGACTGCGACCACCACAGCCGCCTCAAGCTATCGAACCTTTTCCTCTTCATGGAAGAGACCGCCATTGCCGATGCAGAACGGAACGGGTTCGGCCTCTGGAAGATGATGAGGGCCGGATATACCACGGTCATCACGCGCATGAAAATTCGCATTTTGCACACGCCCGTCTGGGGCGAGAAGCTCACCATTTCCACCTGGGCCAAGGAATTCTATAAAGACAAAGTATGCCTCAAGGATTACTCCATTATGGATTCGCAGGGCAACTCCATCGCACAGGCGACGTCTTCGTGGCTGCTGGTAAACCTCAAGACCGGCAAGTCCGAAAACCCGGCAAACAGCCCGTTCCCGATTCCGCTGCACCCCGGGAAAGACGCGCTCCCCGAGATGATGGACATTCTGAATCCGGAGATAGATCCGAAAATCATCCACCAGGAACAGGCGCACTACAGCGACCTCGACATGAACAATCACGTGAACCACTGCCGCTACGTAGACTGGGTGATGGACGCGCTCGACAAGGACGAAATCAAGAACCGCAGGGTGCGTTCCATACAAATGAACTACATTGCGCAGGTCCCGCTAGATGCGAAGGTGAACATCGTTCGGTTCAAGAACACGAACCACCACGCCTATGTGTTTGGCATGAACGCCGACGACATGACCCAGTGCCATTTCCAGGCGCGCATCGGCCTCACCGACGGCTAGGCATTGCACTCACGGCGCAGGCGATACGACGCCCGCACCTTCCAGCAAATCGAACGTGACGCTTCCGTCCCGGTCGGTGCGGAACACCGCCGAGGAATCCCCCACGACATAAAAGAGCTTGCGCATCACCGGTGCGGCCGGGTGCCCGTAGGCGTTTTTCTCGCCGACGCTCACCACGGCATACTGCGGGGCCACCTGCGACAGGAAGCCGATGGTGTTGCTCCCCGCCGACCCGTGATGCGCCACCTGCAAGACGTCTGCACGGAGCGAGGGCGAATACTCCAGCAACCGCCGCTCGCCGGCAGAATCCAGATCTGCCGTCAGCAGCACACCGTAACCGCCATACTCCAGGAGCGCAACCACGCTCGCCGCATTTTCGGCGAGCGATTCGCCCTTGGGCGGCCAGAGTATATCCAGCCGCGCACCGGGCGAGGCGGCCCCGGAACCCGCGCCTGCAGCCACACCGCCCGACCCGCGCATCCCAAACACACTCCCGCGAGCAACAGTATCCACAGGCACCTTGAGCCGCGATGCCAACCGGAGCACGCTATCACGGACAATCCCCGCATAGGTATCGGGCCCAACGTACAGCCGCCCCACCCGGAGCGCCCCCGACTCAACCGCACGGGCAAACTCCATAAAGCCTCCACCGTGGTCCCGGTGCGCATGGCTTACCAGGACCCACTCCAGCTCACGGACGCCACGCGCCGCAAGCGTGTCCACGAGACCGGCCGAGTCCGGCCCCGTGTCGAACAGCGCATAGCGACCATCCTCCTCCAGCAGCACGGCCAGGCCCTGCCCCACATCGAGGAACGTCACGCGCAGGCCGCCTTCATCGGCACCCTCTTCGACATACATGCAAGCGGAGAAAACGGTGCACAGCGCAAGAAAGGCAGCCGCGCATAACAGGCGCAGCAGGAAAGCCCAACTCAGGCAGCATCCCCAGCACAACAATCTCCGCCAGCGTTGCCAGCACAGCAGCCCACGCCAGAACCGGTCTAAATGACAATCTGCAATTATCCTCATACCCCTATAGACGTTTTTCCCGGCCTTTTTGTCCACCCCACTTCAAAAAACTCCCGCATCTTTCCTCGCAAAAAAAAGCGCGGGCTTTTGCCCCCTCCCTCATTTTTTACTAAATTTTATGTTGAAAATCGGAGATTCTATGCAATTACCCAAATACAAAAAGAAAAAGCGCATCAAACTCAAGATTTGCCAGGAGCCTGGTTGCGGGCGCGAATTCTGGGGACACCCGATTGCAAAGTACTGCGAACTGCACCGCGACATCAAGCAGCGCCAGAAGCAGAAGAAGGACGTCGAGAACATCGAATCCAAGAATATCATCTTCCGCCACAACTACACGGAATCCATGGACCTTTCCTTCAAGTGCAGCCTGGAAGGGTGCGACGAGAAGTTCACCATCCGCATTTTCCCGAAGCAGTACGTGTACCCGCGCTTCTGCATGGAGCACAGGAACGACTTCAAGCGCGAAAATTTCATCCGCATCATGTCGAAAAAGAGCTCCGATTAAGCTTTTTTTGCCCCTACGGACCCGTTTCGCGGACTTTTTTTACGCCATCCCTTGAAATCTGGGATGGCTTTTTTATATTTGGTCTCGCTACATGGTGGATGTAGCTCAATTGGTTAGAGTCCCAGATTGTGATTCTGGATGTTGCCGGTTCGAGTCCGGTCATCCACCCTTAAAAAGAGGCACTGCGATATGCAGCGCCTCTTTTTGTTTCCCCTCACCCTATGCGGGCCACCGCCCGCAAGCTCTATACACAAAGAAGGCGGCCCGGAGGCCGCCTTCTCAATTTCTCAGTCCTATCCGATTAGCGGACGGTGACGCGCTTGGTCTGAGCACCCACGCGAACCAGGAAGCTGCCGCGGTTGGCAACGCTGACCAGTTCGACAGAGTTCTGCACAGGCTTCTTCACGATCACGCGACCCTGGAGATCGAGCACGGTGAGTTCGTCGCCGATGCGGGCGCCAATCACCTGGAGCTGACCATTTTCGCTGTGGATGGAGAAGGCTGCGATAGAGCGAGTAGCGCGGAGAGCAGTCTTGGAATCGAAGTCAGCAATAATCTTCTTGTCGCCGAACTTGACGATGATCTTTTCGCCAGCGTCGAGAACTTCGCCGCCGACCTTCCAGCCCTTGAACGTGCTATCCTTGGTGTCCTTGATCTTCGGGAGCTTGTATTCTACAGAGTCACCCTTGGCGACGATGATGGAATCGATCGTCTTGCCGTTAGCAACAACCTTGATGGTGTCGACTTCGATATCCTTGTAGATACCGTTAGTCTTGATGTCGGCCACAACGTTGTGGAGGTCCTTGTCCCACTTGACGAAGCGCTTGCCGGCAACTTCGGGGCCTTCGGTAGCCTTGGCATTGTTGCCATGACCAACGACTTCCGTACGGATCAGCTTATCGTCGACATAGTAGGTAATGGTGTGGGTCATGAGAACGCAGGTAGCGGTCACAGCGAGATCTTCGGAAGCAACGATTGTATCCGTAAGGGCTTCGCCGTTGACAGTGATATCTTCGCAGACGAAGAACTCACCGCTGAGGCTATCAATCATGGACTTGAGGCCAGTGAAGGTCGTGTCCTTGAGAACGTAGAAGGAAGTATCGATCTTGCCGATAGCAACGTCGACAGAGATGTTCACCTTCACGAGGGTATCGAACACGGCGTTGACAACCATGCTGGATTCAACATAGGTGAAGTCGGCATCCCAATCGCTGAAGCGGTAGCCTTCGAACACCGGCACGAGGCTATCCGGAGCGACAGCGGCAGTGCCGTAAGCGACGCGCTGGCTGTCCACGAGGACGGTGTCGAACGCGACGAACTTGACATCGAATTCCTTAGCACGGCAATCGGCCACGAACACAACCTTCTCGGTTCCGACAACGATGGTTTCACCAACGAAGACCGTGTCAGCCACGAGCCAATCAACGCAGACCGTATCTGCGGATTCCGGGAGCGTATCAACCTTAATTTCTTCACCCACCTTCGTGGTGTCGCAAGTCGTGTCACCGAGGGCAGTGTAGCAGATTTCCACAGCCGGAGAAATGTCGGCATTCACGTCGAGGTTGTCAGTCACGTTGGAGAAGTCTTCAATCCAGTTGTTGAAGATGAACAAGCCATCTTCGAAGACAACCACATCACCAGCGACCGGGGCAGCCGGAGCTTGAGCGGCGGCGTTGTAGGCAACAACCTGGTTGTCCACGACAGAATCCCTGACGAGGAACTTCACGTTCAGTTCCTTAGCATGGCAATCGGCCACGAACACAACCTTTTCGGTTCCAACAACGAGGGTTTCACCAACGAAGACCGTGTCAGCCACGAGCCAATCAACGCAAACCGTATCAACAGTTTCCGGGAGCGTATCAACCTTGATTTCATCACCCACCTTCGTGGTGTCGCAAGTCGTGTCACCGAGGGCAGTGTAGCAGATTTCCACAGCCGGAGAAATGTCGGCATTCACATCGAGGGCGTCAGTCACTCTGGAGTAGTCTTCAATCCAGCTGTTGAAGATGAACAAGCCATCTTCGAAGGCGACCACATCACCAGCAACCGGGGCAGCCGGAGTTTCAGCGGCAGCGGCGTAGGCAACGACCTGAGCGTTCATGACAGAATCCCTGACGAGGAACTTCACGTCGAACGTGCGGACTTCGCAACGCGGAGCGAGCGTAATGTCGCCTTCAACAACAATCGTAGAACCGGTAACAACTTCTTCGCCGTTCAACCAGGCATCGCAAGTGAGCGAGTCGCTGGACGGAACTTCCGGAACTTCAACTTCGGTACCTTCGTCAACAGTTTTGCACTGGTCATCTTCAAGGTTGTAGTAGCAGAAGTCATAGGTCTTGACCAGCTTGGCGTTAATTTCCAGATTGGCCTTCACGTTCGTGAATTCCTTGTCCCAGCTATCAAAGCGGTAGCCTTCGACAACCGGATCAGCCGGAGCTTCAGCATTCTGGCCATAAGCAACCTTCTGTTCGTTGTAGGTCTTCTGCTGGACGTAGAAGATTACGTCGAACATGTTCACGGAGCACTTGGCTTCGAGAGTCGTCAGCTGAGCAACCGTCAGTTCGTCACCGACATGGAGTTCAACTTCGCCATTCAACCAGGCATCGCAAGTGAGCGAGTCGTTGGAAGTCGGATCTTCCTTGATAATAATTGTCGTATCCACAGGGACAGTGTCACACTTAGTGGTGTCAATCGAAACGAAGCAGATCTGAGTCATTGCAGTCAGCTTGGCGTCAATTTCCAGATTATCCTTCACATTCGTGAATTCCTTATCCCAACCGTCAAAGCGGAAGCCTTCGACAAACGGAACACCCGGATCTTCAGCATTCTGGCCATAAGCAACAGTCTGCGTTTCACCGAAGGGAACGCTCTGGACAAAGAACTTCACAGTGAAGGTCTTGGCAATCTTTTCGAACTGAGCAGTGTAAGTCGTATCTTGGGTAGCAGCAGCGAACGGCCTGTCCCAACCCGTGAACTTGTAGGTTGCAGAATCCGTTTCGAGATCAGCCGGAATTTCAGAGTCGTTTTCTTCGTCGTAGTAGAACACCATGGAACCCTTTTCGAAGGACTTCTTGCCCAGTTCCTTACCGAAGCTGGTCACGAAGGTAATTTCGAACAGTTCGTTCAGCACGGCATTGTAAGTCACAGCACGAGTGTAGAACTTAGTCTGAGCTTCAGCAGAAGTCAGCACGTTGCCATGATCGTCCTTCCAGCCGCGGAACACTGCGCCAGGGACCGTCGGGTCGGCAACAGTCGCTTCGACAATCTTGCCCTTGACGGTCGTTGCTTCGAGAGTAACCTTACCATTAACCACGAACGTAATCTTGTAGTTGCCCTGGCAACCAGTGAAGTCAAGCACCGGATAATTGCCAGATTCGAAGAGCCAAACAAAAGTGTAATCAATCTTGCCGTTCTGAGTGTTCAGAACTCGAACAAAATCGTCATTGGTGTTCATGTTGGCAGTCGTCTCGCCCTTGACAGTCTCAATCGTGGATTTTTTGTCATCCGAACCAACCGCCTTCGAGACACTCGACAAAACCTGAGAATCATAGTAGCAGTTCTCAACCGTAGAATAATTTGCATTTTTGTTATTCTTGTTTTCAACTTTACCGACAACGCCACCCACAGTAGTACCGGTAACGGAGTTCGTCGTGCTGAAGGAGTTCAGGACTACGGCAGTGTAGTTACCAGAGCTGTAACGGCCATCATTATCGAAAAGGGTATAACCGACAACACCACCAACAATACCACCCTTAACAGAGCCATCGTTACGGCAGTTGTTGATAGAGCCATCCTTATTTTCGCCCACAATGCCACCTGCATACGTAGAACCATTCACAGAACCAAGGTTCTGGCAAACAGCGATACGGCCAGGAACATGCGTGATATCACTATCAGCCGTTCTATAATGAGAACCACCAACAATACCGCCAGCAATTTTGCCAGAAACTGCGGCATGGTTGATGCTATTACTGATTGCGCCCGTGTTCGCACCGGCAATACCGCCAGCCATGTTCACAGCCGATACTGTAGCGTGGTTTTCGCAACCAATCATCGTGCCGTAACCACCGTTACGACCGGCAATGCCACCGACACCACCAACATTTTCAGGGTCCTTTGAAGAAGTCACCTTCACAGATGCTGTCGTCTTGGCGCCTTCAACGACACCGTAGTTCAAGCCAACAACGGCACCGGCATACTGCGACTTGGCGGTCACAGAGGAATTATTAATGGTGATATTCTTGACAACACCCTTTTTGCCAATCACGCCAAAGAGGCCCGCATAAGAGTCCTCATTAGGACAACCATTCCTAGAGCAACCACCATATTGAGCATTATGTACAATCTTCAGCCCGGAAATCGTCTTTCCATTGCCATCAAAGGTACCTTCGAAGGCCTTCGATTCAGACTGACCAATAGGCTTGAATTCTGCGTTACCGCAGTCAATGTCATTCATCACGATGACATTGGCAATCTTGCCATTCTTCGTCCAATCACGGACTGTATTGAAGTCCGAGCATTGCGTTACCTTGGCATAGTCCTTGCCAAGTATAGTCGTATCTGCCAGGGAAATAGCGAAGGAGTTCGCTGCCATGGCGAGACCGAAGCCTATCATTGCTGTAAATATTTTTTTCATAATGAGCCCTTTTTAATGGGAGTTTGGTGTGGGAAATGTAATTTTTTTGTCACGGCTCTACAAGGGTGTAATTTTTCTCACACAAACAAAGTTTCCAAAATGTGACGAAAAACACACAAAAATTACATGGCGTAAACTTCTTTTTACAAAAATTTTCGTCTTTTGGGGCTTGTCAATGCAAGTTTTATGTAATAAAAAGGGTGTGATAAAAATCACATCCTTTTTTGCCGTAAACAAACCTCTCCCGGTTCAGCGACTTTTTTTCCACCCTACTTTTGGAACATTAAGGTTCTTTCGGCAACCCCGCCACCAACCTGTAGCACGCCAACATAGCGGCCACGGGCCACGCCATCGGCAGCAAGCGTCTCGAAATAGGCCCCTGCAGCGCGACGTCCAAGATCGATCGATTTCAAGACACGCCCCTGCATATCGAGCAGCAAGAACTTCACAGCCGCATCGGAATGGAGTTCAAAACGGAGAGCCACATTGCCGCCACGGAACGCCGCACCGAAGGAAACGGCGTACACCGGGACCGGCTTGCGAACATCCGTTTTCGTGTCAATCCATATTTCTGCCTTGGCAATCCCACTCCAAATAGTATCTGACATATATATCATACCCACTCGGTAAGAAACTTCATACTTTCCAGATACATTTTTTACTTTTTCCAAAGAATCAAGCAGCGAAGCACTCGTAGAATCGAGCCACAAGACCTTCGTCGCACTCGAATCCGACACGTAGGCCGCTTTAATCAATTCCTTACGCACGTTCTTCACAAGCGACTTGCCATTTTCGTAAGCCAGAATCTTCTCCTCCACAAATGGCACGTTCGGCATGTTGCGGAGCACCGGATAAGTCGCGCCATTATCGATATCCCACACCGACTTGAAATCAAAGCTGGAGTATGATTTCTTCAGAAGCATTTTGTCATGCGAAAGGCCCCCTTCCCATGCCATGGTGTCAATGCAGTTCTCAGCAAGGTAATAGAACTCATCCGAAGGTTGCGAGATTTTCGGCAATCCAACGCAATAGCGCACATCTTCATGTATAACAGCGCCCGTGGCATAGCCCCTGACTGCGGTCGAGTTGCCATTGGTCGAAATAAAGCCCGCATTTTCCGCGACCCTGCCTTGGAAATACACGTCACCCACCGAATAGCAGTCCTCGATCACGAGCTGGTTGATCTCGACAAAGCTCGCCTTTCCATAGACATCGCCCGTAGAATAGGATTGCTTGATCGTTCCGTAGTTGATTCCGGCAAAACCGGCAGCCCCGTCCGCATTTCCCGTCGCAAACGAACTTTCGATTACGCCCTCGTTCCTGCCGACAAAACCTCCAGAGTAGCCAGCCATAGACTTGACTTCACCCGTAGCGTAGCTGTTAGATACATTGACACCATTGTACCCAATCAATCCACCCACGTAAAGGCTAGCCGTCAAATTCACAGACGCATGAGCCCCGTCTATATCCTTGCCATATGCGGCACCTATCAAGCCCCCAACATTAATAGAACCCGGAGCGTCAATAGAACCTGTTGCAGTAGAACCCGAGACCTTTCCGCTATCAATCGCAACGACTCCACCTATACCATCGAACTCTAGAGTCTCTTCCTGATACAAACCCTTGTAATACGAGACGCTGCCACTCCTGCGATTTGCACAGTGAATATCCACCTCAGCAGAACTTCCGCTGACACGCCCAGAACTTCTGTTCAGCCCAACAATGCCACCCATGGAGCCCCATTCAGCATCCACATTCGCGGTCACGCTGGCCTTGTCGATATGTCCGCCATTAATCAGCGAAACACCCGCAAAGCTGCTCATGGTTCCGCTAACATCCACCTTCGCTTTGGTTATTTTGCCGTCGTTGACAACGGCCATACCGGCAAAAGAACTTTCGCCGTTGAGCACGCCCTTGAACGAACAGCTTTCGATAGAGCCCCCATTGTAGAAGGCAATTCCAGCGCTACTGTATGTAGAATCAAAGGTCGCCTCCACATGGACGTTCTTGATAACACCGTAGTTCGTCCCGACTACGCCTCCCCCAGACATGTTCGCGACGGTATAATTCTTGAACGTGAGATTTTCAATCACGCCAGATGGCGCCAGCGTATCAATGAATCCTAGCGGATTATATCTATCGTACATCACGGTGAGATTGTCAATGCTAAACCCGTTACCGTAGAATTTCCCGGAGAACGGTTCCGTATCTTGCCCGCCGTAATCCCCGAACAAGCGTCCAAAATACTCTATTTCCCCAATAGGCTTGAATCCCTTAGCGGCATTTCCCTCAATAACTTCCGTCGCAGACGCCGAGGCATCGATATCGTTAGCCAGCTGGTACACAGCCGACAACTTGTACTTGCCGAACCCGATAGATTTAAGGTCGCTATACGTCTTGACAAGGAACGGGTCTTCCTTGGTGCCAGATCCCGCCATCTGCATCATCGTCGTATCATAATCCAGGTTGGGACGGATTCTCTCATCCATTGTTTTCGCTAGATAGCTATTACTGCGAAGCCAGGCAAAGTAAGGATACGTTGTATCCTGAGCAATTCTCCAGGTCTTTTCGAAATCCCAGTTCTTGTAGGTTTCTTTCTTGACCATCTGCCGCGAATTGAGAAGTTCGCCAGCAGCCGTAACGTTCACAAGCCAAGGGATGCTGTCGTAATACACCGATGTGTACGTGGATTTTGCATCGTCGCCAACAATGCCGCCCCACTTAGAAGTCCCATCAACAGCACCGGCGGCAAAGGAATTCTTCACAGCCGCACTCTTGGACGCACCGACCAAACCGCCCACATACTTTGAGCCTGTCACACGGCTAATCGAAAAACAATCTTCCATAGTCGCCTGGTCCAGGTTACCGAACAGGCCACCAACGTATTCGTCGCCGTCAACGATATACCTCGACGCACTCCTCACAATAGAGCCGCTTGTCTTTTTACCGGCAACGCCGCCCACATAGTCCGCACCATGGATTTCGTATTTCACATAGATGTTTTCGAGCTCGGCACCGTTATCGACACCGGCGAGAGTACCGACATAGTTCTTGCCACGGATTACACCATTTTCGCGATCATATTCATATGAATAACTTTCGCCAAAATAGGATGCCGTATCAAATACTATTCCTGTCACCTTGGCGCCTTTTGCCAGCGCGCGGAACAGGCCCACCGAATCTTCGTCGGCACGGTTGATATTCAGGCCTGCAATAATCTTGTTACCGCCAATAAACACGCCGCTGAATTCGCCAATCGGTTCAAAGCCCTTGCAAAGAGTGCTGTCGGCATTGCAATTTTCCTTGAACGAAGCCGTCGCATTGATATTTCCCATCAGCTTGTAATACGCATCGAGGCCATATTCGTACTTGCCGACATATTTAAGGTCACCATAATCGTAAATCCTATAGGGATTCGTAGCATTCCCATCACCGGCGAGCATATTGACTGTTCCGTCATCTACAAGCGATCCCGGCAAAATCGGGTTCATGCCCTTGAAGTACGGATAAGAAACGCCTTCCTGAATTTCCCAAACCGATTCAAAGTCATAATTCACGTACGTTTCCTGTTTCAGCATTTCCGCAGTCGTCTTGCCATAGCGGTCTCGCCCCGCTAAAGTGCTGTCATAGAAGCATGTGCCCGAGTCCAAGGAACTAGACAGTCTAAAGCCAGCCAACCCACGCCCATCGGGAGCCTTGATCATACTTGCCGAATAGACCCGATAGATGCTCTTTGAATAGGAATCGACATAACCGGCAATACCGCCAACGTCACTAAAGCCCTTGATGACATTGACTGAAAAACCGTCCCGCAATCTCGAAGAAGCATCACCAATCAATCCACCGACATACTCTGTACCCTTAATTTGTCCAGTAGTACCCACGCGATGAATGCTGTCTCCGATAGCCTCACCAATCAAGCCGCCTACAGACGACACTCCTTTAACATCGCCATTGAGCGAAACAACATTATCGATTATAGAAGCACTTGCGGTACCCGCCAAGGCGCCTACGCACCAGGAACCAACCACTTTTGTATTTTGCAAGGTCAAGTTTTGAATAGTTGCACCATACGCATAGCCGAACAATCCCGTAAAGTCGCGGTTCGGTTCGTCAATCGTCAAATTCTTGATGGTGTGATTCTTTCCGTCGAATCTTCCCATAAACGCGTGAACAGTATCACCAATCGGCTTGAACACCTTACCCGAAGCATCGATATCCTTCGTCAATTCGTAGTCAGCCACTAGCGGGAAAGCAATGTCGTTTCCGATTTTCTGGAGTTCAGCAAAAGTCGAAATTTTAATCTTGTTGGGAACAGCCATATAGCTAGAAGTTCCCCAAACCGTATCCGTTCCGTTCACGACACCGATTCTATAACCGTAATAGAGCGAATCCCTTCTTAATACAGAGCCATATTCAATAGAATCCACATTATCGCTCAGGCGCGCCCAACCAAGCCATTTACCGACAAGTTCGCCCTCCACTTCGAAAAGCGATGCAACCTTTGGTTGCTCTTGCCACTTTGCAGCAGATGTCGGCACCGCAACCGGAATAACAGACTTGGCCGAAAACGGATTAACATTCAAATAAGGGAAGGACTTGCCTTCGTCAATGCTCCAGTAGTGAATAAAATTTCCCGTAGGACTATAACAAACACCTGTCGTTGCGTAATAAGAGCAAGTATCCGTACCATCATCGGCATACTCTACATAACCTAAAGTATCCCATCCCGCAAACGAGGAGAGCGTCATCATCTGGGCAGTCGTAAGGCCAATGCCGCCGGCGCTCGTATCAAGCCCCGAAATTTCGGTATTCCAATAAGAACTTACAATTGTATCCTGGACTTTTCCGACAAGCCCACCAACGAGACTTTCTCCCCGGACTTCATTCGCCGCATAGGAATAATAAACCGTTCCATTGCCGACAACACCACCAACATTTCGCTTGCCACGAACGGGGCCCATCGCAAAAGAATGCAACACAAAGCCATTCCCGGCAACGCCACCAACATTTTTTTCGCCTTCAACACTTCCAAGTGCATACGATGCATAGACGGTTCCATCATTTTCACCAACAATTCCACCAACATAATAACCAAAATAAATAAAACCATAATGCATCATGTCCATTGTCGATACACTCTGTTCTATCGTTCCCTTGGAATACCCCGCTATACCGCCGACAGATTCCACTTCATCCAAATCAGGAACTATTGTCCCGCTGGAACGGGACTGTATAACATTACCCGTCAAATACCCGACAATGCCACCCGCCTCATAATTCTTAATCACGATATTGACGTCAGCGGAAGCGCGAACGACATTCATATCCGTTTCGCCGACAATGCCGCCAACTCTATGTGCACCCTTGATATCGCCCTGAAAAGAAACATCTTCGAGAACAGCATCTTCATTGTAACGATTCGTGCCTTCTCCGACAATGCCGCCCACGTAGTTTTGCCCCTGCACAAAGCCGTTTGTCACATGAACATTCTTGATGGAACCCATCTGCTTAGCAGCGACACTCGCCACGAAGTTCGACTCGCTCACCCTTCCTGTCACATGGATATGGTCAAAATTCAAGTTGGTAACGGAACCTCCCAAGTAAGAGATAAACGCCACGTCTCTTTCGCACGGGAGCCAAATGGTCAAATTGCTGATGGTATGATTTTGTCCATCGATATTGCCCCAGAATATAATGCTATCCGCAGCATCCTTATATTTGCCAATAGAAATGAAGCCGTTGCAGCCGTCCTCGTTACACATCTCGTTCTTGGAAGCCGAGGCGTCGATGTCCTTTGTCAAGACATAGTCAGAAGAATAAAGGTAGGCCCCTTTACCGATGGCCTTCAGGTCTTCGTAGTCTTCTATCTGGAAAGGCTTGCTGGCGGAGCCGTCGCCCTTCATGGTTCCGTTCGCGGCAAACACCTGGGCCACAAACAGCATCAACAGCGTCAACAAATGCAAAAGCTTCATTTTTCCCCCAAACTAATCCTTGATGCAACGGATAGAGAACCCGCTATCCTTGAAAGACATTGACTTGTTGTCCATATTTCCAAACAGGTTTATGAAATAGCACGTATGTCCTTCATTCACATCATCCAATTGATCGGTAAGGGCAAAGAAATCGGCACTACGCGAATCTGCATACGTAGTGGGATCTCCGCGGTACACCTCTCCGGCAGGGAAAGCAGAAAATCCGTACTCGTCTGTGCCATAATCCCAGAACCACCCCACCTTCGACATGAGATTCTTGCTTCCGTCAACCGTAGCGATCAGGACATTCCATTCCGTCGTATCGGGCAGGTGCCAGCCATTCGGGCAAAGTCCCTGTTCCCGTGTAAACGAACAATACTTCCCAAAGCCGCAGTCCCGCGGATTATCCGTATCATTAGCCAACTTTACCGAATCGATTGCCGCAGCCCACGTGTAAAAACGTCCCGCTATCGCACAGTATTCCGGCTTATCCTCGTAGCACCAGCTGCGCCCCAACAAGCTCGGAGTGCTTACGCTGTCCGCATAGTTCAAATTCTGCGCCATCCAAACCTGTTCACCAATCGTTACGACCTTGTAGACCTGCCCGTCGCGCTCGTCGACAATGGAATCGTACACAATATCGGGATTCAAGTAGTCCTCCTTAGACCGGCTCCAGTCAATGTCAAGATCAGTTTTCTCTTCATCTCCGTTCTCCGACCCTTCCTCGAACACTTCCACGTAATTTTCAAATTCCGGCAACTCGTCTGCAAAGCCCCAGCTTTCGATATTCTTGCGGATTGTATCAATCAAGCCATTTTCCTTGGCGGCAGCGGCCCAGTCCGCAAAACTGGCCTTTTCGGCATCTCCCAAAGCACCGTTTTTCGCAAAGGCCGAGCTAATCTTGTCCAGACGTTCGGTAACTTCGGCAACCCCTACAGTCTTGGCCGAATCATCCGGCACCTGCATCAGCACGCTCACAGCAAGAAGGGCCGCATTCCCGTCGCCCCGTTTGAAAATGTCCAAATTTTCGAATTCAGCGACATCGGACACGACATCAAGCGCAGCAAGCACTTCTTTTTCCGCCTTCTTCTTCGCATCCGCAAAGGCCATATCCTTGTCAGCGACAAGATTTCTTATACGGTCGGATTCTAGATGCGTGAACGCATTGACGTTTACCGTTTCACGGTCTTTCAAATTCGTCAGCACGCGCAGAGTCATTTCTTCCGAAGTCTTTTTACCGGAAACTTCGTTGAGGTAATAGCCCTTCGCCTCGATTTCGGCACACGGCGAAGAAAGCGTCACGGCACCAACGACATAGTCGCCTTTTTCGCTCTGGACCTCGCCTTCGAAGACCTCGCCAGACAATTCCAGCGTTTTACAGTCCATTCCGCGCACAACCACGCGCGAGCCCTTGGCAAAGGGGCCCTTCTGCAAGACGCCGGCCACCGTCTTGTCCTGAACGGCATAGAGGCCCTCGCTTTCTTCGCAGGTCCCAGCGGAATCCTTCTTTTCGGAACAGGCACAAAGTAGAGCGAGCCCTACAAGTGCCCATGCAAACAGAAAATATTTATTTGTTCTCATTGTCATCCTTGCACAGTGGCCCTGTGTCTTTGTTTAAATTATCCTTTTTCAAATTTTCCGTCAATGGAAAAAGCTGCATATTTAGCCTACAAATTTTCTCCGGTCGCTTTTCGGCCGAGACAATCGACACTATACGCTTGCGGCATTCCGCCAATTCGTCCAGGACTTTCGGGTAACTTTCGGCGGTTACGCCCATGGTCAACCCACTGAAGTGCCGTTCCGACACCGGGAGCGAATCAAAGGCGTCAAGCGCAAACTCACCCATCTGCCGCAGCAGCGAATGTACAGCCAAAGTCACCACCTTCAACTGTCCCGTCGAAATGGAACGGTTCGTCTGGCGGTAATTATCGTCCGCATCCTTTTCCAAAAAACCGGCACTTAGCAAAAAGCGCAGGCTCGCACTCACATCGGATGCCGAAATAGGGAGCCGACACGCCTTCGCCATTTCGTGCGGTTTCGCCCCGGGCATCGTCACCGCAAGTTCACGCACTACAGAATGCTTCCAAGTCTCGAAAAAAGTGTACATGTCACTTCCGAGGATCTTCACATTGCGCGCAGAGCTCAAAGCCTGCATTTCCTCGAAGCACTGCTTTTTCTGCTGGTCCGTCTTGGCATTCTCGTAGCGGACCATCAAGATGAAATAATCATACTCAAAATCTTCAAGTCCCATGGCGGCGGCCGTCTTTTTCGCCCCCTCTTCCACAAGCCGGGTCTTGCCGTCGCAAACCAGTTTCAAATACGAGCCCGAAGCGAATCCGGCAACTTTTGCAAACTCGCGCCACGTAAAAGCCGAGGTGCGTTTGCGTTCGCGGTAGTAATCCAGTACGTACTCGCGATAGTCCTTGTATTCGACAACCGATTTCATTTCTATATAAAAAATACCTAATTTTCTCGTCTCTATCAATGTTTTATAAAAAACAAAAAATGGATATACTTCGCAATATTTAGATTTTTTCAGGCATTAATCAAAAAATTGACTTTTTTCATAAAACAAAAAGGGGTTATATAAAACAAAATCGCGATTATATAAAACAAATGGCCCCAAAAAGTTTATCCAACCCAAAAAAGGTTTCAAATGAGAAAAAAACGGCCTAAAAAACGTTGTCAAAAAAACTTATCTTCTTTTTAGTAATCCAAATACACCAAAAAGGAACCCTTATGAAATTCAAGATTCTTATGCTTGCCGCCCTGACAATGTTCTTTGTGGGCTGCGCAAAAACTACGGCCATCTCCATTGACCCCTCTTGGACCGAAAAACCCGCCAAGTTGACGGTTCTCTTTACGGATCCGGTCGTAGAGAACCCGGACGACCTCAAGGACGACCTTCCAGAATACGTTGACGACTTTTACGATTGGTTCGGCAGGGAACTCGCCAAGAATTACGGAAAATTCACCAGGAATTCCATTCCCCTTGATGTCCAAAGAACTGAACCGGCATCTATCACCATCCAAACCGACTCCATAGGAAGAACGAAAGTCAAGGTCCCCAAGCCGGCCAACCTGGGCGAGGGCTACACCTTGGTCATCGCAAACGCGAGCTTTAGCCGAAAAGAGGACACCTACGCCAACGCGGCCTATCACAATTCCGGAGCCGCCTACGGTCAGGGAGTCAACCCCGGCCAGAACAGCATGGCTTTTGCCGGTGCGGACCTTGTCGAATTGGGGCTCTGGCTCTCTGCCGATTACGCCATCTACAACGCCGCCGGCCAGCGAGTCGCATTCGGGCACCACGGAATCAAGAGCAAGTTCCAGTATGCCATGACGCGTTCGGACTGGGAAAGATGCGTCACCGCCTTTGTCAAGAAGACCCTCGCGGGAACGCCGATACGGTAACGCCTCCCAGCAAAGCATATCCCGTCGGAACAAACGATGACCACGGAATTCTTTCCACTCGAATCGTATCAGAGGCTGGCAAAACAACCATCTCCGATTTCTCAGATTGAACGATGATTGTAATCGGTTGCGTAGAGGAATAGGCGATGCAAAGCCCGCCCAATTGTCGCTTTACCTAATTTTCGACAAAAAAAGCCCCGCCAATTTCTTGGCAGGACTATGACGAGAGAGCGATTAGAAATATCCTAGTTTTTCACGCAGCGGACTCGAGCTTCCGCACGCGGTTCATATTGTGGCCAAGCACTGCCAATAGAAATATCAATATAGACCATATCTTTATCGATGTAACGATACCATTCCGCAAGTTTAAGTGCCCACGCTTCATGAGTTTCTTCATAGTAATCATATAAAGCATACCATACTTCCTGCGTATTATCGCCAAAGAAGGATTCATGGGCGTACGTGTGATAATAAAGCTTCAAGTACTTCGCATCCATCGGTTTAAGATTGAAATCGAATCGATTATAGAATACACCTATCAAATCCTTTCCGATGGCTGCTCCCCTGTCTGTTCTCCATGTTTCGTCAAGTAGATTGTCGGCTCCTCCCACATAAGCAATCAGGTCTGCCCAATCCTTAACACTAGACACATGCCAACCATCAGGACAAATTCCTTGGTGTAAAGAATCAATCAAATCTTCATCAACTTCTTGGTTCATATATTTATCATCAATTTGCATGGCGACCGTCCAGGTATACAGTCCCGAGAATTTTGACCAGCCAAACGGATCCGGACCGTTCCTGTAATCAAGGTCTTCCGCCATCCACTCATATTTTTTCCCGTTGAACACAAAACTTACCGTCTTGTAGCTCTTGCCGTCTCGCGGGTCGGTCATCGTTCCCGATTCATGATCAATTTTCATTGTAAGCGAATCTATTTGTTCTTTTGTCTTTATTTCCCAACTAAAGCCATCGCAAAGAAGGTAGCCAGAATCCCTAATTACCGTCTGCTCCAAATCAACATCATACAGTGCAATAGGCCTTTCGAATTTTCTGACTTCGCCCCAAAGATTTTCGGTACACTGTTCAACACCCATATAGTTTAAAAAGAATATCTTACCAAAGTCGTATTTTTTCTTCCTAACCGTAAGGAAATCATACGAACCAGGGTCTGCGGCTTCCTTCGCTTTCATACCTTTTTCACTGTAGAATTCTGCAGCGCTATATTCTCTAGCGTAAACATAAGCATCACTTGCCAGGTATTGCAGAATGGTATCGCTCAACATGCCATCATCGGCAAAGTCATCGGCAAATCCATCAATGAATTTCTGGAGCTTAGAACAATCGACACTATCGCGATTTGTCCAATGTTCCCATTCAGCATAGGGATCATCTTCGCCTTCCCATGGGTCCCACAAATCTCGAGAATCGACAAACAGGCTGATATTATAGAGAGTCCTATCCCCTTCTGTCGTGTTGAAAATATTCAAGTCTTCTGCCAACGGAGCCTCTATATCTACTCCGAACGCAGCAAAAACTTCTGTGATAGCCTGTTTTTTTGCCTCGGCAAACGACTTGCCGGACTTAAACAAATTCAACACTCTCTTGTATTCGAAATGAGTCAAGAGATTGATGTTCGAAGTATTGCGATTTCCCAAATCAGAGACCGCATCAAGGTGCATTTGACATTCCGAACGAGATTGATCCCATTCATGGGTGTAGTACCCCTCAGCGGAAAGAAGTACATATTGACTTTCTAGATCAATGTCGTCAATTGTAAAACTACCCTTGTCGCCGGTAATCGTTGTATTGTATTCCCTACCCGTGGGCTCAAGGCTACCGTCTGCCGATGTTTCACGGAGTACAACATTGGAACCCTTCTCAAGCGGGCCCTTTTGTGCCACGCCAGCAATCCGCTTATTCTTAAGGGCGACAACGCCCGCATCCCCGGAAACGCCACCTGAGAAATCTTTATAATCGGAACCGGAACAGGCGACCACAAAGCCCAACAAAATGGCAAAAGCCAACGTAAGGACCAAACATTCCCCAAAAACTTTATATACATCCCTTTTCATTTTTCTTCCTCCTTATCAGATACACATTTCTTCCCCGTTCCCAAGCGTTCGCTCATCGGGAACAATTGCACGTTCAGGCGATAGACCTGTTCTGTTTCGTCGTCTTCGGTAGCGATCGCAACGACGCGTCGGTAGTAATCCTCCGTTTCCTTTTTGATGCGCTCGAAAGCACGGAGCGTAAGGCCCAGCGTATACCCCGACATGACACGCTCGGAAAGCGGAAGGCCCAGCGACTGGATGGCAAATTCCCCCATCTGGCGTTGCAGATCGCGAGCTGCCAACAGCACGGCCTCCACAGGGGCCATTTTAATTGCCTTGTCCGTCTGATGGTAGTTCCCGTTCCTGTCCTTCTTCAAAAGCTTCGCCTTCACCAAGAAGTCAAGGGTCTCGGAAACTTCCGCAGCCGAAATCTTCGGCTTGCAGGCCTTCGCAATCTCGAGCGGCTTTGCGCCGGGCATGTGCGGGGCCAATTCGCGAATCACCGAATTTTTCCACGACTTGAAGTAGTCAAACTCTTCGTTCCCGAGAATGCGCATCTTGTGGGCATTCGCCAATGCGCAACGTTCCTCGAACGCGGCTCTCTTCGCCGCGTCGCTCTTGGCGTGCGCATACGACACCATCAGGATAAAATAGTCGTATTCAAAACCAACTAACCCCATAGCGCCCGCTACCGAGCCCGCCGATCCGAGACTCAAGTTCTTTTTCCCTTCGCAAACGTACTTCAAGAACACTGCCGACGAGAAGCCTGCTTTCCGGGCAAATTCCTGCCACGAAAAAGCAGAGCAGCGCTTGCGTTCATCGTAGTAGTCCTGGATGTACTTGCGATAATCTGTATATTCAACGATTTCCTTCATGAGCATCAATATACCTATTTTTTTAAGATTAGAACATAAAATTTGCGTTTTTGAGAAGTTTTTACCATTTTTATTAAAATTCTCAAAATTTCACAATTTTAGAACATAACACGCATGTTCCTAGAACATGAATCGATCGACATATCCGAAGCAAGGGAGGAAGAGCTACGAAAAAATCCCGCAAGCGCGTTGCTGCGGGATTACTTTGAGGTTCAGGAGTATGTATCAGAACAAGGAGTTTATTCAAAATTGACGTACTTGTCGCAATCACCGTCGTAAGGGCCGAAGGCCTTGATGTTGAACGAGCCCGTCGTGCCGGCGTCGCCCGAAAGCTGAACCCTGAGAGCGGTTGTTTTCTGCACAGATTTCTCGTACGAATCAACAGGCTGCGCCCACGAAGGTTCCGCAAATGAAGACCAGGGAATCCTTTCTACGCGGACCGTATCTGAAAGCGGAAGCTCATATTGTGCAAAGGCGAAATCAGGAACGACATCTTGCGGCGCAATCATCAAGACGGACATGCTTACCGTGGAGCTATACGCAATACACACCCCTCTGAAAGACGATACGTTATAACCCTCTTCCACAGCATCCCAAGAATTACCTTGGACCAGGGAGAACCCGATATACAGATAAGGACTCGCGAAAGCATCACCGAACGTTACGTCACCGCAGATTCCCTTGCACGTATCAATAACAGATTTCAACCAGCCTGCATTGGACTCATTGACTGTAGTATGCCAATCAACAGTCGTATTTCCGCCATCGATTTCTCCGTCATCGACCACATACCATCCAGAAGGATCCTCCGAGAACATGTGGTAGATCGAATCAGAGCCATTGGCGCCGAACCAAGTCTGCATCGGAACATCGAGGACAAACTTGCCGCCCTTGCAAACATATCCCATTGAAGTTTTCGCTCCCACGAGGGTATCGCCTTCGGTGCATTCAGCACTCACGACGGTACCGCTATCAGAGTTTTCAGCACCCAGGATATCGTAATCGTAATTCTTGGCGATTACCCAAGCTGCATCTTTACAGACATAACCGGACACGATTTTTGCAGGCATCGCCGCAGTACACCCGGTCCCGACTTCTATTTCCAAGGACACGGCCTCACGCCATTTTCCGCCATCATAGACGTACTTGTTCTGCGAATCGACCAAACCAGCACGTAACTCGCCTTCGGTACCGGCACCAAACTCCTCGGTATCGGCCTTCAGATTACTCGCCTTCACCCAATTGCCGTTCTCGCACACAAACCGAGCGCCAGAGTTTTCGTAATAATACGCACTATGCTTGTTGCTGTCCGCGACCACTTCGCCTTCGTGCGCCCCCGTACAATCACCCAAGCCGTAAATTTCTTGCCAGAAATGGCGCACATACGTGATGAAGTCAGGAACTTCGCCGCCGCTCCACTCGCTCAGGTTTTGCAAGATATCCACAAGCGCCCCTAAATGGTCGGCTTCGGAAGCCCAGTCGGCCATCGCGGCCTTGGTCTTTGCATCTTCCCATTTGCCTTCTGCCGCGAGAGCCATGCTGAAGTTACCCATGCGTTCCGTAAGCCCGGCAACATCCACGCCGCCTTGCATCAAAAGGCTTACCGCGAGCAAGGCCGCATTCCCGTCACCCGTATCAAAGATATTCAGGTCTTCGGGATTAGCGATTTGGATATTGATTCCGAAGGCAGCGAGGATTTCGGATTCCGCCTGCGCCTTCGCCGCTGCAACGGTTTTGCCCCCCTCAAGCACGAGGTACATTACGCGTTCATATTCCAAATGCGTGAACAGGTTGATATTCACCGTATTGCGGTCCGAAAGGTCGGTAATGGCGCGCAAGGTCACTGTACCCGTAGACTTTGCGCCAGTAACTTCGTTGCGGTAGTATCCGTTCGCCTCGAGCATCGCGTACTGCGAAGCCAGATTGATTCCAGTAATGGCAAAGTCGCCCCTGTCGCTCTTGATGGTTCCCCTAAAGCTCTTGCCGGTCTGATTCAGCGTCACGCCGTCCAGTTCCTGCACCGTCACCACGGATCCCGTAACGAACGGGCCCTTCTGCGAAACGCCCGATACCTTCCAATCTTCGACAGGGTTGTTAGCGACAACGCCCTCGCTTTCGATGCTCGTCCCGGCAGCCCCCGTATCTTCTACAGAGGAACAAGCCCAACCCAAAAGGCCTATCGCCAAGGCCGGAATAGTATGGCTCCATTTCATAATAACATTCCTGTAGTTAAACATGATCATTCCTCCTTTTTCAAGCCCTCAAGGCCCTGGTTTAAATTTTTTGTCAATGGGAAAAACTGGAAATTCAGGCGGCAGATTTTTTCCGGATTATTCTCCGCAGCCACGATCGACACGACTTTCTCGTGGAATTTCGCAATCTCTTCCACAACCTTCGCATAACTTTTTTCGGTTACCGCCATGGTAATCCCGCTAAAATGGCGTTCCGAGATCGGCAACATGTCAAGTGCCTCGAGCGCAAACTCGCCCATCTGGCGCAGCAAAGAATGCACCGCCACCGACACGACCTTCAGGCGTCCCGTCGTAAGCGAACGGTTCGTCTGGTGGTAATTGCCCTTGATATCCCTTTCCAACAGCCCGGACTTGAGAAGGAAACGGAGACTGTCGCTCACGTCGGCCGCCGATATCGCGGGCCTGCAAACCTTGGCAATCTCGTTCGGTTTCGCTCCCGGCATCGCGACCGCAAGTTCTCGCACCACGGAATGTTTCCATGTTTCGTAGAAGGTATATAAGTCGCTCCCGAGAATTTTCACATGGTTCGCTGCACTCAGCGCCTGGATTTCCTCGAAGCACTTTTTCTTTTCCCGGTCCGTCTTCGCACTTTCGTAACGAACCATCAAGATAAAGTAGTCGTACTCGAAGCCCAACAACCCCATGGCAAGAGCCGTCTTTTTCGCTCCTTCCTCACGAAGCCGGGTCTTACCATCACAAACAAGCTTCAAGTACGATCCCGAGGCAAACCCCGCCAGCCTCGCAAACTCGCGCCATGTAAACGCCGAAGTGCGCTTGCGCTCGCGGTAGTAATCGAGTACATACTCGCGATAATCTTTATATTCAATAACCGATTTCATCATGACAATAAAATAGGTTATCTCGCAGCAGCATGCAATATTTTTCGTAAAACAAAAATTGCGTTTTTAAGCAAATTTCGCCATTTTATAAATCAGGCAAAAGTTTTTTTTGCAATCTATAAAACAAGAATACAAATGTATAGAACAAAATAAGCGAAACCTAAAAAAAATCCCCCCGGATTTTGCCGAGGGGATTCCTTAGATTTTAGCGAAATGCTTATTTCACGGAAACACGTTGCATTCCGTTGCCGACGCGGACAAAGTACGTGCCCGCACGGTTGACCGGGATGGCAAAGCTCACGCCAGTGACAGGTCCCCTGCGAAGCACGCGGCCTTGCATGTCGAGAAGGGCATAGGAGCGAGCATCGAACACGCCAGACACACGTATGTCGCGCCCGACAACTTCCACGCTAAACTGTAGAGCCTGCGCAATGGTCATCAGGCCGTCCTTATCGCCCTTCTTGCTGGAACTGCTGGACTTCGACTTATCACTACTTGACGACTTCGGCGAAACGCTGCTGCTCGAGGATTTTGGAGATTCGCTACTGCTCGACAACGTCGGCGAGACACTGCTGCTCGACTTCACGCTGCTCGAAGATGCGGGTTCAGACGAAGAGCTCGACGACTCGCTGCTCGAACTATATTCCGGACACGCAGAATCGGATTTCACAAAGAACGCCCTGAAAAGCGTATCGCTAGCAACCATAACGGTTCGCACAGGATTATGATTTTCAGTATCATCTTCCCAGTAATCAAAGCAATGCCCCGCTTCGGTTACAGCCTTCAAAGTAATCTTTTCACCATATTTATAGCCTTTACTTTCATCAACCCCTTCGACCGTCCCGACCGGAGTATAGTAAGTCATGTATGTAGTTTGATCCACACGAAGACCTATGGTAAGGACTTTATAAAGATGCGGTTCCCACTTGGCATAAATATCCAAGTCTCCAGTAGCATCCTCCGAAATTCCGTAAATAACATCACCATTAAATTTTGCATTATCATACCATCCCAAAAAGTCCATGTGCGGCGCAGTCACTTCGCTCTTGTAAGGCAGCACTTTATAAAATCCAGGGATATAGAAATCGTAATATTTGTTCGTATCGCTTTCGATGGTATGGAATGTCACGGACTTCTTAACACCATCTGCATTCTTGATTTCTCCCGAAAGCACCGGATGATCGTCCACACCGACGTTTTGTCCCCATAAAGACCCTTTCTCCCCATCATGCAGTAAAAGAGCAACAGTACCATTCTTCAACTGATCGGCAGTCACAGGTATTCCGAGAGAATCGCCAACCGTCTGAGAAGCTAGCGAATCCAGATAGTAGGAGTTTGTAACTTTTATATATATCGCGTTCCCTATTTGAACCTTACCAGCCACAATGGGAGTCCATCGATTTGCAACAATTTTTCCCGCACTGTAGCTATCGCTGATATATGCCGCAGCAGAATAATAAACCTTGCCGACTATCCCGCCAACAAGATAATCATATTCAGTATCCCCTAGCAAAAGTCCCAGATTGTAGCAATTATCAACATCCAGTGTGCCATCTACGCTACCGACAATACCTCCAACATACGATACATAACCAGCCACGGTAGACGCATTGTAGGAATTTTGAATATGCGTTATCAAGTAATCGGGTTTATTATCCAAAACCTTTCCGATAATTCCCCCGGCATCTGACACAAGCGAATTGAAGTACGAGCCGATGATTCCCACATTCTTGATGACAATAGGATCGTCACCTGTTCCATAAGCAGTGCCAATAAAACCAATCCCCCTATCATAACTATATGTCGAAATATCTTCTTTGGCATACAAGCCCGAAATCGTATGCATGTTTCCATCGAAGATTCCGGCAAAGCTGTCCAACGGATTCCACTGCATAAAGCCTGCGGTATCCGCCATATTAAGCGAACCATCGGAATTCAAGACATTCTCGTTTACGACAATATCCTTCGTCAACTTTCCGCAGGCGGCCTTTTCCTTAGCCTTTCCATTGGTTCCGTTCACGATGGCGGCAAAACCATAAAGTTCAGCGGCGTCCGAAATAGCGTAGCATCCATCGCTTTCCTTTGTTGGTGTCTTGATCTTTAGCCACTTGGCATAAAACGTCTTGTCACCCGTAGCCGTAGCCGAAATGTTCGCGACGGGCTTGCCGCTCAAATCTTCATTTTCATACCAACCCGCAAAGACATACCCCTTACGAGAAACAAATGTCGGAAGTTTTGCACCAATTGTATAGACGTAGGAATTCACTTGATAGTACGGATGAACTGTAGCATCTTCCATTTCAAGCGTCACCTTGTATTTTCGTTTATAATAGCCCCAGTATTTTACATCCGTCGTCTGCGTTTCGAGAACATGCGTTACCGAATCACCGGAAAGCTCTGCATTATCGTACCACCCAAAAAGCGCATAGTATTCGCGTTCTACATTCGGCAACTTGTAGCGCAAACCACGCGGAATCTGTTTTGTCCAGAGCACAGCACTTCCCGTATCAAGGCTAAGCGTTATCGCATCAAAAGACAATTCACCGTCAATAGAACCGCTAAAGTTCGGATATGCATCTACACCCACATTCTGGCCCCATATAGAACCATCTACACTAAGCCCAAGATTTTTCGCGTACCCCAAATAATCGTGCAGCACCATTGCGACAGCGCCATTCCTAAAGCTTTCTTCGGATACAGGCACGCCCCAATCATGATCTACATCAGACGCAAGATACATCACATTGTCATAATGAAGATATTCTTCCCCACAAAAAAATCCACAGGAACCAACAATCGCACCTACCGTGGAAACACTATCCAAAGCCGTAACGGACCCCACGTTAAACACATTGTATAGATACAGATCATCATTCTTTTCCCCAATAATGCCACCAATCGATTTGCCAACCTTCCCAGACACAGAACCGGCGTTATAAACATTTATCAGTTCAGCTCCTTTCGCATATCCTACAAGGCCTCCAACATACGAATGTCCACTAACAGAGGCCTTGTTATAGCTATTCGAAATCCTTAAAATAGCATTGTCATCATCTCCGTTTCCAACAAAACCACCCACCTCAGACTCTCCCATCACAACACCATCTACGCTGCAATTAGAAATAATCAAAGTAGTCTTATCAACATAGCCGGCAATAGCTCCAACCAAATTCTCTGAGTTAAAGAAAACGTCCTTGATATGAAGGTCACGGATTATCACCGTATCTCTAAAGGAATCTCCATAAAAATCTTCAAAAAGCCCCATTACCCCACTCTCTTCATCGTTATTGAACAATCCCAAAATAGAATGACCCTTGCCGTCAAATGTTCCAAGAAATCTTTGTATCGGTTCCCAAAAGACAAAATTTGCCGTATCCGCTACGTTCAGCACCCCATTCTTGAAGACACCCTCGTTCACAACGATATCGGCGGTGAGTTCAACACAACCATGAAAATATTTCCTTTCGTCATAATACTGGACATTCAGAAGTTCGGCAAAGCCGTACAGTTCTTCGGCATTTGAAATCTGGTAACAGCCGTTCACAAGCGTGGGCACTTGTGGGGTAATCGTCCTTTTCTCTGCATTCGCAGATATAGCCAACAATGCGATTGCGGCAAGCAGGATTCCTTTTTTCGTAAACATATTCTCTCCTCTGGGTTGATGTAAGAGAAAATATATTTTTTCAGAGCCTTCGGATATTCTAAAGTTCTTGGAATGCGCCCTTAAGCCATTCAAAGCGGTCTAAAATCCATTTCTTTGTAAATTCGACTTCGCCGTCATAGGAACTTGAAAAATTCCGCCCCTCAAAAACATCCCAAATTTCATTATTGATAGAAGCAGAGAGCTTGATTTGCCGGGCGGTTTCGTCTAGATATGCAACAATCTCATCCTTACGGGCATAGAAATAACCGAAACGTTCTTTTGCCATTTGAATGAATCTGGAATCTTTAAGAAATCTTGTAAACCAAGGAACCGTTTCCATCAAGAACCCTTCAGTCAAATTGGCCTCCGCTAACCACAAGGAATTTGCGAAAGCAAGGTCGTAATCCCAGAAAGGTCCCATCTTCAACTTCCCCCCACGTTCGTAAGTCATATACCAGTTAACAACATTTGAAGGATTTTTGACAATCTCGGTAAACACGAACCATTCAACCAGCGAAGGCAAATCCACGTACTTTTTATAACCTTCATCAGGGTCAAGGAAATTATCCGAGAAAAGAACGCTGTCTATTTTCTGAATCGCATTTTTCGCATAATTGAAGTCTTCATCCCCTTCTATCACATCGGGATGGTGGATCTTTACTGGCTTGGTCAAGTGCTTGACAGTAAAAATCACGTCCGACGAACTCGGATGGTTATCCAGCTCCAAC
>Ga0129306_1000070_pt1 | contig 164377 bp, 118 predicted proteins | sample P827metagenome_FD_94438 | JGI IMG/M metagenome (GOLD analysis project Ga0129306, IMG submission 94438) | Capybara group fecal microbial communities from Wisconsin, USA - P827 metagenome | ecosystem: Host-associated > Mammals > Digestive system > Large intestine > Fecal | place: USA: Wisconsin...
GTGGATTTCACCACCACGGGCCCGTTATTGATTGAAATGAAGATTAGTTTGCAGTAAACTTACCGGACGCTGACCAGTTCCATACGGGCTGCGCTGGCAACACACTCCACTATGGTGTCCAGGCCGAATTTCCCCTTGATACGCTCCTTATAACTGTCCACCGTGGTGGTGGCGACACCCATAGCAGAAGCAATCTGGGAATTGCTGTAACCTGATGTCACCAACTGAAGCACCTCCAGTTCCTTGGGAGAAAGAGACTGAGGCCGGCGGGCGCTGACCAGGTCTTCCCCGCCGAAAATGCGGGTAATATCCCTCTCGGGCAGGGTTTCACCAAAGAAAATGCAATCCCCCGCCGCCGTCTTCCGGATGGCCTCGGCAATTTCTGACGGCTTCGAATCCTTTGCCAGATAACCCCGGGCGCCGTAGGTAATGGACTGGATGATATAGGACGGCGTCTTGTAATGCGACAGCACCAGCGCGGCCACGTGCGGAAAAGCCTCCCGCAGAATGCCCAGCAGCGTGAGGCCGTCCGTCTGTTGTTCCAGCGTAATGTCCACAACGGCAACGTCCACGTCAGGATGGGCGTTGAGGTATGCCACTGCGGCGCCGGAAGTGGTCACGTGACTGGAAACAATGATGTCCGGATTGCCCTCCAGGGCTAGTTTCAGGCCCATTGCAAAAACGGATGAATCTTCTACAAGCAATACATTTATCATAGCGTTATCTTTATTTCACATCCTCCTTCCGGGAGGTTGCGGGCGCCCAGGGATGCCCCCATCTTCTCCAGCAGCTCCCCGGTGATGGCAAGGCCCAGATGCCCTGGACGTCGCAGCGTGCGAAGCGTTTCCGCGTCCATTCCGGGCCCGTGGTCCGATATGACGATCTTCCCGGCCGTGGCCTCCAGTCTAACATAATCCGGCGAGAAGCGGAAGGCATTGTCCAGCAGGTTCCGGATGCAGGTTGCAAGCATATGGGGATCCGTCTGAACGGTGAGACCCTCTGGAATATGGGTCTCGAGGGCCCTAGTTCCGACGGCCTCTTTTACGATATCCGCCAGCGGCACCTCCCGCATCGCGGGACGAAGTACTTCCTTCTGCATCACCGACCACATCAGGAGGTTCTCCAGCAGTGCCGAGGTGTGTGAGGCCTCCCGACTGATGGCCCTGACGCCATCCCGAAGCTTGCCTTCCGGCGCATCCTCCAGGGCCACGGCGAGCGTCTTGATCCCGGAAACTGGGTTCCGGAGGTCGTGGGAGATGATGCCGAAGAAGCGGTTTCTGGTGTCCAGCTCATCTTGCAGCACCATCGCCCGCTGGCGGTTCTCCCTGTATCGGACAAAGAGCCACACGGCGCTGCCGAACAGAAGCAGATACACCAGCAGGAAGAAGGGCCAGCGGAGTGGCAGCGGCGGCTGGACGCGGATGGCGCTTTTCCTCCCGGGACTACGGTCCCATCGGCCAAAGACATCGGAACTCTGCGTCTCAAGGATGTATCGGCCCGGCATCAGATTGTCCGGAAGGCCGGAAAACTCTTCTCCTACCCAGTCTCCGGAGTTGATCTTGTAGCGGTGATGAACCAGGGGAGCGAGCGGCAGGCAGCCGGTGGCGTTTATGGCGAGGAGGCTGTCCGGATGGAAGACCGCAGCGCCATCGGCCCCGCCAAAGGCCAGACGGCCGTCGGCAAACTTGCAGGAGACGTGCTCGCCGTAGATATCCGAAGGAAAGCCGAGTTCCTTTCCGGCACGGCCTACTGAGCCGTCCGAGTCGATGAAATATAGGCCGTCCTCCGTGCCGGCCCATAGGCGTCCGGAGGCATCTGCCTCCACGGACTGGACCAGCATCCCGTCAAGGAAATGTCCGCCGGAGGGGCTCCATAAGCCTCTGCGGGTGGCAGCCCAGATTGTCCCGTCCGGTGATAGGCAAAGGTCTGTTACATAATCATCGGGAATATCCGAATTGCCTCTGTAATACTTTGTTACAAGGCCTGTTCGGCTGTCGATGATATTGAGTCCAGCCTCAGTGGTAGCGTACACCAGATTGCCGAGGGTGTCTTCTATGAGCCTGCTTCCCAGGCGGGAACTCAAGTAGATGTTTGAGTCAATCTGAGGCGTGGGGTAACGGAATGGGCTCAGCCATATGGCGGGCAGGGCCTTTCCGCTTTTGCGATCCCACAGGTTAAGTCCGACGCCTTCCCAGGTGACCACCCAGAAACGGCCCTGGCTGTCTTCCAGGAAATCGGATATCCAGTTGGCCCCGTCATAGTTCTGGGACGATGAAGGCCACTGCTCCCTGGGGGTAGGACCTGAGAGGCGCTCCTTCCTGACACGGCCATCTTTCCGCACCACCCATCCGGTATTATTCCACAGACCTGTGTAAACTGCGCCTGTGCTGTCCTCGTAGAGGCAGGAGATGCGCTGGTCGGCTGTCCCTACCCACAGTTTTCCACTGTGGTCCTCAAGTAGCGCAGTTACATTGGCCGATGAAACAGTGTGAATCAGCTGCAGCTCGGGGCAAAGGACGGAAAGGCCGTTGTCTCCGCCAACCCAGATATTCCCCTGACGGTCTTCGAATATGCAGTAGAGCTCGTTGGAAGCCGTTTTATACACACTGCTGCCATCCGTTTTGTCAGTATTCACCAGAGCCAGACCGTATGATCCGGCGGCCCATAAGCGGCCCCGGCTGTCCGTCAGGAGGCGCGCGTGGGCAACCGGGAGGCGGCCGAGGGGAATGATATCGCTGCCATCCATTATGTACAGCAGGGAAGTATGGTCTTCAAAAACGTAGAATCGGCCGTCGGCCTCGGCAAAGTTCCCGGGGCAGAAACCGCCGTGCCCGAGCGGATGGACAACCTCCGGATTCTGCCTGTCTTGGACATACTGCATCCGGACTATCCTGCCTGCAGGCCAAATCTTTCCGTCGGAGGCTTCAAAGAGCTGGTAATAAGGATAATCGCCCTCGGAATCACGCTTGTCATACCAGCATCGGGCCTCTTCCCGGATGCCGTCGGCCCAGGATAGCTTGAGAAGGAGGGTGTCACCCACAGTGGCCCATACATAGCCTTCCGAATCGGAGAGCAGGGCACGGATGTTTCCGGAGGGGCCGGGAATGAAGCTGTCTCCATCCTTCACGTGAAGTCCGTCCGCAGTTCCAAGCCAGAGGCGGTTGTCCCGGTCCAAGGCAAGGGCGTTTACCCGCCCGGGTTCTTTCCAGACCCCGAAACGTGTGCCGTCAAAACGGCAAAGGCCGCCCCTGGTTCCCACCCATAGGGCTCCGCCTGCGTCCTGGGCGATGGCATAAACGCTGTTTGACGGCAGTCCCTGGCTGCTGCCATAGTTTACAAAGCGTCCTTCCACGGCGCCAAGGGACCACGAAATCAGCAGGAGCAATATGGCGGAAAATCTTCTCATTCCCAACAAATATACTGCATTTGGCGCTGAAATCCATCTGTAGAGGCAAGCTTGTGGTGAAATCCACCACAAGGATTGTTTGTGACGGGTTTATATTTGCAAAATAGCGATGATTATGAAAATGAGTAACGCCTTCTTCGCGGCCGGGACGGCACTGCTTGCCGCCATGTGCCTTGTCTCCTGCGGCAAGGACCCTGCATCCGACACACCTAACAATTATGGTTTCAAGTACCCTTCAAACTGCTGGGGCGGCGGGGCCGTATGGTGGGAAATGCACGAGAACCGTATCTACCAGGAACCCGGTGTGAGTGAAAACATAGTGGATGGTGATAAGCACGCTACTTACACGGCTACACTGGATTTATACCAATGTGGTTATCTGGGCATAAATGACTATTTCGCTCAGATTATGGCTGCAGGCTATGAACTTCAGTACGGAGCCACCGCCGATGAGTGGGTGAACGGAACGGACAAACTGATAAACACCCAGTTCTTCAGAGGGGAAGATCCCTATGAGACCTGGGGCACCGTCTCGTACCACAAAAACCATCAGATCAGTCTTGGAGGAAACCGGCAGAACGGATCGGTAAGCGCCAAATATGACGCTCCCTCGCTGGCTATTACCTACACGTACTTTGAGCAGTACTACTAATACATAAACCGGCTCATAAACGCCCATATCTGGGCGTAGGTGTCCATTTCTTTGTCCGACCAGGAGTGGGTGCCGCCCTGGACCTCGTAAAGCCAAACCTCTGTGGCGTGACCCTTGCCGTGGCGTGCGGGCTTCCCGTCAAGGTATTTGTGCAGAATTACAGGCTTGGTGGTATCAGGGAGCGTTTCCTGGCTGTATCCGCTGCAGCCATTGGCAGCCACCACGTATGAGATAGCCGCAGGAACAGACAGATAAGCGCCCCAGCCATAGGCGTTGGTGTGGTCTCCCGTCCAATAGGATGTCTTGTCCGCCGTACCGTGTACTTCCATGAAGGGAACCGGGTTGTCGTAGCGGATGGGCTTCATGCACTCGAGGGTAAGACCTGCTATGGAAATGACTCCGGCGAACAGATCCGGCTTGCGTCTTGCCATGAGATAGCACATTTCCCCGCCGTTGGACATGCCCACCAGGAAGGCGTTCCGCTTATCCAGAGAATACTGCTTCTGCAAGGTTTTGACCAGTTTTTCCACGAAGCCTATGTCATCGGTCTTCATGCCTTCCTGGGCCGGGTAGCCTACGTTCCAGCCGGTTTTGCCGCGCGGGTCCCGGAGACCCTGGGGGAAGCAGACCACGAAGCCCTCGCGGTCTGCCAGCTTCACAAGCTGTACTTTGCCTTTACGTGTGGCATCTCCGCCATAGCCGTGAAGACATATCATGAGCGGAGCGGCACCTGATAGTTTTTCCGGCACGTGAATCCAGTAATGGCGCATATCCCCTTTGTATTCCAGGCTGTCAAGTCTGCAATAATCCTTTATTCCCTGCGAAAAAGCGCTCAGGGAAACAAGCATGGCACATAGACAAAGACTTATCCTTTTCATTTTACTTATTTTATGATTCTTTTTCCGCCAATGCGGGCAAGGGAATCCCACCAGCGCGTGGGGAGGATGGAGTGGGCCCAGAGGAGGGTGTGGGAACCGAAGCCCACCACATAGCGCGTGCGGGGACGTCGGGCCAGGACCGCACGGCAGATAGCGTGCTGCACCACTTCAGGCTCCGACAATAGCCGCCCGGTGTATGCCCATTTCATTGTGCGGGCCTGGTTGAAGGCTGGTTTTTCATATGGGGTGCCAACTGAAGAATCGTGCAGGTGCTCTGAGGCAATGACGCCCCAGTCCGTGTGTATTCCGCCGGGCTCCACAAGCACGACGTCTACGCCGAAAGGCTTCATCTCAATACGCAATGCGTCCGAGAACGCCTCCACTGCATATTTTGACACATGGTACCATCCGCCGAAATACAGGACCCCGCGTCCGGCGACGGAACTCACGTTGATAATCCTGCCATTGCCCCGTGAACGCATGCCCGGCAGTACGGCGCGGCAAAGCGCCGCCAGTCCGAAGAGGTTAACTTCCAACTGCCGGTGGGCATCGTCCAGCGGCACATTTTCTATGGCGCCGAAGTAGCCGTATCCGGCATTGTTCACCAGCACATCCACTGATCCCACCACGGAAAGGCACGCTGCAATGGACTCTTCTGAAGTAACGTCCAGATACACCGGCGTAACTCCGAACTCACGAAGAGGCTCCATGAGTTCAACGCGCCGTGCTGCAGCGTAGACCTCATAACCGGCGGAAGCGAGTGCTTTTGCGGTATCGTACCCGATACCGCTGCTGGCGCCGGTCACCAGGACACGTCTAAAAGTACTTTTTCTAATCACGGTATAGAGCCAGGAAAATGAATATCAATATGGTGAACGCCCACAGCGAGGACCCGCCGTAGCTGAGCAGCGGTAGTGGAATGCCAATAACCGGCATGAGCCCTATGGTCATGCCTATGTTTATGAAAAGATGCATGAAAACGCACGACGCCACGCAGTAGCCGTAAATCCGCGTGAAAGGGGACCGGCACTGTTCCGAGTCCATTATGAGCCGGACTATCAGGAACACATACAGGAGTATCACCACAAGGCACCCCGCAAAGCCCCATTCCTCACCCACAGTGCAGAAAATGAAGTCCGTGGACTGTTCCGGAACAAAACCGAAAGTGGTCTGAGTACCACGCATATAACCCTTGCCCAAAAGGCCGCCGGATCCAATTGCAATCTTGCTCTGGTTAACGTTGTAGCCAACTCCGGCAAGGTCTTCCTTCATTCCCAGAAGCACCTCTATCCTGCTTCTCTGGTGCGGCTGAAGCACGTTCTGGAATATATAGTCCGTGGAGAAAACCATAGCGACGCCAAACATGAAAGCCGCTACTGCGACATACAGGAAATTGTCCCTCTGCCTGAACGCATGCCACAGAATAAAAGGTATTGCCAGAAGCCCTGCCCCTACAAGCAGATACACAGGCTTTATCTTCAGAATGAAACTCCAGAACCAGTCCTGTGTCTCCCCGGCCCGAGGCACCCAGGTAACGTTCGCAATCCAGTCCACATGCTCCTGGACGGCCCCGGACAGCAGGCCCCAAAGCCATGGTACCATCGCCATCAGGCCAACGAACAGGACGCCGAGACCCAGCCTGCGACGGAACTCCTTTCCCGGTCCCATGAAGGCGGAACCCAGCACCAGCACGCCAACCAGAAGCAGCACGGCCCAGAAAGCGCCCGCCGTGAGTGTTCCCACGAACAGCGCAATCACAAGTCCTATGAGCCCCAGCCACCATCCGGACAGGCCCTCCCTGTACAGTACAAAAATGAAACCCACATACACCAGGGCGGAGCCGGTTTCGCTTTCCGCCACAATTATGAGCATTGGCAGCACAATGATGGCCGCTGCAATTATGAAATGCCTGAAACGGCTTAGTTTGAACCCCTGCTGGCTCAGAACCAGCGCCAGAACCAGCGAGGTGGTTATCTTCGAAATCTCCGCCGGCTGGAACTTCACAGGCCCAAGCTCGAACCATGAGTGCGAGCCCTTGACGTCTTTTGATACGAATATCACCAGAACCAGAAGGACCAGCACGCCAAGATACATGGGGATGGACAGCCCCTCCCACAACTTTGGCGGCAGCACAAAGAGAATGAGCCCTCCCAGACCGAAGGAAGTGAGCATCCAGATGAACTGCTTTCCGCTCCTGGCGCTCCAGTCGAAGATGGACGATGGCCCCGTAGAATGAATTGACGCATAGATGTTTATCCAGCCTATAAACACCAGTGCCAGGTACACTCCAATGAGAGCCCAGTCTACGGACTGCTTAAGTCCCCTCTGATGTGAACTAATCTCAATCATGCTTCACGCGGGACAGTAAGTTGGCTTCCTTCATCCTCTTTTCCAGTGCGGGGCGGGATGTTTCACCCTTAAGGTATCTTTCCACCATGAGCGAAGCCATGGGTGCGGCATAGGAAGCGCCGAAGCCCCCGTGCTCCACATACGCGGCAATGGCAATCTTTGGATTGTCCATAGGCGCGAAGCAGATGAAGACGGAGTTGTCCGCTCCGCGGGGATTCTGGGCGGTGCCCGTTTTCCCGCACACGTCAAGGGAGTCGATATGGGCGATAAATGCCGTTCCACCAGCTCCGGGAGCCGAATTGACGGCCCTCCACATGCCGTTTATCACCTTGGGGAAATGCTCCTGCGACACCATGGTGTACTGCTTCTCCTTGAACCGGTCGTCAATGGCTACGCCGTCCGACTCCTTTACTATGTGGGGAATATAGTAGTACCCCCTGTTGGCTATTGTGGCGCAGAGGTTGGCAAGGTGCATGGGCGTTGCCAGGATCTCTCCCTGTCCAATTGACAGGGAAATGACCGTGGTGGAGTTCCACCGGCCTTTCCCATAGGCCCTGTTATAGGTTTTGGACGATGGAATACTGCCGGACAGCTCCGCCGGGAAGTCGCTCCCCAGCTTGCGCCCGAAGCCGAAACTCATGACCATCTCCCTCCAGTGGTCCAGTCCGTCGGCTACGGAATCGTACTTCTTGTTGTCAAGGATGTTTTTCAGGACATAACAGTAGTACGCGTTGCAGCTCATCATTATGGATTCCTCCATGTTGAGCGGGCTCTTGTGAATGTGGCAGCCAAGCTTATGCCCTGCCCCGAAGTGGTATCCCTGATGGCACGGATAGCTCATCTCCGGCCTCAGCACACCCTCTTCCAGGCCTATGAGACCGTTTACCAGCTTGAACACCGACCCCGGGGGGTACGAAGCCTGCACTGCCCTGTTGTACATGGGCTTGTAGGGGTTTTTCGCAATCTCTCCGTAGTGCTTCCCAATATCGGCCAGCTGCTCCACGTCTATGCCGGGGGACGACACCAGGGCAAGTATTTCCCCGGTGGAAGGCTCTATGGCCACGATGGACCCCACCTTCCCCTGCATGAGTTCCTGCCCGTACTGCTGCAGGTCCGCGTCTATGGTTGTGACGATGTCCTTTCCCGGCACGGCCTCCTTGTCCTCCGCACCGCCCATATACGGCTGCTCAATCTGGTTGCGGGAATTCCTCAGGTAAATGTGGTATCCCTTTTCTCCGCGAAGCTCCTTTTCCCTGGCCGCCTCTATGCCCGTCATGCCCGCATAATCCCCGCTCCGGTACTCTCCCGGATGCCTGTCAATATAGTTCTGGTTGACCTCCGAAACATATCCCAGCAGGTTTCCTCCTGCGTTTATGGGATACTGGCGGATGCCGCGGACCTGCCCCCGGAAGCCCGGAAACCTGTACTTGACCTCGTCGAACCGCATGTAGGTTTCCGCCGGGACGGTGCGCATCATGGTAACTGACTGGAAGCCTATGGAGCGCATCCGCTTGTTGAAATCGGCCATCTTCTCCCTGATGAATTCCGGCGATACATCCAGAACTGCGGCAAGGGCCAGCGTGTCGAAGTCCTTGACCTCCCGCGGGGTAACCATAATGTCATAAGCCACCTTGTTCCCAACTATGATATTCCCATAGCGGTCATAGATGATGCCGCGCGTAGGGTAGATGGTTTCATAGACGGTGGAGTTTCGGTCTGCGTCTTCCTTTAAGCCGGGATGCAGTATCTGCAGGGAGAATATCTTTCCCAGGAGCAGCAGCACCGCCGCTCCCAGGCCTATGAGCAGAACTATATGCCTGTGATCCTGCTTCATTTATTTGCGGGTGTCCGGAGCCAGGGAACGCAGGCAGATAAGGGAAAGCAGGGAGCCGGAGACGAAGGAAACTGCCCAGCGCGCGGCGTCGAACCAGAACGGATTGGCGGCGGCGCCGTCAGCCCATACGTAAAGCAGTGTGAAGACTGCCTGCGCCAGTACGGTTGCCAGAACCGTTTTCCACATGCCGTTGCGGCGGGGATAGAAGTCTTCCTTTCGGGCGAAAAGTTCGTTACCGAATACAAGGCCGATTATGGGATTCCTCAGGAAAGCCACCGGCACAAGGGCGAAAGCGTTGAGGCCTATCAGTCCTTCCGACAGGTAATCCACCACAAGGCCGGTTGCGAAGGCAATGAGCATTGCCCCGGTTGTGCCCACCCGGATTGAAATGCACAGCACCATTACCGGCAGGATGGACAGTGTCACGTACGGCGAGATGCTGAAGAAGCTTGACAGCAGCAGCTGAGCCAGCAGAAGGAGCAGGTAGACCGCCCAGAATCCGGATCTCCTCATAGGCTGCCCTCCTCTATTTCCTGAAGTGATTTATTGTGGACGATGCTCACATACCTGATGCTCCTGAAATCCTGGAAAAGGGTTACCTTTATCTCATTGGTGGCGCCGTTGACCATGCGGGATTCTCCGGCCACGCCAAGCGGAATGTCGGCCGGGAACAGGAGGGAGTGGCCGCTGGTGTAAACGGTATCTCCCGGCTGGAACCTGTACTGCAGCGGAATCTCCTTCAGGACGGCCTTGTTGGAGTTCCTTCCGTCCCATACCAGGGGCCCCACGGCTCCCTGCTCACCGCCCAGGCGGGCGCTTATGGAGATGTCGCTGTTCATGAACGAAAAAGCGAAGGAGTGATGGGCGCTTACCGCCTCCACAATACCTACTACGCCGCAGGAAGTGATTACGCCGGATTTTTCCTTGACGCCGTCTTCAAACCCCCTGTTAAGGATTATGTAGTTGTGCTGCCTGTTGCGGCTGAGGCGCACCGCCTCTGCCCAGATGTATTCATACCCCCTGGAGGCACCATGGTATTTCATCGTGTCTATGCAGGCCTCCCGGAACATTGCCCTGGTGCGTTCCAGTTCTGCCCTCAGGGCTGCGTTTTCTTCCGCCAGGGCGCGGTTTGTCCCCCTCAGGGAGAAAAACTCCGTGACGGACTGTACGCCTCCCCAGAACGTCCCTGTGACGGCGTGGGCGCCCTTTGCCAACCAGGCCTTCTGCAACTCCCCGTTCCTGAACATAAAATGCACACATGCGGCCTCCAATGCTATGAAGACCGCAAGGTTTATTAGAGCGGGAATCCAGGAACGCCTTCTCATGTCTTAACGCATGAGGAAGGAGTAGTTGTCCGTATTCTTGAGAGCGATGCAGGTGCCGCGGGCCACGGCGCGGAGAGGATCTTCCGCCACGTGGAACGGGATGTTCACCTTCTCTGAGAGGCGTTTGTCCAGGCCCCTTAGGAGGGCGCCGCCGCCGCTGAGGAAGATACCGTTTTCCACAATGTCCGAGTACAGCTCCGGGGGAGTCTGCTCCAGGACCTGCTGGATTGCGGCTTCCAGGCGGGCGATGGACTTGTCCAGGCAGTGGGCAATCTCCTGGTAGGGGATGAGGGCCTCTACCGGGTGGCCTGTCATGAGGTTGGGACCGCGTACAAGGAAAGGCTCCGGCTCCACGTCCAGCTGAGGGATGACGGAACCAACTGCAATCTTGATGCGCTCCGCCGTGGTTTCACCCACCTTTATGACATGCTGCTGGCGGAGGTAGTTCTGGATATCTGCGGTGAAGACGTCACCGGCCACGCGGATGGACTCCTGCTGGACTATACCGCCAAGCGATATGACCGCAATCTCAGTGGTGCCGCCTCCGATGTCCACAACCATGTTTCCCTTAGGCGCCTCTACGTCAAGGCCAATACCCAGGGCGGCGGCCATGGGCTCGTAGATAAGATAGACGTCGCGGCCTCCGGCGTGCTCCGAGGAGTCGCGGACGGCCCTGATTTCAACTTCCGTGGAACCGGAAGGAATGCCCACCACAAGCTTCAGGTTGGGGGTGAAAAGGCTGCGGTGACGGGAATTCACCTGCTTGATGAATCCGCGGATCATCATTTCAGCAGCGTTGAAGTCTGCGATGACTCCGTCCCTGAGGGGGCGCACGGTCTTGATGCCCGGATTGGTCTTCTCATGCATCAACTTTGCCTTCTGGCCAAGGGCGATGCACTTTCCGCTCTGGTTGTCTATTGCTACGATTGAAGGCTCGTCAAGGGCAATCTGGTCGTTCTGGAAAATGACGGTGTTGGCCGTCCCCAGGTCCATAGCGAGCTCTTGGTTCAGGAATCTAAATGCCATTCTATAGGGGTGCTAAAAGTCTGTTTTCAATATTCGTGTAAAATTACTAAAAAAATCTTATATTCGCCCAAAGTTTTTACTATGGCCAGGAAGAAATTTTTAGTAATCCCCGCGGGCGGCTCCGGTGTACGCATGGGGGCGGATGTTCCCAAGCAGTTCCTTCTGCTTGATGGCAAGCCAATTCTTCGCCTCACAATTGAACAGTTCCTGGAGGCGGAGCCCGGCGTACACGTTGTCACAGTACTCCCTGAAGCCCACATGGGCTGGTGGAGGCAGTACTGCGCCAAGGAGGGTTTCACCTGTCCGCAAAAGATGGTGGCGGGAGGTTTCACCCGTTTCCATTCCGTAAAAAACGCACTTCAGCACATACCTGACGGCGCCCTGGTTGCAGTCCACGACGCCGTACGTCCGCTGGTGAGTGTTGGAAAGATAAAGGAACTTTTTGCCGCAGCAGAAAACGCTCCGGCCGTAATTCCTGCAACCCCCTGCACGGACACCCTGAAGAGTGTGGCCAAGAATCAGGATGGCATGCCCGAGGTCACAGGAAGTGTAGACCGAAGCGCCGTCTGGGGCGTCCAGACCCCCCAGATTTTCCACAGCGAAGTACTCAAGAAAGCCTATGAAAGAGGCTTCGACACCTCTTTTACGGACGATGCCTCAGTAGTCAGCGCCGCCGGAGTGCCCGTTATCTGCCTCGAGGGCGAGCGCACCAATATCAAGATAACCACGCCGGAGGACCTTTCCCTGGCGCAGGCAATCCTGTCCCTTAAATAAGTTCCAGAACCAGTTCCGCGTCCCCGAAGCGCACAGGCACTCCGGTGTACTTTTCTATGTAGCTGCGGGTGAGGGTTCCACGCCAGACAATATCGTCCCTTGTGCGTACGGGGAGATTGATTTCAACGCCGTACTTCTTGTTGTTATACATTACACTGAGGTCGCATTTCCAGTTGGAGGTGCTGCCCCCATCGTCCTCCGTAATCAGGAACGCGCACTTGTCAAGACCGGTCACCCATTCGGAAATGAGTATGGCGTTGAATGGAATCTCATTTTTCACCTGCCCCCGCTTCACCACTATCATGAAATCCGTTATTGATGGGTAATAAAGCCTCATTTCCGCCTCCGTGGACGCGGAGAAATCCGCCACCGAGCCCATCTTCACGAAGTACTCGCTTGCACCGGCGAACCAGCTGTCGTACTGGCGGAAAGACTTGAAGGAGCGGAGGATGAGAGTTTTCATCTCCTCCACCTTGGGGGCGTGCGGACGCACTATGACATCTCCTCCGCCCTGCCCCCAGGAAGGGTCTTCCCTTCGAAGCATCTCAAGCGAGGTAAAGGAGGCGTCGGAATTGGTGGAAACAACCCATACGGGGCGATCCCTGGCCATTTGCTCATCCACAAGGACCTTCTCTCCGGAAAGGGTATAGCCTGTAGAGACGTCGTCCCCGGCGTTTCCGGGATCGTAGGTGATTACGGGTTCAGCCTTGCCGTCCCAGCTGTCTGCATATGGCCAGTAGATCTGGACGTCGGAGTTCTCCAGGGCTTCCAGCATGGCTTCCGACCCCGCCGCTGCCTTTGTGGAGAGTACGGCTTCGCGAAGGAGTTCCCTGAGGGGCTTCCTGTATTCTTTGGCCGCCTTTGTGCCAAGGCTGTCCCCAATGCCTGCTCCCGGCGATGTGAAGAGACTTTCCATGAGGTATTCGTGGTCGTATCCGTTGCCGGCCGACGCCGCTACGGCATCGTGAACCTCTTCCATCTGTTCCTCGCCTATGGGGACGCTTGACAGGAGCTTGGCCACCTGTTCCAGGGTAAAATAACGTGAGGAGGCAAGAGCCTCCGGGGCGGGCTCTGCAGTATCTTTTCCGCACCCCGCCAAAAGGACGCATACGGCGCCCGCAAACAACATTCTGCAATTCATTTTTTCTTTCCCGGAATTAGAGCCCGGTTCCTTTGTGGCAAAGTTCCAAAGAAGTATCCGTTTCAGCAAAAATGAAACGTTTACTTTTAAAAAAAGGCCCCTGGCGCACGCCAAGGGCTGTTTTTGAGTATCCGTTTCAAGCGGAACCTTCCATAAATAACGGGAAATCCCGCAGTTTTTTATCTGGCGTAAAACACGAAACGGTTCTTGTCGTAGAAATCTTTCATGAGTTCCGCCTGTGAGAAGCCGGAATCTGCAAACAGCGTGCGGGTTTCCGGGCCAAGGACTTCGTTGATTTCCGTGAGGCCTTTGCCCTCCCGGGAAAGGAAGCGTTCCGACCATCTGGCAACGGCGCGGTAGAACACCAGCGGGTCTTCGTCGCTTACGAACAGGGCGCCGGCAGGCTCATAGTCCACGACGTTCCTCCGCAGCGTTGGCTTTTCGCTTTCCATTATATAAGGAGGGTTGGAAAGCACAAGGTCGAATTCCCCGTAGTTGAACTCCTGCTCCGTATCCAGGATGTCTGCGGCCACAAAGGTGGGCGCCAGTGCTCCGGTAGACTTGAGGGCCAATGAGAAATCCTGCCCCCTGGCCACGTCCAGGGCGGCTTCCGATATGTCCACACCCACAACCCTGGCGCCGGGAACGCCCAGGGCCAGGCTCCATGCGATATTGCCGCTGCCGGTGCAGAGGTCCAGTATACGCACGGGTTCTGCAGTCTTGCCGAAGGGAATGCGCATGCGGCGGATACGGTCTGCAATCTTTATGGCTTCACGCACCAGAAGTTCCGTCTCTGGCCTTGGAATAAGCACGTCCGAAGTTACCTTGAAAGTGCGTCCGCAGAACTCCATCTTACCTGTGACATACTGTATGGGTTCCCCGCTCTGAAGGCGCAACATGGCCTCTGCAAGCGGTTGTACGCCCTTTTTGTCTATCTGGTATTGCGGGTCCACGATATGGGTGTAGCTCTTGGTGCCTATGAGCTCTTCGCAGAGCATAAGCACTATGCTGCGTGCTTCTGCAGTGGGGTAAAGCGGCTCAAGGGCCGTTACGCCCTGCTTGATAAAGTCCGAAAGGAGCATTGACTATGCGTTCTCTATGATACCTGTAAGGAAAGATGTGATATCCATCCCCGCCGCACGCACCATTTTTGGAACCAGCGATGCGTTGGTCATGCCGGGGATTATGTTCACCTCCAGGAAGTATATCCCGTCCGGGGCCGATATGTAGTCCATCCTCACCAGGCCCTTGCATCCCAGATGCCTGTAGATGCGTTTTGAGATGTCCTGGATACTGTCCCTGAGGGCGTCAGGAATCTCTGCGGGACAGACCTCGTCCGACAGCCCGTTGTATTTGGCGTCGTAGTCGAACCAGCCGGTCTTGGAGATGATCTCGATAACCGGAAGGGCCTTCACTTCCTTGCCGTTGAAATACACCGCGCAGGTGAGTTCGTGCTCACAGTTGATGGCGGCTTCCACAATTACCGTGCTTCCTTCCGCGAAGGCAAAGCGTATGGCTGCGGGAAGGTCATCGGCCTTTTCCACCTTGGTGATACCGAAGCTGGAGCCTCCGTCCGTGGGTTTCACGAAAAGCGGAAGGCCAAGCTTTCCGACTGCCTTTTTGCTGAATGCTTCAACGTCGTCTCCCTCGCGTACAAAGGCGTCCGGGGCCAGTTTTACATAGTCCGCGTCCCGGAGGTAGCTCTTGCATGAGTACTTGTCAAAAGCCACCGTGGTGACAAAGGCGCTGCAGGTGGAATGGGGAATGCCAAGCATCTCCAGATAGCCCTGAAGGAGGCCTGTTTCGCCGGGAACTCCGTGCTGCATGATATATGCGAAGTCGAACTTTATTTTCTCTCCAAGGACCATTACGGAGAAGTCCGTCTTGTCCACCTGGGGCTGTGCACCTTCCGGGAAAGGGACGCGCATGGAATTTGCCTTTCGCATGGCAACCAGCTTCCAGTCCCCGAAGCGGGCGAAAATCTCATAGACGTCGTACTCGAACTCGTCTATGCGGGAGGCGGTGAACTCTCCGCTGCGGCAAGCCACTTCCCACTCTGAGGAGTCGCTTCCGTAAATAACTGCAATGGAACGATACTTAGCCATTATTCGAAATAGTAGTTTTCAAGGTCTGATTTTTCCGGAGGGGTGTCTTCCTCTGTCCCGCCGCACGGGGTGCCGGCAAGGTTGTCCGGAAATACGTCTTCCTCAGATATGCCCAGGGTGCCGTCTGCAAGCACTTTCTTCATCCAAAGGGCCCAGATAGGGAGCGCCATGTTGGCACCCTGGCCCAGGCTGTTGTTTGCAAAGTGGACGTAGCGGTCTTCCGCGCCAACCCATATTCCTGCCGTAATCCTGGGAGTATAACCTATGAACCAGCCGTCGGAGTTGTCGTTGGTGGTGCCGGTCTTTCCCGCTATCTGGCCCTTGAGGCCATATCTGAGCCTCAGGCGAATGCCGGTGCCGGAATCCACCACTGCGCGCATCATGCGCACCATGTTGCCCGTAGCCCTCTGTGAGAGCACTTCTTTCTTGCGGTCGCTGAAGGAGCCAAGGACGTTGCCTTCGCTGTCCTCTATGCGCGTTACAAACAGGGGATATGTGTAAACACCGCCTGAAGGGAAGGTGTTGTATGCCGTTACCATGTCATATACGCAGAGGTCCGCGGCGCCAACGCAAAGCGAGACCACCGGGTCTATGAAACCGCCGATTCCCATCTTCCTCATCATGGACACCATGGCTTCCGGCCCCAGTTGCTTCATGAGATAAGCTGAAACAGAGTTGGAGCTTTGTGCAAGGCCCCATGTAAGGTCTACGACGGTGTCGTCTGCGTGTGGATCCTGCGGGGACCAGGTGTCTCCGTCACGGTTAATAACTATTACTACCGGAGAGTTGAGCACCTTGTCACACGGGGTCATGCCGGATTCCATGGCCTGGGTGTATATGAACGGCTTTATTGTGGAGCCCACCTGGCGGCGGCCCTGGCGGACGTTGTCGTACTTGAAGTAGCGGTAGTCCGGACCGCCCACATATGCCTTCACATGGCCTGTGCCGGGCTCTATTGCCATGAACGCGGCCCTGAAGAAGGATTTATAGTAGCGGATGGAGTCGTCCGGGGTCATGAGGGTGTCAATGTATCCGGGCTTTTCCCAGGAGAAAACCCTCATCTGCACTTTTTCCTTGAAGGAGGCGGCAATCTCTGCGTCCGTGTGGCCGGAAGCTTTCATCATGCGGTAGCGGTCGCTCCAGCGGCGGGCCTGCTTGAGCGTGGTTTCAATTACGCTTTTTTCCGTGTCGGCAAGGAACGGAGGGTTGCGCCTGTACTTGAGCTCCTTGAAGAAGGCCTTCTGAAGGTCTTTTCCAAGGTGTTCCGCTACGGCCTCTTCCGCGTAGCGCTGCATCTTTATATTAATGGTGGTATAGATGCGGAGACCGTCGCGGTCAAGGTCATAAGGAGTGCCGTCGCTCTTGGTATTCTTGTTTAGCCAGCCGTATAGGGGATCGTCCGCCCAGAGGAGGGAGTCCACCTGGTAGTCTTCCTGGCTGTAATAGCCGGAGCGTTTGGGCTTCTGGGCGCTCATGGTGCGGCGGAGCATGTCCCTGAAATAGGGGCCGGTACCGGTTGTGCGGTCCCCCTGGCGCGTGTGAAGGACTATTGGCAGAGTCTGCAGCGAATCGCATTCCCTCCTGGTGAGGTAGTGCATATCCTCCATTCTGGACAGTACCAGGTTGCGGCGCTTGAGGGCGTGCTCCGGATTGATGGCCGGATTGTACCGCGTGGGCTTGTTCACCATTCCCACCAGCACGGCGCTTTCCTCCGGCTGCAGTTCCGAGGGGTGCTTCCCGAAGAACTGGTTCGAGGCCGATGATATCCCGTAGGAGTTGGATCCGAAGAAGATGGCGTTGAGGTACATGTCCACAATCTCTTCCTTAGTGTAGTTCCTCTCCAGTTTCACCGCCGTTATCCATTCCTTTAACTTAATCCAGACAAGGCCAATCTTGCCAACGCCCTCCCTTCGCGGATACAGCGTCTTTGCAAGCTGCTGGGTTATTGTGGAGCCGCCGCCCTGGGACGAATCCCTGGAAAGGAGGGTCTTGAAAAGCACGCGGGCAAGGGACTGGAAATCCACTCCGGAGTGCTTGTAGAAGCGCTTGTCCTCCGTTGCGACGGCGGCCTGGACCAGCGAGGGTGCAAGCTCTTCATAGCTCACGAAGGTGCGGTTCTCTATATGATAAGTGGTAAGAATCTCCCCTTCTTCCGCTATGACCTGTGTGGCCAGTTTGGAATCCGGGTTCTCCAGTTCCTCAATGGACGGGATGTCCGCGAATGCCCATACTACGGCCAGAAGGGCGAACACTCCCACCACGGGTGCAACCACCAGTATCCAGAACCAGAGTATTATTCTTTTCTTCGTTTTGTCTGTCATGCCAAAAAAAATTTGATCCGGCACAAGACCTTAGGTCTTGCTGAAAAACCAGTTTACAAAAGTAATCAGAAAATTTGGAAAATTGCCCCGATTCTGCTTTACTTTGCAAAAATAATTGAGGCCGCGAGGCCAAAAAAGGTAACAGATTATGGAGGGAAAACAACTGGTAATAGTGGAGTCTCCGGAAAAAGCCAAGACCATTCAGCGGTTTCTGGGCGGAGATTTTCTGGTAAAGGCATCGGTAGGACATATACGCGACCTGGAAGAACACAGCCTCAGCGTTGACGTTCAGAACGGCTTTGCGCCCACCTATGTCATTCCCGCCGGCAAGCAGAAGGTCGTTCATGAGCTCAAAAAGCTGGCCGATTCCGCCCCCGTGGTATGGCTCGCCTCCGATGAAGACCGCGAGGGAGAGGCCATCTCCTGGCACCTTCGCGAGACACTGGGAATAGCCCCGGAAAAGATTCACCGCATAGCTTTCCACGAAATCACCAAGACCGCGATCCTTGAGGCCATCGAGAACCCCAGGGACATAGATATGAATATGGTAGGCGCCCAGCAGGCCCGCCGTGTCATGGACCGCCTGGTAGGCTTTGAACTGTCTCCCATCCTTTGGAAGAAGATTCAGCCCAAACTCTCCGCAGGCCGCGTCCAGAGCGTCACGCTCCGCCTCATAGTTGACAGGGAAAAGGAAATCATGGCCTTCAGGCCGGAGCCCTACTATCGCGTAGAAGCGGATTTCCGTCCCGCCGGCGTCAAAACCGCCGTCCGGGCTACCCTGGACACCAGGTTCAACAGCCTGGAGGATGCCCGCCGCTTCCTGGAAGATTCCATCGGCGCAAGATATGTCATAGTATCCGTGGAAAAGAAGGAAGGCGTGCGCTATCCGGCTCCGCCTTTCACCACCTCCACCCTGCAGCAGGAGGCTTCCCGCAAGCTCCGTTTCCCGGTTTCCACCACCATGCGCGTGGCCCAGGCCCTTTACGAGCGGGGGCTCATCACCTACATGCGTACGGACTCCACCAACCTCTCCGGCCTTGCCATCAATTCCGCGAAGCAGTTCATCGTGGATAACTACGGTCCTCAGTACCACCATGCCCGTCAGTATAAAACCAAGTCCAAAGGCGCCCAGGAGGCACACGAGGCCATCCGTCCCACATTCATCGGCAATACCACCGTGGAGGGAAACTCCCAGGAGAAGAAACTGTATGAACTCATCTGGAAGCGCACTGTGGCCTCCCAGATGGAAGAGAGCCGCGTCATGAATACAAGCCTACTCATAGGCCAGGACCGCAGGGTAGAAAAGTACGGCGTACAGTCCGTGGAAATCCTCTTCGACGGATTCATGAAAGTCTACCTCGAGGGCCGGGACGACGATTCCGCCTCCCAGGAAGACATCATACTTCCAGACCTTCCGGAAGGTACCGTAATGAACGCGCAGGAGGTTAATGCCGTCTGCAAATACACCCAGCCGCCCCAGCGCTACAGCGAGGCCACCCTGGTGAAAAAGATGGAAGAACTGGGCATAGGCCGTCCGTCCACTTACGCCGCCACCGTGAGTACGCTTACCCAGGCTCGCGGATACGCTGCAAGGGGAGACAAACCGGGAACCGCTTACAAGGTGACGAACCTTACCCTTTCGGGAAGCAGCATAAAGACATCGTCAAAGACCGAGGTCGTTGGGGCGGAGAAGGGAAAGCTTCTCCCGCAGGAACTTGGCCTTGTGGTAACAGATTACCTGGTGGGCAACTTCACGGACATCCTTGAATACGGTTTCACCGCAGCCGTGGAGGAAGACTTTGACAAGGTGGCAGAGGGCAAAATGCCCTGGAACAAGGCCATCGAGGTTTTCTACACCCCGTTCCACGCCCATGTGAACGAGGTCCTCGCAGACCGCACCTACAGCAAGGTTACCCGCGAGATAGGAATAGCGCCGGACGGGGAAATGGTTATCGCCGCTTTCGGAAAATTCGGCGCCTACGTCCAGAAGGGAGAAGGTGAAAACCGCCAGAGTGCATCCCTTGGGAAAGACCAGCTCATAGAGACTCTCACCCTTGCCGATGCCCTCCGCCTTCTGGAGCTTCCCCGCAGGGTTGGAACCCTTGACGGCATCGATATCATTGCCACGAAGGGCAAATTCGGCCCCTATCTCAAATACGGTGATAAGAATGTGAAACTTCCCCGCGGTGCGGACCCCCTCAAGGTAACAGTGGATGAATGTGCCGCCCTCATACGCGAAGCATCATCGCAAACGCCTGAGCAGGCAGTGATTGCGGAGTTTGGTGACATCCGTATCCTCAATGGCCGCTACGGCCCATACATCAAGCAGGGAGATTCAAATTTCAAGATACCCCGCGGGACTGATGCCAGAACCCTTTCGGCGGCTGATTGCAAGGCTATAATAGCTAATAGTCAGCCAACTGGAAAATACCGCAGAGGTAGGAAATAATAAAAATAATTATTATTTTTGTGGTCAAATTGCTTTAAAACTGTAAGCACATGTCCACTTATCACATTGATGAAATAGACCAGAAGATACTCTCTTTCCTGGTAAAGAACGCCCGTATGCCATTTCTGGAAATAGCCCGCGAATGCGGAGTTTCCGGTGCTGCTATACATCAGAGAATCAAAAGGTTGGAGGCCAATGGCGTCATTGCCGGTTCACGCCTTCTGGTAAAGCCCCAGGCCCTTGGACTCAACGTCTGTGCGTTCATGAGTATCTCCCTGTCGGAATCTACCAAATATCCGGAGGTAATTGCGAATCTTAAGAAGATTCCGGAGATAGTGGAATGTCATTTTATCACTGGCCGCTACGCCATTCTTGCCAAACTCTTCTGCCTGGATAACGATCACCTCATGGAGGTCCTCCTTAACACCATCCAGAAGATTCCTTACATCCAGTCCACAGACACCATGATTTCCCTTGACCAGCCCATCGAGCGCCAGGTCTGGGTCAAGGAATTCAAGAATACATCCTACAGCGGCAGGTAGTCCGGTGACGCTAAACTGCCGTTACGGTCATTTCACAGGATAAGCAGTGAAAGTCAAGGCGGAGGCGCCGGCCGTTGTTTATGAGGAAGAGAGGTTCCGGTTTCAGCCCCGGGACCTTTTTTGGACACAGGCCAAGCTGGTGTCGGACGCAGTAGCGGGAACGCATCAGTTCAGCTCCCGGGCGGTGAGTCAGTTCGTAGGCGGGCTCCATGACCGTGGCGCCGCGCCCTGAATATAGGGTCCTGTCAATTGAATTGGCTATATTGGCTTTGTATGTCAACTCTGAGGGGCAGCTCACAGATGTGTCGGGAGTGGTTTTACGGAGCTGAATTGCTTTAACGGGCATGGCGTCCAGCATTTCTGCTATCTCCCTTCTTATGCCGTTTATGAAAGAGACGGTCAGAAAAGGTATCCTTTCTGCGGACAGCTTACCAACCGTAAAACTATACACGGAGCCGTGCTTTGAAAGCTGCTGCCTGACGGTTTCCAGCATTCTCTCCGCGTTTCTTGCTTCATCTCCCGGAGCGTCAATTGCCACAGACACATGCCTGCCGTCCTGGCTGGCTGCTGAAACTTGGATTGTATCAGATAATATCACGTCAAGGTTAACGTCTATTTCCCTTGAAGGAACGGACGCCTCTATCTGTTTCTCAAAAGCGGCGCTCAGGTTGCGGTAAAGTTTCACACCCGGAAGCAGTCCGTCAACTATCCTGCAGTGCACGGTGTAACCGTCACAGACGTCGGCCCGGAAGCCGCCGCCGTCAAAGGTGAAGCCATCGCCGTTGGAAAGTTTGACGGAAGGATTAGCCGGTTCAAGTACAAAACCGTCACGTGTGAGGCGCTGAACCTTGCCAATAAACTCTCCGCCGCCTTCTGCAGCCCAGTTGCCGCGACGGCCGTCGAGGAACAGTTCCGTGTAGCCGCGGTTGAATGTCTTGTCAAGGTCAGGCTTAAAGCCGCCACGAACATGCCCGAAGGAACTTCTGCGATACTTGTCCGGATGTGCAGTAACAAGTGCGTCAAGAGCCTCGGAGTATGCCAGCACTACATTTCTCACATAGCTCTCGCCCTTGAGGCGGCCTTCTATCTTGAAGGAAGAGACCCCTGCATCCGCAAGCTCTTCCAGCCGGTGAATGAGATTGTAGTCCTTGAGTGAAAGCAGCGGCTTGTTGCGGAAAAGAACCTTTCCGGAAATATCTTCAATATCATAGAGGCTGCGACAGGCCTGTGCGCATTCCCCGCGGTTGGCGCTGCGGCCGGTGAGATATTCCGACAGGTAACACTGGCCGCTGTAGCAGACACAGAGGGCGCCGTGGACAAAGAACTCTATTTCAGCGTCCACAGACTGGGCAATGTCTTTGATGGTATCAAGGCTCATCTGCCTTTCAAGCACAATGCGTCCGTACCCAAGGCTTTCCACGAAACGGGCCTTCTGAGGAGTGCGTATGGCGCACTGGGTAGAGGCATGAAGCGCCATTCCAAGACCGTCTGCCAGGGAAACGACTGCCGGGTCCTGGACAATGAGCGCATCGACGCCCGCACCGGCGAGCTCTTTCACAAGAGCCTGTACCAGAGGCAGTTCTTCTTCGTATATGATTGTGTTTACGGTTGCGTAAACTCTTACTCCAAAGCGGTGTGCGTAAATACACAACCTCTTTATATCCTCTATTGAATTGGATGCGGCTGCGCGGGCGCCGAAGCCGGGGCCGGCGATATAAACGGCATCGGCACCGCAATCAACTGCTGCGATGCCGACGTCCGCTGTCTTTGCGGGAGCAAGGAGTTCCAGCGTTTTCAAGACCTACAGAGTCTTGAGCTGGGCTTCTGCCATGGCGGCGTGCTTGGTGCCTGCCAGCTTCTTGTAATACTCCTTGGCGGTAGCCTTGTCACCGGCCTTCTGGGCGGTGGCGGCTATGGTGAGGATAATGTCTGCGGAATCCTTGGCGTTGGGGTCAATCTCCAGGTACTTCTTGTAGGCCTCGATTGCGTTGGCGCTCTTGCCGCTCTTGGTGTAGATGTTGGCGATGAGCTTATATGCGCCTGCGGTCTCAAGGTATTTGTTGGACTCCTGGAAAGCGGCAATCGCGTCGTCGTTCTTGCCGGCCTTCATAGCAGCCTGGCCCTTCTTGAGGAAGCAGTTGGAGAGGAGTTTTCCGGTCTTGGCTTCCTGACCGAACTCGTTGGCCTTGAGGAAAGCGTCAATGGCGCCGTCAAGGTTTCCGGTCTGCATGGTGGCCTGGCCAAGAAGAAGATATGCCTGGCCGTCTTCCGGCTTGAGTTCAATCACCTTCTGGAAGGCGGGGATTGCGTTTGCGAAGTCCTTGGCCTTGATGAGGCTGGAACCTTTACGCATGAACACGTTGGGAACAAGGCCGGCGGCTTCAGCTGCCACGTCCTCAATTCCATATTCATTTGCCGCGGCCTCTGCCTGGGCAAGGGTTTCCACTGCGGTGTCGTACTCTGCGCCGTTGATCTGCTCCTTGGCGATGGAAAGAATGGTGTTGGGAATGATTTCCTTGCACTTGGCTACCATTTCAGCTGCTTCCTCTTCCTCGCAGGCCTGGAACTGGGCGAGAGCGCTCTTGAAAGAATTCAGAGCTTCTGTCTTGTTGGATTCGAGGGCTGTTGCTCCGGCGTTGAAAGCTTCGATGGCGGCGTTGTAGTCCTGTGCGGATGCCATTGCTGCGGCAAGGGCGAGTGTCCCGATAGCTGCAAATAATCTTTTCATCTCTTCTATAAGTTTTATTCGTTAGATATTCTGGCTCACAAATTGCAAAATTAGCAAATAATGTTGTAATTTTGCAGCGCGCCCATGACAAATTTTGCGAAATATGTCCTTTTAGCGCTGGCCCTGGTGGCTAGTTCAATAACCGTGCCAGCGGTAGAACTTCCAACTCTGCCGGTAGACAAACGCATTATTCGCGGAACCCTTGGCTGCGGTGCTACATACTACATGGTTACCAATCCCACGGAAAAAGGCTATGCGGACATAGCCGTCATCCGGAGGGAAGAGGCTCCTTCCGGGGAGTCCAGGAAAACCCTCAGGGCAGATTTCTTCTCAAGGATGGCCATAGCCCCGCGTCCGGAGGGCTACCTGTCGGACAACGACGGGTCGTCGGTCTTCCGGTATGAGAAAGTGGCCACCGGAAATCCCGAGGTGCTTGATTCCACGCTTTTGTACACTTTCGGGCAGATGGCACTTTCACGCAGCGAGCAGGCGATAATTGTCTGCGGAGACATAGACCCCGTGGAACTGAAGAAGAAGATGGACATTTTCTCCATGCTGGTTCCAAGGATACTGGTGAAGGAGGCGCATGCTCCGGACTATGTCTGGGAGCCGTCGCCGGCCCCATACGTTGTTGTGGACACGGTTCCGGGAAAGGACGACGTGGAGATCAGCGTCACCTATTCATCGGCACGTATTCCCCAGGCGCTCATGAATACGCCGCAGACCCTGGCCACGAATATCCTTGCGCGGGAATACCAGACCATATTGGGGCACAGGCTGGAGCGTAATCTCAGGGACGCAGGCATTCCTTACGGGGAAATCACTTTCTCTGCGTTAAGGAGCTCGGAAAGCGGCGGGGACGAGCGCTACGGCGTTGCCGTCACCACGTCGCTGGAGTTCACGGACGCAGCCATGAGAACCATGTCCTCCACCATCGGGGAGCTGGATTCTTTCGGGGCCAGCCTTGCGGAGTTTACGGACGCCAAGCGTATCCTGAAGCCGTTCTACCTTCGCGGTGCGGCCAGGATGCCTTCCAATTCAGAAGACGTCGACCGGTGCATTGCGCATTTCCTGTATGGAGCGCCCCTCAGCGCCTTCACGGAAGAGGCCAATCTTTTTGCCAGGCGGAATGTGCCGGACAGTGTCCAGATGAGGCATTTCAACCAGTTTGCATCGGCTCTGGCGGAACAGCTCACCAACCTGAGCCTGAAGTATATCATGGGTGCGGATTCCCTGGACAAGGACGAGGCCCTGTTCTACTATAACCTGGCGTATCTGTACGGGTCCATTGCATCGTCCGGGAAGGACTATTCCTGGCACTCCGGCGATTCCCTGGGAATGGACCGTATCGTCCCCAGGGTACGCATCAAGAGCGAGAAGCCGGAACCTGTCACCGGAGGCAAGCTCTGGACCTTTTCCAACGGCATGAGAGTGGCCTACAAGCGGATTCCCGGAAGCGGAATGTTCTCCTGGTCCCTTGTCCTTAACGGCGGCCTTTCCTCCATACAGGACCTTCTTCCAGGGGAGGGCGGCTACATAGGAGACATGTTCTATCTGTACGATGCCGGCGGCCTCTCCTGCTACGCTTTCCAGGACATAATGGCATCGGCCGGAATAAGCATGACGCCGGACGTGGGAGTCTTCTGCATGAGCCTCAGCGGTGATGCCCCTTCCGGAAAGCTGGCTTTTCTCCTGAAGAGCCTTGCCGCCCTGGCTGGCGACCGCAACTTCAACTGGGGTGCCTTCGAGGCGTATTCACACAGACGGAAACTCAGTGCCATCCCCACGGAGGAGAGCCTTTCCCTCATAATGGACGCCGGTTTCCCCTACGAGTCCGCAAAAAGAGCCGGTGTCCTCACCGCAGAGACCGCCCGTAAGGCCGATAAATACTATCAGATCCGCTTCGCCCGCATGAATGACGGCATCCTGCTGCTGGCCGGAGACTTGGAGGAGGGCGTGGTCAAAAAGCTGCTCCAGATGCATCTGGGTGGTTTTGACACGGACCGCGGCACGCTTTACAGGCCCCAGGTGGATTTCAGGCCCACGGTAGGAACCCGCACAATGGAAGGCCGCGGCCCAAGAGGCCTTTATATAATGATGGATACGGAATTCTCCGTCACTGTCCAGAGTTATTACATGGGCGATATAGCCGCGGAGGCTCTCCGCAGCTCCCTTGTCCGGCACTTGGCGCCGTATGGCTATTGCGTGGACGTCCAGGCTTCGCTTATGGTGCTGCCTCAGGAGCGCTTCCGTTTCTTTATTTCCTGCCTTCCGGCAAGCCCCGACGGCCTCCCGGAGGGAACCGTCCAGGACCCGGAAAGGGCAATTACCGCCGTGAGGGCGGCTATCCGTGAAGTGAGTTTAAAGCCGGTGTCTGCAGGGGATCTCAAGTCCTGGAAGGCATCGTTTCTGGAGCGGACCAGGGCTTTCATGGCTTCTCCAGAGGGGGCTGTGAACGCAATGGAGGCCCGCTATGCCTTTGGAAAGGATATTTCAAAGTACCAGGACAGCATCAATTCCATTACTCCGGAGCACATAAGGAGCCTTCTGAAGGCCCTTGCATCCGGCGGCCGCATCGAGTTCATTGCAGATGAGCAGTAAAGATTTCGGTACCATAATAGAAATAGGCGACATCCTTGTTTCTGAAGATGTGGTCACGGAGTTCTTTGCCTGCGATTACCCGGTCTGCAAGGGCTGCTGCTGCATAATAGGGGACAGCGGCGCCCCTCTCAAGGAAGAGGAACTGGAGCCGCTGGAGGCAGCTTATCCTGTGTTTTCACCGCTTATGAGCCAGGCCGGAAGGGATGCCGTCGGTGCAAAAGGCTTCTTCGAGATAGACAGGGAAGGGGACATCGTGACGCCCGTGGTTCCGGGAAGGGAGGAATGTGCCTACTGCCGGATAGATTCCGGCGGAAACTGCACCTGCGCCATTGAGACTCAGTACCTGAAAGGACTCTGCAGTTTCAGGAAGCCCGTTTCCTGCAGCCTTTATCCAATCCGCGTCGTGGACCTTGGCGGCGGAAGGCTTGGCCTCAACCTTCACCGCTGGCACATCTGCAAAGACGCATATGAAAAAGGGCGCCGCGAAGGAATCCATGTATACGAATTCCTCCGCGGGCCGCTTACAGAAGCCTTTGGGGCCGATTTTTACTCTGCTCTTTCGGAGGCAGCCAGAATCTTGAGGGCCTCCTCGTAGTCGCTTTCGTTAACCTTCACCTCAATCTCCCTTACATAGCCCAGGGAAGGGTACGATGAATCCGCGCCGAACACGCCGGCGGGGATGCCGTGGTCTCCCAGAAGTGCGGCGCAGATGTCTGCCTGGAACTTCTCGTTGAACGTTGCCACGGTCTTGAATTCCTGTTTATCACTCATAAATGTTGATATTACGGTCTATTGACATTACCACGCGGGCGAGGTCCCTCATGAGGCCCTCTGCCTGGAAGCCGCCCAGCTGTGGCGTGATGGTAATGGTGTCTTCCCAGAGGCGCGCGATGCGTGCCACCGGGGACGCGAGATGGTAGCGGAGTTCTCCTTCCGGAGACTCTCTCTCAAGGACATAGCCCCTCTCGTGCATGGCCTTGTCTATGCCGGCGCGGTTTTCCGCCGGCTCTCCCGTAGCCTTGATGTTCCGCTTTCCGTAGCCCATTAAAGGATAAGCGAAACTCACCACGAAGAATACTCCTACGATGTAGCCTATAGACTTCCAGCCCTCCCGGAACGCCACGTTGACGTCCTTGGAGACAAAGCCAGCAAGCATAAGGGCACCTATGATTACGGTGAAGATAAGCGTAATCTGGATAAAGTATTTGACGGCTCTCCGGATGTGTTTCATACAAGTTCTCTTACTATTTCATCGGACACGAAGAAGTGGTCTTCCGGGATGCGGTAGCGGCGGCCTTCCTTCACCAGGGCGCGCTCTCCAAGGAGGGCGTCGATTGTGGCGCTGCTGCAGTTGCTCCGGAGGAATTCCTCGTCTATTCCGCGGGATGTACGTAGGGCCAGCATGAGGGTTTCAATTTTTTCGTCCTCTACGCTGAGGGCTTCGTCCGTGTGGGTGTAGCCTTCAATTTCAGAGCTGTTCCAACCTCGGCCTCGGCCGGTGAAGGAATGGGCCGCGGGGCCGAAGCCCACGTAGGGCTTCCTTTGCCAGTAACCTCCGTTGTGGACGGCCTCGAAGCCGGGTTTTGCGAAGTTTGAAATCTCGTAATGGTTGTAGCCGGCAGCGGCTGCTTTGCGGCAGAGAGTGTAGTACTGGCGCCAGCACTGCTCGTCGGTGGCTTCGACGTAGTCTCCTGTTTCAAGCATATGGGTGAGCGCGTTGTCGCCCTCTACTGTAAGCTGGTAGCAGGAGATGTGGTTCACGTCAAGGGCAAGTGCCTCGTCTATGGTGGCTTCCCAGGTGCTGTCGCTGAGGTTGGAAAGGCCGAAGATGAGGTCTATACTGAGGTTCTGTATACCGGCCTCGCGCACTATCCTTATGGCTTCGCGTGCCCTTTCCGCATTGTGGCGGCGGTTCATCCAGCGGAGAAGGTCGTCATCGAAGGACTGGACGCCGATGCTTATCCTGTCAACGCCAAGAGTCATGAGGCTCTTGACGTAAGGAACTCCTTTCTGGACTATGTCTTCCGGATTCACCTCCATGGTGAATTCCGCCCAGGGGCCGCCGTGGCCGCATTCCGCCAAAGTCAGGAGGATTTTGGTCAGGGCGGGAAGGGGGAGTAGAGACGGGGTGCCTCCGCCGAAGTACAGCGTTGGAAGCGAAGGGTCTATGTCCTTTGCACGTTCCCGGATTTCAGCACAGACGGCCTCTGTGTATTTGTTCACAAGGCCGTCTGTGGCGATCTCCGAATAGAAGTCGCAGTAAGTGCAGAAACTCCTGCAGAAGGGTACGTGGATGTAAATCATCGAAGCATGCACTCCGCGCCTCCAAGGAGGCTCTTTTCCGTGTACACCTCAAGGGTGTAGATGCCCTTTACGAACTCTCCGGTGTCGTTGATGTAGATGGAAAGGTCTACTTCATTGCCTTCGTAGTCCACCTCACGTGAGGCCGTGGCCTGGAGGGTCTGGCCTGCGCAGGTGAATTCTGTGGACTCGTTGTTCATGAGCAGGATGCCTTCCGGGTCCTTAACACGGACATACACGCGGACCGGGCCGCGGTCTGCCAGGGAGTTCTCCACCAGCGAGAGGTTGGCCAGCATGTAGCGTACGCGGCTGTGGCGGTCTCCGGGTTTGTCGTTGTTGTACATGGCCTGGAGGCTGATTCCGCGGGCCTTGAGGATTTTGCCGGTGCTGACCTTGGAGGAGAGTTCGCTTACCTGGGCGGTTAGCTCCTCGTTCCTCTGACGGCTTTCTGCAGCTTCCCTGCGGGCTTCTGCTGCATCGGCGGTGAGTTTCTTGTTCAGGGTGTTCAGGGAGTCAATCTGGACGATGTATCCCTTCATGATGGTGCGGAGGGTGCCAAGCTCTTTCTCATACTGGCGGATCTTTGTACGGTTGGTGGCTTCCGTCTTGGAGAGTTTGTCTATGAGCAGGGCAACCTGTTCACGGGAGGTGTCCAGCTGGTGGTTGATGGATTCATAGTCCGAGCTGAGGGATGCGAAATCGCTCTGGAGTTCTGTCATCTGCTGTGCCAGTTCTGCCTTTTCTCCTTCAAGCTGGTTTACGAGTGAGTTTCTCTGATAAAGCATATAGCCAAGCACTCCTGCGAGTGCCAGCGCTATTACTATCAGTATCCAAAGGGTGGTCTTGAGACCGCCATTGGCTTTGCGTTCGCGCTCTTCGCGCTCAATTCTCTGAAGGGGATCTTCTGCCATGATAGTAGATGTTTTGATTTATTGCAAATATAGTTATATTTGTCAAAATTAATGCCATGAATTCTGTTATTTGTGAAAGATTGGAAGCCGTACGCTCCATGATGAGGAAAAATGGCTGGGATATTATGATAATTACGGGAAGCGATCCCCATTTCAGCGAGTATCCCGCCACCCGATGGTCCCAGGTGCGTTTCCTCACCGGTTTTACCGGGGAGGCGGGGGACGTGGTGGTGACGGCAGACCACGCCGGCCTCTGGACAGATACCAGGTATTTCATACAGGCCCGTGCCCAGCTTGAGGGCACCGGAGTGGTCCTTCACAAAATGAGAGTTCCGGATCAGGTACCCATCCCGCAGTGGATAGTCTCTCTTGGCATGGAAAATCCCGTGATTGCCGTTGACGGCCTTTGTCAGAGTGTGGCCGGAATGCAGGAACTGCTGGATGCTGTTCCTGGAGCTGTCATAGTCCCGGTGGCGGATATCCTTTCGCCCCTTTGGCCGGGAAGGCCCGGGGTGCCGTCCTCTCCGGTGATCACCCTGGGGGAAGACATCGTCGGGGAGAGCCGCGAGGTCAAGCTCCGGGCGCTCCGCAAATGGCTGGTTCTCCGCGGGGCGGATGCCGTCTTCATAGGCGCCCTTGACCAGATAGCATGGCTTCTGAATGTGCGCGGAAGCGACGTGGAGTACAATCCGGTGGTCATTTCCTACCTCCTTGTTACCATGGACGATGCCTTCTGGTTTGTCCGCAAGGATCCGTACGCAGACCTTGATTCAGAGACGGAAGACTCCTTCGCGGAACTGGCTGCGGACGGCGTACAGGTGAGGGATTATGACGATGCGGCTTTTTCCTTATCGTCCCTGAAGGCGGACGGGGTGGACAGGATTTGCATTGATCCGGCGCAGTTGAGCCTGTGGCTCCGGGATGCCATTGACGAAGGTAATTCGCTGCCGCAGGTGGAGTACGTCGCCTCTCCCGTGCCGCTAATGAAGGCCGTGAAAAACGCCACTGAGATAGAGGGGATGCGGGAAGCGCATGTGGAAGACGGCCTTGTCATGGAGCAGTTCCTCTACTGGCTTTCTTCCCACGCCGGGCGTGTGGACGAGTGGCAGGCTGCACAGTATCTTGGTTCCTTGCGCGCTGCCGTTCCGGGGTATAAGGGAGACAGCTTCGAGACAATATCGGCCTACGGACCGGGGGCGGCGCTGCCGCATTACGTTACACCCCGGGAGGGTTCCGCCCTTTTGGAACCGCACGGGCTGTACCTTGTGGATTCCGGCGGCCAGTACGTCTTTGGAACCACGGACATAACGCGTACGGTGCCCCTTGGGCCCTGCACGCCGCTGGAGATAGAGGACTATACTTTAGTACTTAAAGGGCACATAGATCTGGCTATGGCCATTTTTCCGCGCGGAACGGCAGGCTGCCAGATAGACGCCCTTGCGCGAGAACCGCTGTGGCAGGCAAAACGGAATTTCGGCCACGGAACCGGGCACGGTGTGGGTTTTTTCCTGAACGTGCATGAGGGACCGCAGGACATCAGGCAGAATTTCAATCCGCAGCCTCTCCTGCCAGGAATGATCTGTTCCGACGAGCCTGGCATCTACCGCGAAGGTATGCACGGGGTGAGGCACGAGAACCTTGTCCTGGTGCGCGGCGTGGGAGACAACGAGTTTGGCTCCTGGCTTGGTTTCGAGACGCTTACGCTTTGCCATTTTGATACATCGTGCCTGGAGGTATCGTTATTGACAGCGGCGGAGAGGAATTGGCTCAATGCATATAACGAGCATGTCTTCAACGTGCTCTCGCCACGTCTTCCCGCCGATGTTGTGGCCTGGCTTCGTTCCAAAACCTTACCTGTATGATCAATCAAGAAGGAGCGTGGGAGACCCTGAGCTCCGAGTATCTTATAAAGCGCCCCTGGCTGACCGCCAGACGTGACGTCGCCCGCCTCCCGGACGGACGTATCAATAACGAATACTACGTCCTGGAGTACCCGGACTGGGTGAATATCATTGCCGTAACCAAGGACGGTCTCATTGTCATGGAGCGCCAATATCGCTATGCTCTTGGAAATACGTGTTATGAGTTGCCCTGCGGCGTAATCGAGGAGGGCGAAACGCCCCTCCAGGCCGCCCAGCGTGAACTTCTGGAAGAAACCGGCTACACCGGCGGCGAGTGGCATGAACACATGGTTCTCTCACCCAACCCCGCCACGTCAACAAACTATGCCCATTCATTTGTTGCCATCGGCGTAGAAAGGGTCTCCGGCCAGCACCTCGACCCCACGGAAGACATCTCCGTCCACCTCTGCACCCCTGACTTCGTCAAGGACCTCCTGGCCCGCAACCAAATCCTCCAGGCCCTCATGGCCGCCCCCCTGCTGAAGTACTTCTACGCCCAGTAATGCCCCTTTCATGGCGCAGGTCCCCCTTGTGGCGTAGGTCCCTCTTGTGCGGGGTGACGTACGCCACCTTTCATGCGGGTGACGTACGTCAGGAATCGCCACTACAGGCCGTATAGTGACGCAGGTCCCCCTCCCAAAAGGTGACGTACGTCACCCCCGTCCGGGAAAAACGCCAAATACCCGGATGGCGAGGTGTTTTACGGAAAGATTTGCTATATTTGCAGTGAGTGAATGCAAGTTTTTGCCCGTTCGCGGATTATTAAGGTATGAAAGCAAGAATCAAGCATATTTACGAGATTATTGCCGGGGCAATACTCTCACTTCTGGGTTTCAACGGATGTGATATTATCTTTCCGGTAGAGTACGGTATGCCGTACGCAACATTTGCTGTAAAAGGCACCGTTAAGGCAGAAGACACCGGAAATCCCGTGGAGGGCATCAAGGTCAAGTTCCGCCAGCACGTGGAAGGAACGGTGGATGAACATGGCAATCCGCAATATAGGGAAATAGAGTTCTATTCGGACAAAGACGGCAAGGCGGAAACCCGCTTTACGGAATGGCCGGATGTGAAAGACATAGAAATCGCCTTCGAGGATGTTGACGGCAAGGAAAATGGCGGCTGGTTCGCCCCGGATACCCTTCGTGGCAAAGACATTAGGATTGACCTCGAAGAAGACGAGAAGTCAGGCTGGCACACGGGTACTTACAACATCTCCTTCGAGGAAAAGCTCAAAAAGGCCGCAGAATAGGATGCTTCCGCTAAGGCAGAAAATAGGGCTGGAGCTCGCAAAACCAATCATAGACCGCGTGATAAGGGAACACCCCCTTACCACGCTGTTTTGGGAATGTACCCTCCGCTGCAACCTTAAGTGCAGGCACTGCGGGAGCGACTGCAAGGTGACATCGGAACTTAAGGACATGCCGCTGGAGGATTTCCTGCCTGTTCTCGAAAGCATCGCCCGCGAAACGGACCCGCACAAGGTCATGATTAACGTGACCGGCGGCGAGCCGCTGGTCCGTCAGGATTTGGAGAAATGCGGCAAAGCGTTCTACGAGCTGGGCTTTCCCTGGGGCATCGTCACAAACGGACGCGGCCTTACGCCAGAGAGGTACAAATCCCTTCTGCAGAACGGTCTAAGGGCCGTTACGGTGAGCCTGGACGGCATTGGGGATACCCACGACTGGATGCGCGGCGTTCCCGGAACATACCCCCTGGCGCTCAAGGCCATCCGTATGGTTGCCGCCTCCGGAGAGGTTGAGTACGACGTGGTTACCTGCGTGAACAAGCGCAGCTACAAGGAACTGGAACAGATTAAGGAACTGCTCATAGGCAGTGGCGTCAAAGCCTGGAGGCTCTTTACCGTCTTCCCCGTGGGCCGCGCCGCCAATGACCCGGAGCTCCGGCTTTCCGGTGATGAATTCCGCGGCACAATGGAGTTCATCAAGTGCACCAGCAAGGAAGGCCGCATAAGCGCCAGCTACGGCTGCGAGGGCTTCCTTGGCAAGTATGAAGGCGATGTCCGCGACCACTTCTTCCTTTGCAACGCCGGTATCACCACCGGTTCCGTCATGGCCGACGGCTCCATTGCCGCCTGCCCCAGCATCAGGGCAGACTACAGCCAGGGCAACATCTACAGGGGGGACGATTTTATGGATGTCTGGAACAACCGCTATCAAATCTATCGAGACCGTTCCTGGATGCGTACCGGAGATTGCGCCCGCTGCAAGTACTGGCGCTACTGCCGCGGCAACGGCATGCACCTCCGTGACGCCCGGGGGGAGCTTCTTTTCTGTCACCTCCACCGTCTTCAGGAAAAGTAAGAATGCCTCCCGGAACTAACTGGGAGGCATTCGATTAACAATATTGATACGGTTAGATGATTATTCTCCAGGAGCTGCTGGCCTGAGCTTTGCGGCGAAGGATATTGTGTAGTCTCCCTGGTGCCAGTTGCCTTTCTTGTCCTTTTCAAAGTCAATCGACAGGTCCTCTTCCGAAAGGACCTGCCCTTCAAATGCTCCGCCGTTTTCCGCTCCGTCAATGTCTTCCAGGGTGATGGTGATTTCCTTGGGCTCCGTGGACCAGTCGTTGGCGCGGGCGTTCACTTTGCCGTCTTTGTCCGTGAGGAACTCGTTGTCTTCCGTCTCGTAGTACTGCTTTACGCCGTTGTCGTCCGTATATTCAAGACGGCTGTACTTTACTCTGATTCCAGGAATTGGGCTGCCGTCCTCTGAAGTCACTTCGCCAATGATCTTGTAATTGGCGTGAGGCATGCCGTATTCATCAACCCCGTTGATTATTTTGTTGAACTGGCTGCAGCCCCCGAGACCCAGAAAGGCCAGGATGGCTCCAACAATCAGTTCATACAAATGGCGGATCTTTGCAATCATAGTACTGCGTTTCTGATACTATAGATGCAAAAAATAGCCTCTCCGTTGCAGGAGAGACTATTATTTACAAACCGATAAGGATTTACGGATGTACCAAGGTGCCCACTTTTTCGCCTTTCAGGAGTCTGGTGAGGTTGCCGGGGGTGTTCATGTCGAAAACTATGATGGGCATTCCGCCGTCCTGGCAAAGGGCGTAGGCTGTCTGGTCCATGACCTTGAGGCGCTTGGAGATGGCCTCCGCGAAGGAGAGTTCATCGTACTTTGTGGCCGATGGATCTTTCTCCGGGTCTGCCGTATAGACGCCGTCCACGCGGGTGCCTTTGAGAAGGGCGTCGGCCCCTATTTCCAGGGCCCTGAGGGCTGCGCCGGAGTCCGTGGTAAAGAAGGGGTTGCCGGTGCCGCCGGCTATGAGGGCTACTCCGCCGCGTTCAAGGACGGCTACGGCATCGTCCCTCATGTAGTACTTGGCGTGAGGCTCCATGGGAGTTGAGGTAAACACCACAGCGTCAACGCCCTGGGCCTTGATGAACATGGATAGCGCAAGGGAGTTGATGACGGTTGCAAGCATACCCATCTTGTCTCCGTCAACCCTGTCGAAGCCCTTGCCCACGCCCTGCAGGCCGCGGAAAATGTTGCCGCCGCCATTGACGATGGCTACCTGCAGGCCGGCCTTTGCCGCCGCTGCAATCTCTTTTGCATAAGCCTCCAGGGAGGCGGTTTCAAGACCCTTTCCGGCAGGGCCGCCAAGGCTTTCGCCGCTAAGTTTCAGAAGTACTCTCTTGTACATGTTTCGAAATAATTTTGAAACAAAAATATCGAAATATTGCGATATATGCAATAATTTACCTAAATTTGAAAAATTTGAAACCAATATTATTCTATTTATGAAAAAGCTATTTTACCTCATGGCTGCTGCAGCCGTTCTTTTTACAGCTTGCAAGAAAGATGATGAATCCTCCAGCAAGGATTTGATTGGCGCATGGGAGGACAGCATCGCAGAATGCGTTTATACTTTCAGTGAAGACGGTTCTTATACCCAGGCCTTTGAAGGCGTAGATCCCCAGAAAGGAACCTGGACTCTTGAAGGCGGTAAACTTACACTTTCCCTTGATGAGACATCGGCAGGAGTGAAATTCTTCGGTGAAAAGACGGCAATGATCTGGGACTACCGTGCCAGCGAGAACGATCCCATGTCTTTCTCCATTCTGACCAAGAAAGGCAGCACCTTCAAGCAGACAGCCACTTTGCCCAATGGCAGATGGGACGTTCCCCACGGGGGACTCAAACCCGAAGACGAAAATAGCGTATTCAACGATTACACACTCTCACTTGTTTCGAAAGATGGTATTCTGGATCTGTATGTTCTTGCCTGGGGTTTCCGAGTACAAGGCAAATATTCCATCGCGGACGGCAATCTCAAATTCGACTCTCCCAAAATGTGGCAGGGTATTTATAGATACAACTCATCATACGGCTGGAGTGCATTCGGTGCTCCTTACGATGGTGCTCCCGGCTATGATTCAGAAGGCTCTCCCCTTGACGGTGTTGCCAACATGAATCCTCAGACCTTTGAGATTAAGAGCGCCTGGAGTGTAGAAGAGGGCGATCCAATGAATAATGCCAGGGCACTTTCCGACATTTTCATAATCGTAGATGGAAACAATGCTTACATCCGGTTTGCCGGTTTTTGCAAGTGGGCATACAAGACAAATAAGAAGATATAGTATAATCAAGCTTAATTATCCGATATAATTGCTATCTTTATTTTCTTAAAACTAAAGACAAATGGCAAATTTTTTAACGTCTTCAATCGGCAAGAAGTTCATTCAGAGCATAAGCGGAGCGTTCCTTATTATCTTCCTGCTGCTTCACGGTACCATCAACTTCTTCTCCGTTATTGATTCCCTCAACGGAGTGTTCGGCAAGGTAGCCGCAGACTCGGTGCGCTTCTCCACCGGAGACGGCTGGTTCCAGCTTGGCTGCGACTTCATGTCCACCCCTGTCATAGACATCATGGTTCCCATCCTTGCCCTGGGCTTCCTCGTTCATATAGTATATGGTATGTGGCTCAGCTATGAGAACCTGAAAAAGCGCGGCGGCATCAAGCGTTACGAGGTCCCCTCCAAGGCAAAGAACGACTCCTGGGCCGCAAAGAACATGGCCATCCTGGGTGTCATAGTGCTTGGTTTCCTCTGCTTCCATCTCAATCATTTCTGGGCAAAGATGCAGCTGCAGGAGTTCCTTGGCGGTGAGGCGGAGAACCCATACTACCTCCTTCTCACTACCTTCAAGAACTGGTGGGTGGTAGCCCTCTACATCGTGTGGTTCATCGCAATCTTCCTGCACATCAACCATGGCTTCTGGAGCATGTTCCAGACCATTGGCTGGAACAATAAGAAGTGGCTGGTTCGCCTTAAGGTAATTGGTACAATAGTAGCTGCCGTCATTATGCTTCTGTTTGTGGCCACTGCAATCAATGCCTTCATCGAAGCCAACTACGTGACCGCTTCACATGAGTTCACGGCGGCACTTGTTGAAAATTTTTAAAAAATTTCTTGCATTAAAGAATTCTTTTTGACATCTTTGCAAAAGAATGAGAATAAGCAACAATAACTGGTGGCGCACTTACAGCTCAAAACTGTAAGTCGCTTTGCCGTAGTTATACATGTGGCCTGCTGACTTACAGCAGGCCTTTTTTTGATTATTATCAACACCTAATACAAACGAACCATGAAACAGAAAAAGTACATGCTCCCGGAGAGCGAAATCCCCACTCATTTCTTTAACATCCAGGCCGTAATGCCCAACAAGCCGCTGCCGTTCCTTCATCCCGCAACGCGCCAGCCGCTTAAGCCTGAAGACCTCTATCCAATCTTCTGCAAGGCCTGCGCAGATCAGGAACTGAACCAGACCGACGAGTGGATCCCCATCCCGGAGGCCGTCCGTGAGCAGTACGCCGCCTACCGTTGCACACCGCTTGTACGTGCCTATGAGCTGGAAGCCGCACTTGGCACGCCCGCGCACATCTATTTCAAGAATGAGAGCGTCTCTCCTGCTGGAAGTCATAAACTGAACTCTGCCATCGCCCAGGCATATTACGCCAAGGAGCAGGGTATCACCAACCTCACCACGGAAACCGGTGCCGGCCAGTGGGGCGGTGCGCTCAGCTATGCCACCAAGAAATTCGGCATAGACTGCGCTGTATACATGGTTAAGATCAGCTATGAGCAGAAACCCTACCGCCGTTCCATCATGCAGACATTCGGCGCAGCAATCACTCCTTCGCCTTCAATGTCCACCCGCGCCGGCAAGGACATCATCACCCGCAACCCCAATGACAAGGGTTCACTGGGCTGCGCCATCTCCGAGGCCATTGAGCTGGCCGTATCCACGCCCAACTGCAAATACGCTCTGGGCTCGGTCCTGAACCACGTGTGCCTGCATCAGACGGTCAGCGGCCTTGAAGCTGAGAAGCAGATGGAGCTGACAGGAGAGTATCCGGACATTGTGATTGCCTGCTTCGGCGGCGGTTCCAACTTCTCCGGCCTGGCCTTCCCTTTCATGCGCCACAACATCCAGGACGGCAAAAAGACCCGTTTCATCGCGGCTGAACCCTACTCCTGTCCCAAGCTCACCAGGGGCAAGTTTGAGTACGATTTCGGTGACGAGGCCGGTATGACCCCGCTCCTTCCCATGTTCACCCTTGGCCACACCTTCAAGCCCGCTTCAATCCACGCCGGCGGCCTCCGCTACCACGGTGCAGGCGTTATCCTTTCCCAGCTCATGAAAGACGGTTTCATGGAAGCTGTGGACATTGAGCAGAAGGATTCCTTTGCAGCCGGTGTGCTGTTTGCCCAGACGGAAGGCATCATCCCCGCCCCTGAGTCCTGCCATGCAATTGCCGCTACCATCCAGGAGGCCCTCAAATGCAAGGAAACCGGCGAGAAGAAGACCATCCTGTTCAACCTCTCCGGCCACGGCTTCGTGGACATGAGCGCCTACGACAGCTATTTCTCCGGTGAAATGCAGAACTACCACGTCTCCGACAGCGACCTTGCAAAGTTCATAGCCAGCGCCGACAAACTGAATCAGTAAGTTTTTGCGGGTGACGTACGCCACTTTTTATGAGGGGGACCTGCGTCACTAAACGCCCTGTGAAGCCGATTCCTGACGTACGTCACCCCGTTGTAAGGTGACGTACGTCACTTTTTATAAAATGATTATCTTTGTAGATATGAAACGTATTATAACAATTGTGGCGCTGATGGCGTTGACACTGGTTGCCGCGGCGCAGGGGCGTATTGTTACGGAGAGCATCCACAGCAGCAAGCTGGATGCGGACCAGAGGTACAACGTGTATCTGCCGGAAGGATATGACAAGGGTAATCACTATCCTGTGATTTACCTTCTTCACGGCCTTTCAGACGATTATACCGCCTGGGATAAACTTGGCAGGATAAGCTGGGTGGCCGATGAACTCATCCGCTGCGGTGAGGTTGTCCCCGTAGTGATTGTGATGCCCAATGCAGGAAACCATGATATCCACAACTACCCCAACGGCTACTTCAACATGCCCTCATGGCCCTACGAGGACTATTTCTTCTCGGAATTCATTCCTGAAGTTGAATCAAAATTCAACTGCGGCGGAAGCAAGGGCCAGCGCGCCGTCATGGGGCTCTCCATGGGCGGAGGCGGCTCTGTGGTGTACTGCCAGAGGCACCCGGAAATGTTCTCCAGCTGCTATGCCATGAGTCCCTGGCTGGACAACAAAAACAGCGAAGTGAGTACCGGAGAAAAGAAAACCACGAAGTTCACATATACCCAGAACGCCGTGAGGAAGCACTCTGCCGTAGACTTCCTGAATAAGGCGGACAAGGCCACGCTGGAGCGACTCCGCTCCGTAAAATGGTTCGTGGACTGCGGAGACGATGATTTCATCTTCGACCTCAGCACCTCATTCTATGCCAAGATGCGTCAGAAGGATGTGAAAGCGGAGTTCAGGGTAAGGGACGGCGTTCACAACTGGGAGTACTGGCACATTTCGCTCAGGACCGCCCTGCCGTTTGCAAGCCGGAATTTCAGTCTATGATAACCAGCGCCGCGGAAGGGTGATTGAACCGCAGCGTGACAATTGGTTCCGTGGTCCGGTTCAGGGTTGCCTTCCACCATGAGTCGAAGACAACATCGTCAGTGGGCCACTGAAGCCCGGTAGATGATATACGGAGGGTATTATCGGCACTGAAAAGAGAAATCCTGCGGCCTTCCCCAAGATGAAGGTCGCAGGTATTCGTTATGGCGAAGGCGGTACCGAAATCCGACACCATGGTTACTTTGCGGTCACCAAGGTCAAACATCCGGGTGTATTCCATGAGGAGCCCAAGGTTGCCGATGGTGTGGTCTTCCCTTAGGCCCGTAGCGCCAAGAATGGTGATTTCCGACACCTCCGGATGCTCCCTGAGCACCCAGCGCATGGCTTTGGTGAGGTCGTTGTAGTCCTGTTCCGTCTCATGATAAACAATGCCTGCAAACCTTTTCTGAAGATCCCGTGGAAGTGAATCCATATCCCCTACAATCACCAGAGGCCTGGCGTCAGGATTGTGTTCCCGCCACTTGATGACCGCCCCGTCGCAGCACACGACACCTTCCGCACTATCCAGCAGATACAGCGGATAAGGTTCTGTAGGGAAGGCCCCATTGCTCAAGATGACTATACTGTTCATATAATAATTTGTTGCTGTGGGTGACGTACGTCACCTTTTATGAGGGGGACCTGCGTCACTATACGCCCCCAGAGGCCGATTTCTGACGTACGTCACCCCACTTTAAGGTGGCGTACGTCACCTTGGAGAGGGGGGGGCCTGCGTCAGGCGTCCTCCACGGGGGCGGCTTTGGCGAGTTCCTCGTTGGAAGTGCCCTGGGTGGTGGTGTAGGCCGTGGGGTTGCGGAAACCAAGGAGGAAGGACTTGACGTCCATGCGTTTCTTGCCGGCAAGCTGGAGGTCGGTAATAGTCAGGGCACCGTCCTGTGTTGCTATGGCGAAGTATGTCTTGCCGTCGCTAAGAACAGTTCCGGGAGCGGCGTGAAGGTCTTGGCGGGGTTCTCCGAAATAGATTTTCAGGACGATGGGAGATTCCCGGTCGGAGCCGGGAATGACGGGGGAAGAGGAGCCTGGAATGGCGGCGGGGACAAGCTCCGTGAAGGCGCAGGGGAAGGGTGAGAGGCCGCGGATCAGGTTGTAGACGGTGCGGGTGGGGGCGTTCCAGTCTATGTGTTGGAGTTCGCGGGTGAGCTTGGGGGCGGGCTTGAGGAGCTCGTCGCCCTGGATGAAGCTGCGCTGGACGCGGAGTTCAACGTTGTGCTGGATAATGCCTTCCACCGTCTCTATGACCAGCGATGTGCCGATGGCCATCAGTTTGTCATGCAGGGTGCCGGCCGTCTCGTCGGGCTCTACACGGCATTCGGACCTTAATATAATGCCACCGGTATCTATCTTCTTGTCTATCATGAACGTGGTCACACCTGTGATGTTCTCACCGTTTATGACCGCCCAGTTGATGGGGGCTGCGCCGCGGTACTGTGGCAGGAGGGCGGCGTGAAGGTTGAACGTGCCAAGTTTAGGCATGCTCCAGACCACCTCTGGCAGCATCCTGAAGCCTACCACCACAAAGATGTCCGCCTTCCATGCGCTGAGGGCCATGAGGAATTCCGGGTCCTTGAGTTTCTCCGGCTGAAGCACCGGGATTTCCTTCTCCACGGCATACTTTTTCACGGCCGATTCGTTCATCTTGAGCCCGCGTCCGGATGGCTTGTCCGGAGCTGTAACCACGCCCACGACTTTGTATCCGGCCTTCAAAAGACCGTCCAGAGGGCCTACGGAGAACTCCGGAGTGCCCATGTATACAATTCTTGTTTTCCTGAACATACGGAACAGTTTACTCTTGGCTTTCCTTATCCAAATCTTTAGTCCGTCAATATTGAAGATGCTCTTATCCTGCACGGCCTTCACGGTAAGGAATCCTCCTATTGGCGCTAGCACGAAGGCCGATATGAACTTACCCACGAAAGGTGCCACGGTGCCGTTGTTCCCCAGGCGTTCGCCGGTAATGTCCACTACCCAGTACAGCACGAAGAACAGCAGTGAGATGATTGCCGGAGTACCCAGGCCGCCCTTTTTGAGGATTGCCCCCACCGGTGCGCCTATGAAAAACAGCAGCAGGCAGGCCAGAGCCGTGGCGTATTTCTTCCAGATCTCCACGTCTGTCCGCCGGATGAGGTTGGTGTAGTTGTAGGCCTCCATGCTCTGGCTGTTGAGGAGGTTCTCATACTGGCGGGCAGCGTTCAGCGCGTTCTCATAGCCTCGCTGCTTTTCCCGGAGGTTCTTCCATCCATTTTCCACCGGTACGGGCATTTTTGACGATGCCTTTTCCCTCCACGAGGTGTCCAGCTGAGCCCTGTAGGTGAGGCTTGTCTGGTTGGAGAATTCCCTCATGTGCTTCTGGGCGCCGTCGTCAACCAGGCGGGTCAGGGAGTCGTGTCCGTGTCGGAGGCTTTCAAGGTTCATGGAACGGACCTGCTCTCCGTATCGGGCGCTGTCAGAGTGGTGAAAAGCATAGTTTTCCAGCGGAATCACCAGCTCCTGGCGGCGGAAGTGCACCCTCTGCAGTGCCAGGGTGGTGTCCCTGTACTTGCGCTTGTTGTCTTCCTGGTAGTTGGTGCCGTCGTACAGGTGGAAGGTAAGGTAGTCCTTGCTCTTGGACATCTTTATCATGCCGCTGTCCGCCACCGTTATGCGGGTGTTGCCTTTTCCCACAGTGTGGTCGTAAACCTGGATCTTGTACATCATGCCGGTGGCCTTGTCCCTGTCTTCCACACGGAGGATGTAGCCCTCGATGCCGTCGTAGAAGGTTCCGGTGGGGATTTTAATCTCCGATTTAGTACGGCCTATATCGTCCCGCATGGTGTATATCTGGTTGATGGAATAGGGGACCAGGCGGTCCGTAATGAAGAAAGCGCCTATGGAGACCAGGATGGCGACGATGATCATGGGAATGAGCACTCTCATCAGGGATATGCCCGAAGCCTTTATGGCTGTGAGTTCGAACTGCTCTCCCATCTGTCCCAGCGTCATCATGGACGACAGCAGTGTGGCCAGCGGAATGGCCAGGGGCAGGGTCTGGCAGCTCCCCCACATGAGAAACTCCATAATCACCTTGAACTCAAGGCCTTTGCCTACCAGCTCGTCAATGTACAGCCACAGGAACTGCAAGACCAGTATGAACGTGACAATCGCCAGGATCGCTATGAACGGTCCTACGAATGACTTCAATAAAAACTGGTCAAGTTTCTTCATAATAATCCCTCTAAGCCGGGGGGGCATTGTTTTTTGAAACAGTATACCTTTACTTTATGGCTGTTTCAATCAATGCTTCAAGTGCCTGTGGGAGGCCTTCGGTGAGGCGTCCGCCTGCCGTGGCGAGGCCGGGCTGGCCGCCGCCGCCGCCCTGGATGAACCTGGCGGCTTCGCGGATGTCCTTGCCGGCATTCTTGCCTTTGGCCACAAGGTCGCCTGAGTACATGAGCAGGAGGTTGGGCTTGTCTGCGTATGCAAATGCGCCGGCAAGCACAAAATTCTGCATTTTCTTCTGCAACATGAGTGCCACGTTCCTTGCGATTGCGGGATCTACGGAACTGTCAAAGCGGACCACCCTGATGCCGTTCATTTCAATGGCTTCGGCTTCAAGCTTTGAAGCCAGGGCGGCAGCCTTTTCGTCTGCAACTTCTTCCAGCTGCTTCTTGGCTTCGGCGTTCTCTGACAGCACCTTTTCAATTGCTCCGGTAAGGTCCGGAACGTTGTTGAACAGGCCTTTGAGACCTTTCAGGAGGTCTTCCATGGCCTCCACTCCGGCCTCTGCGCCGGCACCGGTGAGGGCTTCGATACGGCGTACGCCTGCCGCCACGGCGCTCTCAGCCTTGATTTTTAACAGGCCAATTGTGCCGGTGCTGCGGGTATGCGTTCCGCCGCAGAGCTCCACGGAATCACCGAAGCGCACTACGCGGACAACGTCGCCGTACTTTTCTCCGAACAGGGCCATGGCGCCCATGGAGCGGGCTTCTTCCATGGTGGCATCTCGCTTTTCGCAGAGCGGGTAATCAGCCCTTATGAGCTGGTTGACGCGGCGCTCCACGGTGCGGAGTTCATCGTCCGTGACTTTCTGGAAGTGGGAGAAGTCGAAGCGGAAGTAGTCCGGGCCCACGAAGGAACCCTTCTGCTCCACGTGTGTGCCCAGGGTTTCGCGGAGGGCCTGGTGGAGGAGGTGCGTCGCGGTGTGGTTGTTCATGATGCGCTGACGGCGCTCTGCGTCCACCTGGAGGATAAAAGCGGCGTGAGGGTTTTGGGGGAAGCGCTCTGCAAGGTGGATGGTGAGATTGTTCTCCTTGACCGTATTCAGGATGGCGATTTTCTCGCCTTCCTTGCTCAGGAGCCAGCCGGAGTCTCCCACCTGGCCGCCCATCTCCGCATAGAATGGAGTGTGGTCGAAGACCAGCTGGAAGTATTCTTTGTTCTTCTGCTTTACCACCCTCTGGCGAAGCAGGACGGTGTCCTTGACTTCAAGGGTGTCGTAACCGTCGAACACAACTTCTTCTTCACCGTCCGTAAATGCGGTCCAGTCACCGAACTCGTTGGCGGTGGCGTTGCGGGCGCGCTCCTTCTGCTTGCCAAGCTCCACGTTGAATTCCGCGAGGTCTACGGTGTAACCTTTTTCCGCGGCGATCAGTTCCGTGAGGTCTATGGGGAAGCCGTAGGTGTCGTACAGGACGAAGGCGTCCACGCCGGACACCTGCTTTGTGGCGGCGTTCTTTGCCATGTTGTCCTCAAGCATGCGGATACCGCGGTCCAGGGTGCGCAGGAAGGCGTTCTCTTCTTCGCGGATGACGTTTTCTATGAGTTTCTGCTGTGCCGGGAGTTCCGGATAGGCTTCTCCCATGTCTGCTACCAGCTGGGGAATGAGGCGGCAGAGGAAAGGCTCCGTGAAGCCAAGGAAGGTGTAGCCGTAACGGACGGCGCGGCGGAGGATGCGGCGGATTACGTAGCCGGCCTTCACGTTGGAAGGCAGCTGGCCGTCGGCGATGGAGAATGCGATGGCGCGGATGTGGTCTGCGATTACGCGCATGGCAACCTCCACGTTTCCACCCTCTGCATATTTGTGTCCGGAGAACTCTTCAACCTTGCCGATGAGGCCGCTGAACACGTCCGTCTCATAGTTGCTCTTCTTGTTCTGGAGAATCATGCAGAGGCGCTCGAAACCCATTCCGGTGTCGATGTTCTTAGCCGGGAGGGGTTCAAGATGGCCGTCAGCCTTGCGTTCAAACTGCATGAACACCAGGTTCCAGATCTCGATAACATCGTCGTTGTCCGTGTTCACAAGCTCACGGCCGGGGACCTTTGCGATCTGGTCGTCTGGCCTGAGGTCTATGTGGATCTCGCTGCAGGGGCCGCAGGGACCGGTGTCGCCCATTTCCCAGAAGTTGTCGTGCTTGTTTCCGGTGAGGACGTGGTCTGCGGGGAGGTGCCTGAGCCACGCGGCCTGGGCCTCGGTGTCCAGCTCCGTGCCGTCTTCCTCCGAGCCTTCGAAAACGGTGGCGTATAGTTTTGTCTTGTCAATCTTGTATACTTCCGTGAGGAGTTCCCATGCCCAGTCTATGGCCTCTTTCTTAAAATAGTCTCCGAAGCTCCAGTTGCCAAGCATTTCGAACATGGTGTGATGGCGTCCGTCGTGGCCCACCGCTTCCAGGTCATTGTGCTTGCCGCTCACGCGTAGGCACTTCTGGGAATCTGCCGCACGCAGGAATTTGGGAGCCGCGTTGCCAAGGAAAATGTCCTTGAACTGGTTCATTCCTGCGTTGGTGAACATCAGTGTAGGGTCGTTCTTGATCACCATGGGGGCGGAGGGGACTACTGTGTGTCCCTTGGAAGCGAAGAAGTCCAGATACTTCTGCCTTATTTCTTTCGAAGTCATACTAAAATGTAATTATAACTTGCAAAGATAAGCATTTTCAAGGAAAAACTATGTCGGAGAAAATACTTATCTTTGCAGATTATGGCAGGAAAAGGAGATAAATACATAGTCAACCCCGTCACCCTTATTGCCGAACTCCATGAAGAGTCCGGCCGTCCGTGGTGGAAAATAGCCGTGGAGGCCGTTACGGGGGTGGTTCTCTTCGTCCTGTACATCTGGATTACCGTCTCCGTTCTGGGTAAGGACCTCCCCAAAACAGCCATCCTGCGCCGCAGGAATGCGGACTGGAGCACACGCATGGACCGCATGGCCGGCCAGTTGGACCGCTACGAGGAACTCCTGAGCCTCCTGGAAGTGAGGGACGATAAGATTTATCGTTCCGTCTACGGCATGGACGAGATTCCGCAGGAGGTGAGGCTTTCCGGCTTAGGCGGGGAGAACCGTTACGCTGACCTGGAGGGAACTGCGCTCAGGGGCATCGTCAACCGACTGGACGTCCTTGAGAAACGCGCCTACATCCAGAGCATGTCCTTTGACGATGTCACCTCCCTTCAGCGCACCGCCGGCGACATGGCTGCCCACATTCCGGCCATACCTCCAATGTCCACGGAAAAGGGTTCCTACCACCTTTCCAGCCCCTTCGGATACAGGTCTGACCCCATCCTGGGCTTCACCAAACGCCATACCGGCATGGACTTCGCCTGCCCTCCAGGGAATCCCATTTACACCACCGGTGACGGCGTGGTTGTGAAGGTGGCGCATGAGAGGAAAGGATACGGAAACCACGTTGTCGTGGACCACGGATTCGGATACAAGACCCGCTATGCGCACATGTCGGAAATCATAGTCCAGGAAGGCCAGGTGCTTTCAAGGGGAGACTGCATAGGGAAGAGCGGACGAAGCGGACGATGCACGGGCCCGCACCTCCACTATGAGATTATGTATCGTCACGACTATGTGAACCCGGCCCTCTATATGGACCTTACCATAGAACCAAAGGACTATTATGAAATTGTAAGGAGGCCGGAGCAATGAAAAAACCTGATTTCAGAGCCCTTGCCGGCAGTGCGGTACGCTACATCATAGCGTCGGCTTCAATGGCCATAGTCCTTTACATTATCTTCGCGCTGGTGTTTTCTTCCCAGGAGGAAAGGCTCCTGCAGAAGGAAAACCGCCTGTATGCCGCCCGCTACAAGGAGATGAGGGCTCAGGAAAAGCTCATAGGCGACGTTATCGAAGGCCTTCTTGTGAGGGACGATGCCATCTACCGTACACTCTTTGAGGCCGCACCTCCGAAAATTGACGCCGTCACCGCCGCGGAACTCATAGCGGACAACGATTCCCTGTCGGAGAGTTTCTATCTCACATCGGCCGCAACCAAGTCCGGGAGCCTTATGCGCATGGCCTCCAACGTGGACCGCAACTGGGAGGAAATATTCCGCATGCTGAACGAAAAGCGGGAGGCCGTACCCCCGCTGTCAATGCCCCTGAAGGGCATCTCATATGTCCAGACCGGCGCATCCATCGGTCTCCGGCACAACCCCGTCTACAAGGTTGAAGTCCCTCACAACGGACTGGACCTTGTGGCCCCCCAGGGCGCTACGGTATATGCCTCGGCCGACGGTGTAGTGACCAAGGTCACATCGTCCAGAAAAGGCCTCGGCAATACAGTGGCCATAGATCACCGCAACGGTTATATTACCAGGTATTGTCTCCTTGGAGAAGTGAACGCGGTCCAGGGCCGGAGCGTGAAGAGGGGCCAGAAGATTGGTACGGTAGGTATTTCCACCTCCGTAGCCGCCCCGCACCTTCACTATGAAGTTCTCCGTGACACAGTAGTCCTTGACCCGGTGAATTATCTCTTCGCCTCGCTTACTCCGGAAGAGTACGCCCGAATGATGATGATTTCCGTCAACACCTCTCAGTCAATGGATTAGTAGCCATTGCGTTCCAGCTCTCTTCGAGTGTCTTTCTCTTTTATAGACTGTCTCTTGTCCCACTCGTGCTTACCCTTGGCCAGTGCTATCACAAGTTTTGCGTAGCCATTGTCCGCAATGAACAGCTTTACCGCCACAATGGTGAGGCCTTTCTGTTTGTCTGCCTGGAAGAGGTGGCGGAGTTCCCGCTTTGTAAGAAGCAGGCGGCGGTCCCTTGCCGGCTCATGCTGTCCCCAGCTGCCCCAGTGATACTGGGCTATGTTCATGCCCCTCACAAACAGCTGGTTACCCGCAAAATAGCAGTATGCATCCTGCAGCGAAACCTTGCCGGCGCGTATGGATTTGATCTCCGTCCCAACCAGCTGGATTCCGGCTGTATAGGTCTCAAGGAACTCGTAATCGAACGAGGCCCTGCGGTTTTTGACCTGTATGCTGCTTTTTGCCTTTGGCATAATAACTTGTCGTCCTTGTTTTTGGGCCTATTTTGAGGACGGACTGCAAAGATACGGATTTTTTGTAACTTTGGAGCATGAACAAGTGGAACAGGACACAACTCCTGCCGGACAGGCCGGGGATACCGCCCATGGCGAAGATGCCGGAGCCGGAGACCATAGACGTCGAGGCCCTTAGCCGCTCGCTGGTTTCCGGCGAGTACGACTGCATCTGTGTCCTGGGGCCTACTGCCTCCGGCAAGACCAGGTATGCGGTGCAGCTGGCCAGGCGGTTGAAAGAGATTTCCGGGGCAAGCCGGGGAATGATGGCGGAAATCCTGTCCGCGGACTCCCGCCAGGTGTATAAGGGGATGGACATAGGCACGGGAAAAGACCTTGCTGAATACGGGGACGTACCTTATCATCTGATAGACATTGCTCCGGCGGGGGCGAAGTTCAATATATACCAATATCAAGAGGCGTTTGCAAAGGCGTTTGCAGACGTGAAGTCAAGAGGTGTGATTCCTATCATTTGCGGAGGCTCCGGGCTTTATATAGAGTCGGTTACGCGTGCATATAAATTTGATAAGGGCAACGGCCTGCCGGAAGACGTCCTTCCCCGAAGCACATATTACATAGGTACGCTTGTCTCGCGGGAGGAAAGGGTCCGCCGCATTGACATAAGACTGGAGGAAAGGCTGAAGGATGGCCTTGTCGAAGAGGTCCGCGGCCTTCTGGAAAACATCCCGGCAGAGGAGCTCATCTACTATGGCCTCGAGTACAAGTTTGTCACTGAATATATTCAGGGCAAATACAGCTACGATGACATGGTGATGTTCCTTGGCAATGCCATCCACCAGTTTGCAAAGAGGCAGATGACCTGGTTCAGGGGGATGGAAAGGGACGGAGTGGTTATACACTGGGTTTTGCCAAATCAAAAATAAACCGTATCTTTGCGGCCCAAACATATTGTGGACAGATTTATAATTAACTTGCAACCACGCGTAAAAAAATGCTAAAGAATTATCTTTTTACGTCCGAGAGTGTGTCTGAAGGCCACCCGGACAAAGTGGCGGACCAGATTTCGGACGCCATCCTGGACGAATTCCTCAAGCAAGACCCAGAATCTAAGGTAGCCTGCGAAAGCTTCTGCTCAACGGGTATGGTAGTCGTTATGGGCGAGGTGAAAGCCGAGGCCTATGTGGACATCCAGAACACCGTCCGTGAAACCATCCGAAGGATTGGTTACACAAAGGCCGAATATATGTTCGACGCATCGTCATGCGGCGTTCTGAGCGCCCTGCACGAGCAGTCGGCAGACATAAACCGCGGTGTGGAACGCGCCGTCCCCGAGGAGCAGGGCGCCGGAGACCAGGGCATGATGTTCGGCTATGCATGCAAGGATACAGAAGACTTCATGCCGCTGCCCCTGTACCTCAGCCACAAGATCCTGGAAATCCTTGCCAGGATAAGGCATCATGAAATTGGCCTCATGCCGTATCTGCGCCCGGATGCCAAGAGCCAGTTCACCATCGAATATGACGGCGAAACCCATCAGCCGGTGAAGGTCCATACCATAGTCCTTTCCACCCAGCACGACGAGTTTGTCCCCGCCAGCCTGGGGCGTATGTCCTATGCCAAGGCCGTGGCCCAGTTCGGTCAGGCAAAGGTGGACGAGGCCATGCGCGGAAAGATAGAGGAAGACGTACGCAATATCCTGATTCCCAGGCTTAAAGCCGCTCTTCCGGAGCAGACCGCAAACCTTATCGACGACTTTATTCTCCACGTGAATCCCACCGGAAAGTTCGTCATAGGCGGGCCTCACGGGGACACCGGGCTCACCGGCAGAAAAATCATCGTGGACACATACGGCGGAAAGGGTGCGCACGGCGGCGGAGCTTTCTCCGGGAAAGATTCCTCCAAGGTGGACCGCAGCGCCGCGTATGCTGCCCGTTACATTGCCAAAAACCTGGTTGCGGCGGGCGTCGCTCAGGAGTGCCTCGTGCAGCTTGCCTATGCCATTGGAGTTGCCAGGCCGGTCAGCGTTTTCGTGGACACTTACGGAACGGGCAAAGTGCCCGACGGCGAGATTGCTCAGAAGATTCAGAGTATTTTCCCGCTGACGCCCGCAGCCATTATCCGCAAGTTCGGCCTCAAGAATCCAATTTTCGGTCCCACCGCAGCCTACGGACACATGGGCAGAAAGCCCTACAAGAAAGCCGTGAAGGTGCAGGGTAAGGACAAGATTGTCCAGTTTTTCGGCTGGGAGCTCCTTGACAGCGTGCCTGCGGTAAAAAAGGTATTTGAAGTATGTTGAAAACTTTTTGACGGAATCTGAACGGATTCCGTTTTTTATTTCCAATAAAAGTTGTAACTTCGTGGCGGTTTTTGGTAGATAAACCATCGTATCAATATTTATTCATAATCAAAACCTATGAAAAACGCTTTCAAAAGCTTTTTGCTCGCTTTCACTACGTTGATTGCGGGCGTGTCTGCATTTGCGCAGGTCACTACTTCCACCCTCCAGGGCCGCGTAGTTGACCAGGCAGGCGAGCCAGTCATCGGCGCAGCCATCCTGGCGCAGCACCAGCCCTCCGGAACCGTTTACGGTGCCGTGACCAACGCTGACGGTCGTTATACCATCCAGGGTATGCGTACCGGCGGTCCTTACACAGTTGAATTCTCCAACCTTGGCTATCAGGGCGTCAACTATTCTGACATCACCCTGCAGCTGGGTCAGGCTTTCAACCTGAATGCAACCATGAATGAGACCACGGAGCTTCTGGACGCCGTCGTGTTCGTTGCAACCCCCACCTCCAAGTTCGCAGCCCAGGAGAAGATGGGTGCAACCACCAACGTCTCCCAGCAGGAAATCCTGTCCCTCCCTACCGCCAACCGCAGCGTATCCGATATCGCCAAGCTTTCTCCTTACGGCGGTAACGGCATGAACATCGCCGGCGGCGACGGCCGTAGCGTAAACTTCACCATCGACGGTGCAAACTTCAACAATAACTTCGGCCTTTCCTCCAGCCTTCCCGGCGGCGGCAACCCCGTCTCCATGGACGCCATCGAGGAACTCCAGGTTGTGGTTTCCCCGTTCGACGTAAGGCAGACCAACTTCATCGGCGGCGGTATCAACGCCATCACCAAATCCGGTACCAACACAGTGAAGGGAACAGCTTATGTATATCACCAGAACGGTAAGCTCCGCGGCTCAACCCTCTATGGTGAGGAAATCCCCAATAACGAAACCTACCGTGATGAGAAATCCACCGTCTACGGTGCAACCGTCGGCTTCCCTATCATCAAGAACAAACTCTTCTTCTTCGGCAGCTTCGAGTATTCCGGAGAGCCCGCTTCCCAGGTGAATGCATGGCGTGCATCCCAGGACGGCGTGGCGGATAAGGAAAACTTCATCTCCCGCACCAAGGACTCAGACATGAAGAGGGTTTCAGACCACCTCAAGAATGTCTACGGATACGATACCGGTGGTTGGAACGACTACGCTAAGCCCTCCAACACCATCAAGTTCCTGGGCCGAGTTGACTGGAACATCAACCAGAACAACCACCTCGCAGTCCGTTACAACTACACCACTTCAAAGCGCTGGGTGGGCACCAACGGCAGTTCCGGTGACTGGAACTCCACAGTCGACGGCGGCACCGAAGCCCTGAAGGGCACCCGTCTTTCCACCAACCGTCTGTCAGAGAACTCCCTGGCTTTCTACAATTCCATGTATTCCATGGAGAACAACGTGAAAACCATTTCCGTTGACCTCAACAGCCGCCTTACCTCCCAGCTTTCCAACCAGTTCCTCCTCACTTACTCCAACATTGAGGATGTCCGTGGTTCGGATTCTGAGAAGTTCCCCTTCATCGATATCATGTACGGTTACACCGGCTCTCTGGAAGGCGGAGACCTCAAGCAGACCCTTGAACCTTACATCTCTGCCGGTTATGAGCTCTTCACCTGGTACAACGGCGTGCACAACCGCGTTCTCACCATCAAGGACGACCTTACCTATTACATGGGCGCCCACAAGCTCACCGCAGGAATAAGCCTTGAAAACCAGTTCGCGGACAACGCCTACATGCGTGAAGGTACCGGTTACTACCGCTTCCGCAGTGTTGACGACTTCATCAACGGCGCAGCCCCTGAAACCGTGGCCCTCACCTATGGCTACACCAACAACGGTATGGGTGACACCCCGTCCGCACGTATCCAGTTCAAGCAGGTCGGCCTCTACGGTCAGGACGAGTGGGATGTTGACGAAAAGCTCAAGGTCACCGCTGGTGTCCGTTTCGATACCATCCTCTACGACTCCGCCGACCTCATGACCAACAAGGCCATCCACGACATCCACTTCGGAGAGGCTCCGGAAGGCGGTGCCCACAAGGATGGTGACGGCTGCCTCCGCATAGACACCGGCCACTGGCCCAACAAGAATATCCAGATATCTCCCCGTATAGGTTTTGTGTACGATGTCTTCGGTGACAAGACCATGAAGGTCCGCGGCGGTACCGGTCTGTTCGCAGGCCGTCTGCCTCTGGTGTTCATGACCAACATGCCTACCAATGCGGCCATGTTCCAGCACCTGTCCGTCATCACAACCGCTTACAACAAGGACGGCAGCATCCAGGCACGCAACCAGGGTCTGGACGATTTTGCAGCAGCCAACAACGGCGGCAAATTCCCCACCTCTACGGAAGATATCCTGGCCATGTTCTATAAGATTGATCCCAACAAGAACCCTTATGAGATCCGTCCTGAAGACGGTCAGCTCTCCTCCAAGATTGCAGGTGTAGACCCCAACTTCAAGATGCCCCAGATCTGGAAGTCTTCCCTCGCACTTGACATGCAGCTTCCTACCGCGTTCCCGTTCAACATGACCGCTGAGTACACTTACAACAAGACCATCAACGGCAACCTCATCCAGAACGTGAACATGAAGAGCAACGCCGGCTGGTCCCAGTGGACAGGTCCTGACAACCGTCACATCTATCCTGCAAACTCCGGCTACACCGGCACTCCTGCATACTATCTGACCAACACCAACAAGGGTTATGGCTGGATCTTCGTCCTGAGCGCCAATGCGCAGCCCGTGAAGAACCTCCGCGTCACCGCATCCTACACCCACACGGAGCAGTATGAGGTCACAGGCATGCCCGGTTCCGACCCCGAGTCCGTATACGTCGGCCTTCCTACCGTGGACGGTCCTGCATTCGCAACCCTGCAGCCTTCCCAGTACGTGATTCCTGACCGTCTCATGGCTTCCGTTTCCTACAGGCTTCCCTGGGGCACCAGCCTCAGCCTCCTGTACAACGGCTACGTTCCCACCGGCTCCACCTACCAGTTCGACAACGATGTCAACGGTGACAAGCTCATCACAGACCTTATCTACGTTCCCAAGACCAAGGACGAAATCCTCTTCGTCGACGATACCCAGCGCGACATCTTCTGGTCGTTCGTAGAGCAGGACGCTTACCTGTCTTCCCGCAAGGGCAAGTACACTCAGGCTTACGGCGCCCACAGGCCCATGGTCCACTACTTCGACGTGAAGGTTGCCCAGGACATCAAGGTCCGCCTTGGCAAGAACACCAACACCCTGCAGCTCAGCTGCGACATCATGAACGTTGGCAACCTCCTCAACGACAGTTGGGGTGTCATCACCACCTGGGATGCCAGCGCCAAGAACGGACAGATCCTCACCCTGGATCACCTCAATGAGAACGGCCAGCCCGTATTCTCCACTCCTCTGCAGGAAGGCGCCAAGTCCTGGATGCCTTCCAAGTCCATCGGCCAGGCCTGGTACCTGCAGCTTGGTCTCAAGTACATGTTTAACTAATAGTATAGCGTAAGATTATGAAACTCAGATATTTACTTTCTGCGCTTGCCGGTATTGCCCTTCTTGCTTCCTGCGTAGAGGAACCGCCGGTGAAATCATATGATCTTGCCATCGGCCTGGACAAGAGCACAATTGGTGTCTCCTCCGACGGCGGCACTGCTGAGGTCGTGGTGAACAGTGGCGAAATTACCTGGACAGCCACATGCAGCGAGAAGTGGGTTACCTTTGACCCCGCAACCGGCAGCGGCACCACCAAGGTCACTATTACCGTACCCGCGAATGATGAAGACCGCACTGCGGAAATCATCATCAAGGCAGCCGGTGTTGAAAGAATACTCACCGTCATCCAGACCGGTAACCCTCATGGCCTCCTGCCTGAGGATCCCCTTACCGTCAATGAAGCTGTCGCAATCTGCGAAGCGCTTGGAAGCGGAGGTAAGACCGGAAAGAAATACTACGTCAAGGGTATCATTTCCGAAATGGTCCAGTCCTTCGTAGAGTCCGGAACATACGGCAACGCTACCTTCTGGATGTCTGACAATGGAGATTCAAAGGACTTTGAAGCTTACCGTGTCAGGTATAAAGACGATACCCTGTACAATGAGTACACTGGTGAAAAACAGGATGTAGGCGTAGGTGACGAAGTTGTGATTTATGGTCTTCTCATGAATTATAACGGCACTCCCGAGACCGTTGAAAAGAACGCTTACCTCTACAGCCAGAAGTCCAACACCGATCCCGTGATCACCTGCAAGGAAGCCACCAAGACCGTTGCCGCTTCCGATACAGAGGCCAAGTTCGTCATCGAGCCCAAGAACCTCACGGAAGGCTGGACAGTGACCACCGAGGCCGACTGGATTACCGACTGGACCAAATCCGGTGCCAAGGATGCTACCGAGATCACAGTCACCTTCTCCGCCAACGAAGCTACCGAGGCCCGTGAGGCAACCCTCACTGTGAAGAGCTCCGGTGCCAAGGACCTTGTCCTCACCCTCAAGCAGGGCGGATTCACCGCTTCCGGTACTCTCGAAAAACCTTACACCATTGCAGAAGTCATTGCTGCCATTGATGCCGGCACTGCAGCAGGCAGGGTTTATATCAAGGGTATTGTCTCCCAGAACACTACTTACAACTTTGTTAACGAAGACACCGGAGCTACATATCAGACGGCTTCCTTCTGGCTCTCTGACGATGGCGTTTACAACGATGATCCCCTCAAGGATTTTGAAGCCTACAGCGCATACTATCTGGGCGGCAGCATCGAAGAGCCCACAGCCAAGGAGAATGTTAAAGTCAACGTAATGGTTGGCGATGAGGTTATCCTTTACGGTGAGGTTACAAAGTACAAGGAAACCCGCGAGACTGCAAGCAAGAAGGCGAAGGTATACTCAATCAACTGGGCGACATCTGATGAGAACGGCGTAGGTAACGTCAAGTATCCTTTCAACACCGCAGGTGCCAAAAAGTTCATCGACGATACCCAGGCCGCAGTCGCTGCCGCCAATGAAAAGGGTGAAACCCTCACTCTCCCTGACGTAGCAGTTGCAGGAAAAATCAACGAAATCGTCTACTCCTTCAGCGCAGAATATGGCACCGCAACCTTCTGGACCAGCGACGACGGTTCCGCCAAGGATTTCGAAGCATACAGCGTCTACTTCCTTGAGAACAAGCCTTGGGAAGAGGGAATGACCCAGATTGCAGTTGGCGACGAGGTCATCCTGAAGGGCCAGCTCACCAAGTACAAGGATACTTATGAGACTTCCAGCAAGAAGGCATACATCTACAGCCTCAACGGCGTAACCGAGGCCTCCTCAACTCCTGCCGGCCCCAGTTTCGCCATCGACGGTGACTTCTCCGAATGGGAGGAAATTGAGGCGTATTCAGGAACACCCCGCAACAATGGTGGCGATAATACCAGAATCAACAAATGGAAGGTCGCGTCTGATGCCGACAATGTGTATTTCTACTTTGAATTGGTTACTTCCAAGTTCATCACCGATGCCAAGAAACCTAACTCATACTTCTATATCGGTTTTGACACGGATAATGATGGTAGCACTGGCAGCGCCCATGGCAATGTGCCCGGTCTTGAGCAGTACGCAGTTATTTATCCTTGCGTAGCAGATTCAGACCCCGTTGCATTTATCAATGGTGTGGATCCAAGAAGTACAGTTAATGGTTCTTCAGATGGCACCTTGACTACCTGGGGCGCTGTTGACGCCTCAGATGGTACAAAGGCTTATGTTGAACTGGCCATTCCTCGTGCTAAGGTCAGCTTAACCGCCGCCGGAACTATTGCAGTAGGTGCCAGCTTCCAGGAGTATGACACCAAGATGCAGATTCTGGTGCTTCAGTAGTATTCATTGAATTTTTGTACAGCGGCTCCCGGTTATTTCGACCGGGGGCCGTTTTTACTATGTAAAAATTGAATTACCGAAAAAGATTGTTATATTTGTCAATCAGAAACAATCAACACTAATTCTATATTATGAAACTGAGACATTTATTCATGGCAGTGATTGCGGGTGCGTTTGCATTCACATCCTGCGAAGAGGAAATTGACCTTGGCGCTGCAAAAGTGTCCTTTGTAGAGCCCGCCGGACTGGTTCTGAACTTTGGTCCGGAGGAGTCTTCCTCCACCGTCACCTTCGTGAGTACCAGGGACTGGAATATCTCCGAGGTCCTGTCCAACACCCTTCCTGACTGGATTGCCCTCAGCGCCACTTCCGGCGAGGCTTCCGCTAAGGAACAGTCCGTTACCGTTACCGTGATGGAAAACCCGGGCAATGACCGCGAAACCGGCGTTACCTTCACCATCGGCCTTGCCAAGGCAACCCTTACCGTCAAGCAGGAAGGCAAGCTTGGAGAGGTCAAGAAAGGTACCGGTACAAAAGAAGACCCTTATACCGTAGCGGGTGTGCTTGAGTTTATAGAAACTCTTGGTGCAGACAAGGAAAGCGACAAGGTGTATGTCAAGGGTGTCATTACTTCGGTAAGTACCACCTTCGAGGCCAGCGGAACCTATGGCAATGCCACGTTCTATATTGCTGACGCCGCAGACGCAGAGCAGAAGTTCTACGTCTTTCAGACCTACTATCTTGGCAACCGCAAGTGGAAGAGCGGAGACACCGAGGTCAAGGCCGGTGACCAGGTCATCATCTACGGCCCCGTCGTAAACTACAAGGGCAACACTCCTGAGACCGTCGGCAAAGGCGCAAGCTTCATCTATTCTCTCAACGGCATATCCGAGGGTGGTGACACCGGCGGCGGCCAGGGCCAGACCGGTGAGGCCAAGGGCGCAGGCACGGAGGCCGATCCTTTCAACGTTGCAGCGGCAATCGCCAAAGCCAAGGAAGTAGGCCAGACAGAGAGTGCACAGGCATACTACATCAAGGGTAAGGTTGCTGCTGTTGCAGAAGCCTTCGGCGCCCAGTTTGGCAACGGTACCTTCGAACTTGTTGACGAAGGCTTCGACGCAGTGTTCACTGCATTCCGCATCCTGTACTTCGGCAACCAGAAGTGGGTAGAGGGCAACAAGTCCGTGAATGTAGGCGACGAAATTGTCGTCGTTGGTAAGATTGTCAACTACAAGGGCAACACCCCGGAAACTTCTCAGGGCAGTGGCTACCTCTACAGCCTCAACGGCGACAAAGGCACCACCACTCCTCCTGAAGAGGAAACAAAGGCCACTCCGGCCGGCGATGGTTCCCAGGCCAATCCTTTCAACGTTTCCGCAGCAATTGACAAGGCTGTAGCCACAGGTGAAACTGCCACGGAGAACGATTTCTATGTAAAAGGCAAGGTGGCTTCCATAACTGAGCAGTTCGCTGCCCAGTTTGGCAACGGTACCTTTGTCCTTGTTGATGAAGGCTATACCGCAAAGTTCACCGCATACCGCATCCTCTATCTGAATAACCAGAAGTGGGTAGAAGGCGATGCCACCGTAGCCGTTGGCGATGAAATAGTAGCTGTTGGCAAGATTGTCAACTATAAGGGCAACACCCCTGAAATCACCCAGGGAGGATACCTCTACAGCCTAAACGGTAAAACAAGTATCGACCAGAGCCCTGTATTTGGCGTAGAGAAGACGCAAATCAGCGTTGCCGGAAGTGCAACCAGTGCGGTAATCAAGGTTACCGGCAACGTTGCATGGACCGCTACAACAGCCATTGCCAGCCTGACTCTGTCTCCCGCTTCCGGTCAGGGCGCAGGTGAAATTACTGCAACCTTCCCTGCCAATACTACCGAGAGCGTTGTGACCTATAATCTTCTTGTGAAGACAGATGCAGATGTGCCCACCAAGGAAATCGAAGTTATGATTGTCCAGGCCAAGGCCAGCGCCGGAGGCGAAAAAGTTGTGACATTTGATTATAACACAGCTGAAGGAATTGAGATTACTACGACAGGAGCCGAGTTTTCTTCTACCATTGACGGAGTGACACTTTATCTTGAGAGTGGCGCACGTAATGCTTCTAATCAAGATATTAGGATTTATAAGGGAAAGAAGATGACTGTCTCAGCGGCATCAGGTGCAATTACTAAAATTATAATCAAGTCCAAAGGCGGCTCAAATGGTGCAGACAAATTTGGAACTGGGGCACCTTCCGGTTATTCGGCAACCGCAACCGAAGGGACATGGTCTGGAGAAGCAGCGTCAGTGGAGTTTATTGCTACTGATGCGCAGGTACGAATGACCAGTATAGAAGTCACTGTTTCAGAGTAATTGATGTCACGCCTTGGGAAACGCATAATGGTGGCGGCGGTGCTTGTGGCATCTGCCGCTGCCGTTTCCTGCGACAAACTTCCTGAACTGCTTTCAGGCATATCCGGAGGTGAAGGGCAGAAGTCCGTGGCTTCCGTTGTGCCGCGCAGAACGTCCCTTCCCGCAGAGGAGGGGAGCGTGTGGGTGGACATAACCGCCACGGGCAGCTGGAGCCTTGCCCTGGAGTTCCCGGACGGAACCCCGGAGTGGGCGGAGATCACCCCCTCATCCGGCACCGGCAAGCGCAGTGACGTCCGCCTCAAGTACCAGGCTAATACGGGTGAAGAGTCCCGTTCCGTCACCATCTTCCTGGTCCCGGACAAGGGCTCATCGGCAACCGTCGAGGTTGTCCAGCAGGGGGCAGGAGGTGGCGGCCAGGTTCCGGCGGGCCAGTACGGTTACGACGTAGCCCCTGCCAGCCTTGACTGGCTGGAGCTTCCGGCTGCAGTTGCCGGAGACGGCAGGGAGATTCTCATCCACAACATGGAAGGCGGCAAGTATAAATCGGAGAGGGCCGACGGCACGCGCAATTTCTCCTGCTACTGGGACTATGACGACTATATGTCCCTCTGGGTGGCTTATCCGCTGAACAATTCTTTAAAGGGAAGTGGCGGCCGTTCTGACATGTGGGGTTTCGACGCCCTTCTTCCCGCAAGCATCCAGCCTGACCTCAGGAACGGCTCCTATGGCGGAGGATGGACCCGCGGGCATCAGCTGCCGTCGGCAGACCGCTTAAGGACAGTTGCGGCCAATGCCTCCACATTCGTACCTACCAACCTGACGCCGCAGAACTGGGATTTCAACGGTGGCATTTGGGTGGATTTGGAAAACCGCGTCCGTGACTATGCGGCCAAATCTGACACCCTCTATGTGGTTACCGGAGCATTGTTTGACAGCTCGTCGCAGTATTCCGGCTCCAACTCCGGATTCAGGGTGAAGATTCCCACGCACTATTTCAAGGCACTGCTGTACAATGGTTCTTCAACCTACGCCACAAACGGCTACATGGCTGCAGGGTATATCTTCCCACACTCCAGCGGCATTGCCGGAGACAACTACCTGGACTACATAATGTCCATTGACGAACTTGAACAGCAGACGGGGATAGACTTCTTCCCCAACCTGGCTGGAATAATAGGCCAGGAAGCGGCCGACAGGATTGAAGCCGCCGCTCCATCGTCCTGGTGGAAATAAACTAACAACCATAATATGAAAAGACAGTTATACATTCTTGCCATGCTTCTGCTGGTGCTGGCTCCATGGAGTTCACAGGCCGCAGGCGGCAAGCACCGCAGCCACGTTATAGGGTTTTACAACCTTGAGAACCTCTTTGACACCTATCACGACGACGGCAAGAACGACTACGAGTACCTGCCGGACGGCGCAAACCAGTGGACGGAGGCAAAGTACGCCAAGAAACTGCAGAACATGGCAAAGGTCATTGCGGAGATGAAAAAGGACAACGGCGTATGGCACACTGTACTGGGTGTTTCCGAGATTGAGAACCGCCACGTCCTGGAAGACCTGGTAATGGAACCTGCAATTGCAGACGCCCACTACCAGATTGTCCACTACGACGGCCCGGACCGCCGAGGTGTAGACTGCGCCCTACTGTACGATCCCACCAAGATGACGCTGGTAGAGAGCGAGTCCATACCCTTCACCTTCTCCCCGTCGTCCATCAAGTTCGAAATGACCAAGGAGGAGCAGGAAAACTTCCGCACCCGTGACATCCTCATGGTGCACGGCATCATAGACGGCGAGCATTTCGCCTTTTACGTTTGCCACCTGCCTTCCCGTCTTGGCGGCAAGGGCGTTGACACCCGTGCACGCGGCGGCGAAATCGTCTACGAGCATTCACGTAAGATGATGAATAAGTATCCGGGCATCAAGTGCGTGATAATGGGCGACATGAACGACAATCCTTACGACCCTTCCATGGCAAAGTACATGCGCGGCCGCAAGGACATAAAGGACGTGAAGCCTGATGACTTCTTCTCTCCATTCTGGAGTATGCTGGAAGCTGGTTACAGCTCACTCTATTACAGGGGAGAGGGCAATATCTATGACTGCATACTGGTCAGCTACAACCTGGCCCACGCCCCCAAGGGCACCTTCCAGATCCAGAAGATTACCAAGAAGAAGTTTTATGGTCGTGTCTTCAGCAAGCCGTTCATGACCAATCAGACCGGCCAGTACAAAGGCACCCCTTTCCGCACCTTCTCCAACGGTGCCTTCGTGGGCGGATACTCGGACCACTATCCTACGTATATCGTTATAAAGAAATAACATATGACCAAGAGACTGATACTCACAATAGCCGCCCTCCTTGGCTCCCTGGCCCTGCTGGCGCAGAACGGCGGAGTTTCCGGAACGGTTGTGAACCGCGACGGCCGCCAGCCCGTGGAGAACGCCACGCTGGTGTTGTCACAGGGCGCAGAGGAGATTGCCACGGCAAAGTCGGCCGATGACGGAACCTTCCGCATCAGGGGCCTTGCGGACGGTATGTACACCCTTATTGTCAAGGCGCCTGAGTTCCTGGATGCCCAGATTCAGTTTGCCGTTGTTGACGGCCAGGTAAAGAACCTCTTCAACGTGGGTCTTACCGGAATCCAGAAGGTGTCCGAGCTGGACGAGGACTCCTTCGCCGCCTTTGACATGAACGACAGCGGGTTCAACGACAACCCCACCATCCTGTTCGGCAGTAACGACGTATTCAACAGCATTGCCGGTTACAACTTCTCCTCAGTGCGTTTCCGCGCCCGCGGCTACAGTTCCGAGAGCCAGGAAGTTTACCTCGCCGGCGTGAAACTGAACGATGCCATTACCGGCTACGGCCCGTTCTCCCTCTGGAGCGGCCTCAATGAGGCAATGCGCAGCAAGGAGACCGTAAACGGGGCCGATGTCAGCGACTTCGGCTTTGGCGGTTACAACGGCGCTACCAACATCTACGGTAATGCCTCGAACGTCCGTAAAGGCCTCCGCGGAAGCGTGCTCACCAACAGTACGCTCTACCGCCTGCGCCTCATGGGCTCCTACGCAACCGGACCCATGGACAACGGCTGGGCCTTTGCCGTGAACGTTAGCGCCCGCCTTGGCGGAAACGACTGGATAGACGGCGTCTATTACAAGTCTCTGGCATATTATCTGGCTGCAGACAAGGTTTTGGACGATGCCAATACCATCAGCTTCGCATTCTTTGCCACTCCCGGCGAGCGCGGAGCCCAGAACGCCGCCACGCAGGAAGTCTACGACCTCATGAAGGACAATATGTACAACAGCAACTGGGGCTACCAGAACGGCAAAGTACGTAACGCCCGCGTCCGCAAGACCAACGAGCCCATCGCTTTCCTGAAGTGGGACTTCAACCCGTCAGACAAGTTCTCTGCCAGCACCACAGTGCTCTACCGCTTTGGCAAGAACGGCTACACCGCACTTGACTGGTACGATGCGCAGGATCCCCGTCCGGACTACTACCGCAACCTCCCCAGCTACTTCATGGACCCCAACCCGGACATGAACCGCCACAACGAGACCAAGTGGGGCTGGGCCAAGGAAGTGTGGGGTAACTCCAGGCTGTATCCGGAGCTTACCCATATCAACTGGGACCGCCTGTACAACGTCAACTACCTTCAGGGCGGCCGCTCCAAGTATATCCAGGAAGAGCGTCACGTAGACCAGAAAGACCTCAACTTTGCAACCACTTTCAAGTATCGTCCCAAGGACCGCGTGGTTGTGACCGGAGGCCTGAATGCCAGGATTAACAACACGGAGTACTACAAGATTGTGGCAGATCTTCTTGGCGGCGAGTACTTCATGGATATCGACAACTTTGCGGAGCGCGACTTTGCCGCCACACCGTACAAACTCCAGAACGACCTTGATTACTATATGGCCAACGGCAAGGCCCAGACTCTGGGTGTAGGCGACAAATACGGCTACGACTACCTTGCAAAGGTCCGCAGCCTGGGCGGCTGGGTAAACGGCAACTACACCATAGGTAACCTTGAAGTTAATGTTGGCGGACGTCTTGGCACGGAGAGCTTCTGGAGGGAAGGTCTCCTTCGAAAGGGCCTCTTCCCCGGCCTTGACGAAAACGGAAACAAACTGATAGTGGACGGCGTAACCATCGAGCCCACATATGAGTCCGACGGGTCCGTGACCACATCGTACGGCAAATCCAAGGTGAGCAAGTTCTTCACCTATGCCGGAAAGCTTGGCCTCAGCTACGTTATGGACGGCAAGTCCAGGGTATACGGCAACATAGGTTATTTTGCCGATGCTCCCAAGTTCAACCAGGCCTTTCTGAGCCCCCGTACGCGTAACTCCATCATGGACGGCCTCACAACCGTGAAGACCTTCAGCGCCGACGGCAACTGGCAGTACAACGCCAACGGAATAAACCTGCGTTCCACCGTCTACTTCACCACAATCAAGGATCAGAGCAAGGTAATGAGCGCCTACGACGACCTCCAGAACGCCTTCTCCAACTTTGCAATCACGGGAATCGACCAGCGCAACGTGGGTATCGAACTGGGATTCAAGTTCCCCACATACATCGTCCCCAACCTGTCCGTGCAGGGAGTCCTTTCCCTTGGAGAGTACGTTTATACCTCCACTCCCAGGATGACCCAGACCGTGGATAACAGCGCCGACGTTGTTATGGAGAACGTCCTTGTCTCCTACTGGAAGCGCACTGAATATACCAACGCCGAAGGCAAGACCGTAAGTCAGAAGCACTACGTGCCCTCAACGCCCCAGACGGCGGCTTCCATAGGCCTTGCCTACAATTACAACTACTGGTTCATCGATGCGGATTTGGAGTACTTTGACAGGGCATATCTGGACATGAACCCCCTGTACCGTACAGACTATGCCGTAGCAGGCCCTGACAACAACATCACCGACGTGGAAGTGGAGTATATGACCACTCAGGAGAAATTCAAGGCCGCCCTTCTGGCCAACATCTCAATAGGTAAGTCCTGGTATATCCAGAGGAAGTACCAGCTGGGCATCTCCCTCAACGCCAAGAACCTCTTCAACAACCGCAACGTCAAGACCGGCGGTTACGAGCAGACTCGTCTTGTAGACAATACCGTTAACAAGGAACGCTACTACCGTTTCGACTCCAAGTATTTCTACATGGCGGGAACCAATTACATGCTTAACGTTTATTTCAGATTCTAAAACTATGAAAAAGATTATCGTAATTCTTGCGGCAGCCGCCGCCCTAGTTTCCTGCCGGAGTCTGATAGAAGAATGGCAGCCTGTGCTTGGATCTCCCAAGGCACCGGAGCATACTCACCTGTATTCTGACTCCGCCCTTCCAGACGGCGCCCCTGCCATCACGGCCTTCAAGACCATCAAAGAACTGAAAGCGCTCTACAATAACAAGCCCCTTGAGGTTACAGGAAACGTCTGGATCAAAGGCCAGGTAACCTCCAGCGATGTCACCGGAAACGTGTATCGAGAACTCTATATCCAGGACGCAACAGGCGGCATAGACCTCAAGCTTGGCAAGTCCTCCCTGTACAGCGAGTATGCTCTTGGCCAGACCCTATATGTCTTCTGCGACGGCCTCACCCTGGGTGCATACAACGGTATGCCCCAGCTTGGCATGGAGGCGGACCAGACTTCCACCAACGAGTACGAGACCTCCTACATAGACCTCCAGTCCATCATAGACGGGCACGTTTTCAAGGGTCAGTACGGAGATCCTGTCGCTCCCACCGTGGTAACGGAGGCAGAGGTCAAGGCCTCCATTACCGCAGGCTTCACCGGAGAGCTCTGGGGCAAGCTTGTCACCGTGAAGGGAGTCAAGTACGGCAACCAGATCTTCGCCCTGTTCTATCCCAACCCCAACCTGCCCCACAAGAGCGGCAATCCGGAAAACCGCGTTTTCCTTTCAGACAAGGGAACCTGGGGAATCAACACCTGGAGCTGCTCCAAGGCCAAGTATATAGAATACCTGCAGAGCGGCGTATGGGATACGGCAGAGGTAGGTAGCGGTGCAACCCGCTACGGTGCAATTGCCACCACCACGCCGCGCAGTGCCAAGCTCTCCCAGAAAGTACTTGACAGCTTTTCCCCGGACGAGGACAAGACCTACAAGGAGATTATGATCAAGAATGCTACCGCAAACTACGTCTCCCACTACTTCAAGCTTGGTTCTACGGACATTCAGGTTCGTACCAGCGGCTACGCCAAGTTTGCGGACCAGACTCTTGACAACGGCCTTACTTCCGGTTCTAAGACGGCGGACATCACCGGAATCATGACCATCTACTCCGGCGCCGCCCAGTTCACGCTGGTGGACGAGCCTTCTGTTTCCGTCAAAGTATACTAACGCAATTCAGAATTGCCATGAAAAAAATGCTTGTAGCGCTTAGCGCTTTATTGCTTATGATTTCCTGTTCACAGAAGAACCCCTTCTTCAAGGAGTGGGACACACCTTATGGCACAGCACCGTTCTCACAAATCAAGACAGAGCATTACCTTCCTGCCTTCAAAGAAGGTATAAAGCAGGAAAAGGCGGATATTCAGGCAATCATTGCCTGCAAGGAAGAGCCTACCTTCGAGAACACAATAGGCGCTTATGAAAAGGCAGGAGAACTTCTGGCAAAGGTTTCCGGGGTATTCTTCAACCTGTCGGAGAGCGATTCCACGCCCGAAATGCAGGCCATTGAGGAGGAGGTCATGCCCATGATTACTGAGGCGGAGAACGAGATCTTTATGAACGAAGATCTGTTCAAACGCGTAAAAGCCGTCTATGACAATATGGAAAGCCTTACCCGTGAGCAGCAGATGGTCACGAAGAAACTATACCAGAGCTTCGAGCGCAACGGCGTTGGCCTGGACCCTGACGGCAAGAAGCGTTTCGCGGAGATTTCCACCCGCCTTGCCACTCTTTCCCAGAAGTTCGGCCAGAATCTCCTTGCAGAGAACAACGCCTTCAAAGAAGCGACCGGAATCACGGTTTCAGAGTATTATGACTTCATGGGCTCCTGCCCGGACCGCGAAAAACGTGAGCAGGTCTTCAAGGCATACAGTTCCCGTGGAAACAATGCCAACGAGAATGACAACAACGGCATCGTCCTGGAAATACTGAAACTCCGTGCGGAGCAGGCGCAGCTGCTTGGTTACAAATCCTTTGCAGACTTCCAGCTGTCAAACAAGATGGCAGGAGACCCTGAAACCGTAGACAACTTCCTGCAGCCCATTATGGACGCCGCAATGGCCAAGGCGAAGGAAGAGATGAAGGACATGCAGAAGATTGCCGGCCACAAGATAGAGCCCTGGGATTACAGCTACTATGCAGAGAAGGTCCGTGCACAGAAATATGCCCTGGACGAGTCCCAGACAAAGCCTTATTTCCAGGCAGACAGTGTCCTCAAGGGCGTTTTCGCAGCCGCAAACATGATTTACGGCATCAACATCCAGCCCGCTCCCGAGGTTGAGGTATACAACCCCGCCGCCAGTGCCTGGAAGCTTACGGACGCAGACGGCAGCCTCATAGGTATATTCTATAAGGACTACTATGTAAGGCCAACCAAGCGTGGCGGTGCCTGGATGAACAACTTCCGCGACCAGGAAGGGGACATTCGTCCCGTCATCGTCAATGTGTGCAACTTCCCGGCACCCGGGGAGGACCCTACCGACGCCAAGCCCAGCCTCCTTTCCATAGACAATGTCCAGACCGCGTTCCATGAGTTTGGCCATGCCCTGCACGGATTCCTGAGCAAGTGCAGCTACAAGTCCGTGAGCGGAACTTCTGTTGCCCGTGACTTTGTGGAGACCTTCTCGCAGTTCAACGAGAACTTCGCCTTCGTGCCGGAGATCCTGGCCGTTTATGCCAATCATTACCAGACCGGAGAGCCCATCCCGGCGGAGCTTGTTGCAAAGGTGCAGAACGCCCTCAAGTTCAACCAGGGCTTCACCTGTGGAGAACTTTGCGCCGCATCCATCCTGGACATGAAGTGGCATGAGCTTACAGTAGAGCAGATGGAGGCTTTCAAAACCCCTCAGGACATCCGCGACTTCGAAGCCAGGGTCTGCAAGGAAATGGGCCTTGTGGACGAAATCATCCCGCGTTACCGCACCACCTACTTCAACCATATCTTCAACAGCGGCTACAGCGCCGGCTACTACAGTTACCTCTGGAGCGAGGTCCTGGCCGTTGATGCGTGGGAGAAGTTCAAGGCCGACGGCGTCTTCAACAAGGACACCGCCAAGGCTTTCCGTGAAACCTTCCTTGAAAAGGGCGGCAGCGAAGAGCCCATGACCCTGTACCGTTCCTTTCGTGGCGGAGACCCGGATCCCGCAGCCCTTATGCGCGCCCGCGGCCTCAAGTAAAATGGAGACTTTGAGATTCACTCCCTTTCTCCGGACCATGGTCTGGGGAGGGGAGAAGATAAAAGCCTGGAAGGGGATAGATACAGATATTCCCAAGATTGGCGAGTCCTGGGAGATTTCCGGATACGGAGAGCACCTCACAGAAGTTGCCGAAGGTCCGCTGAAGGGGAAGACCCTGGCGGAGGTATCGGCAATGTATGGGGAAGAGCTCCTTGGAAAGCATGTTTATGCCAGTACCGGGGCGGAATTCCCGCTCCTAATTAAGTTCATCGACGCCCTGGGAGACCTTTCCATCCAGGTCCATCCTGACGATGAAATGGCCCGCCGCGTCCACGGCCCCGGCTTCCGCGGGAAGACGGAAATGTGGTACGTTATCCAGGCCGATCCGGGTGCCTGCCTCTACTCCGGCCTTTCCCGCTCCGTGACGCCAGAGGAGTACTCCCGCCGTGTTGCGGACGGTACCGTTACAGAAATCCTGGCGCGGCACGAAGTCCATCCCGGCGACGTCTTCTTCCTCCCTGCCGGCCGCGTCCACGCCATCTGCAGCGGGTGCCTCCTGGCGGAGATCCAGCAGACATCGGACCTCACCTACCGCATCTGGGACTATGGCCGCCTGGGTCTTGACGGAAAGCCCCGCCAGCTCCATACGGAACTTGCCCTCCAGGCCATCGACTTCAAGGTCTACCCAGATTACAGGACGCCCTATACCCCCAAAAAGGACGCTCCGGTGGAGCTCGAGAGCTGCAAGTACTTCACCACCACGCTGTACGACCTCACGAAGCCCATGACCATTACTCTTGAGGATTCCTTTATGGTGGTCATGTGTCTTTCCGGCTCCGGCACCGTTGATGGCAAACCCATCCGCGCCGGAGAGTCCCTCCTGGTCCCCGCCTGCCGCGGTTCAGTCCAAATCGTCCCCGACCCCTCCGGCCTGAAGGTCCTTGGCAGCCGCAGCTGAGCAGTCTTTTTAGTCATTCCGGGCTTGACCCGGAATCTTTTTTTTTATATGTGAAAAGAAATAACTAACTTTGAAAACTTATTGCTAAATCCGGAACTTTAGTAATCTCATCAATATTTATAGCACACAAAAATTGTCCTTACACCGCCCCCGAAGCGGAACTCCTCGTGATACGATTCGAGGAGAACTTCCTGGAATCGGCCGGTATGGGAATCGACCCCATCACCGGTGACGGAGATCCTTTGAATGTCTTTGGTATGCAAGAAATCTTCCCTAACATCTTCTAGCCATGAAAAAGATTTCTGCATATTTCGGTATCATTGCGGCAGCCGCACTGACCCTCGTTTCCTGCGCCAAGGAAATCAACACCCCCGTTGTGGTCGAAGCCCCCATCCAGGAGGGTATCCCTTTTGAGATTGTAGTCAATCCCCAGACGAAGACATCCATTTCCGGAACCCCTTCTGCTGGACTCCAGACAGCTTGGGTGGCGAATGATGCCATCAACCTGTACCACGCTGAAGCAGGTTCCACATCATACGCCAATGACGGAAAATTCACAATTGCTTCTGCAGACCTTGCTTCCGGCACCTTTAAGGGGTCTCTGACATCGGCACCTGCTTCCGGCACTTATGACTGGTATGCTTTTTATCCGTATGTCGCATCAAAAGCCAGTCCTGCTTCTGAAAGTGCTGGCTGGACACCTGTCGGCTCTAAAAATAATGCCGCACAGGCTCAGACCGGAAATAATAGTATAGCTCATCTTTCCGGCTCTAATTATCCTTTGAGCGGAAAGGTTACATCTTTGGCTTATAATGCCACCCCCAGCATTACACTGAAGTCCCTGTGCTCTTTTGTGGAAATCAATGTTACCAACGATTCCGGAGCGCCTCTTACTGTAACAAATGTTAATTTTACCGCTCCTGAGGATATTATTGGTACATATTATATTAATATTACAGACCCTTCCAATATTGTTTATGTTGCCAGCGATGCAGGATACGTTTCTGAAACTGCCGGTCTTGCGGTTTCTTCAGGTGAAGCCATACCAGATGGCGGAAGTGCAAAATTCTATCTTGGCATCAAGCCCTTCACCCTTGCACAAGGCTCTTCTGTAACGGTCTCCGTCAATGGTTATAACAAAGTAATCACCGCTACCAGCAAGGCATACTCCTTCCAGGCAGGAAAGATCAAGACTGTGAACGTCATATATGATGCAGTCCCGGAGCCTCCTCAGGTTTATGAACTTATTGAGACCGACGGCGCGTTTGTGGACGATGGCAAGTATGTGCTTGCATTGCAGGATGGCGCCACGCCTTCAACGTATTATTTCCTTACAAGTGCGGGAACCACCAACACCCTTACTACAAGCGGTCCCTCAGTGTCTGCCAAGACCATAACGGATCCGGGTGCTGAGTTTGTGTTTACTGCTGAAGCAGACGGTACTCTGTTCAAATTGAAGAATAATGGCGGTAAGTATATTTGTAATACAAGTAGTACAACACTGAACACCAATAATAACACCGCATCATCATGGTACCCGACGTTTATTTCTGCATCTAAGACATATAAGCTTCAGGTTACAAATTCAAGCGGAAGGTATATTGGCGCGAATGCGGCTAATTCCACCAAGGCCGCAGCATATGCCAACAGAAATTTCAAAGATCAGGTTAAGGACGGAACTGCTATCGCCCAGTACTCCGGAGCAATCTCTGTCTTTAAGCTTGGTGGGCTGGTCGTCTCTTCGGATCCTACCATTAATAATGCTTCTGTAGACGGCGCCCCCGTCCAAGGACAGTCCGGCCTTACAAAGGACATTGAGCTTGCCAACTTTGATGCTGCTCCTTCTCTCACTGCTACCCCCGACAACACAGTGATTACCGCCGCTTCTGTGGGTAGCATAACCACAACCAGTGCAAAAGTTACTTATACACTTTCTCCCAATACAAGCGGAGCTGCGAGGGTTGGTACAATTACCGTAAGCGACGGCGTTCATTCCGGTACCATTACCGTGAATCAGCCCGCAGATGTATTCTCAGTTACCAGAACAGAGATAACTCTTAACGCAAACACAGGTGCAACTGCATCCTTTACAGTAAAGTCAGACTATGACTGGACTCTGGTAGATGACCTTATAGCCGGATTTACTGTATCTCCCGCCAGTTTCGCATATAACGGCAACCAGTCCCAGACCGTGACAATTACCGCAACAGGAGATAATTCTACGGCCTCTCCCGTTGAACTTGGTGTATTTACCTTAAAGAGAGGTATCGACAACCATGAAACAGAAACCATAACAGTAATCCAGAGTTCCGCCAAGCTTGCCACACCGGTGATTACTCTTACACCAGACTCTGCAAACAAGAAGTTTACGGTTTCCTGGACTGCTGTAAGCAATGCGGCTAAGTATGAGTATTTTGTTCTTGACGGTTCTGATAACGAGAAAGTTGCCGTAACCCAGACTGCGGATGCAAGCACCCTTTCATTTGAGGTTACTGATATCAACTATGACGAAGAATACACAGTTTCTGTCAAGGCCATCGGTAACAATTCGCCATGGATGGATTCTGATGAATCTGTAGATAGTATCACTGTCACTGTTGGTACCTCAAGCGAAGAGATTGACCTTACGGCTCAGGGTTTTGCTAATGGTGATGAAATTACAAGCGTCGACGGATCAGTAGTGTCTTTGCTTTTTGCCAAGGGATCAGGATCAAATGTGCCAAAGTATTATACTTCCGGTACTTCAGTAAGAACTTATATCGGGAACACATTAACTGTTTCTGTCAGTGGTGGAAAGACCATAACAAAGATTGAATTCACTCTTGGTGGAACAAAGACCGCTACAGTATCAGCAAGTGTAGGAACACTTGGAACAATCTCTGGGTCCAGTAGGACATGGACTGGTTCAAGCAGTTCTGTCGTATTCACAAATAGCGGATCTGGACAGATGCACTATCAGGTGATAAAAGTAACATACGAGTAATTGGCATCAAAGCCCGACCTTCATGGCCGGGCTTTTTTGTATTATTTGTGCAAAAATCGTTATCTTTGTGTGACGTAATTATGACACTATGAAAAGACTTTTGATTATTGCCGCGCTGGTGGCGGTGGCTTTCAGTGCAAACGCGCAGGTGTTTGACTTTTCCAATAACAATAACCGTTATGAGCTTGGGGTGAGTATTGGACAGGCGGGTTCTTTTACCCAGTATGCCAATTTTGCTATGGGATTGAGCGCTACGATCTGGGGCGGCTATATAGATTTCATAAAGTCCGACGCGCAGCATAAGTACGACAACCATCTTTCTGATACAACCTGGAATGACTCAGAGGCCTTCAGCATCAACCTCGGGTACCAGATTCCCATACTCAAATGGCTCAGGGTGATGCCGCTTCTTGGTTACAGCCAGACAAATGAAGGAATCACTGACGGCTCAACCATCAACATCTCCTCAAGCGAAGGCTCCGGAACAATGTATCACGACTATGATGTCACCCCCGGCAGCAGAAAGCATTATGTCAACTACGGCGTCGGCCTGTCCGTTCAACCGCTTCGCTGGTTCAGTATCAATGCAGTGGTGAGCGGAAACGCCATATACGGCGGCGTTTCGCTGGATATAATGGGATTTGTAAGGTAGTATCCCGCTAGTCTACGTTTTCCACCAGCTCGTAATCCAGGAGTTTCTGCTCAAGGGATGTGCCTTTGACGCGGATGCGGAGTGGATCTCCAAGGCGGATTATGCGCTTTGTCCTTCGTCCCACGGCGCGGTAGTGGTCTGCGTCGTAGTCGTAAAAGTCGCTGCGGATGGTGCGGTAGGGAATCATGCCCTCAATCTTTGTGGGCTCTATTTCAACGTAGATGCCCCATTCAGTGATGCCGGAAACCTGGCCGTCGAACTCCTGGCCAATCTTGTCCTGCATGAACTCCACCAGCTTGTACTTGGTGCTTTCACGCTCCGCCTCAGCTGCAACTACCTCACGCTCGGAGGCGTGCTTGCACTGCTGGGTGTAGTAATCCAGGTCCTGTGACTCCGCCCCGGCCATGTACTTGGCAAGGAGGCGGTGGACCATGAGGTCAGGATAGCGGCGGATAGGTGAGGTGAAGTGCGTGTAGAACCTGAACGCGAGGCCGTAGTGCCCTATGTTGTCCGTGCTGTAGCATGCCTTGGCCATGGAGCGCAGCGCCAGCAGCTGGATGGCGGCCAGCTCCGGCTTGTCCTTGGCCTGTTCCATGAGGCCGTTCAGCGCAACCGCCACGTCGCGGCCGCCTAAAAGCTCTCCTACCTTATATCCAAAGTGCCCTGCAAACTCCCTCAGGCCGGAGATCTTTTCCATATTTGGTTCATCGTGCACACGATAGACGAAGGTCTTTGCCTTGGACAGGGCTTTCCCGCCCATCTTGCCGTCCGTAGCCACAAACTCCGCCACGTTACGGTTGGCAAGGAGCATGAACTCTTCTATGAGCCAGTTGGCCTCGCGGGAGAACTTCTGGTGTACGCCTATGGGCTTGCCGTCGGCGTCAATGTCAACCTTCATCTCCGGCCTGTCGAAGTTCACTGCGCCGGCCTTGAAGCGCCTTTCGCGAAGCTTGAGGGCAATATCGTTCAGGATAAGGACGGCTTCTTTGACCTCCGGCGGGACTATTCCGCACTCGCTGCCTTCCCCGAAGTCGCGGGACATTGCCTCCCTGGGCCCGGCGTCTATGATTTCCTGCGCCAGTTCGTAGGCGAAGCGGTAATCGGACACTATTTCAGTGCGGCCGAACCAGGGGTTGAAGACCTTCGCCTGAGGAGTAATCTCGAAGACGGCGCTGAAGGTGAGTTTCTCCTCTCCGGGACGAAGAGAGCAGAGTTTGTTGCACAGCTTCTCCGGCAGCATAGGCACCGTACGGTCCACCAGATAGACCGATGTCCCCCTCTCCTGCGCCTCCTTGTCCACCGCGCTTCCGGGTTTTACGTACCAGGAGACATCGGCAATGTGGACGCCAACCTCATAGTTGCCGTTTTCCAGTTTGCGGAAGCTGAGGGCGTCGTCATAATCCTTGGCGTCGGCGGGGTCGATGGTGAAGGTGAGGGTGCTGCGGAAGTCCCTTCTTCTGGTGCGGTCCTTGTCCGTGATTTCGTCCGGAATGGAGTCTGCCGCGTTCTCGACTTCAGGACTGAAGCGGTAGGGAAGGCCGAACTCCGCCAGTATGGCATGCATTTCCGTCTCGTTCTCTCCGGGAAGGCCCAAAACGTCCACCACATGACCGTGAGGGGCACTTTCTCCCCGTTCCCAGCCGTCCACGACAGCCGCTACCTTCATGCCCTTTTGGGCGCCTTCCGGGATTGGGACCTCTATGTCGTACGGCATGGTCTTGGAGCTCATGAGCACCCAGGCCTGCTTTCCCACAATATGCAGGATGCCCACAAACGGCTTTGTGGAACGTTCTATTATTGCTATGATTTCACCGCTGCGCTTTTTGGCCCTTCCGTCCTTCTCCTGTGTCACGGCTACTTTTACCGTGTCACCGTTCAGGGCTCCCCTTGTCTTGGACGCCTTCACGTAAACGTCCTCTTCCTGGCCTTCTATGGCTACGAAAACAAACCCTTCACGGGACATCTTCACAGTCCCAATGTACTCTGGGACAAATTTGCGGGCCTTCTTCCTGTCTCCCTTATGCCCGGCGCTGCGGTTCTTTGATTTTCTTTTTGACATAGTACAAAAATACAAAAAAAACCTCACCCATCCTCAAAAACAGGCATAAAACAAGGACGACCTGCCCAAAACCAGGACGGGCGCTCTAAATCAGCGAGATCAGCAAATACGTAAAATGCGCTATGACACCGGCGCAGAGACCGGCTATGGCATGTGAGCCCAGAGCCTTTGATATGACCTTGCGGTAGCCCATGGAGTCCAGCATGGCGGTGTGGGTGGAGAGGAAACCGCTCCAGACCATTCCTATTGCCGTAAACACTGCTATTGCATTTCCGTCAAGGATGCCGGCGGCATTGAATGTGGGAAGAAGGCCAAGGGCCGCTCCCACGGCGCCAAGGGCGGTCATGGGGAAGGCGATGAGTTCCATGTGCTCGAAGCCGAACAGCCACTCAAACACCCAGTGAATCTTTTCCGCAAGCCATGGAAGGATAGGAACGCCCTGCGAGGCGCCGCCGTCGTATATGCCATCAGGGCCGGCGCCAAAGGTGAGCATGATGACTGCCGTTGTTATGATAAGCACACCCGGGATAATCTGAAGGCCCAGTTCAACACCGTTCTTGCCGCCATCCAGGAGGGCGTTGAGGAAACGCATGAAGATGCTTTTGTCGCTGCTTTCTTCCTGGATTTCCATTTTGCCCTCTTCCCGGACCTGGTCCATTACCGGTGAATCCAACTCAGGATACGCCTTGAGGCACTTTCTCTGCATAAGGCGCGTAGAGATTACGGAACCGCAGAATGCTCCGAACAGCCCAACCAGCGCGCCTGTTACCTGCACATAGCCAACCATGGTGATTATTACCACGAATCCCATTCCGAACGCCGTTCCAAAGTTACAGAGCGAAATGAGTTGATACTTCTTGAAATAAGAAGAGAACTTCTTGTCCTTGGAAAGGGATATGATGGCGGGATTGTCCGACAGGAATGTCATCACGGCACCAAGCGCTGCAGCGCCGGGAAGGTTGTAAAGGGGCTTCATGAGCGGTCTAAGCAGCTTTCCAAGGACAGTAACCACGCCAAACTCGCTCATAAGCTTTGACAGTGCACCGGTAAGGACGGTGATGCCCATGAGGTAGAAGACGGTATTGAGCAGAAGGTCGTGGGCCGTATTCATGATGGTTTTTATCATGTTGGCGCCTCCCATGCGAGATCCCAGCAGGGAGAAAACCAAAGCCATCACTGCCAGAAGGACTATGGCCTCTATAGTGGAACGGGAGAGTTTTTTCATACGGTGGTTATTAGCTGGCATAAAGATACGCTTTATTTGTATAATTCCCGCAAGACCGCAAGGGATTTTACACGTATCGGCTGTTCTGTATGGAACTCAAGATAACGCACAAGGCTTTCTGCAATGGCGTTTCTCACGGAGCCGTTAAGAGGAAGGAGCATGCTTTCACTGAAACCGGCCGTAAGGAACTGCTTCAGGGCCAGAGAATTCTCTTCCGCGAAAGGGGCCAGATCCTCCCACGACGGCCGGAAGCCAAGCGCTCCCGCAAGTTCCAGCAGCCACCGGATATGGAAATTCGCAAAATCCCCTTCCATGGCATTCAAGGTTAGGATACTGCCTATGCACCACTGGTACAGTCCGTCCTCCAGTATCCCTTCCCGGAGCGTCCGGAACAGGACCTCCGACAGGAACAGCGTCATGGTATTCTTGTGAATATTTCCGCGTATCCCCTCCAGCGAGTCCCGGGCCGATATGCTCCTCAGGCTCCACAGCTCACTCTTGGGATTTTCCACCACATCGGCCTCCAGGATATTCAGTGGCAGGAAAAGTGAGGCCGATGCCTTCTTCCCCGGACGGACAATGAAGCCGCGCCGTCCCAACTCCCGGGAAAGCGTGTGCACCACAAGGCCGGTATCGCCAACCTTGGTGGTCCCAAGCACTATGAACTCAATGCTTCCGGTCATGAAGGAATGCGGCCATGGCCCTCAGGGCTTTCCCGCGGTGGGAAATGGTATTCTTGAACGCCTCTCCGAGCTCCCCGTTGGTCTGCGCCATACCTTCCGGGATGAAGACCGGATCGTACCCGAATCCGCCGTCCCCACGCCTCTCACGGGCGATACTCCCTTCCATGACGCCGTCGAAGAAATGCTTTTCCCCGCCAATGATAAGGGTGACGGAAGTGCGGAACCGGGCCCTCCTGGTGGCATGCGGAGTGCTTATTCCCATGGCCCTCATTGCCGAAGCCTCCGCCTCCATGCGTGCCATCTCAGCGAGGAGTTTAGCCATGTTGCCGGCGGAGTCGTGGGCCACGCCGCAGTAGCGCGCCGTATGTATGCCGGGTGCGCCGCCAAGGATGTCCACTTCCAGGCCGGAATCGTCCGCAAAACAGTCAAGGCCTGTGCGTTCATATATGTACTGCGCCTTCTGGAGGGAGTTGGCGCGGAAAGAAGTGCCCGTCTCCGGGATATCCTCCGTGATGCCGGCCTCCGCGGCGGTGATTATCTGGAATCCCGGGCCCAGGATTTCCGCAGCCTCGCGGACTTTTCCGGGGTTTGCCGTTGCAAATACAAGTTTCATGGTTGGTACGACTTTTGCCGCCGCAAAGTTACTCATTTATTTTGTATCTTTGTAACATGAAGAGAATCATATACGCCCTGTCCTTTATGTCCTTTATGGCAGCAGGGCTTTCCGCACAGGCACAGAGCAAAGACTTCACCCTTGGACAGTGGGTGGAAATACATAACGCCATCCTTAAGGAACTCAACCGTTCTTACGTAGACTCGCTGGAGGTGAGCCGCATTGAGCGTGAAGGCGTGAACGCCATGCTGGAGGCGTTGGACCCCTACACCGTGTACGTCCCGGAAGAGGAGCAGGAAGATTTCCAGATGATGCTCTCAAGTGCCTACGGCGGCATAGGAGCGCTCATCTACAAGCCTGACACTGAAGGAAACGTGATTATCAACGAGCCTTACGCCGGCTCTCCCGCCGCCAAGGCCGGCCTCCGCTGCGGGGATGAAATAATGGCTATAGACGGCACTTCCACCCACGGTCTCACAGCCTCCGAGAGTTCGGAAAAGATGAGGGGAAAGCCCGGAACCAAGGTAACCTTCCAGGTCAAGAAAGTGTATACCGGGGACATCCTGGACGTGAAAGTCACACGTGAAAGGATAGTCCTTCCTTCAGTAGAATATACCGGAATGCTGGATAACGGAGACGGCTACATCATGCTGTCAAAGTTCACGGACGGTGTGTGGCAGGATGTCCGGAATTCGTTCCTGAAACTGCGCCACAAGGGCATGAAACGCCTTGTACTGGACCTTCGCGGCAATGGAGGCGGCCTCCTTGCAGAGGCGGTGAACATAGTATCGCTCTTTGTCCCCAAGGGCTCCGTGGTGGTATCCTCCAAGGGCAAGGCACCCGGGAACAACTCCACTTACCGCACTTCCACGGAACCCATAGACACGGAGATTCCCATCTTGGTGCTTGTAGACTCGGGGAGTGCATCGGCCTCGGAAATTGTCTCCGGCGCACTGCAGGACCTTGACAGGGCAACTATCGTCGGCACACGGACATACGGCAAGGGCCTTGTTCAGAGCATCCGGCCGCTGCCTTACGACGGCCAGATTAAAGTCACAACGGCCAAGTACTACACACCTTCCGGCCGCTGCGTACAGGCCATAGACTATTCCCATCGCAACGAAGACGGCAGCGTGGGCCACATCCCGGATTCGCTTACCAATGAGTTCAAGACCGCCCACGGCCGCACCGTCCGTGACGGCGGCGGCATAACCCCGGACTTCGAGGTAAAGCCCCGCAAGTATTCCAGGCTCACTTATTCCCTGGTCCTTGGCGGCATTGTGGAGCAGTATGCGCTCAACTATGTTGTCCGTCACCCGGTTGTGGATGAAGACTTCCACTTCACGGAATTCGAGGACTTCGTAGCATTCGCACAGGACAAAGAGTTCGATTACCGCTCCACCGCCCGCGCCATGTTTGACCAGATGCGAAGCACGCTGAAGGAAGACGGTCTGGAAGAAGCCATGGCGCCACAGCTGGACGCCCTCCAGAAGGCTCTGGAGATGGACAAGGCCACCTTCCTCCGCCTCAAGAAGGAGGAGATTATTCCTTTCATCGAAGAAGAAATAGTAGTACGCTACTACTTCCAGGAAGCCGGCATCAAGATACGCCTACGCTACGACGAGCAGCTCCGCCAGGCTCTTCTCCAGCCGGCCATAACTCTTCCGTAACCACACTCTGCCATTCCCGTCCGGAAAAACGGGCATTCCCCCGGATGGCGGCTATCGCCAGATGTAGACTTTGTCGCCGCGGCGGGGGTGGAAGCGTTCGCCGGGAACCATGTCCGGACTCTGGTTGGCGTAGTCTACGGGCATGGCGTCAAGGGGGACAGCAACAGAACAGCGCTGGCCTTGGGGGCAGACGTCGGCGGGATTGTAGTCTACCCGGAGGTCGTCTACGGTAATCTGTACAATGCCGGTTGAATTACCTATGAACATGAGTTCGTCGCCTTTCCGGAGTTCCGTTGCCTGGACTTCTATTTCCGCTACGCCCAGACGGCTGAACCAGTTGGTGACCTTGCCAACGAAAACCTTGCGCCTGGTGGCCTGGGAGCCGTAGATGGAACTCCATTCGCCCATTCTGGCGCCAAGGTAGTAGCCGTCCCAGAAGCCGCGGTTGAACACCTCGGCCAGCCGGGACTTCCACTCAAGGGCCTTTTCCTGGTTGTATGTTCCGTCAGCCACGGCGTCCGCGGCGGCGCGGTAGCACTCTACTGCGCGGCGGACGTACTCTGCGCTTCGGGCGCGGCCCTCTATCTTGAACACCTTCACGCCGGCCTCCACGAACTTGTCCATGAATTCTATGGTGCAGAGGTCCTTGGGGGACATGAGGTATTTGTTGTCTATGTGAATCTCGTTGCCTGTTTCGTAGTCCGTTACCAGGTAGCCGCGGCGGCATACCTGCAGGCAGGCGCCGCGGTTTGCGGATGCGCCCCATGCGGCCAGCGACAGGTAGCATTTGCCGGAAACCGCCATGCAGAACGCTCCGTGTGCGAACATTTCAATGCGGACGGGTTTTCCGGCGGGACCCACAATGCCTTCACGCAGTATGGCCTCGTGGATGTCCCTGACCTGGAAAAGGTTCAGCTCACGGGCCAGGACAACCACGTCTGCAAACTGGGCATAGAACCTTAAGGCTTCAATGTTGGAAATGGAAAGCTGGGTGGAGATATGCACCTCCAGGCCAATCTTGCGGCAGTAGAGGATTGCCGCCATGTCCGTGGCGATTATGGCGTCAACGCCTGCGGCCTTGGCGGCGTCAAGCGTGTCATAGGCCGCCTGGAGGTCTTCTGCATACAGTGTGATGTTAAGCGTCATGTACGCCTTGACGCCGTAGGCGCGGCATATGCGGATTATTTCAGGAAGGTCTTCCCGTGCAAAGTTGTTTGCGGAGTGGGACCGCATGTTGAGGTGGCCTATTCCAAAGTAGACGGAGTCCGCTCCCCCCTGGATTGCGGCAAGCAGGCAGTCGAAACTGCCGGCCGGGGCCATTATTTCAAGTTCTTTCCTGTCCATTACACGGTACGGCCAACGAGGGAGTGTGCGAAACGTCTCAGGGCTTCCTGACATTCAGGGTCAGTTATTGCGCCCGTGCCCTTGAAGATAGCGCGGGAGCTCAGGTCGGCTATGGTTTTCTTTGCTTCCTCGGCAACGTTCGCAGACTCATAAATCTTCATAACGCGCTCAATCTTGGCCGCCTTTTCTTCGTCCGTGTAAGCCGGAGCGTTAAGGGCCTCCACTATTTCTGTGGCGCCGTTTTCATATGCCTTGACGGTGAGCCATGACTTCTTGCAGTTGAGGATGTCCCCGCCGATGGGTTTTCCGAATACCTTCTGGTCTCCGTAGGCGTCAAGGTAGTCGTCCGCAACCTGGAAGGCCAGGCCAAGGTGGTAGCCGTAGTGATACATGCATTCCTGGCTTAGGCGGTCCGCTCCGCCTATGAGGGCGCCAAGCTGGGCGGCGCATGCAATGAGGACGCCAGTCTTGAGGCCTGTCATCTGCATGTATTCGTCCATGCGCACGACATCACGTTTCTCGAAGTCCATGTCCAGCTGCTGGCCGTCGCAGACCTCGCTGGCGGTCTTTGAGAACAGGGCCAGGACCTGGGGCAGCATGGCTGCCGGGGCCTGTGCTATGCGGCGGTAGGAGTCTATGAACATGACGTCGCCGCTTAGGATGGCGGTATCCTCGTTCCACTTTTTCCAAACCGTGGGGTTTCCGCGCCTCAGGGGGCTGCGGTCCATGATGTCGTCATGGATGAGGGTGAATGAATGAAAGACCTCCAGTGCGGCGGCAGGCTCCAGGATATGAGGGCCCAACTTGTCTGCCCATATTCCGTAGGTGGTAAGGCATAGGCGGGGACGGATGCGTTTTCCGCCGATGGCTATCATGTAGCGCAGGGGATCGTACAGACCGGAAGGCTGGTCCTGGAACTTGATTCTTTCAAAGAGCTGTCTTACAGCGGAATCTATGACGGTGTCGGAAATCATCTTTAAGCGTTTTCACAAAGGTAGTCAAAAAATATAGGTTATCATGCGTTTTTTTGCTAACTTTGAGACCCACATAATTAAAACCACATTCTAAAACATGAACAATTCTATCATCAATTTCCCTGTGCCCCCCAACGAGCCGGTAAAATCCTATCTTGAAGGCTCTCCGGAGCGCATCGCCCTTGATGCAGAGCTCAAACGTCAGTACAACACCGTCATAGATATTCCCATTATCATCGGCGGCAAGGAAATCCGAACCGGAAACACCGGCAAGGTGGTGTGTCCCCATGAGCACGGCCATGTGCTGGCCACCTTCCACAAAGTTGGCGAAAAGGAGGTCCGGATGGCCATCGACGCGGCCATGGAGGCCCATAAGATCTGGAGCGAAACGCCCTGGACAACCCGCGCGGCAATCGTCATGAAGATGGCGGAGCTCCTCGCGACCAAATATCGTCCCATAATTAACGCCGCCTGCATGCTGGGCCAGAGCAAGAATATCTACCAGGCAGAAATCGATTCAGCCTGCGAGACCATAGACTTCTTCCGCTACAACGTGCACTATGCGTCGAAGATTTACAACATGCAACCAAAGGACGGCGCAGGAAACATCAACCATACGGAGTTCCGTCCTCTGGAAGGCTTCGTGCTGGCAGTGACCCCTTTCAACTTCACTTCCATAGCCTCCAACCTCTGCATGACCCCGGTCCTAATGGGTAACGTAGCCCTCTGGAAGCCTTCAACAACCTCCACCTTGTCCAACTATTACCTCATGCAGCTGTACAAGGAGGCTGGCCTTCCGGACGGAGTAATAAACTTCCTGCCCGGCAGCGGAGCACACATCGGCAAGGTTGCAACAGAGTCCAAGTGGTTCTCCGGCATCCACTTCACCGGTTCCACGGGCACCTTCAACAGCCTCTGGAGGCAGGCAGGGGAGAACCTTGGCAAGTACGTCAGCTACCCCCGCCTGGTGGGAGAGACGGGCGGCAAGGACTTCATCTTCGTCCATCCATCGGCCGATGTCAAAGCCGTCGCCACTGCAGCCTTCTGCGGAGCCTATGAGTTCCAGGGCCAGAAATGTTCCGCCGCATCCCGCATGTACGTCCCCAAGAGCCTCTGGCCGGCTGTTCTGAAGGTCATGAAGCAGTACGCCTCAGAGGTGAAGATGGGTGATGTCATGGACCACGGCAACTTCATAAACGCCGTCATCGACGAGGCCTCCTGGAACAATATCGACAGCTACATATCCTTCGCGGAGCAGTCCCCGGACGCAAAAATCGTGATGGGCGGCCGCAGGGACAAGAGCGTCGGCTATTTCGTGGAGCCCACGGTCATCGAAACCACGGACCCTCACTTCAAGAGCATGGAAGAGGAAATCTTCGGCCCTGTCCTCACAGTGTACCCTTATGACGATGACAAGGTGGACGATGCCGTGAAGCTCTGCGACGAAACATCGCCGTACGGTCTCACCGGTTCCGTCTTCGCACAGGATCGCCTTGCCGCGGAGAAGATATCCCACGACCTACGTTACGCCGCCGGCAACTTCTACATCAACGACAAGCCCACCGGAGCCGTAGTCGGCCTCCAGCCCTTCGGCGGTGCCCGTGCCTCAGGCACCAACGACAAAGCCGGCGGAGAGTTCAACCTCATCCGCTGGGTCATCCCCAGAGTCATCAAGGAAACCCTCATCAGTCCCACGGACTATCGTTACAGTTACATGAAATAGTCCGTCATTCAGGACTTGTTAACATGTCATTGCCGGCCTCCGTGCCGGCAATCTTTGTGAATTAGGAATTTTTGTCTAAATTAGCAGTTCGAAAAATTTTTTAAGATATGTCAGAAAATACTAAAACCACTCTCAGGGACTCTGCGGCAATGCGTTGGCTGGCACTGCTACTCCTTGCCCTCGCAATGTTCTGTTCCTACATTTTCATGGACATCCTGTCTCCTATCAAAGACTTGATGCAGGAGACTCGCGGGTGGGATTCCACCGCGTTCGGCACCATGCAGGGATCAGAGGTGTTCCTTAACGTGTTTGTGTTCTTCCTCATCTTTGCAGGTATCATCCTGGACAAGATGGGGGTGCGCTTCACGGCAGTCCTTTCTGCCAGCGTGATGCTGGTGGGTGCCGTTATAAAATGGTATGCCGTAAGTCCCGCCTTCATGGGCAGCAGCCTGGAAGCATGGTTCACAAACAACCTTAATTATATACCGTTGTTTGACGAGCTTGGAGTCTCTCCGTTCTACCGCGGCATGCCCGCATCGGCAAAATTTGCCGCCTGCGGCTTCATGATTTTCGGATGCGGCTGTGAAATGGCCGGCATCACCGTGAGCCGTGGTATAGTGAAGTGGTTCAAGGGCAGGGAAATGGCGCTTGCAATGGGCTCTGAAATGGCCCTCGCGCGTCTTGGCGTTGCCACCTGCATGATCTTCAGCCCCTATTTCGCAAAGCTTGGCGGTCACGTGGAGGTTTCCCGAAGCGTGGCATTCGGCGTGGTCCTGATGTGCATCGCCCTTATCATGTGTATCGTCTACTTCTTTATGGACAAGAAGCTGGACAGCCAGACCGGCGAAGCGGAGGAGAAGGACGATCCCTTCAAGGTATCGGACATTGGCAAGATTCTTTCGGACGGCGGCTTCTGGATTGTGGCCCTCCTGTGCGTCCTGTACTACAGCGCTATTTTCCCGTTCCAGAAATATGCCGTGAACATGCTTCAGTGCAACCTTACCCTCACTGCGCCCGCAGCGGATTCATTCTGGGCAGGGTCAAGCGTCACAATCGTCCAGTATGTGATAATGCTGGTTGTGGCGGCTGCCGGATTCATCAGCAACTTCCAGAAGGTGAAGTCCCGCCAGTACATATTCCTGGCAGTTTCAGTCGTCGCCCTTGTCGCTTATTGCTATATGGGTTACATGCGCCAGAGCGCGGAATCCATCTTCGCGGTGTTCCCGCTGCTGGCCGTCCTCATTACACCCATCCTTGGCAACTATCTGGACAGGAAGGGTAAAGGGGCTTCCATGCTTGTGCTGGGTGCAATCCTGCTCATTGCCTGCCACCTGACCTTTGCGTTCGTGCTGCCTGCATTCAAGGGTAATGCCGTGGGCGGAGCCATCGTGGCCTATGTGACCATCCTGGTGCTGGGCGCAAGCTTCTCGCTGGTACCCGCATCGCTGTGGCCTTCCGTGCCTAAGCTGGTTGACGCAAAGGTCATTGGAAGTGCCTATGCGCTCATCTTCTGGATCCAGAACATCGGCCTGTGGCTGTTCCCGCTGCTCATAGGCAAGGTGCTGGACAAGACCAACCCCGGCGTCACGGATCCCACCCAGTTCAACTACACCGCCCCGCTGGTCATGCTTGCCTGCCTTGGCGTTGCCGCCCTGGTGCTTGGCCTGGTGCTGAAAGTTGTGGACCGCAAGAAGGGCCTGGGCCTGGAACTCCCCAACATTAAAGAAAACTGATAATGGTTTCAGATATCGTTAAGAAAAAGCATGCGTGGCTCCCGTGGGCCGCGCTTGCTTGTTTAGTAGTGCCGATGTTCGCATCGTACTACTTCGACGACATGTTCTCCAGCATATCTTACCTCTTTGAGAATCCGTCTCTGACGGCTTTGGGGTGGGATTCTGCAGGGTATGGCCTGTATGCAAGCGGGTATAGCGTCCTGTGCGTGTTCGGCGGCCTTGTGATTGGCGGTATCCTTCTGGACAAATGGGGTGTCCGCGTGAGCGGCTCCCTGTTTGTGGGCATGATGGTGCTTGGCGCCGGACTTGTGACTTTTGCACTTCTGTATGGCGGGTCATCAGCCCTCACAGTGGCCTATGTGGGTGTGATGCTCTTTGGCCTGGGGTCGGAGATTACCGGCACGGCTGTTACCAGGAGCATCGCCAAGTGGTTCCGCGGCGGCCCCATGGCACTTGCTATGGGCCTGCAGCTGGCCATTGCCCGCCTTGGCACCGCCTTCGCCCTGGTGCTCAGCCCTCGTCTTGTGCAGCAGATTGACGGCCACGTATATTCCTTGGGAGAAACAGCCCGTCCCGCCCTTGTTGGCATGGCTCTCATGGCCCTTGGACTCATCCTGTGGGGTATCTTTGTCGCCATCGACGCCCGCCACTCCGGTCCCTCCTCCGGTCATTCCGGGCTTGACCCGGAATCTCCTTCGTCCTCAGAGGATACCTTCCGCTTCAAGGACGTCCTTGGCGTGCTGGGCAACCGCAATTTCTGGCTTCTGGGCCTTCTGTGCGTGCTTTTCTACAGCAGCATCATCGCCTTCAAAAAGTTTGCGGGGGCTATTCTTATACCCCGTTTTGATATTCCAGCCCAGACTGCAGGATGGATGGTTTCCATGCTGCCGTTCTCTACGGTAATCTTTGCGCCGCTGTTCGGTATGCTGGTAGACAAGGCAGGCCGTGGAACGCGGTGGATGGTGCTGGGCGCCGTTTTGGCTCTTATTGCACATCTTCTGCTGGCTTTTGCGCCTCAGGGCGTTCCCTTCTGGGGTTATCTTGCAATGGTGTTCCTTGGCTTCGGTTACTCCCTGGTGCCCGCAGCCCTGTGGCCATCGGTCCCCAAAATCGTCCCGGACAAAGTGCTGGGGACCACGTTTGCGTTGATTTATTGGGTGCAGAACCTTGGCCTCATGAGTTTCAAATGGATTGCCGGCGTAATACTTGGCCGCTCCGGAGCCGCTGCCGCTGCCTCATCCGCTGCCTCTGCCGGTGTCTCTGTTACTGCCGGTGCCTCTTCCGCTGCCGCTGCCGGAGTCTCTGTTACTGCCGGTGCCTCTTCCGCTGCCGCTGCGGGTGCCACTGCTCCTGCCGCCTCATCTTGGCTCACCGGCCCCGTGTCCGTGGAACTCATGTTCGTCGCCCTTTGCGTCGCGGCCCTTTTCACCGCCCTGGTCTTTGCCCGCATCTCCTCCCGCAACCCCCACCTCCGCCTTGACTCTCCCAACAGCTAGCATTATCACTCATAAACTGTAATGTGTGACGCAGGTCCCCCTTGTGTCAGGTGACGTACGCCACCTTTTATGCGGGTGACGTACGTCAGGAATCGCCACTACAGGCCGTATAGTGACGCAGGTCCCCCTCCTGCGAGGTGACGTACGTCACCCCCGTCCGGGAAAACCGCCAAAATTCCGGATAAACAACCCAAATCATGGCTTCTGTCCGGAAATAACGCCATAAATCCCGGATGATAATGTAAATAGCAGGTGGTCGTCCTCAAATAAGGGTCATTTTCAAGGATGACTGGGGGTAAAAGCATGCCTCATCCTCAAAAACAGACTGTTTTTAGGGACGAGTGCGCCAAAACGGCGTGTAACAGGTCCAACAACATCACGTCAGGCCACGAAAACACGGCAAAACGTGGCCTGGGACAGCAAACACATCACGCGAGGCCACAAAAACACGGCAAAACGTGGCCTGGGATGACTCCTGGCGGTCACTGTGGCGCTGACAAGGTAACAATGCCTTTAAGTGCTGCATAGGCGGTGCTATGTTAACAATTTGCTGGTAAGTGCGTCTTTAATAGTGCATGCGGCAAGAATTTTGCAAAAAATTTAAAAAAAAAGATTTGGAGGATACGAAAAACTGTTATATCTTTGCAGTGTAATAGGATACTAATACAGCAGTAAAATGGCGCTGATAGAGCTCAAAGACGTAAATAAAACCTACCAGGGGGCACAACCGCTGCACGTTCTCAAAGGGATTAACCTTGATATAGAAAAAGGTGAATTCGTGTCAATAATGGGAGCGTCCGGAAGCGGGAAGTCCACCCTTCTGAACATTCTGGGTATACTGGACAATTATGATAACGGCAATTATTATCTTGACGGAACGCTTATTAAGGACCTGTCTGAAAAGCAGGCGGCGGCCTACCGTAACCAGATGATTGGTTTCATTTTCCAGAGTTTCAACCTTATTGGTTTCAAAACGGCGGTGGAGAACGTTGAGTTGCCGCTCTATTACCAGGGCATGAGCCGCCACAAGCGCCGCCGGCTTGCCATGGAATACCTTGACAAGATGGGCCTCACGGACTGGGCCGGGCACTTCCCCAACGAGATGTCCGGCGGCCAGAAACAGCGTGTGGCCATAGCCCGTGCCCTCATAACCAGCCCCCGCATAATACTTGCCGATGAACCTACCGGTGCCCTTGACTCCAAGACCAGCGTGGAGGTCATGAACCTCCTTACCAAACTTAACAAGGAAGACGGCATGACCATAATAGTGGTGACGCACGAAAGCGGCGTGGCCAACCAGGCGAATCGCATCATTCATATTAAGGATGGTATTATTGGAAAGATTGAGGAGAATGCCAAACATGACGCCTGGGGCGCTGAATTGATTAAATAGGGACAAGCCCGAGATTGAAGCGATTATGATTAGAGACCTGTTTCATGAGATTTACTCTACGCTGCGGCAGAACAAGCTGCGGACGGCCCTCACAGGCTTTGCCGTGAGCTGGGGTATTTTCCTGCTCATAGCCCTGCTGGGTGCCGGCAACGGACTCATGAACTCATTCTCCGGAAACGTCGGCGACTTCATCTCACAGAGCGTCTCCGTGGAAGGATGGCGCACATCCAAGCCATACAACGGTTATAAGGAAGGAAGAAGAATCCAGCTGGACCAGAAGGATCTTGACTATACAAATGGAAGCGAGTGGCAGGGAGTCATAGAGAATGTAACCACTACCACTTCCACCACCAGTGCCACACTTGTAGTTGGCGGAAAAACAGTAGGGGGATGGTTCACCGGTGCCATGCCGGAACACCAGACCCAGTTCAAGATAAAAATGGCTGCCGGCCGCTTCCTTAACAAGGATGACCTTCGCCTGCGTCGCAAAGTCATGGTCATAAGCGGCTCCCAGGCAAAGGAGCTGACCGGTGGCGGTGACATTGAGAAACTCCTGGGCAAGTGGATCAGTACCGGGACCATCGCATATAAGCTTGTGGGCATATACCACACGGACGAAAGTGATTTCCGCCGCTCCTGCTATATCCCTTATACTACTTACAAGGGTATTTACGACAGCTCAGACAAGCTGGAGAGCATCACCTTCTCCCTGAACGGCCCCGTTACCCTGGAAGACCATAAGGCTTTCGAGGAGGAATACAGCGCTGCCCTCAAGCGCATGCACGACATCGCTCCGGACGACACCAGGGGCATCTGGATAATGAACGGCTATACTGACAACCTTGAGATGGCCAAGGCGTCCAATATCCTGAACATAGCGCTATGGATTCTTGGTCTCCTTACCCTGATAAGCGGCATCGTGGGCGTTTCCAACATCATGCTCATCACGGTGAAGGAGCGCACTCACGAGTTTGGAATCCGCAAGGCCATAGGCGCAAAGCCGGGAAACATCCTGACGCTTATCATATCCGAGAGCGTCACCATAACGGCCATCTTCGGTTATGCCGGAATGCTGCTTGGCATGATTGCCTGCCAGGTGATGGACAAGACCATAGGACAGGATTACGTAGATATAGGCTTTACGCAGATACGTATGCTTGTAAACCCTTCCGTAGGGCTGGATGTAGCATTGGAGGCAACCCTTCTGCTGATTATCGCCGGCACCATAGCCGGAATAATCCCCGCATGGAAGGCTGCAAGAGTAAAACCCATTGAAGCACTGAGAGCGGAATGAGACTGTTTGACACCGATACCTTCCGGGAAATCCTGGACAGCATCACAAGGAACCGCAGCCGCAGTCTCCTTACGGGGTTCGGCGTGTTCTGGGGCGTGTTCATGCTCATGCTCCTTACCGGCGGCAGCCAGGGCCTCAAGGAAATCCTGAACAATAACTTCGAGGGCTTTGCGCAGAACACCTGCATAATATATCCCGGTTCCACTACAAAGCCGTACAAGGGCTTCAGCAAGGGCCGGTACTGGAATTTGGAATATGCCGATGTGGACCGCATCAAGAACCTGGTCCCGGAGGCTGAGACCGTAACTCCCACAGTCGCCCTCTGGGGACGCAGCATCTCCCGTGACGATAATTCCTACAGCGGCACCATGAAGGGCGTCAGGGCCGATTACGCCAAAATCGAGACCCCCAAAATAATGTATGGCCGATTCCTCAACGAATCGGACATCGTCCAGGAAAGGAAAGTCTGTGTCATTGGCAAGAGGGTTTACTCCAGCCTCTTTCCGGAGGGCGGGGACCCCTGCGGACAGCGCATCCTGGTAGACGGAACCTACTACAGCGTGGTAGGAGTTGACTGGAAGGAAAGCGGCGCCGTACAAATCAACGGCAGCCCTGCCGATATGGTCACCGTCCCCATCTCCCAGATGCGAAGGGCATATAACTTCGGCAACAAGATTCAGCTCCTATGCTTCACTGCCAAGGAAGGATACACCATGAGCGACCTTACACCCCGTGTGAGGCAGATAATAGCCCGTGCCCACTACGTGGATCCAACGGACGAGGAGGCCATGTTCCTCTTGAACACACAGCTCATCTTCGGCATAGTTGACAACCTGTTCAAGGGCATAAACTTCCTGGTTTGGCTGATAGGCCTTGGAACGCTGCTGGCCGGAGTTATAGGCGTATCCAATATCATGATGGTAAGCGTCAAGGAGCGCACCATAGAGATTGGCATCCGCCGCGCAATAGGCGCGACGCCAACCCAGATCCTGGGCCAGATTATGTCGGAGAGCATCATCCTGACCCTCGTCGCCGGCATGCTGGGAATTGTATTCAGCGTGCTTATCCTTGCCGGCGTGGAGCTTGGCATGACTCAGGACGGCATCCTTAAGGCCGCCTTCCAGGTGCCGTTCTGGACGGCCTTCCTTGCAGCATTGCTGCTTACAGTCCTTGGCGTTGTGGCCGGCCTCATGCCCGCATCACGAGCCATGGCAATCAAACCCGTAGACGCTATGAGGGACGAGTAACGTCAACGTCATTCTCGGGCTTGTCCCGGGAATCTCTAAGAGATAAACAATAAAACTATTATAAATGAAAAAGATCGGAAAATACATCGTAGCCCTTCTGGTAATCGCCCTTTTCGCCGGGACCTTCGCCTACCTGTACAAGCGGTCCAAACCCAATGAGGCCATTTATCAGGAGCTTGAAGCCAAGGTTGGGACTATCGTCAAGAGCACCGTCCTTACCGGAAAGATCCAGCCCCGCGACGAGGTCAACATCAAGCCGCAGATCAGCGGAATAGTGGCGGAACTCTACAAAGAGGCTGGTCAGAGCGTCAAGCAGGGTGAGATTATCGCCAAACTGAAAGTCATTCCAGACATGAGCCAGCTTTCCAGCGCCCAGAGCCGCGTCCGCCTTGCAGAGGTGAACCTGGAGCAGGCCAAGACCAATTACAAGAGGGAGAAGGAGCTCTGGGACAAGAACCTTGTGAGTGCCGATGAGTTCGAGAGGGTGCAGCAGTCGCTCTCCCAGGCGCAGGAGGAGTACTCCGCCGCCAAGGAGTCCCTGGAGATTGTGCGGGACGGAGTGTCATCGTCCAATGCCTCCGGGAGTTCCACGCTGGTGCGGTCCACCATATCGGGCCTTATCCTGGACGTCCCGGTGAAGGTTGGTAATTCCGTGACCATGTCCAATACCTTCAATGACGGTACCACAATAGCCACGGTTGCCAATATGGACGACCTCATCTTCGACGGAAACATAGATGAGACCGAGGTGGGCCGCATCTCCACTGGCCTCCCCGTGACCATCACCGTCGGTGCACTGCAGGATGTGAGCCTGGACGCCACGCTGGAGTATATTGCTCCCAAGGCAACGGAGTCCAACGGCACTAACCTCTTCGAGATCAAGGCCTCCGTTGCTGTGCCAAAGGGCGTCAACATCCGAAGCGGCTACAGCGCCAACGCTGAAATAGTCCTGGACAAGGCGGAAGACGTGGTTACCATCCAGGAAAGCGCCATCCAGTGGGAAGGTGATTCCACATACGTGTTCGTACAGGGCCCCGCAGGATATGAGCGGAAAGACGTCGTGACCGGCCTTTCGGACGGGGTTAACATAGAAATCAAGAGTGGTATCTCCGCCGGCGAAAAGGTCCGCGGTTCTGAAATCGTAAGCAAGAAGAAATGACAGCACTGATAGTAGCTTTGGCAGTGGCCATAGACTCCGTGGCAACGCCTGACCTCTCCCATCCCTGGACACTGGAAGAATGTATGAACTGGGCGCTGGAGCACAATCTCAGCGTTGTCGGGCAGCAGATGAGCCGGGAGGGATCGGAAATAGAACTCAACAGCGCCCAGTGGTCGCTGGCACCTTCCGTGCAGGCATCGGCCTCGGAGAACTGGAGTTTTGGACGAGGCCTGGGCGGTGACAATACCTACGCCTCCGGCAATTCCTCCACCACCGGCTTTTCAATTGGCGCCGGGGTGAACCTTTTCGACGGCCTGGCAACCCCGAACCGCATTTCCCAGGCGCGCCTTAACCTTGATGCCGCCACTGCAGACCTTGAGAAAGCCCGGGACGATATCCGCGTTTCCGTGGCCCAGGCATACGTTCAGATCCTGTATAATTATGAGATTCTGGATGTGGCCAGGCAGCAGATAAGCATAGATTCGCTGCAGGTCGCCCGTCTTGAGGGCATGCGGGCTTCGGGAAAGGCATCGCCCGCGGAAGTATCCCAGCAGAAAGCCTCCCTGGCGCAGAGCCAGGTGACGCTGGTTCAGGCGGAAAACAACCTTCGCGTTGCCATCCTTGACCTTGCCCAGCTGCTGGAATTCCCCCAGTGGGATGGATTCCAGGTGGTACGCCCGGAGGTCCAGGTGGACGATTTCTACCTTGGCCACCCGGACGACATCTATGACGAGGCCTGCGGCCTTCGTCCCGCCATCCGGGCGGAGCAGCTGCGGCTGGACGCGTCGGAAAAGAGCATCGCCATTGCCCAGGCCGGTTACATGCCTTCGCTCTCTCTTAGCGCCGGACTTGGTACAAATTACTATTCCAACTACGGCGGGAAGGGTTTCTGGGACCAGATGAACGACAACTTCAGCCAGTATATCGGCCTGCAGCTGAGCATCCCCATCTTCAACAAGTTCTCTACCCGTAACCAGGTCCGCAGTGCCAAACTGAACCAGGCGACGCAGCAGCTCCGGCTGCGTCAGGTTCAGCAGCAGCTGTACAAGGAAATCCAGCATGCCTGGAACGGCGCCATCGCCGCCCGCGCCAAGTATGACGCCTCCATGATGGCGGCAGACGCCGCCCGGGACGCCTTTGAACTTGTCCAGGCCAAATATGAGAACGGGAAAGCCACCATCACAGAATTCAATGAGTCCCGTTCCCAGATGCTTAAAACCCGCTCCGACGCCATCCAGTCCACCTACGAGTACGTCTTCCAGACCCGCCTTGTGAACTTCTACCGCGGCGGCACGCTTACATTGTAGTTCCGGGAAAAATTGCTATCTTTGTACGATATGTACAAGATCCTGGACCACATAGACAGCCCCGAAGACGTCAGGAAACTCAGCGTTGCAAAGCTCAGAGTACTTTGTGAGGAGATCCGTGATTACATGGTTAGGTGCTGCGCGGAGAATCCTGGGCATCTTGGGTCCAGCCTTGGGGCCGTGGAACTCATCGTAGCCCTGCATTACATTTACGATACTCCAAAGGACAAGATTGTCTTTGACGTCGGCCATCAGGCCTATGCCCATAAGATTATTACGGGCCGAAGGGAGGCTTTCAGGGAAAACCGCAAGGCCGGTGGCATCAGCGGCTTTCCCAAAATGGCGGAAAGCAAGTACGATGCCTTCGGCGCCGGACACAGCTCCACGTCAATTTCGGCCGCACTGGGGTACGCTGAGGCGGCCCGCCTCAAGGGAAACGGCGAGAAGGCGGTTGCCATACTGGGCGACGGCGCCCTCACCGGCGGCCTGGCCTGGGAAGGACTCAATAACGCCGGAAACTCCAAAGCCAATATCCTGGTTGTCCTGAACGACAACAACATCTCCATTGACGAGGCCCGCGGGGGCCTGCACAATTACCTTCTGAAGGTTACCACTTCGTCAACGTACAACCGCGTCAAGACCGGTATCTGGAACAGCCTCAAGGAGGGCAAATTCAGGCAGTGGATGCAGAAGGTGGTGATAGACACCAAGTCCAACCTGGTCCGTTCCAGCGGCGGCGCCGTGTTCGAGGCCATGGGCTTCCGCTACTTCGGCCCGGTTGACGGCAACGACATAAGTGAGGTTGTGGCCGTGCTGGAGCGCCTCAAGAAGCTCTCAGGTCCGCGCCTCCTTCACATAATAACCAAAAAGGGCAAGGGTTACGCCCCTGCGGAGGCAGACCCCGTCACCTGGCACGCTCCCGGAAGGTTCAACCCGGATACGGGCGAAAGGATAAAGACGGTATCGGCTAAAGACAAGTACCAGGATGTGTTCGGGCAGGTGCTGGTGGAGATTGCCAAGATGGACCCGAAGGTTGTGGGTGTTACTCCCGCAATGGCGTCCGGCTGCGGAATGAACCGCTTCCAGGCAGCATTCCCCGAGAGGTTTTTCGACGTTGGAATCGAGGAAGGCCACGCGGTCACTTTCAGCGCAGGCCTCGCCGCAGGCGGCGTGAAGCCCTTCTGCAACATCTACTCCTCCTTCTCCCAGCGCGCGTACGACAATATTATACACGATGTGGCCCTGCAGCGTCTTCCCGTAGTACTCTGCCTGGACCGCGGAGGCCTGGTGGGGGAGGACGGCGCTACTCACCACGGAGCCTTTGACCTGGCGGCATACCGCAGCATCCCTGGAACCGTCGTCGCCGCTCCGTCGGACGAGATTGAACTCAAGAACCTCATGTACACGGCCATTTCGCAGAAGGAAGGCCCGTATATTATAAGGTACCCGCGCGGGTATGGTGAGGGCAGGCCCTGGAAGGAAGCGGACTTTGAGGAACTGCCGGTGGGGAAAGGGCGAAAACTTCTGGACGGCAAGGGGGTGGCCGTGCTGGCACTGGGCCCGGTGGCCAACCGGGCGCTCGAGGCCGCAAAGCGTCACAAGACAGATTACTGGAGCTGTCCGGCCGTGTATGACATGCGCTGGCTAAAGCCCATAGACACAGATATCCTGGAGGAGGCTTCAAAATACAGCGTGATAGTTACAGTTGAGGACGGAACCGTGAAAGGAGGCCTTTTCGGAGCGGTTAGCGAGTTCTTTGCCGGAAGGGCCGATGCCCCTGTAATCAAAGCAGTTGGCATTCCGGACCGCTTTATCCCCCAGGCAGCCAGGGATGAGCAGCTTCGGGAGTGCAGCCTGGATACCGAAAGCCTTTTCGATCTTTTCATTGCGCTGATGAAAAATATTTGAAAATCTTTTGGTGAATTAAAAAAAAGTACCTACCTTTGCAGTCCTTTCAGCGATTGAAGGATTCAATGAGCTGCCGATATAGCTCAGTTGGCCAGAGCACGTGATTTGTAATCTCGGGGTCGTGGGTTCGAATCCCTCTATCGGCTCAAAGGACTTTGAAATAACTTTTGGGAGGATCGCATAGCGGCAATTGCGGCGGACTGTAAATCCGCTCCCTCAGGGTTCGGTGGTTCGAGTCCACCTCCTCCCACTCCTTCTTCGAAGGCCTGCGGAGTTTTTGTGCAAGCCGAGTGAAAAGAAAACTTGTTTACTTTTCCGAGGCGCAGCCAAAAAAACCGACTTTTTTTCGGAGAAAAAAAGGCGGAAGTAGCTCAGTTGGTAGAGCATCAGCCTTCCAAGCTGAGGGTCGCGAGTTCGAACCTCGTTTTCCGCTCCAAACATAAAAAAGCCGGTGTAGCTCAGGGGTAGAGCGCATCCTTGGTAAGGATGAGGTCATGAGTTCAATTCCCATCACCGGCTCTTTTTTTGGGTTATAAAACAATTGTTTAAACAATAATAAAAACTATGGCAAAAGAAACATTCCAGAGAACCAAACCGCATGTCAACATCGGTACTATCGGCCACGTTGACCACGGTAAGACTACCCTCACCGCCGCCATCACCAAGGTGCTGGCAGAGCGCGTTGCAGGTAACACCGACAAGGTGAAGTCTTTCGACCAGATTGACAACGCTCCCGAAGAGAAGGAGCGCGGTATCACCATCAACACCGCTCACGTTGAGTACGAAACTGCAAATCGTCACTATGCTCACGTTGACTGCCCTGGCCACGCTGACTATGTGAAGAACATGGTAACAGGTGCTGCACAGATGGACGGTGCTATCCTGGTCGTCGCTTCCACCGACGGTCCCATGCCTCAGACCCGTGAGCACATCCTGCTCGCCCGTCAGGTTAACGTCCCTAAGATCCTCGTTTTCATGAACAAGGTTGACCTTGTTGACGATGAGGAAATGCTCGACCTCGTAGAGATGGAGATCCGTGACCTCCTCGCTTTCTACAAGTTCGATGAGGACTGCCCCATCATCCGTGGTTCTGCACTTGGTGCTCTGAACGGTGAGAAGGTTTGGGAAGACAAGGTCATGGAGCTCATGGACGCTGTGGATGAGTACATCCCGCTGCCCGAGCGCCTCGTTGACAAGGACTTCCTCATGCCTATCGAGGACATCTTCTCCATCACCGGCCGTGGTACTGTTGTTACCGGTCGTATCGAGTCCGGTACCATCCACGTAAACGACCCCGTGGAACTCGTTGGCTTCGGCGATGAGCCCCGCACCTCTGTCGTTACCGGCGTTGAGATGTTCCGTAAGCTCCTCCCTCAGGGTGAGGCTGGCGACAATGTAGGTCTTCTCCTCCGTGGTGTTGACAAGAAGGAAGTAAAGCGTGGTGAAGTTGTGGCAAAGCCCAAGTCCATCACTCCTCACACCGAATTCAAGGCTCAGATCTATGTTCTGAAGAAAGAAGAAGGTGGCCGTCACACCCCGTTCCACAATCACTATCGTCCTCAGTTCTTCATCCGTACTCTTGACGTTACCGGTGAGATCATGCTCCCCGAAGGCGTAGAGATGGTGATGCCTGGCGATAACGTGGAAATCACTGTGAAGCTCATCACTCCTGTTGCTATGAACGAGGGTCTCCAGTTCGCAATCCGCGAAGGTGGCCGTACCGTTGGCGCAGGTCAGGTGATCAAAGTGATCGAGTAATTCTGATTTCTCGAAGCCATTAACAAAGTGAGGGCCCAGACGTGAGTCCTCACTTTCCAACAGGGGAATAGAACAAGGGTAGTTCAGCGGTCTCCAAAACCGTAGATGTGGGTTCGAATCCTGCTTCCCCTGCAAAAATATCAAAGGTTACGATTTGGTAAATGTTTAACTAAGGCCCGGAATTCCCGCTTCCAATTTTTCCAGGCCCATTGTAAGCAAAGATGAGTAAGTTCATTAACTATCTGAAAGAGTCCGCTACGGAACTCACCAAGAAGGTCACCTGGCCCACTTGGTCCAAGCTGCAGAGCTCTGCACTCTTGGTCCTGGTCACCACAGTGATCCTTGCAATCGTGGTGTTTGCCATGGACTATGCTTTCCAGCATCTGATGGAGTTTATTTACGCACTGTAACTGATTAACAACCCTTATGGCTGACAAGAAATGGTACGTACTTCGTACCGCGGGAACCAAAGAAAAGAAAGCCGCCGAATACCTGGTCAAGGAAATTGAAAGACACGCTGAGCTGCAAGCAATTGTGGATCAGGTTCTGGTGCCTGTCAAGAAGGAAATCGTGACAAAGAACGGCAAGCGCAAGGAAGTGGACCGTCTCCTCTTCCCCGGCTACGTGCTTATCCACGCTGAACTTAACCCTGACCTGGAGTATGTGATTCGCAACGGCATTCCCGGCATGTCCGGTTTCCTTACTGAGAAGACAGGAAACGGCACGGACCGTATCCCCGTCCCCATCCGCGACGAGGAAGCCCAGCGCATCCTTGGCGTCCAGGACGAAATGGCAGTCAATGCGGCCGAAACCGAGGTGAACTTCACCGTAGGGGAGAGCGTCAAGATTACCGACGGTCCCTTCAGCGGTTTCAGCGGTACAGTGGAAGAAATTCTCCAGGAAAGGAGCAAACTCAAGGTAGTGGTTGTGATCTTCGGAAGGAAGACACTCCTTGAACTCAGCTTTACACAAGTAACTAAAGAGTAAATTATCATGGCAAAAGAAGTTACCGGATTCATCAAGCTCCAGATCAAAGGCGGAGCAGCGAATCCTGCGCCTCCGGTGGGACCGGCACTCGGTTCCAAGGGCCTCAACATCATGGACTTCTGCAAGCAGTTCAACGCACGTACCCAGGATCAGGCCGGTAAGGTCCTCCCTGTGGTCATCACCGTGTTCTCTGACAAGTCCTTCAGCTTTGAGGTAAAGCAGCCCCCCGTGGCCGTTTCCCTGAAAGAAGCAGCTAAGATAAGCAAAGCTTCCGGAGAGCCCAACAGAAAGAAAGTTGCAACCGTGACCTGGGATCAGGTCCGCGAGATTGCACAGTCCAAGATGCCTGACCTCAATGCATTCACTATCCAGAGTGCAATGAAGATGGTTGCCGGCACCGCCCGTTCCATGGGTATCAAGGTGGAAGGCGAATTCCCCCAGAACCTTTAATAAACGCAGCAGCAATGAGTAAGTTAACCAAGAATCAGAAAGCAGTCCTTGCCAAGTACGACAAGACTCAGGTATACTCCCTCAGCGACGCTTGCGCCCTTCTGAAGGAGATTTCCTACACCAAGTTCGACGCTTCCGTCGAAATCACCACCAATCTGGGTGTTGACCCCCGTAAGGCCAACCAGATGATCCGTGGCGTTGTCACCCTCCCTCACGGAACCGGTAAGGTTACCCGCGTTCTGGTACTCTGCACTCCTGACAAGGAGAACGAGGCCAAAGAGGCTGGCGCCGACTATGTCGGACTGGACGAATACATTGGCAAGATCAAGGAAGGCTGGACCGATGTAGATGTTATCATCTGCACCCCTTCCGTCATGGCAAAGGTTGGCCAGATTGGCCGTATCCTGGGACCCCGCGGCCTCATGCCGAACCCCAAGACCGGTACCGTTACCATGGAAATCGGCAATGCAGTCAAGGAAGTGAAGGCCGGTAAGATTGACTTCAAAGTTGACAAGACCGGTATCATCCACGCCGCTATCGGCAAGGTTTCCTTCACCCCGGAGCAGATCGAGGCAAACGCCCGCGCATTCGTCTCCGCCGTCCTGAAGCTCAAGCCCCAGACCCTTAAGGGTACCTATTTCCAGGGTTGCACCATCTGCTCTACCATGAGCCCTGCAATCAAACTCGACCCCAAGGCTTTCAGTGCCGAATAATCTGACAGGAGGAAAGAGATATGAAAAAGGAAATGAAAGAGCAGGTTATTGCCGCCATCAAGGCCAATATCGCCGAGCGCCCCAACTTCTACATCGTTGACATCGCCGGACTCAATGCAGAAGATACTGCAAAGCTCCGCCGCGACTGCTTCAACGAAGGCATCAAGCTCACCGTCGTGAAGAACACCCTTCTCCACAAGGTGATCAAGGACGCCCAGAACCCCGAAATGGACCTCCTGGTCCCCGCCCTCGAAGGCAACACCGCCCTCATGTACACCGAGGCTCCTGCAGTTCCTGCAAAGCTCATCAAGAAGTACAACAAGGCCGGTAGCGAAAAGCCCGCCCTCAAGGCCGCTTACGTCCAGGAATGCGCCTTTGTCGGTGCAGACAAGATTGAAGAGCTTGTCAACATCAAGTCCCGCGAGGAACTCATCGGCCAGATCATCGGTATGCTCCAGAGCCCTATCCAGAACGTCATCAGCGCTCTGCAGAATGGCGGCGGACAGACCATCGCCGGCCTCGTCAAGACCCTCGAAGAAAAAGAAAACAAATAATAATCAACAATTTAACAATTTTCAATTATGGCAGACGTTAAGAAACTCGCTGAGGAACTTGTAAACCTCACCGTCAAAGATGTCCAGGAACTCGCTAAGATCCTGAAGGAAGAATATGGTATCGAGCCCGCTGCTGCAGCAGTTGCAGTTGCCGCTCCCGCTGCTGGTGCAGAAGCTGCTGCCCCCGCAGAGCAGACCGAATTCGACGTTATCCTCACCTCCGCTGGCCAGGCTAAGCTCCAGGTCATCAAGGCTGTGAAGGAGAACGCAGGTCTTGGTCTGAAAGAGGCCAAGGAGCTTGTTGACAAAGCTCCCGTCGCAGTTAAGGAGAAGGTCTCCAAGGCTGAGGCAGAGGCCCTCAAGGCTGCCCTCGAGGAAGCCGGCGCTGAGGTAGAACTCAAGTAACTCCGCCCGCTCCCCTGGAAGGGAGAAATCTCGCAGGTTTAGAGCCCAAGGAGGCTCTAAACCTTTTTTCCGTCTAAAAAACTTTTTCCCCATAACGAAGGCAGAACATGTCTAATAAGACTACAAATCCGCGAATCAATTTCGCAACATCCAAAATTCTGGAATATCCTGACCTTCTGGAGGTTCAGCTGAAGTCCTTCAAGGATTTCTTCCAGCTGGAGACCACCCCGGACAGCCGTCGCGGGGAAGGCCTGTTTCAGGTTTTCCAGGAAATTTTCCCGATCGAGGATACGCGGAACAACTATGAACTCACCTTCATAGACTATTTCATCGATCCGCCCCAGTACTCGATTGAGGAGTGTCTTGAGAGAGGACTTACCTACAACGTTCCTCTGAAGGCAAAACTCCGCCTTTCATGCACGGACCCGGAGCACGAGGACTTCGACACCCGCGTGCAGGACGTTTACCTCGGGAACATCCCTTACATGACTCCCGCCGGTACGTTCATCATCAACGGTTCCGAGAGAATTATCGTCTCGCAGCTTCACCGCTCCCCGGGCGTGTTCTTCGACCAGAGCATGCATGCCAACGGCACCAAGCTCTACAGCGCCCGCATCATCCCCTTCAAGGGATCCTGGATCGAGTTCGCGACAGACATCAACAATGTCATGTACGCCTACATCGACCGCAAGAAGAAGCTGCCCGTGACAACCCTTCTGCGCGCCATCGGCTACAGCTCGGACAAGGACATCCTGGACCGCTTCGGTCTGGCTGACGAGGTCTCTTCGGACCGCGCCGTCCTGGAGGAGAACAAGGGCCGCAAACTGGCTGCAAACGTTCTCAAGACCTGGATAGAGGACTTCGAAGACGAAGATACCGGTGAGGTTATCCCCATCGAGCGTACCCAGGCCATCGTGGAGCGTGGTGAAATCCTCGAGGACGACACCATCGAGCGCATCCTGGACACGGAGGTCAAAACCGTCCTCCTCCAGAAGGACGAGGCCGTCTCCGCGGAGAACTCCATCATCTACAACACCCTGCAGAAGGACCTGACAAATACGGAAATCGAAGCTGTGAACTTCATCTACAAGCAGCTCCGCAATTCCGAACCGCCGGATGAGGCAACCGCACGCGACGTCATCGACAAGCTCTTCTTCTCCGAGAAGCGCTACGACCTTGGCATCGTGGGCCGCTACCGCCTGAACAAGAAGCTGGGCCTTGACACAGATCCCGGCGTCCGCGTTCTCACCAACACGGACATCGTGGAGATTATCAAGTACCTGATCCAACTCATCAACAGCCGCGCCACCGTTGACGATATCGACCACCTTTCCAACCGTCGTGTCCGCACAGTGGGCGAGCAGCTTGCAAACCAGTTCAGCGTGGGCCTTTCCCGTATGGCACGTACCATCAGGGAAAGGATGAACGTCCGCGACAGCGAGCAGTTCAACCCCATCGACCTCATCAACGCCAAGACCCTGTCTTCCGTAATCAACTCCTTCTTCGGCACCAGCCAGCTGTCACAGTTCATGGACCAGACCAACCCTCTGGCAGAGATCACGCACAAGCGCCGTCTCAGTGCCCTGGGTCCCGGCGGTCTTTCCCGTGACCGCGCCGGCTTCGAAGTCCGAGACGTCCACTACACGCACTACGGCCGCCTGTGCCCTATCGAGAGCCCTGAAGGACCGAACATCGGCCTTATCAGCTCCCTTTGCGTATACGCCCGTATCAACGGCCTTGGCTTCATCGAGACCCCGTACCGTGAGGTCCATGACGGCAAGGTGGATCTGAGCGATACAGGCTGGAAATACATGAGCGCAGAGGAGGAGGAGGCCCAGCACGTGGCCCTCGCCAATGTGAACATGTCGGATGAAGGACAGCTCCAGGACGACCGCATCCAGTGCCGTCTTGAAGCAGACTTCCCTCTGGTTTCCAAGGAAGAGGTCAACTACATGGACGTAGCCCCTAACCAGATGGCTTCCGTGGCTGCTTCCCTGATTCCGTTCCTGGAGCACGACGACGCCCACCGCGCCCTCATGGGTGCCAACATGATGCGTCAGGCAGTTCCGCTCCTTTCCCCGGAGAGCCCCATCGTGGGTACCGGTCTGGAGGAGAGGGTCTGCATTGACTCCCGCACCCAGATCATAGCTGAGCGCGAAGGTACTGTCACTTATGTGGACGCCAACGAGATCCGTGTCAAGTACGATCTCACCGACGACGAGAAGTTCGTAAGCTTCCTCCCGGAGGAAACCGTTTACAAGCTTCCCATCTGGCGCCGCACCAACCAGAGCACCTGCATAAGCCTCAAGCCGCTTGTGCGTAAGGGTGACCGCGTGAAGGGCGGCCAGGTCCTCACCGAGGGCTACGCCACCGAGAAGGGCGAACTTGCCCTTGGCCGCAACCTCATGGTTGCCTTCATGCCCTGGAAGGGTTACAACTACGAAGATGCCATCGTCCTCAGCGAGGAAATGGTCAAGTGGGACATCCTCACTTCCATCCACGTGGACGAGTACCTCACGGAAGTCCGCGAGACCAAGCGCGGTATGGAGGAACTCACCTCCGATATCCCCAACGTCTCCGAGGACGCAACCCGTGACCTTGACAAGGACGGTATCATCCGCATCGGCGCACACATCGAGCCCGGTGACATCATGATAGGTAAGATTACCCCGAAGGGCGAGAGCGATCCTTCCCCGGAAGAGAAGCTCCTCAAGGCCATCTTCGGCGACAAGGCAGGCGACGTGAAGGATGCCTCCCTGAAGGCCAATCCTTCCCTGAGCGGCACCGTGATCAAGACCGCCCTGTATGCAAAGGTTTCCAAGGAAAACGGCAAGCGCAGCGCCAAGAGCGAGCAGAAGACCCGCCTGGAGATCAAGCAGCAGGAGGCGGAAGCCGCCCTGGCTAAGCTCCGCGCAGGCTTTATAGACAAACTCTGGAGCCTCGTCAGCGGCAAGAAGAGCGCCGGCGTATCTGACCTTTACGGAGTAGAGATCTTCCCCAAGGGCAAGGAGTTCACCCTCCAGGGCCTCAAGGATGCTGACTACCAGAACATCTCCACCGCAAAGTGGGTGTCCGACGCCAAGATCTCCGCAATGGTACGTTCCCTTATCAGCGGTTACTGCATAGCCCACAAGGAGGCAGAAACCCGCTACAAGAGGGAACTGGACAAGATCAAGGTTGGCGACGAACTCCCCAACGGCGTGATGCAGATCGCAAAGGTCTACGTTGCCAAGAAGCGCAAGATCACCGTGGGTGACAAGATGGCCGGACGTCACGGAAACAAAGGTATCGTGGCAAAGATTGTCCGCCGTGAGGACATGCCGTTCCTCGGCGACGGTACTCCCGTGGACATTGTCCTGAACCCTCTGGGCGTGCCTTCCCGTATGAACCTTGGCCAGATTTACGAGACCGTGCTCGGTTGGGCCGGCCGTGAACTTGGCGTCAAGTTCTCCACCCCTATCTTCGACGGCGCATCCATCGACGAAATCTGCGACTATACGGACAAGGCCGGCGTGCCCCGCTTCGGTAAGACCAACCTCCGTGACGGCGGAACCGGCGACTGGTTCGACCAGCCCGCAACCGTGGGTGTCATCTACATGATCAAGCTCGGCCACATGGTCGACGACAAGATGCACGCCCGTTCCATCGGTCCTTATTCCCTCATCACTCAGCAGCCTCTGGGCGGTAAAGCACAGTTCGGCGGCCAGCGTTTCGGTGAAATGGAAGTCTGGGCCCTGGAAGCCTACGGCGCAGCTAACGCCCTCCAGGAGATTCTCACCGTGAAGTCTGACGATGTCAACGGCAGGTCCAAGACCTACGAAGCAATCGTCAAGGGCGATCCCATGCCCACACCCGGTATCCCCGAGTCCCTGAACGTGCTCCTGCACGAGCTCCGCGGCCTCGGTCTCAAGGTAACTTTGGACTAGTCAAGGATTAAAGAAAGTAACAGCTATGCCTGCTTTTAATAATAAAGAAAACAAGCAAAAGAGCAATTTCTCCCGCATTTCCATCTCGCTGGCTTCCCCGGAAGACATCACCGAGCGCTCATGCGGAGAGGTCCTGAAGCCGGAAACGGTCAACTACAGGACCTACAAGCCTGAGCGTGAAGGCCTCTTCTGCGAGAAAATATTCGGTCCCACAAAGGACTACGAGTGCTACTGCGGCAAGTACAAGAGGATCCGCTACCGCGGAATCGTCTGCGACCGCTGCGGTGTGGAAGTGACAGAGAAAAAGGTTCGCCGTGAAAGGATGGGTCATATCACCCTTACCGTTCCGGTAGCACACATTTGGTACTTCAAGAGCGCCCCCAACAAGATCAGCGCACTCCTGGGCATCCCGTCCAAGAAGCTGGAATCCGTTATCTACTATGAGAAATACATAGTGGTGAACCCTGGCCTGCTTGACAGTGAAGAAGTTCCGGAAGAGTATCGTCTTCATAAGATGGACCTCCTCTCCGAGGACGAGTACTTCACCGCCAAGGACCGCCTCTACGACATTCGCAAGAAGAAGGAAGATGAAGGCCTGGTTTGGGAAGACAGCATGAACCTTGTGGCCAAGATGGGTGCAGAAGGCCTCTATGACCTTCTGAAAGAAATTGACGTGGAAGAGCTGGGCCGCTCCCTCCGCCGCGCATTGCGCACGGAAAGCTCCCAGCAGCGTAAAACCGAAATCCTCAAGCGCCTGTCTGTGGTCAAGTGGTTCCAGGAGTCAAAGGATGTGAACCGTCCGGAGTGGATGATCATGAAAGTGATCCCCGTCACTCCGCCGGATCTCCGTCCCCTTGTCCCGCTGGACGGCGGAAGGTTCGCAACATCGGACCTCAACGACCTTTACCGCAGGGTTATCATCCGTAACAACCGCCTCAAGAAGCTCATCCAGATCCAGGCTCCCGAAGTCATTCTCCGCAACGAGAAACGTATGCTTCAGGAAGCCGTGGACAGCCTCTTCGACAACTCCAAGAAGTCTTCCGCAGTGAAGAGCGAGAGCAACCGTGCCCTCAAGTCCCTGTCAGACTCCCTCAAGGGCAAGCAGGGCCGCTTCCGCCAGAACCTCCTTGGTAAGCGCGTGGACTATTCCGCACGTTCGGTTATCGTCGTAGGTCCGGAGCTCAACATGCACGAGTGCGGCCTGCCTAAATTCATGGCAGCGGAGCTCTACAAGCCTTTCGTGATCCGTAAGCTCATAGAGCGCGGCATCGTGAAGACCGTCAAGAGCGCGAAGAAGATCGTCGACCGCCGCGACCCCGTTATCTGGGAAATCCTGGAGAACGTCATGAAGGGTCACCCGGTGCTCTTGAACCGTGCACCTACCCTGCACCGCCTGGGTATCCAGGCTTTCCAGCCCCGCATGATAGAAGGAAAGGCCATCCAGCTGCATCCGCTCGCATGTACCGCTTTCAACGCGGACTTCGACGGTGACCAGATGGCTATCCATCTGCCGCTGGGCAACGCAGCCATCATGGAGGCCCACCTCCTGATGCTTGGTTCCCACAACATCCTGAACCCCGCCAACGGCTCTCCTATCACCGTTCCTTCACAGGATATGGTGCTTGGTCTGTACTACATCACCAAGGAGCGTCCCGGCGCAAAGGGTTCCGGCATGCGTTTCTACGGACCGGAGGAAGTAATCATCGCCTTTGACGAGAAGGTGATAGACATGCACGCCCCCATCGAGGTCCGCCTCCCCGTTGACAAGCAGGATCCTTCCAAGGGTACTCAGATGGTGAAGACCACAGCCGGCCGCATCATCGTCAACCAGTACATTCCTGAAGAGGTCCCGTACGTGAACGAGGTCCTGGGCAAGAAGAGCCTCAGAAGCGTCATCACCAACGTGATCAAGCACACCGGCGTTACCCGTACCGCACAGTTCCTGGACGACATCAAGAACCTTGGTTACGACCAGGCATTCCGTGCTGGTATCTCCTTCAATCTGGGCGATGTCCTCATCCCTGAGGAAAAGACCGCCCTCATTGAGAAGGGTTATGCCGACGTAGAGGCCATCAAGGCCAACTACGCAATGGGCTTCATCACCAACAACGAGCGCTACAACAAGGTCATCGACCTTTGGACCAGCATTGACAACCAGCTCACTTCCATCGTGAAGAAGCAGATCTCCGCAGATCACGAAGGCTTCAACCCGGTGTACATGATGCTGGATTCCGGTGCCCGTGGTTCAACCCAGCAGATCAAGCAGCTCTGCGGCATGCGAGGCCTCATGGCCAAGCCCCAGAAGAGCGGCGCTGCAGGTGCAGAGATTATCGAGAACCCTATCGTGTCCAACCTGAAGGAAGGCATGACGGTGCTGGAGTACTTTATCTCCACCCACGGTGCCCGTAAGGGTCTGGCCGATACCGCCATCAAGACCGCAGATGCAGGTTACCTCACCCGCCGTCTTGTGGACGTGTCCCACGATGTCATTATCACAGAGGAAGACTGCGGAACCCTCCGCGGCCTCATCGCCACCGCCATCAAGAACAAGGACGAGGTGGTGGAATCCCTTGGAGAGCGCATCCTGGGCCGTACTTCGGTGCACGATATCTTCAACCCGCTCACCGGTGAGCTCATCATCGGCGCCGGAGAGGAAATCCGTGAGGACGTCGCAGCCCTCATCGACTCTCTCCCCATCGAGCAGGTCGAAATCCGTTCGGTGCTCACCTGCGAATCCCGCAAGGGTGTCTGCGCCAAGTGCTACGGCCGCAACCTGGCCACATCCCGCATGGTTGAAACCGGCGAGGTTGTGGGTGTCATTGCAGCCCAGTCCATCGGCGAACCCGGTACCCAACTTACACTGCGTACCTTCCATGTCGGCGGTACGGCATCCGGTGCCGTCGCAGACTCCTCCATCGAGTCCAAGTACGAGGGTAAACTCGCTTTCGAGGAACTCCGTACCATAGACCGCGTAGAGGAAGACGGAACCGTCCATCCGGTTGTGGTGTCCCGCATGACATCCCTCCGCATCCTGGACGAGCGCACCGGCATGACCTACTCACAGTACGATATCCCTTACGGCTCCGTGCTTTATTTCAAGGACGGCGACACCGTGCACAAGGGAGACCTCATCTGCGAGTGGGATGCCTACAACGCCACCAACATCGTTGAAACCGCCGGTACCGTCCGCTTCGAGAACATGGTCGACGGCCTTACTTTCCGCGAGGAAAGCGCCGACGAGTTCTCCGGAGCTTCGGACAAGGTTATCATCGAAGGTAAAGACAAAACAAAGACCCCCGCGATGCTTATCGTGGACGGCAAGGGAGTCGTCCTGCGCCAGTACAACCTGCCCGTGGGCGCGCACATCATGATAGGTGACGGCGACAGCGTGAAAGTTGGCGACGTTATCATCAAGATTCCACGCGCCATTGGTAAGGCAAGTGATATCACCGGCGGTCTGCCGCGTGTTACGGAGCTCTTCGAAGCCCGCAATCCTTCCAACCCTGCCATCCTCTCGGAAATCAACGGAGAGGTCATCATGGGCAAGGTCAAGAGGGGCAAGCGCGAGATCGTCATCAAGAACCGTACAGGCCGCGAGGCCCGTTACGAGGTCCCTATGACCAAGCAGATCCTTGTCCAGGAGAACGACTACGTTAAGGCCGGTACCCGTCTTTCGGACGGCGGCACCTCACCTACGGACATCCTGAACATCCTTGGTCCGGTGAAGGCACAGGAGTACATCGTCAATGAGATTCAGGCCGTGTATCGTCTGCAGGGCGTGAAGATCAACGACAAGCACTTTGAGATCATCGTACGCCAGATGATGCGCAAGGTCCAGATAGGCGACCCCGGAGACACCGAATTCCTCCCGGAGGAACTGGTGGACAAGTGGGAGTTCATGGATATCAACGACGCCATCTTCGGCAAGTACTATGTTGAAGATGCCGGCGACAGCACCAAGTTCGAGGAAGGCGACATCATTTCCGCACGCGACCTCCGCAGCGAAAACGCCTCCCTTGAGCGCCAGGGCTCCAAGCTGCTGGTGGCGCGTCCGGCAAAGCCTGCAACGGCTTCTCAGGTGCTCCAGGGTATAACCCGCGCAGCTCTGAAGACCGGCTCGTTCATCTCCGCCGCCTCCTTCCAGGAGACAACGAAGGTGCTCTCTGAAGCCGCCATCCGCGCCCGCGTGGACTACCTCGAGGGCCTCAAGGAGAACGTCATCTGCGGCCACCTCATTCCTGCAGGAACGGGCCTTGCCCGCTACCAGGACATCGTAGTTGGCTCCAAGAGCGACTACGCCGCCGCAATGAACGACCTCTGACAGACTCTCAACAACAAGCAAGAAGGTGACCATCCGGCCACCTTCTTTTGTATCTAAACCTTTCCAATCTCAATTAGCCTGGATTCAAATTCGTTTTTAGGACAGATGGAGGCTTTTCTGAGCTTTACTCTGTAATTATATATTGTAGAGGGAGATTTATTGAGGAACCGGGCAATGGCGGCACTCTCGTTCACGCCCAGGCGGATGAGGGCGAAGATGCGCAGTTCGTTGCTGAGTTTTCCGGCAGGCAGGTCCTCACCGATGTGCTGGCCGGGCTTGAGCAAAGTGTTAAGTTGCTTCACAAAGTCTGGGAACACGCCCAGAAAGGTTTGGTCGAACTCCTTTAGCAGAGTGCTGCGCTTGGCGTCAATGAAATCGTCCGACCGCAGCACATGAGTAATCTGGTCCAGGTCTCTGGTTTTGGCCACTACGCGTATAGTTGAACGGTATTCCTCCAGGCTGTTGATGTGGGAGGTGAACATTGCCACGTAGTTGCCCAGGGTTGTTTCCCGTAATTTATTGGCTTCCTTAATCTGTTCTATTTGCCTGAGGATCTGGGTCTGGTAACGCCTGATGAAATACAGGGCGGTGAGACTGATTGCCAAAATGATGGCCATGAGCAGGATAATGAGCATCGCATCATTGATGCGTTTGTTGTTAATCTGGTCGTAGGACGATATTACCTCAGGCATAAAGCGGGATATCTCCTCCAGACAAATTCGGGCGTCGGACACAGTGGCATCGTCGTAAGCGCGGGTAATGTATGAAAATGCCCGGCTTGTCATGCCTTTCTCCATGGCCATGCCGGCAGTTTTGATTAGAGAACGGGAAGACCTTACGCCCGTGCTGAGGTCCCAGTATGCGCTAGTGGCATAATGATACAGGGCTTTGTCCGTATTCCCCTCCATACTGTATGTCTTTGCCATGCAGTAATGAAGGATGGAAAGCTCGTCGGGAGAATTGGGATCCGTGAATAAATACCGCTCCAGTTCCTTCCTGGCCCTTTCCGGGTGGCCATAGTCCATTTCGTTTTCTGCCCTGTAGGTATAATTGAACAGCATGGAGGAGTCCGCGGCGTTGAAAATCATGTTCCGGTATGTGTGCTCCAGCGTGTCCAGCATTCCGTTAAAAACGGGGTCCCTGTTGGTGAGCTTTCGCCCGTGATGCAGGGTAATAAGCGATCTGTAGTATTCTGTCTTTGCGCGCGGGGACATGCTTTTATCCAGCCGTACATCGTCAAGGACATTCTCTGCATTGCGGTACATGCCAGATATGATGTAGCGGTTGGCTTTGTCCACCAGTGCATCGTTAATGAGGGCCTGGTCTCCAATTTTGCGGGCCAGGTCCTCTTTAAGGTGAACGTAGTAAAGGGCTGAATCCAGGTTGTACCGCTCGAATTCGTAATACAGCTTTTTCATTAAGCCGTATTGGAAGACGTCGGAGCCGGTTTCATTGAGTTGGGCGCGCAGCGTGTTCATGCGGGCTTCTTTCACTTCTGTGATATGGTTTTCTTCTTTGAGCAGACGGTCCAGTTTAGACAGGGCTGCTTCCGTCTCAGGAGCCAGATGCTTTGGATTTCCAATTGAAACGAGGGCGCAGAAAAGAATGCTTGCAATGCAGTGATACAACATGGATTAATGCAATATTATTCTTGCAAAAGTACTAAAAATACCCAAAATATCAAATAGGCCGGTCTACTAAAATGAATTGTTGGAAAACCGTGTAATTCGCTTAATAACAATAAGATACGTAAAATTCTATGGGGGGGGGGTGACTACTATTCTACCTAAACATCTTTTATATGCGCACGCGTATATTTATATTTGCAGTTATAGCTAACCTCTTAAAAACCAATTCTAACCAAACAATAAAATGTCACACAAAACAATGCTCACCGTACTGTCCATGCTAATTGGCCTGGCGGTATCTTTTGATGCATCTGCACAGAAGCAGACAGTTACGGGAACCGTTGTGGATGCCACTGGCCCGGTAATCGGAGCAGTCATCCAGTGCAACGGAGCCAACGCTGTCACCGACCTTGATGGTAAGTTCGCCATCAATGTTCCTTCTGATGGCGTCCTTGAGGTGTCCTGCCTTGGTTATGCCACCAAGCAGGTCCACGTTTCCGGACGCAAGAACATCACCATAACCCTGGAAGAAGACAGCTTCCTTATGGAAGACGCCGTCGCTGTGGGTTACGGTTCCATCAAGAAAACCAACCTTACCGGTGCAGTTTCCGTGATCAAGTCGGAATCCCTGAAGGACCGTAATGCCCTGGATGTGGCCCACATGCTGCAGGGCTCGGTTCCCGGCCTTAACGTTACTTCCGGTTCCGGCCGTCCCGGCCAGGCCGCTACGCTGAATATCCGCGGTTGGAACTCCATCAACGGCGGTTCTCCGCTGGTCCTTATCGACGGTGTGGAAGGAGACCTCCAGTACGTCAACCCCGCCGACGTTGAGAACATCTCTGTCATCAAGGATGCGGCCGCAGCTGCCATCTACGGTGCAAAGGGTTCAGCCGGTGTTATCCTCGTTACCACCAAGAGCGGTACCAAGGAGAAGGAAGGCCGTGCCAAGGTTTCATACAGCGGCCGTTTCGGCCTCACCGCCCCTACCACCAGCACGGAGTTCGAGTCCCGCGGTTACGACCATGTCTACCTGACCAACCTCTTCTGGGAGCGTTACAGTCCCGGCACCAAGTACGCAAACTACTCCGATGCAGACATGCAGGAACTCTGGGCCCGCCGCAACGACGTGGTTGAGAATCCTGAGCGCCCCTGGGTTGTCATCACCAACGAAAACGGCCAGGACGTGTACAACTACTATGCAAACACGGACTGGTACCACGTCATGTACAATGACATCAAGCCCACGTACAGCCACATGGTAACCATGAGCGGTGCTACTGACGCCGTGAAATACCTTGTTTCCGGCGGTTATACCTATGAGCAGGGTATGTTCAAGAAAAACCCGGACAACTACCAGAGGGTTAACCTCCGTGCAAAAGTATCCTTCGACGTAACCGACTGGCTACGCATTGGTTCCAACACCAGCTACTTCAACAGCGAATACTTCTATCCTGGTCCCAGCGGAATCAATAACAGCTTCGCCAACAGTACGGTTCACGCACTGGCCAGCTTCCCCGCACTGAACCCGGACGGTACAACCCCTTACAAGACCAAGTACAACAACTATGAGATGATGGACGGTCTCCTCATGAACCTCAACGGCGACCATTACAACAAGGACTACGTTGACAATATTGCGGAGACCCTCGATTTCACTCTCACCCCCCTCAAGGGGCTTTCCATCAAGGGAGACTACACTTACAACCTGAAGCTCACCCGTTACCTCAACCGCTCCGTCAACGGTGAGTATTCAATGTATCCCGGTGAAATTCTCATCAAGGACGACAAGGACGCCTTCTTCAACGCTCTCTCTGAGAAGTACAGCACCAACATCTATCAGGCCTACAACCTGTATACAACCTATGAGAAGTCAATCGCAGACGCCCATAACTTCAAGGCCATGGCCGGTGTCAACTACGAAACCCGCTGGATCAAGGACCTTGGTGCAAAGGGTTACAACCTGTACTCCACGGTGCTCAATGACCAGAACCTCATAGGCGCAACGGACGATTATCCGGAAGTTGGCCTCTCCAACAAGCGAATGGAGACCAGCGGCGGCCAGAACGAGCTCAAGACCGCAGGTTACTTCGCCCGTCTCAACTATGACTACAAGGGCATCTATCTCCTTGAATTCAACTCCCGCTACGACGGATCTTCCCGTTTCCTCCGCGGTCAGCGCTGGGTGTTCTCACCCTCCGCTTCCGTTGGTTGGAGAGTAAGCGAAGAACCTTTCTTCAAGCCCCTCAAGAGCTGGTGGGACAACTTTAAGGTCCGCGCATCATACGGCCAGCTTGGCAACCAGCAGATGAGTTCTTACTATCCCGCCATCCGCACCGTTACAACAAGCGGCAAGTCTTCGTACCTCCTTGGCGGCGCCAACCTTGCCCAGGCTACCCTGAGCGCACCGGTTTCCTCCGGCCTCACATGGGAGCGCTCCATCCAGAGCAACTTTGGTGTAGACATGGCCTTCCTCCAGAACCGTCTGGAGTTCAGCGCAGAAGCCTATATCCGTGATACCAAGGACATGCTTACCGCAGGTGAGCCCCTGCCCGCTGTCTACGGTGCCTCAACTCCTCAGGAGAACACGGCAGACCTCCGTACCAACGGTTATGAGTTTTCACTTGGCTGGAGAGATTCCTCCAAACTCCTTGGGAAGCCTCTCAACTACGGCTTCAGCGTGGTGTTCAGTGACTATGTCTCCCACATCACCCGCTTCAACAACCCGGACAAGCTCTTTGCAAAGACTTACTACGAGGGCATGACCTACGGTGAAATCTGGGGCTACCACGTAGACGGACTCTTCGCCACAGACGAGGAAGCTGCCGCATACACGGTAGACCAGTCCCTTGTCAATGACGCACAGATCTTCCCCAGGACCGCAACTTCCCCCAACGGCCTCTATGCCGGTGAAATGAAGTTCGCAGACCTTGACGGCGACGGCGCCATCAACAAGGGCGCAGAGAGAGTAGGGGACAGCGGTGACTGGCAGATTATTGGTAACAGCCAGCCCCGTTACAATTACGGTATCAACATGAACGCATCATGGAACGGCTTCGATTTCGCAATCTTCGTCCAGGGAATCGGCAAGATGGACTGGTATCCCGCTCCGGGTTTCCGTTCCTTCTGGTTCCTGTATGACCGTCCTTACCAGACCTTCATTCCCAAGGACTTCCTTGACGATTGCTGGAGCCCTGAGAACCCCAACGCATACTATCCCCGTCCTCACGGCTATGTTTCCATGAATGCCAGCCGTCCTCTGGGTGTGGTCAACGACCGTTACCTCCAGAACATCGGTTACCTCCGTCTGAAAAACCTCACCTTCGGTTACACCCTTCCTGAAAAGGTGGCCCAGAAGGTGTTCGTTCAGAAACTGCGTGTATTCTTCACCGGTGAAAACCTCTTCTACTTGGCTCCCGGCCTCCACGGCAAGTACGTAGATCCTGAAATGGCCCAGACCGGCGGCACCGGCCGTCTGTATCCCTGGCAGAAGAACTTCACCATCGGCGTTGACATAACCCTTTAATGAATCCTGCCATGAAAAAGATATTATTTCCTATAGTATTACTGCTCGCCGGGTTCGCATTCACCGGCTGTGACGACCTTCTGGACGCAGTCCCCAAGGACAGGCTCACAGAAGACACCTTCTTCAAGAGCGAGGCGGAGCTGAAGGCTTTCTCAATAGTCTTCTATGAGGCCTTTCCTGGGTCTGACCTGTACGTTGCAAACGACGACCACTACACCCAGAACAACATGTCCAATGAAGAAATGGGTGCACGTACCATCCCCGCCAGCGGCGGTGGATGGAGCTGGGGCGCCCTGCGCAATGTGAATACCCTCCTTCTGGACCTTTCCCATTGCAATGACGCCATGGCCCGCACAAAATACGAGGCTCTCTGCCGTTTCTTCCGCGCTTACTTCTATTTTAACAAGGTGGTTCGTTTCGGCGATGTCCCGTGGTACGACAAGCCTGTGGGCTCTGCCGACAAAGAGGCCCTCAACCGTCCCCGCGACTCCCGTGAGTTCATCATGGGCAAGATCCTGGAAGACCTTGATTTCGCCATTGCAAACCTTCCTACCGCCAAGAGCGCTTATGAGGTTACAAAGTGGTCCGCAATGGCCCTTAAGTCCCGCGTATGCCTGTTTGAGGGTACTTTCCGCAAGTATCATGCTGGCGATGTTTTCCTCAGCACCCTTCCTTCGGACGCACACGACTACAAGTGGTATCTGGAGCAGTGCGCCGACGTTTCCCGGGAACTCATTCAGACCGGCGGCTACAGCCTCCATGCGGACGGCGGTGTGAACAAGTGCTATTACAACCTGTTCCACACCATGAATGCCACCGATCTCATGGACGAGGTTATCCTTGCCCGCGACTTCAACAAGGCCTATGGCGCATACCACAACTCCGGCAGTACCCTGACCACCGGTTCCCGCGGCTGCCCTTCCGTAACCAAGAAGCTCATTGCCAGCTACCTCATGAAGGACGGCACCCGCTTCACGGACCAGGCAGGGTGGGAGACCATGGATTTCGTAACTGAAACCCAGAACAGGGATCCCCGTCTTGCACAGAGCATCCGCACGCCCGGCTACAAACGCATGGGAGAGACTGCCATATCGTCCCCGGACTTCAAGGTCACCTTCTCCGGTTATCATCCGGACAAGTACCTCACGACCGTGGACCAGGATACCAACAACGCATCCGACATTGACCTCATAATCTTCCGTCTGGGTGAAATCATGCTCAACTACGCTGAGGCCGTGGCAGAGGCCGGTACCATCAAGCAGAGCGACCTTGACCTCAGTATCAACATGCTCCGCAAGCGCGTAGGCATGCCTTCAATAAATTTGGAGACCGCAAAGGCCAATCCGGATCCGTTCCTGACGGATGCCGCATGGGGCGGTTACCAGAGCGCGAAGCTCCTTGCCGATGAATTCAAAGGCGTTATCCTTGAGATTCGCCGTGAAAGGGCCATCGAGCTCTGCCAGGAAGGCTTCCGCTACAACGACCTTATGCGCTGGAAGGAAGGAAAGCTATTCGAACTTCCTTTCTACGGAATGTATTTCCCCGGTGCCGGTGTCTATGACGTTGACAACGACGGCACAAAGGACATCGAGATCTACTCTGACGCCAAGGCAGGCGGTGCTTCCACAGAAAAGAAACTGGACAGCGACATCTTCCTCAAGGACGGCACTTCCGGCCTGGTATGGCTGCACAAGAGCGTAATCCGCAACTGGGACGAAGCCAAGGACTACCTCTATCCCATCCCCACCGACGACCGCAACCTCACCGGCGGCGCTCTCACCCAGAACCCCGGCTGGAACGACGGTTTACCTTTCTAATAAATCTGCACTATGAAAAAAGTATTACATACCATTCTGCTGTGTGGGCTCTCGCTGATGCTTTTCTCCTGTGATGCAATAGTCGAGAAGCTTAACCCCGACCCCGTCGGAAACAGCACCACAACGGTGTCTGTAAAGAAAGGCGTGTTCTATACCGCCGCAAGCGATGATGCAACGCTGAAACTCCTTCCGGGAAAGTCCAAGACCGTGGAAGCTAAAGTCTGCGTATTCGAGAATTCCGTCTCTGACGTTACCATGAATATCGCCCTCAAGATAGCCCCTGAAGGCCTTGAAGCTTACAACGCTTCCCACAAGGACGCACCTGCGGAACTCCTGCCTTCGTCGGACTATGAGTTTGTGACCAACAACCTTATCCTGGCCCGCTATAACAAGGCTTCCACGTCGGCCACAATCAAGATTACGGCCAACGACCTTGAGATGGATAAGCTCTATGCCCTGCCCCTTACCATAGACAAGGTTGAGGGAACGGACAACTGGGAGCTTGCAGAGCAGCCCTACGGCTTCATCACCGTCATCCAGACCATCGAAGGTCCGGAAGGCGGCGACGGCTCCATGGAGTTCCCTTACGAGCTCCGGACCGTTGAAGACCTTCTTGCCATGCGCGGCAAGCTTAGCGCGGCGGAGAAGATCTACTTCAAGATGATGAACGACATTGACATGTCCGTCATGCCCCAGGAGGAGTATGAAGATCCGGACACCCATGAGAAGACCATGGTAGACGTGAAGTGGACTCCGCTCAACTACGCTAGCCCTTACAAGTTCGCCATAGACTTTGACGGCCAGGGCCACACCATTTCCAACTTCTACTGCGACTACAAGGAGTATCCCAGCTTCTTCGGCGTTCTGGTTGGTTACTGCCACGACGTCACCTTCCTCAATGCCAAAGTGCAGGTGGAGAGCGATGTCCGTACCGGTATCCTTGGCGGTTACTGCGGCCTCCAGAACGGAACCCTCCGCGGCGAGGCGGCCCGTGTGCACATTCAGGGTGAACTGGACCACACCAAGTCCACCAAGTACGGTGCAGGCGGATTCTTCGGCTTCATGGGTACCGGCGCCCTCTACGCCTGCTCTGCCGATGTAATCGTCACTTCCAAGCTCAACAACGTGGGCGGCCTGTTCGGCTACTGCGGCAAGGAGGTCGAGGTCATTGACTGCTGGACTTCCGGTGTCATCACCGGCAACCAGCGCGTAGGCGGTATCGGCGGCGGCACAGTGGGTGACGACGATCCCAACATCCCCATCAAGATAGTCAACTGCTACAGCACTGCAGCCGTTCACGGCTCCTTCGGTATCGGCGGTATCGGCGGATACTTCACCATGGCAAAGGCCACTCCCAAGGATGTGAATCCCGGAAACATCTTCGAAAAGTGCATCGCCTGGAACGATGAGATCAGGGCCAACTGGAACCTGAACAGCATGACTGCCGGTGAGCCCACCCCCGGAGACAAGAGCCACTACAGCTGCGGCGCCGTCGTTGGCTTTGCCGCTGTACTGAATACCTATACGGACAACTACCGCAACCCGGCCATGAAGTACAACGAGAACATCTTCTTCGACTACACCGATGCCTTTTCCCTGTACGACCAGGCCAATGCCTCCGCCTCATCTCCCCTTACATTCAACGAGGTGGACGGTGCAAACTACAACTATCCTTACCACGGCAAGGCAGCCGCAGAGGGCAAGACCCTTTCTCAGGTAGCCCAGGGCCTTGGTTGGAGCCCCGCCATCTGGGACTTCAGCAAGGATATCCCTACTCTGAAGCCCGATGCCCCGGTAGGCCCCATCCCAGATGTTACTTCGGACGGCCAGCTGCCCGGTTTTGGTGAAAATGACCTTTAATAAGATACAGCCATGAAAACAAGAATAAATACCATTATCAGCATAGCTGTACTTCCTTTCGCACTTTTCTCCTGCAGCAGGGAATATCAGTTCCAGATGCCCGCCCCGGAGAATCTTGTAGAGATTCATGCCTCCATCCCGGAACTCGCCACCAAGGTTGCCGCCGCAGATGCGGAAACCGGTATTGACTGGAACTGGGAGGAAGGCGACCAGATAGCCGTCCTCGCGGGAGAAGCAGTCTCCGTGTTCGATATCCGCAACGGTTTTGCTCCCAAGGAAGCTTCTTTCATCGGCAAGCAGATTAACGGCGATAAGTTTTCCATCATTTATCCCGGAACCTGTGCCAGCGTAGCGGACCTTCAGGCCATTTCCCTTTTGGACCAGGTCCAGAACGGACTTGACGACAAGGCTCACTTGAAGTATTTCGCCATGCTGTCGGACGTTGAGGACTACTCTTCCTTCGCATTCAGCGAGGAGAGCGGCACCCTCAGGCAGTGCGGTGTCCTCCGTTTCGACCTCACCCTTCCTGCAGAGACCGTCACCGTCTCCAAGATTACCCTCAAGGCCGACGCCCCCGTTTTCCACAACGGCAATGCTGACGACGCACTCTCTGAAGAGCTCGCAGTGAGTATCGCATCCGGTACTCTTGGTCCGGAGAAGACCGTCAACGCCTGGATGACCACATCCTGGTTCAACGACGAGATTCCCGCCGGAACCACCCTCACGCTGAATGTGGTGGCCGGTGATTTCAACTGGGTGGCAGATGTCTCTTCCATAGCAGGAAAGACCATCAAGAGCGGCTTCGTGAACAAGATTACGGTGGCCGATGCCTCCCTCTGGGCCAGCGGCGGCCGTTATGCCGACGGCGACGGCTCCCTTGAGAACCCCTGGCAGGTTAAGACAGCGGAGCAGCTCACCTTCATGCGTGACGACATGGTCTCCAAGGAGATGCGCTACTTCAAGCTCATTGCAGACATTGATATGGCGGGCATAGACTGGCTCCCTCTGAACAACGTCGCCGACGCCTCTGACGAGACCAAGTCCTACGACAAGTTCATCTACTTCGACGGCGGCGGCCACACCATTTACAACCTGACAGTCGGTTCCGCCGTGTCATATCCCAGCTTTGCAGGCGTGCTCTACGGCACCATCAAGGACGTTACCTTTACCAATGCAGTTGTTACCGGCGGAAATAACAAGTCCGGCGTCGTGGCAGGTTACATGGGAACCAGCCAGAACTTTGCACCCGCAGTAATCTCCAATGTGGTCGTGAAGAACGCCACCGTTTCCGCAGATAGGCACGTGGGACCTCTCGTGGGCCAGGTCGCCACCGGTGACAATACCATCACCAACTGTCAGGTCATTGGCGGCACAGTTACCGGCGCAGAGTTCTCCGGCGGTTTCACCGGCTACATCCAGAGCGCCGTCGTTTCCGGATGCTCTTCCAGCGCTACCGTCAGCGGCACCAAGCACGTGGGTGGTTTCGTCGGCAAGACAGAAGCCCCCATCACCTTTACCAACTGCTCTTATGAAGGTCCTTCACTCACCATCTCCGCTTCCGGAAACAACCAGAGCGGCGGATTCGTGGGTTATGCCGCCAAGGTCAACAACGTTGGCGCAACGTTCACGGAATGCTTTGTCAAGGGCTCTGCCCTGAACGCATCCGTTGGCCAGCGTATCGGTGGTTTCGTGGGCCAGGCAGATCTTGGTACCACCTTCACCAAGTGCTATGTGAAGGATGTCAACATCACTGCCGGTCAGAACTCCGCAGGCTTCGTTGGCGTTGACTACGCCATGGAAGGTGACGCTGTTCCCGGCGGCGGCATATTCCAGTGCTATGTGGACGGCGGTTCCATCACTGCTTCTGCAGCCAATGTGGGCGGCTTTGCCGGTTATCCTGAAAAGGCAACCATTAAGAACTGTTATACAACTATGGATGTCAACGGCGTTACCTTCGCGGCAATAGGCGGTTTCATTGGTATCTGCAAAGCTACCACAACAATTCAGTGCTGCTATTCCGCCGGTAATATCACCGGAACGGGAAGCAACGTCGGTGCGTTTGTGGGTAATGTGGATGGTAACACCACCACACACATCAACTCCTGCATAGCATGGAACAATACTCTGGAGTTCGCAGGCAAGGTCAAGTCCGGCTGCGACGTAAGCGGTAACTACTGCGGCACGGAAGGTACCATTTCCTACCAGGCGGCAGCCCTTGGCTGGGATCCTGAGATTTGGGACTTCTCTGCAAAACTCAAGTAAACGATGAGATTCAGACGTTTATATATATGGCTTGTTTTGTTCTCCTTGCTGGTCCTGTCCTGCGAGGGGAACAAAATAAGCAATAATTCGGTACCTCCGCCCCCCACTCCTAACGGACAGGGCGGGGGAGGCGGCGAAGAGGAAGGCGGCGGCTCATCCACCGGAAACAACCCCTGGGATGAGAACCGTGGCAAGGTGGTGCGCCCGTCCGCCGGCAACGGCTGGACCGTTACGCCCATAGAAGACGGCGTAGTCTACTACACATTCGACGGCAAGGAGTCTGTCTCCAAGCGCCAGCAGCGCATCTTCGTGACGGACGTAGACCTTTCCAAAGGCTATTCTCTCAAGCTCGCTTATTACAGCACCCGCAACATTGCGTCCCGCGTTTTTTCGTCTACGGGCGCAGTTGCCGTTATTAACGGCGGCTACGAGATGCCTTCCATCTGGGTTCAGATTAACGGAAGCAATTATGCACATATAGCCAATGACTATATAGGTGGCACAAGCAATCCGCAGATTCCGCAGTGGAAGAGCGAAGCGGCCATTTATCTGGATCAGGACCAGGACGTCCGCATACGTTTTTCCGGCAGGGGAAAGAACCTCTCTGAGTGGCGCTATATATATGAGCAGAAGACCAGGACGGAGAAGAACTTCCTCACCAGTTCCCCCATGCTCATCTCTGATTATGAGCCTGTAGGCGAGACCTTCTGCGACCTGCATCCCAAGATTTCCTCCAGTTCTGAGGACCCGTACAATCACCAGGGCTCCACTTCGAACCCCCGTACGGCTATAGCCACTACCCATGACAACCACGTCCTTTTCATTGTCGTTGACGGCAGGCGTACCGTTTCAACGGGAATATCGGCGCTGGAGCTTACCAAGTTCCTTGTGAACAATTTCAACCCCCAGTACGCCCTTAACCTGGACGGCGGCGGCTCTTCCACCATGTGCGTGAAGGGTCAGGGTGATCCGGATACCCACGTGGTGAACTATCCTTGCGACAACCGTACGGAAGATAAAACCATCACAATCGGTAATGAGAACATTACCTGGCCTAAGGAGAAAAACGGACCGGATCATGCCGGCCAGCGCGCTGTTCCAACGTTCTTTTACATAGTGAAGAAATAGTATCAAATGTATAAAATGAAAACAAAAGTTCTGCTTCTGGCCCTTGCGGCCGCAGCCCTTGCCCTGGCCGGATGTGCGAGGGAAGAAGAAATGCCCGGAAGTGTAAAAGTACCCCGGATGACAATCCGCGTTTCCGTTCCGGAAGAACCAGTTTCCAAGGCATCCTTCTCAGTCCCCGGCAGCGGTACCGGCCTTCATGTTGCGTGGCAGGCCGGTGACCAGATCCGTGTCATCAACCACGCCAATCCCACAAACAATGCGCTCTATGACATCCAGGCCGGCTTTACGGACCACGTGGCATCCTTCTCCGGTCCTGTGGTTTCCGGTGATTATTTCGACGTAATCTGCCCCGGAGCTTACGCTTCCGTAGATGCCGCCGCGGCCGGAAATGCCTCACTTACCCAAAACGGTAACGGCAGCACTGACCATCTGGTCTTTACCGCCAAGCTTGGCAATGTGGCCAAGGCAGATCTCCAGGACATTACCTTCTCCGACGGCTGGGCTTCCGAGCATCCCGGAACCACGTTCAACCGTGGCGGAATCATGAAGATGGTCCTTACCCTTCCCAATTCCCTTACAGTTCCAAAGAAAGTTGTCCTGTCGGGATTCGGGGAGGACATCTCCGTCAATATCACCGGCGTGGACCTCACTTCTGAGCACGTCCTTACCGCCTATGCCCAGTGTGGCTGGGAAGACATTGACATTGCGGCTTCTACAGATTTCACTGTAAGCGTAATGGATGAAGACGGCAACGTCTATGCTTCTACCAAGACCATCGGTTCCGCAAAGACTCTCAAGGCCGGCGCACAGAACATTATCACAGTTGCCGACGGCTTCGAAGAGAAACTCTTCATGGGCGGTGACGGCTCCCAGGCAAATCCCTACCTCATTGCCAGCGCCAAGCAGCTGGACAACATGCACGCGGACGACCCTGATACCGGAGAGCCCATCCTCAAGCACCAGGAGAGAGTATACTTCCGCCTCATCGACGACATTGACATGGCGGATTACCTGAGCGCCAACAGGTGGATTCCCCTCAATGCCGTAAGTCCTTATGACTACATCATAGATTTTGATGGCAATAACCATACTATAGACAATTTCAGTTGTTCTTTCGACTCGGCCGCAGACGATTCGGATACTCAGAAGGATCCTTCTTTCTTCGGCCTTCTGTATGGTTCGTGCTATGATGTTACTTTCACCAATGCTACAATCACGGCCAATGACGGTCCGTGCGGCATTATCGGCGGCTATGTCGGCTACACAGGAAAGAAGGCCGTTTTGTACAACGTTCATGTAAGCGGTACCGTAACAAGAACAGGTGGTTCTGGTGTTCAGGGTACAGGCGGATTGGCGGGCATAATGGTATTCTCGTATATAGACTCTTGCTCTTCTACTGCGGATGTTACTTCCAGCAGGGACTTTACCGGAGGTCTTGTTGGCCGTGACGCGGATGACGCCAGCCGTATCCGCAACTGCTGGACTTCCGGCACCGTCTATGGGAACCAGAAGATGGGAGGCATCATCGGAGGTGTTATCCGTCCAGAAACAGAGGTAATCAACTGTTTCTCCATTGCCACTGTTAATGCCATGCGTTTTGCGGGTGGTATTGTGGGTGACGCTTGCCTTGATGCGGGCTCCAGCAATCATTATAAGAGTGCCGGCACCCTTACTCCCGACAATGTGGTTAAAGGATGCATCGCCTGGCAGACATTACTCCGGACAAGGGATCAGGGTGGTGTAAAGGACGGCTGGGCTTCTGGTGCAATCATTGGTCTTACCGCCACACATAACTACCTCACGGACTGCAAACGTAATTCAGCCATGGTGTTTGACGACTTCAGCGACGAGCTGACGCTTTACGATCAGGAGAATTCGACTCCCAGTAATCCGCTTGTTGTCGTAAACCCCAATTCTGGCACCTACAAGCACTATTCCCCTTATCACGGCAAGTCTTATTCAGGCACCCTTTCCGCCTGTGCACGCAGCCTCGGTTGGGACGAAACCGTCTGGGATCTTTCCGGCAGCGTTCCTGTACTTACAGGAGCCGTTGAAGTGGATCCTCCGGCAGAAGTCCTTGTAAGCGGCGATGCCGACATTCCCGATGTGGCCACCACTGCCCGTGCATTCCCGGCCAACAATACTACCAAAAACGGCCTGACCTGGACTGTCAGTGAAATCAGGGACGGCATCCGTTATTACCGCGGTTATGGTAATCCTACAGACTCCTGGTGGGGAGACAAGTACAGCACTTCGGCGGCCGGTCAGTGTCAGGAAATCTTCGTGGTAGACCTGGATCTCTCCAATACTGACTACGACGTGAAGATAGTTGTGGCAAATCCCACATCCATTACTTCGGAAGTCTTCCGTCAGACAGGCGCAATCGCTGCCATCAACGGCGGTTATGAAAAGGCGTCTATCGCCGTCAAGGCCAACATGTTCCTGAACACCAACGACGAGGAGTATACCAATTATCCTTCCGGTTACCCGTATTCCTTCATGCCCAACAATTACATTGGTGATTCAAACGTTGCCAACTGGAAGAGTGAAGGCGCATTCTACAGTGACGGCCATCGTAATGTAAGGATTGCATTTGACGCCTACAACGGCGGCGCAACAGGCAAGACCAGCACGTCAGGCACCACCCTCAAAAGCGTCAAGTATATGCGTAACTTCTACAAGACATGTACGGACAACGAGGCCGGCTTTATCTCCAGCGCCCCTATACTGGATGCCAATTACGTCCGTTTCGGCATGACCTTCTATTCCCGTGCCGCTTCCGGATCAGACGGAGAAGCTCCCAAGGTTCACCAGGGAAGCTGCTATTCCCGTACGGCTGTTGGTATTGCCTATCCCAACGGAGATGAGAATGAACCTCACCTTCTGCTCATCTGCAATGACGGTAAATACACCAACGGTACCCGTGGTTACGGTATGAGTGCATACCAGCTGGAACGCGTCATAGCCAACTTCTTCGGTCCTAAGTATCTGCTTAACCTTGACGGCGGCGGTTCCACCACCATGTGTGTCGAAGGAAAGGGCGATGAAGACACCCACGTCGTGAATTATCCTTCGGACAACTATACCGGGAAGGCTCCAATTCCCGGTACGGATCCGGTAGAGTATTATTCGGGTGTGGTAGACCACGGTGGCGAACGCGCCCGCGACAGCTTCATTGTCATTGTCCCTGCAGAATAGTTTAACCTCAAAGACCATTAGAAATGAAATACAATTATAACGTCAAACAAAAGTATTCGGCTCCTGTGGCTGATGTGGTAAAACTTCACACGGAGAACGTTATCCTTGCTTCCCAGCTGGACGACTATGATGACAACCTCATCTTCGGCGCTCCGGGATTGGAGGATCTGCCGGGTATCGTATTATAAACCGGTCTGGAGCATGAAAAAGTGTTTCATGTTGCCGGCGGCGCTGCTTCTCCTTTTCGCTTCATGCGTAAGGGAGGAGCAGGGCGGTACGGTGCCGGAAGGTGACAAGGTCACCATCCGCGTAAGCATGCCGGAAGAGACCTTTACGAAGGTGTCTTTCACCGATGATGGCAGCAAGCTTGCCCTTGCATGGGAAGACACAGACTGCCTCCGCGTTATTTCCGGAGAGAATTCTGAGGTGTACACCATATCTTCCATACTATCGGATCACGAGGCGGAATTCACCGGTCCTGCCGTTGCAGGCAGTTCCTTCGACATCCTCTTCCCAGGCACTTATTCAAGCGTCGCGGAGGCTGAGGCAGACACCGAAAGCCCCGCTCAGACCGCTAACGGCTCAACCTCCCACCTGAAATACAAGGCCCTCCTGCAAGGCGTGGATTCCTACACGGAATTAGCCTTCAAGTCCTCCTGGGCAAGTGCCCACGGCGGAACCCTGAAGCAGGCTGCAGCCGTGAAGCTGCAGGCTACCCTTCCCGGCGGCGTCACCGCGGTGAAAAAGGCCGGTATCCTGCTGGGCGGGGAGAACTACACGCTTCCCCTTTCGGGTGTGGACGTGTCGGCATCGGGCCAGGTCCTTACCGCGTACCTGATGCTGCCCTGGGAAGACATTGCATTAGCCGGCGGGTCCAAGGTCCAGGTCTATGTCCTGGACGCGGACAACGAGGCTTACGGTGCAGACCTCACCATTTCCGGAGACAAGACCATTCTCCAGGGGAAGATGAACTCCCTGGTGAATGTGAACCTGGCTCTTAAGGACTTTGTCGCCGGCGACGGCTCTGTGGGCAGTCCCTATCTCATAGCCAACGCACGCCAGTTGGAGAACATGATGAAACTCTACAGGGACTCGGAAGCTCCTGCGGACGCGACGGAATTCAAGAAATGGTTCCGTCTGTTGGAAGATGTCAGTGCTTCAGGTATAACATGGACTCCAATCAACAACAGCGGCAGTTTCTATAAGGCGATTGACTTTAACGGTGACGGACATACAATATCGGCATTGACGGTGAGCGGAACGTATTCCGGTTTCTGCGGTGTGCTTTACGGAACCGTCAGGAACGTTACTTTTGACGGCGCGTCTGTTTCCGGGTCAACCAAGAAGGGCGTGGTGGCCGGATTCCTGGGAACGGACAAGCTCCCGGGTTCGTGCGAGAACGTCATCGTCAAGAATTCAACAGTATCCGGGAACAATTATTCCGGTGGTTTTGCCGGTCACATAAGGACTACGGGAACAATTACTTCTTGTAGTGTTTTGAACACCAGTGTTACAAGCGGCAGCGGCATTGTGGGAGGATTCGCAGCTGAAGTTGACCTTGGCAGTTCCGATAAGTACGATGTCCCCTGCATCTTTACTGACTGTCATGTATCCGATGTGACCATAACCCAAAACTATGCGTCAAATATTGAGACATTGCCGGGCGGAGGTTTCATTGGCAAAGCATCCCAGGCGGCTTCATTTAAAGATTGCACCGTAAAGGCAACCATTACGGCCACTAAAGCGGCCATAAGGGATATTGGAGGATTTGTGGGACGCACTACGTATGCGGGTTCCAACTTTAACAACTGCCATGTCCTTGCAGGATCTTCCGTATCGTCAAAAGGTTATCATACGGGCGGGTTCGTCGGTTATGCGGAGAATGCAGATTCTTACGTTAACTGTTCCTCCGCGGCGGAGGTTTCCAGTACCACCCAGTACACCGGCGGTTTTGTGGGATATGCTTCCGGTGCTTCATCATATAAGGAATGCTCTGCCGGCGGTAATGTTACAGGCGCCAAGAACACCGGAGGATTTGCGGGTTATGCGGAGAATTCCGCTTTCGTGGACTGCTGTTATGAGGACGGTACCATTACGGACAATACCAGCGGACAGGCAATGACCGGAGGATTTTGCGGATATCCAAGTGCAGGTGTCTCTTTCCGCGGATGTTATGTGTCCAACGCTACGGTGACTGCCACAAACGGTCAGAGATGCGGTGGTTTCGCGGGCCAGTTCGGCAGCAACTCCAATAAGGGAATGAATAACAACATTGCTTCCCAGTGCCATGTGGACGGTATCACTTTCACGGCGGCGCTCAACAGCGGCGGTTTTGTGGGTGTCCAGTATTCCGATATTGAAAACAGTTATGTGACCGGCGGAACAATTACCGCACGTGGAAACAACTGCGGCGGTTTTTCCGGCTTTGTAGATACTGCGAACCTCACGAATTGCTATAGTACGGCTTCTGTTGCCGGTGGCAGTTATTCACCCGTGGGCGGCTTCATCGGCATTGAGCATAAGTCAAATGTCTCTTTCTGCTATGCGGCCGGCTCCATCAGCGGAAGCGGAACAAACAGGGGCGCTTTTGTAGGCCAGATTGCTGCGTCAACCGCGGTTGTGGACAAATGCATTGGCTGGCATGAGACCCTGCCCTTCTATGGTGCCACAACGGATGGTGCCAGCCTGACCGACACTTATGCCGGAGCTTCCGGCACGGTTTCCTCCCGGGCCACGGACCAGACATGGCCTGCGGGTGTCTGGAATCTGGGCGGGGCCCTCCCTACTCTCCTTGACGTGCCACGCCGCATAAATGCCGTCTTCGTGGGAGACAGCATCACATGGCAGTGGGCAAGAAATGAGAACACATTTGCCACGAGCAAACTGAAGATACCCGTCAATACCTCGTATATGTCAGTAAGCGGAGACAACGTCACCGTGAAATTCCATCCTGGTTTCTTCAGCGGAAACGGATATGTGGACAAGGGTATCAGCGGCCAGCAGACCAAACACATGCTTTCCCGTTTCAGGAAGGATGTTATAGACCTCAATCCCGTTGTGGTGGTAATCATGGCCGGAACCAACGACCTGGCAAACGGTGTTACCAAGGAGACAATTGTGGGGAACATAGCGGCGATGGCGGAAATGGCCGATGCCGCCGGCATCAAGGTTATCCTGTGCTCTGTAACGCCAAACAATGACAGTTACTCCAGGCTCAGTGACCCCAAGACAAAAGGCGCACATATCATAACCCTCAACGGAATGATATCGTCCTATGCCGCATCCAAAGGCTTCACTTACTGTGACTATTGGACCTCCCTGGTCGCCGACGACGGTTACGCCCTCAATGAGGACTATCGTCTATACGACAACCTCCACCCCGGTCCGGACGGCTACGATGTAATGGAACCTATCATCAAGACTCTGATTGATGCGCTTCTGTAATGACATATGGTTATATTTTAAAACTCAATAATATATGAAGAATAAACCAATTACAAAACTCGTGTACGACACACCCACCGCAGAGTGTGTCCTTGTTCAGATGGAACAGTGTATTGCCAGTCCAAAGAATACCATTCCGGATATGGGAGGTAACGGTGTTTATGATGAGGATTTTTAGGAGGAACGCATGATGAAAAAGGCATACAACATTATTGCTGCCTTCGCAGCCCTTGCCGTAGTCTTTTCCTGCGCTAAGGAAATTGACACCCCCGCTGAAGAACCTGTAGTTCCTGGTAACGGAGAGGTCGCCCCTGTCCAAGCGGAAGAGATAACCATTTCGGCCAGTCTTTCCGATGTGCTTACTAAAGTAGGATTCGAGCCTGCTTATTCCGGCAATAAACCCACATCCATGGCGCTTACATGGACTACTGGCGATATTATCCGCGTGTATGACCACGCAGACAGAAGCAAGTACGATGATTTTACCCTAAAGTCCGAATGTGACGGCCAGAAGGCAGGTGAGTTCACCGGAACTCCTTCCAATATTGGTTCCGCAGCGGCCTTTGATGTTGAGGTATATAATGCGTCTGCTCCGGATTATGCCGCCCAGTCGCAGCCCTCTGACGGTGTAACTACTGACCTGAAGTATCTTGCCAGCGCAAGTAACATAGGAGATTATTCTGACATCAGCTTCACAGAGTTTTCCAGCATCCTTGCCATAACGGCTAAAATGCCCTCTACTGAAGTTGCTGCAAAGATTAAGTCAGTTGACATTACTGCCAGCGAGGATATTTTCAACGGCGGTAACGCCATGACCATCACATTTGATTCCATCGGCGATGCTGATGCCGACGGCATCCTTCATTTCTTCGCCACTCTCCCGCAGGGCGGCACTGACATCCCCGCGGGCACCACACTTCTGGTTCACTTCAAAGCCCCCGGCGAGGCTCACGATGTCTACACCAGATTCATTGAACTCCCTGCAACCACCTTCACTGCCAATAAACTCAACACCATCAACATCAACGCCTCTGCCAGCGCAACCCACGCCGGCCTCACCTCCTGCGACGGCTCCAATGCCGCCAAGGCATATCTGATTGGGGATAAGTACCAGTTACAAGCTATTTCCCTCAGCGACACAAAGAAATACTACAAACTGGTGGATGACATAGATATGACAGGCGTTACTTGGTCACCGTGGAATAAGAACAGCCCGTATGATCATTGTGTGGATTTCAACGGCAACAATAAGAGTATCAGCCATCTCAACTATCCTCTTTTCTATGTTCTGAAAGCTTCTACAGTGAAGAATCTCACCTTTAAAGATGCCACAATAAACATTACCGGCCGTGGCGGCACGCTGGCGCAGTTCATTCAGGGGACCGGAACGGAAGTGACTAACGTGGATGTAGACAAAGTTTCTGTAACCGCACAACAATACACCGGTGGTCTCATCGGTCGAATCAACAGCGGGAGCGGTGATGTTGCCGCCACTATTTCTGGCTGCGATCTTACCAATACTACTGTATCTTCTGGAGCTAATACTCATGCAGGTGGTATTATTGGAAGTGTAGAATATGCGATTACTATGACCGGCTGCTCTTTTTCAGGCAACGTGACAGCTACGGGGAAAACATATGTAGGTGGACTTGTTGGGTATATTACTGCCGGTACCATCTCCAAGTGCTGCTATAAAAGCGGAACCGTGTCCGGGGATGGATACCTTGGAGGACTGGTGGGCGTAAAAGTCGGAACGACTGCTCTGTCCATCGACAACTGTTATGTCAGAGGGGATGTTCTTGGTACCGGACAGCGAGCTGGAGGTATTCTTGGGGATTACGACGCTGCCGGGACTTGTACCATTGTGAACTGCTATGTTACAGGTTCTGTTAAAAGCGACAGGTGCGTGGGCGGTATTGTTGGCTATGTCCGTGACACCGGTCTCAGCCTTATCCGCTGTATGCCGTATAACTCGGAGATTCGCGCCACGTCTGAGAATTCATCCGCTGATTACTATTCTAGCGGAGTGGTGGTGGGTTATTGTGATCCCTCTAAGACCCTGGTCGTCAATTATTGTTATCGGAATAATATTGCCGATGCAAGCTGGCCTTTCAGCGAATATGCTAAATACTCTGCCAATAACACAGTCACAAACCATGGCTTCATCACAACAGCAGGTTCAATCGAAAAACGCATAGATGCTTGGGCTTATAGCTATTACCATCACGGAAGGAAAACTTCTGCAGCCAACCTGTCAGCATTAGTCCAAATGGGAGCTTCTATTGGTGAATCATGGAGCTCTGATATTTGGGACTTCACTGGCGACCTTCCTACCCTGAAGTAACCAACCTTCTCTTTACACCGAACCGCCCTGCCGTGGTCAATCGCGACGGGGCGGTTTTTGGCGCAGGTCCGGAAAAATGTGGGGGACCTACGCCGCTATATTGGCTGTGAGGCCGATTTGCGCTGCAGGTCACCTGCCTAAAAGGTGACGTATGTCACCTTTCTCCATAAAAATGATTATATTTGCTTTATGAAAAAACTAGCCATCCTTCTGCTTCTGATTTCAGCGACGGCCGCTGCTCAGTCCAATCTTCTTTATGGGCCCTGGGTGAGCCAGGTGGACCAGACCGGATTCACTGTTCTGTGGGTGACGGATAAGCCCTCACTGGACTGTGTAATCCTTGCTCCTGACGACGGTTCCGCCTTTGAGAAAAAAGCCCGTCCACGGTATTTCGAGAGCAAGTACGGGCGCAGGGTTGCGGGGCGGTATCACTGCGTGAGGATAGACGGCCTTGAGCCCGGAACAAGCTACCGTTACCGCATTGCCGGCAAGGTAGTAAAGGACGATTCCAGCCCCTACCGCATCTCCTACGGGGCGGAGAGGCAGATTTCCCCAAAAGGCTATCAGTCTGTCCGCACCCTGGACGTGAAGGCAGATACCTGCCGCTTCTCCGTCTTCAACGACATCCATTTCGACGATGCCCGCTTCGCGGCGCTGGCTAAGCCAATAGATGTCCGGAAGACGGATTTTCTGGTCCTGAACGGAGATATTGTCTCATACTCGCAGAACATAGACTCGGTAGCCAAGCACTGCATTGTTCCCATCACCGCCCAGGCGGCGAGGCTGCCGCTGGTATACGCGAGAGGTAACCACGAAGGCCGCGGCCGGGACTTTGACAAGTTCTACAGCCTGTTCCCGACCTCCACCGGAGAGTTCTGGTACAGTTTCCGGCATGGACCGGCGGCGTTCATAGTCCTTGATGCCGGAGAAGACAAACCGGACTCCAACTATGAGTATGCCGGCACGGCCGATTATGATGCCTTCCGCGCCCGTGAGACGCAGTGGCTCCTGCAGGCTGTGAAAGACCCTTCATTTGTGGATGCGCCGGTTAAAATATGCATTATGCACGTGCCTACGGTGAATCTCAAGGACAGTTGGTATTCCCAGGTATGGGCCACGGAAAACTGGGGCCCCATACTGGAGAAGGCCGGGATTGACGTAATGCTCAGCGCCCACCATCACAAATGGATTTACAGCCCGGATGGGCAGGACGGCAAGGGCTATCCTGTCATTGTGAACAGCAACCTCGAGCGCATGGATGTGACCGTGACAAAGGACGGAATAGACATCAGAACCTTTGACGTAAACGGCGCCCTGGTGCACACCTGGACTTCCTCAGAGTAACAAGTTTATGAAAAAAGCATATATACTGATCACTGTCCTCGCGGTCCTTTCGGGCTGCTGCAAAGTTGTCCCCGGCACCATTGGCGTTTATCCCGGGGACCCGGCGGAGAACTTCGCTCCTACGCTGGTGGCGGCAGGGGATGAGTACCGGAACCTGGCGCTTCAGAGGGCGGCCATGCAGAGCTCTGCATTCGACCTTGAGCAGTCTGCCCAGCTTGCTACGGACGGTCTCATGGCCCACGAGGCAGACTTCCGCAGCGCATGGAAAAGCGCCGGCTGCAAGGACGAGTGGATAGCCGTGGACCTTGGTGCCATTGCCACCATAGACAAACTGGTCTTCCACTGGCTCAACGGCCCTGTAAGCGGCAAGCTGCAGCTGTCAAAAGACGGTGAGGTGTGGAAAGACGCCGCCCCCCTGGCCCCTGAAGTTGGAACAAAGGCCAGGGCCCGCTATGTGAAGGCAGTTCTGGACGCCACGGAAAACGGAGAGCCCTTTGAACTTGAAGAGATTGAGGTCTGGGGCCGCGGAGGCGTGGTGCCTCAGGCCAAACCTGCGGCGGAGCGGAAAGGTGCTGAGCAGGAACTTGCCGGCGGGAACTGGAAGCTGGTGAGGGCATCGGCAATTGAAAAGACCGGAGAGGAGCTTTCCACGCCGGATTATAATGACGATAACTGGCTGGTGGCCACTGTCCCGGGCACTGTCCTGGCATCCTATGTGGCGGACGGCGCGGTGCTTGATCCCAACTACGAGGACTGGCATCTGTATATATCGGACAGCTATTTCAGGAGCGATTTCTGGTACAGGGACGTCTTTGAGGCCCATCCGGACACGCCCCGCCAGTTCCTTCACTTCGACGGTATCAACTACAAGGCCAGGATTTACCTCAACGGACAGTACGTTGGCGGCATTGAGAGTGCCTTCGACGCCGCAAGGTTCGATGTTACCGGCCTTCTGAAGGACGGAAGTAACTGCCTGGCGGTAAAAATCGTCCATAATCCCAATTACGGCGACGCAAAGGTTCTGACCGCCTCCTGGCACAACTACAACGGCGGTATCCTGGGCGCAGACAACCCCACTATGCACGCCACCATAGGCTGGGACTGGATTCCAACGGTCCGCGGCCGCAACATGGGCATCTACGACAGGGTTTACCTCCGATATACCGGAGACGTTACGGTGGACAGTCCCTTCGTCCGCACGGAACTTGCCCTGCCGGACACCACCAAGGCAACAATCCTTGCAAGCGCAACACTTGTGAACCATTCGGAAAAGCCCGTAGAGGGCGTCCTGACGGTAAAATACGGAAACCTTACCCTGGAGAGCGCCCAGACTCTGGAAGCCGGGGAAAGCCGCCTGGTAAGCCTTGACCCTGCAATCCTTGAGAACCCCCGCCTCTGGTGGCCCAACGGCTACGGAAGGCAGGAACTCTACCCCGTGAGCTTCAGCTTTGGGGAGAGTGACAGCGTGAGTTTCCTTTCCGGCGTTCGACAGCTTGACTATGAGATGGCTCCGTATGAACCGGTGGGAGAACTCCTGTTCAAGGGAAGGAACAACAACCAGCGCCTCAGCATGTATGTGAACGGACGCCGGTTCATAGGCTTCGGCGGCAACTGGGGCTATCCTGAGCACATCCTTAACTACAGGAGCAGGGAGTATGACATAGCCGTAGGAAACCATGCGGCACAGAACTTCACCCTCATCCGCAACTGGGTGGGAATGACGGACAACAAGGCATTCTACGAGGCCTGCGACCGCCACGGCATCATGATATGGCAGGACTTCTGGCTGGCCAATCCCGCCGACGGTCCGGACCCCGCGGACCCTCAGCTTTTCAACGAGGTCGCGCGCCGTTATGTCCGCCGCATAAGGAACCACCCCTCAATAGGCCTGTACTGCGGCAGGAACGAGGGCTATCCGCCTAAGGTAATCGACAAATATCTGGACCAGATGGTCCCTGAAGAGCATCCCGGCTCATACTACATCCCGCATTCCGGGGCCGATGGCGTGAGCGGCGGCGGCCCTTACCGCTACCTCCCGCCCAAGGAGTTCTTCCAGCAGCCCAGCAAGGACAAGATTTCCAGCGAGCGCGGCATGCCCAATGTCATGAACTACGAAAACCTGGTCCGTGCCCTTGGAAAGAAGAATGTGGAACCCGTAAACACCCTGGAGCATCCGAACCTCTTTTACGGTCTTCATGACTACACCCTTGGAGAGGCCGGAAAATGGTCCGCCCAGAGGTGCACCACCTTCAACAACGCCCTTGAGAAGGGCTTCGGATGGCATTCCGGCGCCAAAGAGTTCTCGCAGCTTGGCCAGTGGATCAACTACGACGGCTACCGTGCCATCTTCGAGTCCAGGAGCGAGTACCGTCGCGGTATCCTCCTCTGGATGAGCCATCCCGCATGGCCGTCCATGGTGTGGCAGACGTACGACTACTTCTTCGAGCCCACAGCCGCGTTCTTTGGCTGCAAGAAGGCCTGCGAGCCCGTCCACATCATGCTCAACCCCGTCAAGGACAGCATTGTTGTGGTGAACTACCACGCCGGCCCTTTTGAAGGGCTCACGGCTACCGCCCGCATCCTTGACCTATTTGGAAAGGAAGTCTGGACACGCTGCATGCCGCTGGACATCCAGGAAGACCAGACCATAGACTGCTTCCCCGTAGAAGTCCCTGAAGGCATTACTGACACGTATTTCATCAAGCTGGAACTCACTGCCGCCGATGGCTCCGTCCTCTCTGACAACTTCTACTGGCAGGGTGTTGAGGAAGGCAACTGGCAGGCGCTCAGGACGCTGGAAAAAACACAGTTGAGTATGCAGAAGAGGAAGATCGCTCCGGACAAGTACAAGGTCACACTCAAGAACACGGGAGCGGTCCCCGCCCTTATGATAAGGCTCAAGGCCGTTGACTCAGCAACGGGAGACCTTGCCCTGCCCGTATGGTACTCTGATAACTATTTCTTCCTCATGCCTGGTGAAAGCAAGGTGGTTGAGGTGAAGACGGAAGGCCTTCAGGGCCGTTTGAAACTCGTTGCCGAAGGAATGAACATATGAAAAGACTGACATCAGCCATCTGCATCCTGGCAGGATGCTTCGCCCTGAACGCCCAGCCTGCTCCCGGTTCTTTTGAACAGACCTGGGAGAAGGGACCGGAGTGGCTTCAGAGCGCGGTAATCTACCAGGTTTATCCGTCATCGTTCAAGGATTCTGACGGGGACGGCATAGGGGATATCAAGGGTGTCATATCCAAGCTGGACTACATAGAGAGCCTTGGTGTAAGCGCCATCTGGTTCAATCCGCTGTTTGTTTCCGGCTGGATTGACGGCGGGTACGATGTCATTGACTACTACCGCGTAGACCCCCGCTTTGGCACCAACACGGACCTGGTGGAACTCATAGGGCAGGCCCACGCCCGCGGAATCAGGGTCCTTCTGGACCTGGTTCCCGGCCATACATCGGACAAACACCCCTGGTTCCTGGAGAGCGCGGAGGACAAGGACCTCCGCTATTCGGACTACTTCATCTGGAGCGACCGCCTTCCTGACCGCAAGGCCGCGGAGGACCTTGAGGAAATGCTCAAGGACCCCAATTACATGCAGAATACCCGCGGCAAGTGGATGAAGAGCGACTATCCGCGTAACAAGTTCTACTACAAGAACTTCTACGCGTGCCAGCCGGCCCTGAACTTTGGTTTTGCAAATCCGGACCCGTCGCATCCCTGGGAGCAGTCCCCGGATGCACCCGGCCCCCGTGCCGTGAAGCGGGAACTCAAGAACATAATCTCCTTCTGGTACGACAAGGGCGTTGACGGCTTCCGCGTGGACATGGCCAACAGCCTTGTCAAGAACGACACGGACATGGCTCAGACTATGAAACTCTGGCGGGAAATCCGTTCCTGGTCGGACCAGAACTATCCCGGCCGCGTCCTCATGGCAGAATGGAACGACCCCAAGTACTGCCTTGCCGCCGGTTTCCACATGGATATGTACCTTAATCGCACCACCGCCTCCAACCGGCTCATGTATTTCGACCGCAAGCATCAGGCTGACGGAGGGTCATACTTCAGCCTGGACGGCTGCAAGCCTTCCGTCAGGGACCTTTACGGCAATCCCTGGCCGGAGGACAAAGTGGACCGCAGCGTCAACCCCGCATCTGCCCTCAAGGAGTATTACGACTATTTCACCGATGCCCTTTCCTGGACAAAGGACTGGGGCTATTTCGCCTCCATAACCGGCAATCATGACCACCTGCGCCTGAATACAGGCGGCCGCAACAGCCCGGACCAGCTCCGCGTGATGCTGTCCTGGATACTCACGACGCCGCTTCCCATACTCTATTATGGAGACGAGGTGGGCGTCCGCTCCCTGGCGGACATGCCCAATGTGGAGGGCGCCAACCACAACGGCAAGGAGCGCGCAGGCGCCCGTTCTCCCATGCAGTGGGACGGCAGCGCCAACGCCGGCTTCAGTACCTGCCCTCCGGACAAGCTTTACCTGCCGGTATGTCCGGAATGGACTCCGGCAACATCGTACCCCAAGTATCTGGCGTGGAAGGAAGCGGGCTCCAAAAAGCCCACCGGGCCGGGCGCTCCTACGGTGGAGAGCCAGGAAAGCGACCCCGTTTCCCTTCTGAACTGGACGCGGACACTCATAAGTCTCAGGAAGAGAACGCCGGCCTTCTGGGCGGACAGCGCCTTTACGCCTGCGTTCAACCAGAAAAGCCCCTATCCCATGGTCTATACCCGCTCTGACGGGAAAGAGACCTGGATTGTTGCCCTGAATCCCACCGGGAAAAAGCAGGCCGTGAAACTTCCGGCAGAGATTACCGGAGGTGCGGCTGTATCTCCGGAACTCTCCTACGGCAAAGTCACCCTTCGCGGTAACAAGTTGTCCATGGGGCCGTTATCGGTCTTTATCGCAAAGTTATAAAACCAGCTATACAATGAAAAGATTCATTTGTCTGATTTGTTCGCTTATCCTGGTCGTCCCCCTCTTTGCACAGAAGGGCGAAGGCTGGACTCAGAAACAGGTGGTTCCGGGAATACGCTACTTCTCCTACTCCGGGACAGACCCCATTTCCGCTTCTCCACAGCAGGTGTTCGTGGTGGATTGGGATACCACCAACCCATCCTACGCCCTCAGGTTCACCTGGTCAGATAAGATGACCATCACCTCGTCCGTGTACCACCGGGAGAATGCCGTGGTTGCCCTGAATGCCGCTTATGAGCCGGAATCCACCGTTATCAAGGTGGGAGGGTTCTACCATTCCATCATGCCCAAGGACACCGTCATGACAACGCCCGTCCCCAACTGGAAAAGCGAAGCTGCAGTTTATACCGATGCCTCCGGCCGCAACGTCCGCATTGCCTTCGACGGCAAGGGAAAGAGCATAGAGGAGCAGCGTGCCTTCTATGGGGCATCGTCCTGGGACAATATCTTCACCAGCGCCCCCATGCTCATTGACGATTTCTCCCCGGTAGGCGCCTTCTTTGCGGACAGCACCCTCACCGCAGAGCAGCTGGCACAGTTCAATTACGAGGACCCCACCCGTCACCAGGGCGTCCGCCATCCCCGCACTGCAGTTGCCCTGACGGAGGACGGCCACTTCCTCATGGTGGCCGTGGATGGCCGCAAGCCGGGTATCAGCGAGGGTATGTCGGCCCGTGAACTCACCCGCTTCCTGGAGCATCACTTCCATCCCCGCTATGCACTTAACATGGACGGCGGCGGCTCCACTACCCTGTGCGTCCGCGGAGAGGGAGACCCTCTCACGAACGTCGTCAACTATCCTACAGGCAACAAGAAGTACGACCATGCCGGAGAGCGCCGCCTCTTCTCACACTTCTGCATAGTTGAGGTTCCTTCACATCCCGTCGAGGATGCGAGGGAGCAGGTGCGTGAAGACTGGAACAAGGCGTCCGGCCTGGACCGTGTCATTGACTGGTCCGCAAAGCCTGGGACTCCCGCTCCAAAGGGTTATGAGGCTACTTATGTGAGCCATTACGGCCGCCACGGCTCCCGTTATGCATATACCGCAAAGGCATACACCGTACTCCTGGATATGCTTCGAGAGGGTTCCGCCGCAGGCAACCTTACCCCTTACGGAAGTGAGCTGTATGCAGCCGTTGAGCCATTCTGGAAACATGTGGAACACCGCGTCGGTGACCTCACTGAGCTTGGCTGGCAGCAGCACGTCCAGATAGCCCGTACCATGGTGGAATCCTTCCCCAAGGCATTCGGCAAGGGCAGCAGGGTGGACGCATGTTCATCGGCTTCCACCAGGTCCATAATGAGCATGGCCGCCTGTCTGGCCTCCCTTTCCCGCGAAGCTCCAAAGGCCGATATATACGCCCACCAGGGAAAGCTTGACATCCAGGCCACCCGTCCCAACGAGCGCAACAATCCCTTCGCTTACCAGGGCCCCAAAACGGTCTTTCCTTACCCGGAAAGCTCTGAGGATTTCTTCCTTAGGCGTTTCCCCCAGTACAAGGATGTCCTTGGCCGCATGTTCAAGGACCCGGACAAGGCCCTTGCTGACCGCATTCCCTTCGATGTCTTCTTCAACCTTTACATGTTCGTCGCCGGCATGAACAGCATCCGCGAGGACGAGCGCATTGACGTCAGCGGCCTTTTCACCCCGGAAGAGTACGCCATCCTCTGGGAGACTGACAATTACGAGCGTTTCCGCGAGTATCTCCCTTACCGCATCACCTGCAGTTCCATCGTCGACGACATCATTGCCAAGGCCGATGCACGCCTCTCCGCCGGAGACCGCGGCGCCGACCTTCGCTTCGGCCACGACCACATTGTCATGGCCCTCCTCATGATCTTGGACATTGACGATTTCAACAAGTATCCTTCCAACGCGGACGACCTTGTGAAAGTCTTCCAGACCTACCGTTCGCCCATGGCTACCAACATGCAGCTCGTGTTCTACACTCCCAAGAAATGCAACAAGAAGGGAGAAGTGCTGGTAAAGGTCCTTCACAACGGGGAAGAGGTGCGTCTTGGCTCCCTTGCTCCTTATAGCGGCCCGTATTACCGCTGGGCGGACGTCAAGCCCTATCTTGAGTCCCGTGTGTCCATTTTTGTGAACAAGAAATAAGTATGAGAAAAGCATTTGCCGTTATTGCCGTTTTACTGGCGCTTGCTTCCTGCGGAAAGCGCCAGGAGCAGCATAACCTTACCCTTATGAGTTACAATGTGGGTGTGTTCTCCAAATATATGGATAACAGCACCTCTGAGATAGCCGCCCTGATTCGTGACAGCGGCGCCGATTTCGTCGGCCTTAACGAGCTTGACAGCTGCAACCGCCGCCACGCCAATTACCAGGTCAAGGACCTTGCGGCGGAACTTGGAGAAGGCTGGAACTTCCATTACGCGTCGGCATTTCCTTATGCAGGCGGGTCTTACGGCAACGGCATAGTGAGCACCCGGCATATCCGGAGCAGGTACCGCGTAGTGCTTCCTAAGGGAGAGGGCTCAGAGCAGCGCAGCATGGCTGTTGTGGAAACCGATGAATGCGTTTTCGCTGCCGCCCATCTGGACCACCGCAGCAAGGAAGCCGCCCTGGAGCAGCTCCGTGTGGCAACGGAATGGATGACCAGGGTTTACGGCGGAGCCGCAAAACCTGTTTTCCTCTGCGGGGATTTCAACGTCACCCCGGACAGCGAGGTCATCACAAGGGCCAAAGAATCCTGGACGCTTCTTTCCGGAGCCGGTTTTTCTTATTCCACCAGAAACCCTTCAAAGTGTATTGATTACATATTTGCCCTGAAGTCTGCCGCGCCTGTACAAGTAACGGGACGTAAAGTGATTACCCGGGGCGCGGAAGACCTTTCAGACCATTTCCCCATTCTGGTTAAAGTTAAGTTCTGAACCGTTTCCTGTGCAATTGGCCGGGATTTTGCATATCTTTGCACAAAAGGAGATTGAATTATGAAAGCAAGAAAAGTATTATTCATATTGGCAATAGCCATGACGGCCCTCACAGGATGCCGCAAACACATCCGCCCTGAGCGCCAGAATCCCGGCGGCAGCGGTGAAGGCGGTGGCGGTCACCATACGGAGCAGACCGTGACGGTCAAGGAAAACAAATCTTGGCTTATAGAGTATACCGGAAGGCAGATATTGGACGGAGAAACCGTGGACGCTGTATCCACAACGGTCCCCAGTAATATCATTTATCTTATCAGCGTCCTCTCTTTGGCCGATTACACTTCCTATGAGAACGACAAGCTCAAATTCATGGAAAATGAACTGAACTGGGTCATGGGGATGGACAAGGCGGAGCAGGAGAAGTACATCTATACCGGTCCTGCCACAATTTATCTTAACCCTTTGGTCCACGGAGACTGGTATGCCTTCATCATAGCCTTGGATTCCGATAGCAAACTTACCGGTGAGTATGCCGCCACATGCTTTGAGGTGAAGGAAGAGGCCCCTACTCAGGAATTCCTGAAATGGGTGGGCTCGTGGAAAGTTAGCGGAAGGACTGACCGCCCGGCAAGAGATGTCACCTACATACTTTCCATAGAGAGCCTGGAAGCCAATTACATGTATAATGTATCCGGTTGGGAGACTCTGGAAAAAGTAGAAGCTGGTTGGATGCAGATGGACCAGGAGTCCCTTATTACTTACTATGACGACGGCGACATGTATTTCACTTCCCAGTACATCCAGACTTATGAAGATGAGGAGTATAACGATACCGTAGAGGAAGTGTTCCTTGGTGAAATCTTCTACAAGGGAACCCATGCCACTCCCGGAATCTATATCATCGAAGAAGAGGAGAAGGATCTCGCCGTTGCAAAGCTCTCTGAAGACGGAAAATCTGCCTCATTGGAGCCCGCAGAGGTCAATGCCCTGATTGGTGAGGGGGAAGAACAGGAAGAGTATGCCACTGTCTTCTACGACATGAAGTACTTTGGCTGGAGCCAGAAGGAGAAGGGCTGGTTTGTGTACAATGAGAACGTCGCAGTGTTCCCGTTCACAATGGAAAAGATTGCAGCAGAACCTGCACCCGCCACCAAAGCACAGGCACTTAAGCGCGGTACCTGTGACAGGCCTCTCCGCGGCAAAGTCTTCGTTCCCAAGAGCCGGAAGAAAGCCGTAAAGGCAGTAAAACTTTAGTTTATCTGCCGGCGAGGAAGCACTCCAGGGTGTTTTCCATTAGGCAGGCGATGGTCATGGGACCTACGCCGCCGGGGACCGGAGTGATGGCGCCGGCTATCGGGGCCACAGAATCAAAGTCGACGTCACCGCAGAGTTTGCCGGTCTCGGGGTCACGGTCCATTCCAACATCTATTACTATTGCACCGGGGGCTACCATGTCCCCGGTGACCATTTTTGCACGGCCGGCTGCAACCACAAGGATTTCTGCCTGGCGGGTCACTGACGGGAGGTCAACCGTGCGCGTATGGCACAGGGTGACGGTGGCGTTGGCGTCAAGGAGCATCTTGGCAACAGGGAGGCCCACAATGTTGCTGCGGCCAATTACAACGGCCCTCTTGCCCTTGGGATCTACGCCTATGGAAGCAAGCAACTTCATGATGCCTGCGGGCGTGCAGGGCGCTACGTGAGGGGTTTTCTGCCACAGCCCGGCAACGTTGTAAGGATGGAACCCGTCAACGTCTTTCTCCCGGGCTATGGTCTCTATGACCTTGGCTTCAGAGATGTGACGGGGGAGAGGAAGCTGCACCAGGATGCCGTCCACGGTATTGTCAGAATTCAGCGCCTGAATCAGGTTAAGCAACTCTTCTTCCGATGTGCTTTCCGCAAGCACTATTGTGGAATTCTTTATTCCAACGGCCTCGCAGGCCTTTTCCTTGTTGCGTACGTACACCACGCTGGCGGGGTCTTCGCCAACGCGGACAACTACAAGGTGCGGAACCCTTCCGTACTTTTCAGGAAGCTCTGCGACACGCAGTCTCAGGCTTTCTTTGAGTGCCGCTGATACGGCCTTACCGTCAATTATTGTCATATCTTTAGGTCTGTTGCTGTATTAACTGTTCCGTCGTGGCATACGAACACCGCCACGTGATGCATTTGGGTAATGGTCCCGGCGCTGAAGCTGCGCTCTGCGGAAGCGCCCTTTGCAAGCTGCCCCAGGGAGTCTCCAAGGGGGTTTTCCTGGAGGAAACCACGGAATACGTTGTTGTGGACGTAGTTGTCTCCCGCGCCCGTCTGCGCGCTCACAAGACCGTCTTCCAGCAGGGCTGCGGACAGGGTGTAGATACCTTCTTCAGCCGCAGTTACCTTTACCTTGACAGTGCCGTCAGCGTCCAGGGATGCTTCTATGCTGCAGGGAGCCTTGGCAGATTTGGCGGCGTCAAGCTTTGCAAGGATAAGATCCTTCGAGGTGGCCGTTATGAGCGTGCCCTTGGACATGTTCATGACAGCGCTGGGATATGCCTCAACGCCAAACCGTCCAATAAGTTCTGTTCCATGGCTGCATTCAAATACGTCCTGGTAATGGACGCATATTGGTATTATTGCGCGCTCTGCGGCGGCTTCTTCTATGGCGGTAGTCATTCTGGGGCAGTTCACGCACCAGGTGGCGGTGAAATCCAGGACTATGCCTGCTCCGGCCACGGCGGAAGTGCCTCCGGGGGTGATATCGTCCTCCGGATCTTCCTTCTGGCCAACGCAGGAGACCAGGGCGCAGAGCAATATGAGAAGGTACCTTTTCAAGCGTTGAAATACCATAGCAGTTTTATGAACGCACCCTTGTATTCGGGCTGGTATCGGCACACTCCGCCGGAGCAGACCATGCCCTCGCGGTTTCGCCCGTAGCCGGCCATTATGCGCCCGCCGTCAAATGCATAAGACGCGCTTACGTTCCAGTAATGGTCTCCGGTGCTGCCGTGGTTGTACATGTCGCTTATGGAGAGGCTCCAGTTACCATGGCCCAGTTCCAGAAGACCAGCCATCCAGTCGCGGGTGAGTTCCTGGGAGTAAAGATACTGCAATTCCGTGTGAATTGAAAACTTTGAGGACAGTTTGTACATCCCGTCCAGGACAAACACGTTCTGGGCGTTGGTGGCCTTGCGGTTGCCGTGGGTGGGAGAGCTCTCCTGTATGGATATGTAAATGTTTGTCTTGAGCTTTTTTGACCACCGATAAGCGGCGTCAAAAAAGATGTCGCGGTATGCAAGGTGGTTCTTGTCCCTCAGGGGAAGTACCTTGCCAAGGGCATCTATCCAGCTTCCGCCAAGGCGGAACGAAAGGTTTTTCAGGGGGTGATAGAACACCTCTCCGGCAACCCCCGATTCCCCTTCGGAATAAGTTTCATAGGGGTTGAGGCAGGCCAGCATGTATGTCTGCTGCCTGCAAAGGGCAGGAAGATAATTGAGGGTATTGGACAGCACTTTTGTGCCAAGTGTACGCCTTGCCGCAAACTCCATGTTATACAGGTAGCGGTATGTTACCGTTGCCGTAATCTTTTTTGTGGTATACATGCAGTCCCAGATAAACGCCCGGCCGTTTTCAAGGGTGTAGGAATCGCTTGATGAGGCATTGTGAACGGTGGTGAAATCCCTGCTCTTGAGAATGCCTTCCGCTTTTGTGTGGAACCTTCCCTGAGACCACTGCAGCCTTCCGGAATACATGAGGACGTTTTCAGGGGCCGTTTCTCCAAGAAGGAGCGCCATGTCCTGGTCCTGTTTCCGTTCCGTACGGCAAACTATGGACGCGCCCGCAGTAAAACCGCCAAGGAGGAGGTTGAAATCGGCCCCGCTTACCTGGGAAGAGGCATATCCAAGGCCCTGTCTGGGAGCCCCCGAGAGGACTGTGACGGAAAGCCTGTCGTCCAGGAAAGAGCCGGAGAGGCGGATGCCGCCAAGGGAGTTGGCAATGCCAAGGTCGCGGTCTTCCCAGCTGCGTAGCACAAGGCCGGAGCCAAACTGGGTGAAAAAATCGCCAGCAGTAAGGTTCCATGAGCCGCCGTCCCAGCTGACATATTTCAGGGGAAGGCCGAATCCGTGGAGGGAAAGGTCGTAGCCCGGTAGAGGAGAGGGATACCATTCCCCCTGGATTCCGGCGCCAAAACGGCCGTTCATATAGTCCAGGCGAAGGTAATTGTTGGAATGGAAGCCGTTGTAGGGGGACGACGGGTTGTCGTCATAGATGGAACTGCTGTCAAGGCTGCCGCTGAGGTGGCCCTGGGCGTATGCCGCTGCGGGGAGCAGGATGGCAAGAAGGAGTGCCGTCCATCTGCAGGTCATTCCGTATCAAGCACTTTTTGAAGGAGGGCTTCCTCTGCCCCGGGGACATAGCCCATGTGAGTCCAGACCTGTTTCCCGTCCTTGTCAAAGACAAAGACGTGGGGGATGGAAGATATCTTGAAGGCCTGCTTGAGGGCCTGCTTTGTATCAAAGAGTACGGTTACGGGCCAGTCCGATGCCGCGGCAAGGGCCTTGGCGGCGGCAATGCTGCGGCTGTCGTCCACGCTCACGGCGTAAATCCTGAGGGGGTACTTTCCCGCCCAGTCCGGAGCGGCCTCTTCAAGGGCTGCAAGTTCCCTGAGGCAGGGTTTGCACCAGGATGCCCAGAAAGTAATCACGAAAGGAGACTTCCCGTCCACCAGGGACCGCAGCGTGACGGTTTTCCCGGCGGCGTCTTCCACCTTCACGTCCGGAATGCTCTGGGCATGGAGACTCAGGGAAACAAAGGCGGCAAGTATGAGCAGAAGACTATTTCGCATATTCCATTTCCTTTGAAGAGCCGGCGGCTACGATTACCGAATTCGCCACATAGTAGTTTGGATAGGACAGCTTTGCCCTGCTGCCGGTAGATTCGCTGTATGCGCGAAGCACAAGTACGGCGACAGAGAGGTTGCTCTTTGCCCAGGAGCCGTCCAGCGAGGTGCTCCAGGAGAAGGAGGAAGCCTCTTCCGTGGCGGTGAAAGCATCACCAAGGGGGCTCTCTGTGATGGTCTTTCTGGCAATGTTGTCGTGTACGAAGTTGGAAACGGTTTCTGTGGGACTGCCATCTGTATGGAACAGGGTCTGGGCCTGGACTATTCCGCTTTCGATGACGAAAGCCAATATTGAATAATCTCCGGGAACCGCCTTCACGGAGGCCTCTACATTGAGAGTGTTGCCGCTCAGGGAAGAACTGACGCTGATGCCGGTTGTGCAGCGGAAGTCTTCTTCAAACTGCTTGATACTCCCGGCCACGTTGCTGACGGCGGAAGAGATGTTGGTATTGTTGGATATCTCTTTCCAGCCGTTCAGGACGCCGGTGGGATAGCCCTGGATGCCGTAAACTCTGCACAGAGGATCGCTGTCCTCAAAGTAGAGGGGATAGCCCTGGGAGGCGTGGAAGGTGATGAAATGGAAGCGATTGGCCGGGCCGGTGGCCGTGTTGTGGAAGACCTCGTCCATGTAGGGACACCAGCCGCACCAGGTTGCGGTGAAGCGGTAACCTATGTTCATGTGGGCATACTTGGGCCATGTGGCCTGCTTTACCGTTATGGGTATGCAGGACCCGTCCATGGTGCATACGGAGACAATGCCGGTGCGGGTATTTTTATCGCTGGGGTTGGCATCGGCCTTGAAACGGATGGTTTCACCGGTAGTACGGTTTCCGCTGCGGGAAAGCTCCGTAATCCAGCCAGCGACTATGGTAATCTCGTATTCCAACTCCTCCGACACCACGGTTATGTCAAACTCTCCGCCGGTTGCGGGAACCTCGACGGACTTCTTATTGATATAGAAGGAAGACTCATCCGTGTTGACGTCCTGGGTGATGGTGAGGGTGGCGGAAAGACTTCCTGATTTCACGGTGAGTTCCGTGCTGCGGCCGTTGTTCCTGTCTAGGTTTTCGGAAACGACTATCTTGACAGGGGAATTTCCCTTGCCGGATTCAGGGTAGAATCTGCACCAGTCTGCGCCGGCGGACTCTAAAGTCCAGGCATCCGAAGCGGTGATATTGACTATCTTTTCGCCGCCCTCATAGAGGAAATTGATGGTTTCGGGATCTATCTGAAGGCCGGAAATGGGATCTTCCGTTGTGTTGATATTACAAGAAAAAAGCAGCGCCACAACTGCTGCAAAAAGGTTAATTCTGTATATGTCCATATTTTTTTTGCTCGTTTTTCGTGCAAAAGTAATAATTTTTAACAAAAAATACATATATTGCGGCCCGGTTAGAGTAGAGTATTTATAAAAAACAACTAATAAAAATGATGAAAAACCGTTTCCTGGCAGCCGTAGCGGCTGTCTTTGCAGGGGTGTCTGTCACCTCTTGTGACAATATTCAGGAATTGATAGACCAAGTCATCGAAGTAAGCATTTCCGCAGAGAATGATGCGTTTGATGCAGATGGCCAGGCCGTCGTAAAACTCTCCCTGAATGCAGCGTCCAACAAGGACATTACCGTTATCCTTGGCCTCAGTTCAGAAGCTGAAGAAGGCTTCACGGCCGTAGATTCCGATGCTCTTGACTTCGAAGGTTCCGTAACAATTCCCGCCGGAACCGAATTCATCCCTGTTACCGTTAAGTTGAAAGAGGACGCAGAGATTCTTGAGAATCAAGAGGCCATAATCACAATCGTCAGTGCTTCCGGTGCTTCCGTCGGCAAGGACTCCGTGGTCTATATCAAGATTCCCGCAGAGATTTACAATGGCGGAGACAAGGAAGACGAGGAAAAGGTCTATGTCAGTATCGCCGCTGAAAGCGACGTATTTGACGACAATGGTGAAGCCGTGGTCAAGGTTTCCCTGAGCGAAGCTTCGGATAAGGAAGTTTCCGTGACTCTTGGAGTTGGCTCCGAGGCCCGGGAAGGCTATTCCGCAATCAGCGCCCTGGCTCTCGCCTTTGAGCCGTCTGTTACAATCGCAGCCGGTGAACTTGAAACTTCCGTAAAGATTGCCGTTGTCCTGGATGTTGTTGAGGAAGGCCAGGAGGCTGTTATCGTCATTGCTTCCGCCTCCGGCGCAGAGGTTGCTGAAGGTGCTGTCGCCTATATCAAGGTTCCTGAATCACAGCAGCAGAATGGTGACGCCTTCAAGCTTGACTGGACTGTAAAATACATTGGTTGCGAATGGGTTGAAGGCTACTACGACTATGGACAGCTGGAGGTTTTCGAGGTCAGCAATACTGACACTCAGAAGTTCTACAAGCCTATCATAGTGGATCTTTCTGATGGTGAGGACTATGCAACGATGATAGCTGCAGATCCGGGCGCCTTCTTCACCGCCCTTCAGTCAGAAATCGAAGAGGAGATTGCCGAAGAAATGGAGGACTATGACGAGACCCGCGAGCAAGCTATTCCCGAACTCTATTACAATGAGATTAACGACGGTCCCGAAATTCTTTTCTACGGCCTTCCTGCCGGAAAGTATCAGTTTGTCGTCGTATCCCTGGATGCCAACGGTATACTTGACAAGGGATACTCCGTGATTGAGTTTACCAAGACCGAAGACGCCCTTGAAGACTACGACTGGAACCTGAGCCTTACCGTTAACCCCGAATGGTACGCCAAGTTTGGCGGCTGGGTAGATGGCTACGAGAGTAAGTATTACTATGTTGAGGGTTATGCCCCCGGCGCCGCTTACGTCATGATTGAGTCCTACACCGCAGAAGAACTGGATTACTATCTGGATGGCGACATCAAGAATTTCTTCAACGATGCCCAGACCAGAGTAAAGGACGAACTTTACTCTGGTTATGAGATGTCCCAAATCGCTACTGTAGTTGACTCGGACGGCTCCTTCCTCGATTCTCTATCCACCTATAATATCACTGGCGAAACCCATATCTATATCGCAGCCTTCGATGCCGACGGCAACATTCTCAGCACTTACGGAGACTCCGTAATCGAAATCCCCGAATACGTGGAAAATCCCATCACCTGGGTGGAGAAGAAAAACTGGGCGGTGAATTACGATGCTTCGGTGAATACCGGCGACGAAGATTACCCTTACGCAGTAGTGGCAACCGCCTGTGATGCTCCGGAATACTTTATCATTGAGGTATATTCTTCCGGAACATTGGATTCTTTCGGCATTGACGCCGTTGGAGACGATGCTCTCTACTACGTGAAGAATTACGGCCTTTCCATGTGTTATCAGTATGGTATGGCTTTCAATTCAGTTCCGGCTGTTTATACCGTTTCCAAGATCAAGAATGGCCAGGAAGCTTTTATCTTCGGCGTGACTGCTGACGGTAAACTTACCGGCGAGTGGTATATGGAGATAATCGAAGGCGTTGAGACCGTTCCTCCGGCAGAATGGGTAGAGAGGAAAGACTGGGCCGTCAACTACGACGCCAGTGTGGATACCGGCGACAAAGATTACCCTTATGCAATTGTTGCAACCGTATGCGACGCCCCTTACTTTGTGACCACTGTCTGGGATGCCAACGGCGTAGAGAACGACGGACTCGAGGAGATTTCCGAAGATGCCCTCTATTTCATCACCAAATATGGTATGGAGACATGCCTGGAGTATTATTTGGTTCACACTTCCGTTCCTGCCGTTGAAGCATGGAGTGGACTGGAGAACGGTATGGAAGTCTACATCTTTGCAGTTGACCAGGACGGAAAACTCACCGGTGAGTGGTACAGGGAGACCCTTACCGGCATTGAAGGACAGGCCGCACTTTCAATCCGCAAGAAGACTGCCCTTCAGAAAGGTTCCGTCAAGCTTGAGAAAGAAAGCCGGAACTTTGACGGAAGGAAGATCCGTTCTGCCATAAAGGTTGATGCTTCTCGCAAGTCCTTTAAAGCGGAGGCTGCCGGCAATGCGCAGTCCGGCCTCAAGAAACTCATCAAGAAATAAGAGTGTCTTGAACCGAAAGAACGCCGCCCTCTTTGCCGGGGGCGGTTTTTTTCGTATATTAGCGGTTTGAAACCATTCGGAGAATAATGAGACCTCTCTTTTTGACAAATACCCTTTCCCGGCAGAAGGAACTCTTCAAGCCAATTCACGAGGGCATGACGGGAATGTATGTCTGCGGCCCCACCGTTTATGGGGACGCCCATCTGGGCCATGCCCGCCCCGGTGTAACGTACGATGTTCTGTTCAGGCTGCTCAAATACCTTGGATACAAGGTCCGCTACGTGCGTAACATCACGGACGTGGGTCATCTGGAGCACGATGCCGATGAAGGCGAAGACAAGATAGCTAAAAAAGCCCGCCTGGAGCAGCTGGAGCCCATGGAGGTTGTCCAGTACTATACGGAGCGCTACCACGAGGCAATGCGCCTCCTGGGCTGCCAGAGCCCGTCCATTGAGCCCCGCGCCAGCGGCCATATCATAGAGCAGATAGAGGCCATAAAGAAGATACTTGCGTCGGGATATGCCTATGAGAGCAACGGCAGCGTCTACTTCGACGTGCAGAAGTACAACCGTGACCACCACTACGGCGTCCTTTCCGGCCGCACCCTTGAAGCAACGCTGGAAGGTACGCGTGAGCTGGACGGCCAGAGTGACAAGCGCGCCCCGTACGACTTTGCCCTCTGGAAGAAGGCGGAGCCGGAGCACATCATGCGCTGGCCTTCGCCCTGGGGCGACGGCTTCCCTGGCTGGCACCTCGAATGCTCCGTGATGGGTGCAAAGTACCTTGGAGAGGAGTTCGACATCCACGGCGGCGGCATGGACCTCATGTTCCCGCACCATGAGTGCGAGATAGCCCAGAACGTCGCCTCCCGCGGCACCCGCGGCGTCCACTACTGGGTCCACAACAACATGATTACCATCGGCGGCCAGAAGATGGGTAAGTCCCTGGGGAACTTCATTACGCTTCCGGAACTCTTCTCCGGATCTCACAAGCTCCTCCAGCAGGCCTACAGCCCCATGACAATACGCTTTTTCATCCTCCAGGCCCACTACCGCAGCACCCTTGACTTCTCCAACGAAGCCCTCCAGGCCGCGGAGAAAGGCTACCGCAGGTTCATGGATGCATGGAAAGCCCTCGGCACCGTTTCCGGCGATGAAACGCCCACGGTGGCGGGAATCAGGGAAAGAGTGGAAGAAGCCCTTTGCGACGACATGAATACTCCCGTCGCCATCGCCCACCTCTTCGAGGCCGTGAAACTCATTAACTCCGGCACCCTGGGTGACTCTGACAAGGCCGCGATGAAAAAGCTCTTTGACGATGTCGTAGGCGGCGTCCTTGGCCTTGTGGACGATGAAGCCTCCGCCGGCAGCGCCAAGTGGGAAAAGGCCCTGGACGCAGCCATGGACATAGTCCTTGAAGCCCGCGCCAAGGTGCGTGCGGAAAAGAACTGGGCGGAAAGCGACCGCATCCGCGACACCCTTGCCGCAGCCGGAATAAGCGTTAAAGACACAAAAGAAGGCCCCACATGGAGTATAAACTAATCAGTTGGAACGTCAACGGCCTTCGCGCCGTGGCCTCGAAAGGCTTCGCGGATATCTTCGCAGAGCTTGACGCAGACTTCGTGTGCCTGCAGGAGACCAAGATCCAGCCCGGCCAGATAGACCTCGAGTTCCTGGGGTATGAATCGTACTGGAACTATGCGGAGAAGAAAGGTTACTCAGGCACGGCAGTTTACACAAAGCACACTCCTCTGAGTGTCCACTACGGCATGGGCATTCCGGAGCATGACACGGAGGGGCGGCTCATTACCCTGGAGTTTGACAAGTTCTTCCTTGTTTGCGCATACGTTCCAAACTCTCAGGACGGGCTCCGGCGTCTTGACTACCGCATGCAGTGGGAAGACGCCCTCAGGAACTACCTTTGCGCGCTGGGGAAGCCCGTGGTCTTCTGCGGAGATCTCAACGTGGCGCATGAGGAAATAGACCTTAAAAACCCCTCCACAAACCACTTCAACGCCGGTTTCTCCGACGAGGAACGCGCCAAATTCACGGAGCTCCTCGCCGCCGGGTTCACGGACACCTGGCGCTTCCAGCACCCTACGGACGTGAAGTATTCCTGGTGGAGCTACCGCATGAACGCCCGCGAGCGCAACGCCGGCTGGCGTATCGACTACTTTGTGGTCTCCAACGCCCTCAAAGACGCCATCGTCTCCACGGATATTCACAACGAGATTTACGGCTCGGACCACTGTCCGGTAGAACTTTGCATAAATATATAATCGAAATATGGCAATTACAGATTTGAATGAACAGGAGCTGGGACGCAGGGAGTCACTGCAGAAGCTTCGCGAACTGGGGATTAATCCTTATCCGGCACCGCTTTATCCGGTGAATACTTCCACTGTGGCTATTGCAGAAGGGTACAAGCCGGAGGAGAACAATTTCCAGGATGTGTGCATAGCCGGCCGCATCATGAGCCGCCGCATCATGGGCGCTGCCTCCTTCATGGAACTGCAGGACAGCGAAGGCCGCATCCAGGTGTACGTTAAGAGGGACGAGATCTGCCCCGGCGAGGATAAGACCATGTACAACACAGTCTTCAAGAAGCTGCTGGACATTGGCGATATCATTGGCATAAAAGGCTTTGCCTTCTTTACCCAGACGGGCCAGCTTTCCGTTCACGCCAAGGAGCTGACGGTGCTTTCCAAGAGCCTCAGGGTCCTTCCTATAGTCAAGACAGATGCCGACGGCACCGTGCACGACGGTTTTGCAGACCCGGAGCTCCGCTATCGTCAGAGGTACGTGGACCTGGTGGTAAACCCGCAGGTTAAGGAAGTGTTCCTCAGGCGCACCCAGATTATCAATACCATGCGGGAGTGCTTCAACGCAGAGGGCTGCCTGGAGGTGGAAACTCCCATCCTGCAGGCCATTCCCGGCGGCGCCACGGCACGCCCGTTTATCACGCATCACAATGCGCTGGACGTTGATATGTACATGAGAATTGCCAACGAGCTGTATCTTAAGAGGCTTATAGTTGGCGGATTCTCAGGTGTTTACGAGTTTGCGAAGAACTTCCGCAACGAGGGCATGGACAAGACCCACAACCCGGAGTTCACCTGCGTGGAGATGTACATCGCCTACAAGGACTACATCTGGATGATGGAGTTTACGGAGAATATGCTTCAGAAGGTCGCGGAAGCTACCGGAGGCCTTACAAAGACTATCGGCGGGCAGGAGATTTCCTTCAAGGGGCCTTTCCGCAGGCTGCCCATCCTGGATGCCATCAAGGAGTATGCAGGCGTGGACGTGAAGGGAATGGACGAGGCCCAGCTGCGTGAGGTCTGCAAGAAGCTAAGCATTGAGGTAAGCCCGGAAATGGGCGTTGGCAAACTCATCGACGCCATTTTCGGCGAGTACTGTGAGAAGAACCTCCAGCAGCCTACCTTTGTGATAGACTATCCCGTGGAGATGAGCCCTCTCACCAAGCGTTGCAGGCACGATGATACCCTCACGGAACGCTTCGAGCTCTTCGTGGGCGGCAAGGAGCTGGCAAACGCCTATTCTGAGCTCAACGACCCCATAGACCAGCTGGAACGCTTCGAGGAGCAGGCCGCCCTCAAGAGCAAGGGTGACGATGAAGCCATGTACATAGATTATGACTTCGTCCGCGCCCTGGAGTACGGTATGCCGCCAACCAGCGGAATCGGCATTGGCATAGACCGCCTCACCATGTTTATGACCGGCGCCGAAGCCATCCAGGATGTCCTCTTCTTCCCTATGATGCGCCCGGAGAAATTTTAAATGGAACAGATTACGTCTTTCAAAAACCCGAAGGTCAAGAACCTGTTGCTGCTGCAGGAGAAGTCTTCTGCACGGCGGGAGCAGGGGCTGTTCGTGGTTGAGGGAAGGCGTGAGCTGGAGCATTGCATCAGTGCCGGGTACAAGGTCAGAACAGTGTTCTGGTGTAAAGAGATTGCCGGCACGGCGGCCGGCAATGACGTAATAGGGGCTGTCGGGGGTGACGTACTGTGCGTTGAGGTTCCGGCCGCTCTTTACCGCAAGATTGCGTACCGTGAGGGCACGGAAGGCATCATTGCGGAGGTGGAGGCAAGGCAGACCGGTCTGGAGGACCTGGTGCTGCCGGAGAATCCGCTGATTGTTGTGCTGGAGGCGGTGGAGAAGCCGGGAAACCTTGGCGCGGTGCTTCGGAGTGCGGACGCCGCGGGGGCATCGGCAGTGATAGTGTGCGACCCTCTCACAGACCTGTACAATCCCAACCTGATAAGGGCTTCCATCGGTGCCGTGTTCACCGTACCGGTGGTGGCGGCATCGTCGGAAGAGACAATAGGCTTCCTGAAAGAGCGCGGGATACAGATTCTGACTGCTCAACTTCAGGATTCATCGCTGTACTACGATGTGGATATGCTTAGGGGTACGGCCATAGTCATGGGCACGGAGTCTACCGGACTCACTGACGCCTGGCGCCAGGCCGCCGACGCCCACATCCGTATCCCCATGCTTGGCCGCCTGGACAGCCTTAACGTTTCCGTAAGCGCGGCGATACTGCTGTTTGAGGCGGTGAGGCAACGAGAGGGCGTGGCGCCAACAGATTATAACACAATACTTTAACCATTCATCCCCGGGTAGAATTGACCAGGGGTAAAAGCTTAAACAGATGATAATGAGGAACTTACGCACCACACTTGTTTTGGCAGCAGTTGCCATGCTGAGCATTTCCTGCGGGGAAAAGAAGATTGACCTTCAGGCGCACCGCGGCGGGGCGGGGCTGATGCCGGAGAATACGGTATCGGCAATGAAAAAAGCCATTGACCTGGGGATAAAGACCCTGGAGTTTGACCTTCATCTGTCCGGCGACGGGCAGGTGGTGGTTTCGCACGACAGTTACTTCCATCCGCGTTACTCCACCCGTCCGGACGGCACACTCATTATGGCCGATGATCCCAAGGAGTATCTCTACACCATGCCTTACGACAGCATTCTCAAGTACGATGTGGGCCTCCGCTTCGTAGAGAGGTGGCCTTCCCAGGAGAAGGTGGCGGAGGTGAAACCGCTGGCCGCAGACCTCATCGCATTCTGCGAGGAGTATGCCGCAGGAAAGGGTTTCAAGCCAGGTTACAATATTGAAATCAAGTCCAGGACAGGGAAGGGAGAAGGTACTCTCTGGCCCGGATACGAGGAGTTCTGCGACAAGTGCATGGAAGTGCTTCTGGATGCAAAGCTTGGCAAGAGGCTCATTGTCCAGACCTTTGACGTAAGGGCCCTGGAGTATCTTCACCAGCATTATCCTGGCACCATCCTGTCCTACCTGACGGAGGACGAGACTGATATCGAGACCATCCTGCCTCAGATTTCTTTCAAGCCTGAATGGTGGAGTCCCAACTATCAGGTGGTTACCCCGGAGAATGTCGCTTACTGCCACAAGCGCGGCATCAAGGTGGTCCCGTGGACCGTGGACGATCCGGCCGAAATCCAGCGCATGGTTGACTGCGGCGTGGACGCAATCATCTCCAATTATCCGGACAGGCTTCTGGAAGTTGTAAAATAATTATTTCGCTAAAGAGATAGCGCCGAAGACGCCAAGGCTGGCGGCGAGCATTATGGCACCGGCAAGGAGTACGCCTGCCATGATATAGATGGTGCTTTTCTTGAAATCCATGTCAAGCAGCGAAGCGGCAAGGGTGCCGGTCCAGGCGCCCGTGCCGGGGAGCGGAATGCCCACAAACAGCAGCAGGGCTATGTAGAGGCCCCTTCCGGCCTTGGCCTGGAGTTTCTCTCCTCCCTTGTGGCCTTTCTCAAGGCACCAGGTGAAGAACTTTCCTATGTACTTCTTGTCCTTTCCCCATTCCAGAATTCGGCGTGCGAAGAGGAAGATGAAAGGTACCGGCAGCATATTGCCTATGACGGCAACTATGATGGACGGCACCAGAGGCAGTTCAAAGCCCACGGCGTAAGGTATGGCACCACGGATTTCTATGAGGGGCACCATGGAAATGAGGAAGACTATGATGTAGTCCAGGAAGATTTTTTTCATGATACTTTGTCAAGGAGTTTCACAATTTCCAGGAAGGCGTCGTTCTCCGAAAGGCTCTCTGCTCGGAAGACGAGGTCGAAGACGGGGGAGCCGTTCCGGCCAACCTTGAAGCGGGCGTGGGAACTGGCGGCCATGTACTCCAGTGCAAATGAAGGCTGAGCTAAAAGGGAAATGAAAAGGTCCGGTTCCCCGGAGAGCATCAGGGCCACTTTTTCCCGGGAAGGACGGCCGTACCAGTTCAGGTCTTTCCGGAGCACTGTGGTGGTGATGCTGGTTATGAGGCGTTCCTCCTTGGAGAGTTTTCGGAAGTCGAAGAAGAAGATATCGGCCTTTATACCGCGGTCACGGAAGAAGGAGAGGACGGCGTTTTTGCACTGGTCGAAGGTGGTGTCCTCAACGTCGATAAACACTACAGCGGAACGGACCTTCCCAAGGGAAAGCAGGCCCGTAGGTACCCTTGAGGCACATTTCCGGAGGCTTCGGCGCTGGAAAAACTCCTTAAGCATACCTTGCTATGAGGTCCTTGATCTCCGCCTTGGCGTCCCTCCAGCGGGGGATGTCTATCTTGGTGCCGATTACCTCCACCACCTTTGCGGCTATGATGGACCCAACCTCTCCGCACGCCTTGAGCGGAAGGCCCAGGGAATGGGCGTATAGGAAGCCGGCGGCGTAGGTGTCTCCGGCACCGGTGGCGTCCACGGGATTTGCCGGCCAGGGTTCGATGAAATAATATTCGTTCCCGGACTTGACCATGGAGCCTTGCTTACCCACTTTAACGACGGCAATTTTGGCGCGTTTTGCGAGGTCGTCTATTGCCTGGCGGGGCTCCATTTTGGTGAAAGCCTTGGCCTCGGACTCGTTTGCGAAGACTATATCGACATAATTGTCCACCAGGTTGTGGAAGAAGGCGTCGTTGGATTCCACCACGTTGTATGAGGCCATGTCTATGGAGATGGTGCATCCGGCCTCTTTGGCAAGGCGTGCGGCTTTGGAGATAAGTTCCTGGTTCTGGACCAGGTAGCCTTCAATGTGGAAGTAGTCGTAGCCCTGGAAGAATTCCGGCTCAAGATCATCCGGACCAAGTTCAAGGGTGGCGCCCATGTAATCCGCGAAGGTGCGCTCCGCGTTGGCGCCGGTGATGAAGACCATGCATCGGCCCGATGATTTCTTGCTGTAGAGCATCTGTGCCTTCACTCCGAACTGCTCCATGGTGCTTTTGAAGAGGTTCCCAAGGTCATCGTTCCCAATTTTTCCCAGGAAGCCGGAGGGCATTCCGAAGATGGAGGTGCAGGTGATGGTGTTGGCCGCGCTGCCGCCGGGGACGTATTTTACGCCGTACTCCTTGAGGGCTTCCCAGATGCGGTCGCCGGTTTCCATGTCCACGTGCTGCATGCTGCCCAGAGGGAGGTGATACTTCTGGAGGAGGCTGTCGTCCGGGAGAACGGCCAGGATGTCTGTGAGGGCATTGCCTATGCCAAGGATGCTTTTCATGGGCTTTTGTATTTAACATACAAAAATAACCAATATTTGCGGAATTTCCATTACCTTTGTCTTACTATGGACAAGAAAGTGAAAAAGACGCTCACGTACGCGCTCTTCGTTCTGGTGGCTGTTGTACTGCTGTACTTCAGCTTCAGGGCTGTGGAGTGGGGCGCGTTTGTGGAGGCGATGGAAACCTGCCGGTGGGAATGGGTTATCCTGTCCATGATGGTGGGAGCGCTGGTGATACTGGTGCGCGGCATGAGGTGGCGCATGCAGATGCTGCCGCTGGATGCCTCCACAAGCCTTGCAGCCAGTTTCAATGCGTATTCCATAGGCCTGGCGGCCAGCCTTGTGCTGCCAAGGATGGGGGACATTGTCCGCTGCGGAATCGTCACCAGGAATTCGTCAATAGGCTTTGACAAGAGCCTTGGGACCATGCTGGTGGACAGGTTGTGGGATGTCGTGTCCATGTTTCTGATTGGTGTTGCGCTGGTTGTGCTGTTCTGGACGTACTTCGGCGGGTTCATAATGGACAATTACTTCGGGGCGATAATCTCCAGCCGCACGCTGTGGGTTATCCTTGTCACAGGCATTGTGCTCCTGGCTTCGCTGCTTTGGCTGCTATGGAAATTCAGGACCAGGAGCGGCTTCTGGACCAGGGCCTGGGGTTTTGTCCAGGGCATTGGAGATGGCCTTATTTCATGCCTTAAGATGCGCCACGGCTGGCTGTTCATTATTTATACCATAGTAATATGGGCGGGTTACTGGTTCATGAGTTACTGCGTAATAATTGCTTTGCAGGACGTGGAGGCGTTCGCCTCGCTTGGGCCTGTGGATGCGCTGTTCCTCATGTTTGCCGGTACCATAAGCACTGTTATTCCCGTGCCTGGCGGCTTTGGGGCGTACCACACCGTGGTGGCGGGAGCTATCAGCGCTGTGTGGGGAATTCCCTTTGCCACCGGGATGGTGTTTGCAATCCTGGCCCATGAGTCCCAGGTGATAGTACAGGCCGTCCTGGGTCTTGGGTCTTACGTTTACGAGAGCTTTTTAAGGAGATGAAATTCGCGCTCATAGGGCATCCTGTGGCGGGGTCTCTGAGCCCCGTCCTTTTCAATGCGGCCTATGGCTCAAGTCATAGCTATGAGCTTTTTGACAGCCCGTTTTTCGCGGAATGCTGGAAGTATTTCCTTGGTAATTACTATGGAATAAATGTTACGGCACCATATAAGCAGGATGCTTTTGCAAGATGCCTTGAGTTGTCTCCCAATGCGGCATCCACCGGGGCTGTGAATCTTGTGTTGAGGGATGGCTTAAGGGGCTACAACACAGATGTGGACGGGGTGATGTATGCTCTGAAGGGGATTGTAGGGGAGTCTGCGCTGGTTGTCGGAACCGGCGGTGCGGCGCGTGCCGCCATAGCCGGGGCTTTGAGGCTTGGTTTCAAGGTGGGCTTATGGGGCCGTTCTCCGGAGAAGGTGGCGGAGCTGAATGACAGGTTTGGACTTGGAGAGGCGCCTTTTCACCCCGATGTTGTGATTTACACCCTTCCCGGCAGCGCCCCGGTGCCTTCTGATTTGCCCCTGGAGCATGCCGTGGTACTGGAAGCCAATTACCGGGATCCAAAGCTCAGGGACTTGCCTTGCATGATGTATATTCCAGGTGTGCGCTGGCTCTTGGGACAGGCCATAGCCGGTTACAGACTATTCACGGGAGAAGAACCTTCTGTGGCGGCAATGGAAGCCGCTTTGGAGCAAATTTTGCAGTAAATAATTCTAAATACTATCCTTATGTCACTGAATAAAGTAATGCTTATCGGTAACGTTGGAAAAGACCCCGAAGTCCGTTACCTTGAATCCAATCCCCAGAATGCAGGAGCAAACCCCAAAGTAGCAACCTTCCCCCTCGCAACATCGGAACGCTACCGTGACCGCAGCGGCGACGTCCGTGAAAATACGGAATGGCACAACATCGTGGCCTGGCGCAGTTCGGCAGACGTTGCAGAAAAATACATCCGTAAAGGCACCCAGGTGTACATCGAAGGCCGCCTCCGCACCCGCCAGTGGACAGACCAGACCGGTGCCAAGCGCTACACCACGGAGGTTGTAGTTGATACCCTCCAACTCCTTGGCAGACGTCCCGAAGACGCCCCTCAGCAGCCCGCCCAGGGTAGCTATGCCCAGCCAGCTGCCGGTGGCTACGCCTCCCAGCAGCCTGCCCAGGGTGGCTATGCCCCCCAGTCTGCCGCAGCCCCCAGCCCTCAGCCCGCTCCGGCCCCCATCGTCACCCCCGCTGACGCCCCCACGGACGACCTCCCGTTCTAAGGTCCCCGCCCAGCAACCCCTCTTAGGTCCCCAACGCGGTTCCCACCCCTAAGGTTGGCGCAGGTCCCCCCTCTCACAGGTGACGTACGTCACCCCCGTCCGGGAAAAACGCCAATAACACGGACGGCGGGCTACAGAATGTCGTTTCGTCCGGAAAAAACGGCAAAATCCCTGATGGTGACATTAAAAACAGGTGGTCGTCCTTAAAAATGGGTCATTTTCAAGGACGAGTGGGGGTAAAAGCATGCCTCATCCTCAAAAACAGCTTGTTTTTAAGGACGAGTGCGCTTAAATTACGTGTAACAGGTCTATCAACATTACGCGAGGCCACGATAACGGCCTCCAACGTGGCCTGGGATGACGCAACGCGGCCTGTGATGACGCGACGTGGCGCGGAATGACGAAACGGTGGAATGTTGAAAGGCGGCACGGAAGGGCTAGCTGCCGGAGACGGTACGGGCTATCTTTTCAATATTCAGGGAGCGGGCGGAGGCGTCGATGATGTCTTTGTAGACGCCGCCGGCGCGGTAGACGTCGTCCGGGTGGCCGGACTGTTCTACGCGGCCCTTCTGAAGGGCGTACACCATCTCTGAATCAATGATTTGCGATATGCTGTGGGAGATGATGATCACGGTACGGCCCGCCTTGATGGCGTCTATGCTGTTCTTGATCTGTTCTGTGGCTATGGCGTCCAGGGATGCGGTGGGCTCGTCCAGGAAGATTATGGGAGGGTTCTTGAGGAACATTCTGGCTATGGCTATTCGCTGCTGCTGGCCGCCGGAGAGGTCCGACGCCTTGTTCTGGAACTGCTTCGGAAGGGCCATGATCTGGTCATAGATACTGGACTTCTTTGCTGCTTCCACAACCTCCTCGAAGGTGGCGTCAGGCTTGCCGTAGCGGATGTTTTCCTCTATGGTACCGTCGAAGATGTGGTTCTTCTGGAGCACAAGGCCTATGTTCTCCCTCAAATACTGAGTATCGTACTCCCGTAAATCAACTCCGTCCAGGGTAATCACGCCCTTCTGCGGCTCATAGAACTTGTCCAGAAGGTTGACGATGGTGCTCTTGCCTGCGCCGGAGAGGCCAACCAGGGCCGTAATCTTACCGGGCTCGATGACCATGTTCACATCCCACAGCGCCTGGTTGCCGTTGGGGTAGGTAAAGTCCACGCCGCGGAGCTCGAACTTGCCGTGAATTGACGCGGGCTTATACGTTCCGCTGGGCTCAACATCCTCCTCCGAATCCAGTATGCTGAAAAAGCCCTCGGCGTAGATCAGCGCGTCATTGACATCGTCAAAAATCCTCTGAAGCTGTGTAATGGGGGCAATGACGTTGGAAAAGAGCATGACATGGTACATGATCTTACCTATGGTCATGCCGGGATAGCCCGTCAGCACCAGATATGCGGTAAGTATAATCACCAGCACCGTTCCAACCTGCTTCACAAAGCTCTTGACTCCGCTGTAGTAGAAGCTTACCTGGCGGGTTTTGACTTGGTTTTCCGTGACGCGGTTCTGGAGGTCAAGCTGTTTGGCGGCTTCTATACCCTCGCGGTTGAAGGACTTTATGACGTTTATGGAGTCGATGATGTTCTTGATGCCCTGGCTCTTGGTTTCAAGGTAGCTGCGCATTTCCCGCCGCCAGCCCTTGAGCCGTCGCGCCTGCCTGTATGTAATCCAGAAATATACAGGAACTATCCCCAGTGCAACCAGTCCAACATAGACGTTGGCGGCAAACATGAGGATGAGGGCCAGCAGGGCGCTTGTGAACAGCGGCAGAAGGTCTATGAAAAAGTTCTGCACCGTACGGGAGATGCTGCTTACGCCCTGGTCTATTCGGGCCTGGACCTTGCCGGTGGCGTTTTCATCGGCACTGAAATAGGCCATGCGGAAGGTTAGCACCTTCTCTATCACGCTCTGGGAAAGGTCCCTGGAGACGAAGATGCGCATGCGCTCTCCGTAGTAGTTCTGGGCGAAAGTGATAAGCGCCGACAGCACCTCCTTTCCCAGCAGTACGCACGATATAATAATAAGTATCCTCGCCGCCTGGTTCCAGGTGAAATCCGTCCCTATCAGGGCATTTATCGCGTCCACCGTCCTGTCCAGGACGATGGCATTTACCTGCTGCATGGCGGACCCTACCAGCGTGAGGATGAGGGTAATCAGTACCAGCCAGCGGTAGGGCCTCACAAACGGCCGAATGTTTCGGAAGAGCTGCAGGAGGTTCATTTCATGTACTGGTCAAGGAAGGCGTCGCGGATGGGCGGCCAGGAGGGCTCCATCCACATAGCATGTCCGCAGGTGGGAACGCACCACCAGTGCTTGTCCTTGCTTCCAAGGTTGTTGTAGATGGCAAAGTTGGTATGGGGCGGGCAGGTGGGATCCTGCAGGCCGAAGGCCATATAGGCCGGGCATTTTACCTTGGGCGCGAGGTTCTTTATGTCGAAGTATGTAAGCATGTTGTAGACCTCTTCGCGGTCCAGGCCCTCTGCATCGGCGGTGTCCATTACTTCGTGGACGGGCCACCAGACAATCTTGTAGTAGTCACGGTAGTCTCCCAGGAAGGGGACTGCGGGGGCGATGGCCTTGATGCGTGGGTCAAGCGCCGCGGCTGCCACGGTGAGGGCGCCTCCCTGGCTTTCTCCGCAGGCGGTGATGCGGGAGGCATCGGCCTTGTCCAGGGTGGCTACGAAGTCTATGGCCCGGACGGCATCGGCAAAGGCGCCGCGGTAGTAGAAGGTGTCTTTGGAAGAGAGGCCGCGGTCTATCCACCGGGCTTCATCCTCGCGGAATATGCCCTGGCCGCGTACGCTTACAAGGAAGTCTATGCGCTCCGGATTGGACGATGGATCGAAGTAGAAAATTGGGGCGCCGTAGCCCATGTAGCTGAGGAGTACGGGATGCCTGCCCTCTGCATTGGGGACGCAGATTATGCCGCCCGCAAGTGCGCCGTCAAGGGAGGTGTATGTGACCCTGTAGGTGGTTCTGAGGTCATTTGACTGCTCCGGAACCTCTGTAAGAACAGCGTCCATAGGGATTTCCCTCAAGGCGGCGAGGGTGCGTTCCCAGAAGGCGTCGAAGTCCGGGGCGGCGTCCGGAGGGCTCACAACACTGTCCGGACGAATGCCTATGTTGAAGTGTACCTCCGGTGACAGGCGCACCTCATAAAAGCCGGGCTGCAGTTTCCCGAGGTCTACACTCAGGAGGCTGTCCGGGCCCACTTCCACGTCTTTTTCAAGGACGATTTCCGGCTCCTGGGCCATCAGTGAAAGGTCCGTCACCAGCTGCAGCTTTGCAGGACCGGTGAGGTTGACCTTGGTATTCAGGGTATAGGGGCCTTTCCCGGTGAAAAGCCAGGCGGGGCCGTCTGCCTGTGCCCCCGTGGGCGCCGTGCCGCAGCAGGAAGCCAGCACAAAACCCGTAAGAATGAGGATGATACAACGTTTCATGCCATAAATATACAAACAATTTGTCACATTTTGCCGACAGAGTGCATCTAATATTTGTATGAAAAAGAATAATATATATATGGCGGCGCTGCTTGCACTGGTCATGTCCTGTGATGCAGCCATGTACGATATGCCCGACGGCTTTTATTATGACAGTGCAAGTGGCAAGATGGCTTCTGGCGGCGATGTCCCCGGAGAGGAGCAGGGGGGTGACCGCTTTGACAAGATTGTGGAGAATCCATTCGTGGAGACCTCCCAGGAACCCGTTTCCACGTTCTCCGTTGACGCCGACGGCGCTGCATACGCGTATATGCGCAGCTGCCTCAGGGACGGATTCCTTCCGGACAAGAATGCTGTTCGCATAGAAGAGTACCTTAACTACTTCACCTTTAACTATTCAGATCCTCAGGACGGCGAGGGCGTGGCCCTGAATGCAGAGGCCGGCCCCTGCCCCTGGAACGGAGAGCACAGGCTCCTCCGCCTTGGCATCAAGGGGAAAACCCCGTCAGAGATGCCCCAGGCCAACTTCGTATTCCTTGTGGACGTCTCCGGTTCCATGAGTTCCAGCGACAAGCTTCCCCTGCTGAAGCAAGGTCTCATTACCATGCTGGACTACATGCGCCCGGACGACAGAGTTGCCCTTGTAACCTATGCCAGCGGTGAGAAACTGGTCCTCCAGTCCACTCCGGTTTCCAGCAAGAGCCGGATAGTAAAAGCCATCAAGGCTCTTGCCGCCAGCGGCTCAACCGCCGGTGCCAGCGGCATGAAGATGGCTTACGAAGAAGCTGAAAAGAACTTCATCCAGGGCGCCAACAACCGCGTCATCATGGGTACGGACGGTGACTTCAATGTGGGTATCACCGGCACGGACGCCATCTGCGAGTTCGTCCAGAACTATGCCGCCAAGGGTATCTACATCACCATCTGCGGCTTTGGGAAGGGCAACCTTAACGACGCCATGATGGAAAAAGTCTCGGGCAGCGGCAACGGTACCTATGAGTACATAGACTCGGAGAACGAGCTCACCAAAGTCTTCGTGAACGAGCGCTCCAAGTTCATCTCCGTGGCCAACGACTGCAAAACCCAGGTCACATTCAACCCGGAAGTGGTCAAGAGGTACCGCCTCATCGGATATGAGAACCGCATGCTCCGGAGCGACGACTTCGAGAACGACAAGGTAGACGCCGCAGAGATTGGCGCAGGCCAGACCATCACCGCCCTGTATGAGCTTGAAATGGCTTCCGCAGAGGGCTCTATCGGCAAGTTCGATTTCCGCTACAAGGATGCCCTGGGAGAAGACAGCAAGCTTCTCTCCATGGATCTTCCTTCCGCCGGGGACCATAGCTCCGAGAACCTTCAGTTCGCATCGTCCATCGCCGCCTATGGCCTGTGGCTGCGTGACTCCCAGTACAAGGGCAGCGCATCCCTGTCTATGGCCCAGGAACTTGCCCAGGGTGCACTTGGAGAGGATCCCTACGGCCTCCGCGCAGAGTTCGTGGAACTGCTGAAGAAGGCCGCAAAGCTTAAATAGACGGCAATTCACAATTCTTACCTGACTTGTCCACCGAAACACCCGTTTTGGTGGACAAGTTGGCGTTTTGCAAGGTTTGTCCACGGAAAAGGGGTGTTTTGGTGGATGATATGGCAAAAATTGCTATATTTGTTATATAAATTGTTTAAGCCATGACACTTATCATTGTTATTGCAGTCATTGCACTGCTGGTAGTGTGGGTAATAGGCCTGCAGAACACTCTTGTAAAGTCCGACGAAGTTTGCAACAACGCCCTCAAGCAGATCAACGTTCAGCAGATTTCCCGTTTTGACGCCATTCAGGCACTGGTAAAGCTTACCCGTGAGTATTCTTCCTATGAGGCTGACACCCTGCAGAAGATTGTGGATGCCCGCAAGATGTCCACCAATCCTTCCGTAGCGGACATCAATGCCAACGAGCAGCTCCTGAGCCAGATAGGCTCCAAGCTCATTGCCGTGGCAGAGGCATACCCGGACCTCAAGGCCAGTACCAACTACCAGGAAACGATGAAGAGCCTCAAGGAGTACGAGGAAAACGTCCGTCTCTCCCGCATGACCTTCAACGACACCGTAACCCGCTACAACCAGCAGGTGCGTGTATTCCCCGCCTCCCTGGTGGCCGGTCTTCTTGGCTTTGCCAAACGTGACTACCTGGAAGAAGACAAGTCCAAGAAGGATTATCCCATTATATAATGAGAAGGCTTTTTGCCATACTGGCGGCGGCGCTCCTTGCACTGCCGCTTGTTGCACGTCAGCAGGTTAAGGACCTGGATATCAAGGTTACCGTCAACAGGGATGGCAGCGCCGGCGTGGTCCAGACCTGGAGCGTGTACGTTGACGAGGGCACTGAGTGGTACATCCCCGTGCAGAACCTTGGTCCCATGACTGTGGAGAACCTCCAGGTGTCTGAGGGCGGCACTGCTTTCGAGAGCATGGGCCGCCGCTGGGATGTGGACTGGACCCGTTCCAGAAAGGCCGGAAAGTGTGGTATGGTACCCAAGAGCGACGGCGCAGAGCTCTGCTGGGGAATAGGCGAGTACGGAGACCACGTCTGGACCGTCAGCTTTACCCTAACCGGCCTTGTAATGGGGTACGATGACGCCGATGCCCTTATCTTCACCTGGATTCCCGCCGGGATGGGCGCATCGCCGGAGCACGCCAGGGTAACCATCGTCCCGGGATTTGACTGCCCTCAGTGGACCTACGACAACACCCGCGTATGGGGCTTTGGCTTCTACGGGGACATCAACGTTGCCGATGGAGCAGTGGTGGCGGAGACATCGGAAAGCATGGGCTACAGCAGCAAACTTATCACGCTTGTGAAGTTCAATTCCGGCGTCTTTGAGCCAACCGTGGTCAGGGGCGGCCCCGTTCAGGACATGATAGACAAGGCCCTGGATGGCAGCTCCTATGGTGAGGACGATGACGACAGCTTTTTCCTTATGCTGTTCGGCCTCCTGTTCTGCGGGGGATTATTCCTTATCATCTGGGCAGGCATAGCCAGTGCCCTGGGATATAAGTGGAAAAAGAGCCTCTTCGGAAAGACCAAGATAGAAGGCTGGTACAGGGACGTGCCGCTGGAAGGTAATCTCCAGGCCGCTTATTACCTTTTAAGCAAGGGCAAGCGCTTTGAAGTAAGCGCTCCGGCAAACAGCCTCATAGGCGCGTACTTCCTTCGCTGGATTCTTTCCGGCGCCGTGCGTGTTGAAAGCAGCCTTGACTCAAAGAACGTGAATCTTACCTTCCTGACGGATACCGTGTCCTCTGATGCAGTAGAACAAGACCTGTTCCGCTGGGCCCGCATTGCCAGCGGAGGCAACCTTGTGCTGGAGAAAGGCGAGTTTGAAAAATGGTCCAAGAAAAACTACCAGAAGCTTATGGACTGGCCGGGCAGGGCATCCGGAGCCGGCAAGGAGTGGTTCAGGGACCATGGCTACTTCCTGCGATCCGGAGAGTGCAACACTGACGGCCAGAAGGAAGCATGCCACCTGGTTGAGTTCCAGAACTTCCTCAAGGACTTCACAATCAGTGACCAGAGGGAAGCCGTGGAAGTAAAGTTATGGAAAGATTATCTGGTTTACGCCCAGCTCTTTGGCATAGCGGACAAGGTAGCCAAGCAGTTCAAGAAGCTGTATCCGGCAGAGTTCCAGGAGCTTGCGCAGCAAACCGGAATGGATGTCAATACCCTCAACCGCACTATACTCTGGTCCAACAGCATGAGCACCAGGGCCTTTGGCCAGGCCGTAGCCAAGGCCGGCAACATCAACGGTACCGGCGGCCACACCTCCTTTGGGGGTGGTGGCGGCTCCTTCGGCGGCGGCTTCGGCGGCGGCGCCAGGTAGTCCACTGCCTTGATACGCACCGAGATACATAGACACTTTACAGATAGAATTTCTACAGCGCATCAGTCGAAGAAATGGATGTAGGCGAGGTTGCCGCTCAGGCTGAGGGTCTGCTTCACTTCCTCGGTCTTGGGATCATAGGTGAAGACCCCCGCCTTGTCCACGCCGAAGGCGGAGAAATACACCACTCCGCCGTGGTATTCGATGGCCACGCTGTGCCCGTCGGTGTATGGAATGCCGTCGATTTTCTTGATGGTACGCTTGTTCAGATCAATCATCACGGCCATTGAGTTCCGGGCGGTGTAGGGGTTGTCGCTCATCAGCTCGATGACGCCCACGTACGCGGCCACTTTTCCGTTACCGAGGTACTGGCAGTTGTAGACGCTGGCGGACTTGTACTCACAACCCTCGATGGGCGTTCCGCTGATGTCCCAGGACTTGCTTTCGTCGAACTCCTTCCGGGAGGCGGAAATGCAGGCGAAGCCGTTCTCCAGATGCGCCGGGTTGTAACCGAAGTAACCGGTGCAGGCTATATAGATGTCGTTCTTCTCATCGGTGAAAATCATGCCCGGAAGGAAGGGGCGGGTTGGAAAGCTGAGGCCGCTGGCGGTCTCCGAAATGACTTTCACGACCTGGTCGGTAGAGGTGTCGATGACGGCGACATCTACCTGCAGATGGTCTTCGTAAGGCATCCAGCTGGAATTGATCTGATTCAGCGGCAGATAGTAGAAACCGCCAGCCACGATGCCGGAGGCGGGGTCCGCGCTGCTGTCGACATGGGCATAACCCGTCAGGTCTATCTCTCCAGTCTGAACCATCGTCGCGGGATTAATCACCATGACCTTGCCAAGGTTGTACATCGGGACATAGGCCTTTTCCGCGGAAACGGCGCTCAGGTTGACCGGGTAGGAGTTGGGGATGATCTGCAGTTCGCCAACCTTTTTCAGGCCTTTTGGCGTGTGTTCATACTTGGTGAGGTATTGGTTGCTGTTCGTTCCGAACTCCGGGAAGACGAAGACGTACTTGTCCATGAAGGATAGTGTCGATGAAAAGCCAATCTGGATGCCTTTCGTCATGTCGATGGAGCCGCTCAGTGACGGAATCAGTTGCAGATAGGACTGGCCGGTCACGCCGTCGGCATTCTTGATTGTCGTCTCAATCAGGATGTTCCCTTCGCCGCCGAAGACCTCTTCGGCCGGGGCCACCGGTTTGTTTTTGTGACAGGATGATGCGCACAGCGCCAGAGCGCCGGCTAGAAGCAGGGTGATGTTTGTTTTCATTGTCTGATGGATTATAATTGGGTTTTATCTGAAGATATAGCGGATCTTGAAGGCGAAGCTCCGGCCCGGCAGGGGCTGGTTGAATTCGGACAGGATCGCCGCGTCCGTCAGGTTCTTGACCTTTCCGGACAGGAACAGCCGCTGGTTCATGAAGCTGTGCTCGAAGCCCAGGTCGAAGGTGGTGCTCCTGGGGATGCGCCGCTTGGTATTGTCCGTAAACTCAAAGTCATAGAAGTATTCTTCCACGAAGGCCATGTCCAGGAACAGGCGCGTGTTCTGGCCCTGTCCACCGAAAAAGTTTTCCCGGTGGAGTTCCAGGCCGGCGTTCGACATGAAATACGGGATGTTGGGCATCCGCTTGCCCTTGGTGGGATTGGGAAGGTTGCTCCCCTCCTCCAGGTCCCGAACGTCGCGAAGGTCCTGATAATTGACGTTTCCGTATATGTACAGGAACGCTAAGTACATGACAAAAAATCAAACACATTGATTTTGGTTGGTCTGAACGGATTGAGGAGGGTGTCTGCGATGAAGTTCAGACCGTACTTGACAAGGCTGATGGCACGCCTCCCGTTGTTGA